>ERZ747221.285-NODE-285-length-62361-cov-5.784006_pt1 | contig 62361 bp, 60 predicted proteins | sample MGYA00374949_ERZ747221 | MGnify/ENA primary metagenome ERZ747221 (study PRJEB28779, sample SAMN05720172) | bioreactor metagenome | isolation source: Anaerobic biogas reactor | place: USA:Washington, USA | collected 2015-08-08 ... | reverse complement strand
CCGGTCGAGCGCTCCTCGTCACCGGTCCACTCGGCCGACGGCGTCGTGCTCAGCGACGCCGACTTCGTCGTCAGACTGGTCGACCGCGTGCGGGAGGAGAAGCGCGTCGACCTCAAGGGCGCGCGCATCGTCGTCGCCGGAGGCGTCGGGGTCGGCTCGCGCGAGGGCTTCGTGCTAGTCGAGGAGCTGGCCCGCACGCTCGGCGGCGTGGTCGGCGCCAGCCGCGCCGCCGTGGACGCGGGCTGGATCGACCACGAGCATCAGATCGGCCAGACCGGCACCACGGTCCGCCCCAAGCTCTACATCGCCTGCGGCATCAGCGGCAGCGTGCAGCACCGCGCCGGCATGGACCAGAGCGCCCGCATCCTGGCGATCAACAGCGACCCGCTGGCGCCGATCTTCGGCGTCGCACACTACGGGATCGTCGGCGACCTCCACAAGGTCATCCCGCTGCTGATCCGGGCGTACAGGACCAAGGGCGCCGGGACCACCGCGCCCGACGGGACGGCGCCCGTCGCAGCCCCCGACGGAGGTGCGTCGTGAGCAATTTTTTCACCGACAACGCCGACCTCCGGCGGACCCTGCGCGACCTGGCGCTCGCGCGCGTCGTGCGCCTGCGCGAGGACGACTACACCCAGGCCCGCGAGTTCACCTACGCGCCCAGGGACTTCGAGGATGCGCTGGACTCGTACGAGCGCGTCCTGGAAATCGCCGGCGAGATCGCCGGCGAGTACATCGAGCCGCGCGCCGAGGACGTGGACCGCGCCGGCAGCGAGCTGGTCGCGGGGGAGGTCTGCTACGCGCGCGGCATCGCCGAGGGCCTCGAGCGCCTGCGGCAGGCGGACCTCATGGGCATGACCCTGCCGCGCAGGTACGGCGGGCTCAACCTCCCCGTCTCCGTCAGCGTGATGGTCATCGAGATGGTCAGCCGCGCCGACCCCGCCCTGATGAACATCTTCGGACTCCAGGACATCAGCGAGACGATCAACAAGTTCGCCGACGAGGAGATGAAGGCGGCGTACCTGCCGCGCTTCGCCGCCGGCGAGGTCACCGGGAGCATGGCGCTCACCGAGCCGGAGGCCGGCAGCGACCTGCAGAACGTGCAGCTCAAGGCGACCGAGCAGCCGGACGGCACCTGGCGCCTCAACGGTGTGAAGCGGTTCATCACCAACGGCTGCGGCCAGATCAGCCTCGTGCTGGCGCGCTCGGAAGAAGGGACCACCGACGCCCGCGGCCTCAGCATGTTCCTCTATGAGCGCGACGAGCACATGCGCATCCGCCGCCTCGAGGACAAGCTCGGCATCCACGGCTCCCCCACCTGCGAGCTGCAGTTCGACGACGCGCCGGCGCTGCTCGTCGGGGAGCGCCGTCGCGGGCTCACCACCTACGTGATGAGCCTCATGAACGGGGCGCGGCTGGCGATCGCCGCACAGGCGCAGGGCATCGCCGAGGCCGCCTGCCGCGCCGCCGCCAAGTACGCGGGCGAGCGGGTCCAGTTCGGAGCGCCCATCGCGGAGCTCACCGCCGTCAAAGCCATGCTGGCCGACATGAAGGTGAGCCTCGAGGCGGCGAGGGCGCTGCTCTACGAGACAGCGCTGATCGTGGACACCAAGGAGGCCCTCGAGCATCGCCTCGCGCAGCTCCAGGCGGTGCAGAAGGCCGAAGAGGCTGTGTCCGCAGGAGCGGGCGCGGTCCCCGAAGGCCCCGACACCGACCTCAAGACGCTGCGCGCCGAGCTCAAGACGTCCACACGCCTCGCCGCGTTGTTCACGCCGCTCGCCAAGGCCTGCTGCACGGAGATGGCCAACAAGGTCGCCTACGACTCGCTGCAGGTGCACGGCGGGTCCGGCTACATGCGCGACTTCGCCGTGGAGCGCCACGCCCGCGACGCGCGCATCACCAACATCTACGAGGGCACGACCCAACTCCAGGTGGTGGCCGCCATCGGGGGGATCCTCGGCGGGACGCTCGCTGCTCGGCTGGACGAGTACGACACCGAGGACCTGGGCGGCACGCCGGAACTGCTCGGCAGAGTGCGTGCTGCTCGCGCCCGGCTGACGGAGTGCATCGACCGGGTGCGAGGAGTGCAGGACGTGCGCTTCCGCGATTTCCACGCGCGTCGGCTCACGGACATGGCCATCGACGTGTGTTGCGCGTACCTGCTGCTGCGCGGCGCCCAGGACGATGCGCGCCGGCTGCTGGCGGCGGAGTACTTCGTCGCCGCCGCCGGGGCGCGCGTGGAGAGCGCCGCCGTCCAGATCCTCGGCTCCGACCCGTCCCTGCTGGACAGCCTCCCCGCCCTCACGTCCGGCTGACGTCCGCCGCCGCACGGTGACGGCGGTTCGATCGCGGACTTCGACCCGCCGTCAGTCGGAGTCGCCCTCCGGCGTCCCGCCCTCCGGCTCCTCCTCGGGCTCGGGCAGGGGCGGTTCCACACGGTCGCCGCCGATGGCCGCCGCCCGCGCGAGACGGTCGCCCGCCACCGCCGCCAACTCGTCCCCGTCCTCCGCGTCCTGGGGGAACCCCGCCACGCCGAGGCTCATGGTGAACCTGCCGAGCTCGCCGAGTTCGTCGTCCGCCAGGAGGGTGCCCCCGACCCGCCGCCGCACCCGGTCGGCGACGAGCCCCGCGGCCTCGGGTCCGGGCGGCGTGCTCGGGAGCAGCAGCGCGAACCTGCCCACCCCGAGACGACAGGCGACGTCGACTTTGTCGCGCAGGCTCGCGAGCAGCAGCCGGGCGGTGGCGGCCAGCACGGCGTCGCGGAACGGACGCCCTCGGGCCCGCGAGAGGTCGTCGCCGTCGAGCTCGGCCATCACGAGCGAGAGCGGCTGACGGTATCGTCGGGCGCGAGCGACCTCCGCGTACAGCCGCTCGTAGAAGTACCAGCGTCCGTACAGACCCGTGACGACGTCCGTGGCGGTCCGGCCCTGCAGGGCGCGGAACGCGCGGGCCCGCTCCAGCGCCATGCCGGCCTGCCCGGCGAGCAGGGCGGCAAGCTCGACCTCCTGCCGCCGGAACGACCGGTTCAGCGGCGCGGTCAGTTCGAGGTAGCCGTCGGCGGGCTCGTCCCGCCGGAACGGCACCAGGAGCCGCGCCTGACCGTCCGCGCTGCGCGCCTGCTCCGGCCGCCCGAGATCGGCCGCCTGCCGCGCCAGGGCGTCGGCGCGTGACTCCTTTGCGCCCGGCTCGCGAACGGAGGCCGCGGGCGCGAACGTGCCGTCGTCCTGACGGACCACCACGTCGGCCCGGCACGCGACGCCGGGCAGCAGCCGCGACGCCTCGGACCGGACCGCCTCCACGATCTCGTCCGTCGACAGCGAGGCGGCGATGCCGCTGCCCGCGGCCAGCATGCCCGTCAGGGTGTCGCACCGTCGGGCGTGCGCCTCGGCGAGACGGACGGCTCGCAGCACCGCGGCGGCGAGCCGCGCGAGCGTGTCGAGGCGGGCGTGCTCCTCGGCCGTGAGTCGACGCCCCTCGGTCGTGTCGGCGATGCTGAGGACGCCCAGCACCTCGGCGCCGGCCGACAGAGGGATGTCGATGCGGAGCGTGTAGCCCGCCTGGGTGAGAGCGGCGGCGTCAGCCGGCGTGAGGTCGTCGCCGGCGTGGCGCTCCACGACCTCCGCGACGAGCACCAGACGGCGCAGGTCGTGACTCTGGTCGAGCGTCACGACGGCACCGGTGCAGTCGCTCCGCCGTGCGGCCGCCGCGTCGCTGCACCAGTAGGCGCGGCACTCCAGCGTGTCGGTGTCGCTGCTGAAGGTCCAGAGATCGACCGACCAGAGGCTCAGCGCACGGCCGACGTCCGCGACGACGGCATGGAGCAGGTCCGCGACCTCGCGCCCCGCGACCGCAGGGGTGAGCCGCGTCTCGGTCATCCGTCCTCCCCTCTCTCCCTCACTCACCGTCGTACCCTAACAGGCGACCGTGCCGCCGACGACGACCGCTCAAGTTCCCTGCGCATCTGCCGATACAGGCATCGGTTCCCCCTTCATGAGGGCCGGACGCGGTTCCCCACCCGCCCGGCCCTGCGTTCTTTCCCGTCCGCCCCTCGATGCGACAAACCGCTCCTCCGACGTCCCCGGGAGATGCCCGCCGCCCTCTGGCCCCGGGTGGCGGCCGTATGCTACCTTTGCCCCAGACCACAGGGAGACCGCCGTGATCTACTGCGTCGTACCGCCGGAGCTGGGCGAGGACACCTACCGACGGCTCGTCGAGCATTACCGGGACAACCCGAACGTCACCGTCATCATGGACCGGCGACGGGGCGAGCGCCGCACCGACCGCTCTGGCGGCGGCGCCCGCGAGACCCGCGACCGGCGGCGGCGGCCGCCCGGCTCGTTCGACATCTGACCCCCGTCTCCATGGTGATCCCGTGAACGACCCCCTGCCGCGCGGCAGCGAGACCAGCCTGGTCCTCACCCATCTCATGCAGCCCGCCGACGCCAACTACCTCGGCAACATCCACGGCGGCGTGATCATGAAGCTCATCGACGAGGCCGCCGGCGCCTGCGCGTTCCGCTTCTGTCGCACCAACGTCGTCACGGCCGCCATCGACCGCATCGACTTCCATCACCCGGTGCAGATCGGCAACCTGGTGCGCCTGCTCGCCAACGTCAACTACGCGGGGCGCACCTCGGTCGAGGTGGGTGTGCGCGTGGAGGCCGAGGATCTCACCACCGGGATGGTCACCCACACCAACTCGGCGTATCTCGTCTTCGTGGCCCTGAGCGGCACGGGCAGGCCCATCCCGGTGCCCCGACTCACGCCGGTGACCGACGAGCAGAAGGCGTGGTACGAGAAGGCGGCCGAGCGGCGCCGCAAGCGTCTGGCCGAGAGGGAGCCCGCCGACTGAGGTCGACCGCGAGGCGGAGGGCGTGTCCGCGCACGCCGACCCGGCACGCGCCGCGCGTCAACCGGTCGGCGCCTCACCCTCGAGCCGCAGCAGCTCCCGGAGCGCCGTGTCGGCGACGTCGAGCTGGTCTTCGCTGGGCTCGCTGGTAGTGAACAGCCGCTGCATCTCGAGACCCGGCCTGCGCAAGGTCCGCGCCAGGGGGTGGTCCTGGTGGCGCGCCATCCACGAGAACAGCTCCATCGCCGTGCCGATGCTCACCAGACCCGCGACGAACGTCGCCAACGGTTGCCGTTCCTTGCCGGCCGCGCGCAGCAGCAGGTTGGTGGCCAGACTCGTGACCATCATGGGCGCGACGAGGTTGGTGCCGCAGCGAGGGTGCTCCCGGCCCGCCGTCGCCGGATCCGCGGCGCCCTCGTAGGCGGCCACGCTCTTGTGCTCGGCGCCGTGGTACCGCGAGAGCCGTGAGTCGCGCAGAGCCAGCAGCACCGGCGCCAGACTCACGCCGGCGGCCGCCAGCTCGCGGAGCACCGGCGACCCCCTGCCGACCGCACGCAGCGCGACCGTCGCCGCGGCGCTCGCCGCCGTCGCCGCCAGCAGCCGCGGGTCCTCCTGCGGCAGCACAGGCGCACCGGTCGCACGACGCACGGAGGGCAGCACCGCGAGCGCCTCTCCGAGCCGCACTACCCCGCGCACCACGGGCACGTGACGCAGCGCCTCCCGCCCCGGCAGCCGGGGTTTGGCGCCGGAGACGACGCGGATGCCGCCGTCCTCCTCCCGCACGGCGGCCGCCCAATGGCCGTCGCTCTGGAGCAGCACCCCGTCTCTCAGGGCCATCCCGCCCAGTTGCATCGTCATCCTCTCCTCAGGATACGGACTCTCACAGCGCCGGAAGCGGCTCCTCCGCTCCCCTGACGTCACTGAAGGGTGCCGTAAACACGTCGCGTCCTCGATCCGCCGCACCGCGTCCAGGCGCCGCGTCCGGGACGTCTGGTACCCTGTGGCGGACCAAGGAGACCTCATGGACCACCAGACAAGTATCCCCGGCGCGGTCGCCCAGCGCACCCCCGTCGCCGACCTCAAGAGCGGCCAGCCTGTCGAAGGGGCCTACTGCTGCTCAGAGAAGACCAACGCCACCGACCGCAACGGCAAGGCGTACCTGCGGCTCAAGCTGCGCGACGCCACCGGCGAGGTCGCGGCCATCCATTTCGACCCGTCCGACGAGGCGCTCGGCATCAGCGCCGGCGACGTCGTCATCGTCGGCGGCACCTACAGCGTGCACCCCAACTACGGCCCCCAGGTGCAGGTCCGCCGCCTGCGCCCGGCGGAGCCGCACGAGTACGCGGCCTCCGACCTTGTGCCCGTCTCGCCCATCGGCGCCGCGGAGCTCGCCGAACGCCTGCACGCCCTCATCGACTCGGTCACCGAGCCGCACCTCCGCGCTTTGCTGGAGCGGGCCTGCGACGGCTCACGCGAGCCGGGAGCCACCTTCGTCATCGCGCCGGCGGCGGTGCGCAACCACCACGCCTACCGGCACGGCCTGCTCGAGCACTCCGTCGTCGTCGCGGAGGCGGCCGCCGGCATCGCGGCGCGGTTCCCGTCGGTGGACCGCGACCTCGTCGTGGCCGGCGGGCTGCTGCACGACATCGGCAAGACTCTCGCCTACACGAGCGACGGCTTCACCCCCCAGATGACCGACGCCGGTCGCCTCCACGGCGAGATCGTCATGGGTCACGACATGGTCCGCGGCCTCATCGCGGAAGACCCGGACTTCCCCCCGGAGGCCGCACTGCGGCTGCGCCACATCATCGTCTCCCACCACGGCATGCGCGAGAAGGGCAGCCCGGTGGTCCCACAGACACGCGAGGCCGTGATCGTCCACTACTGTGACGACATGACCGCCCGCATCGCCGCCATCGACGACGCCGAGGCCGCGGCCCCGGCGGGCGAGCACTGGTCCGGGCGCATCTTCATGATCGACGCGCCGGCCTATCTCGGCCCGCGCGACGCGGCCGAGAAGGAGTGAGGCGGGGAGCGGGAGGCGCGCCTCCCGCTCCCCGTCGCATCCTCAGCCCCAGATCTCCCGACAGTCGGCCAGCACCGTCGCCGCGTGCCCCTTGGGCTTCACGGCGGGGTAGACCCGACGCAGCGTCCCGTCCGGGTCGATGATCCACGTGGTGCGCTTGGCGACGCCGACCCTGGGCCGCGCCACGCCGAACGCGCTCGCCACGACGTGCTCGCCGTGGTCGCTGACCAGCGGCATCCTGAGTCCGTGCTTCTCCGCCCAGCGGGCGTTGGCCTCAGGCTTGTCCACGCTCGCGCCGATCACCTGGGCGTCCAGGGCCGCGAACTCGTCCAGCAGACCGTTGAACTCAACGGCTTCGGTCGTTCAGCCGCCGGTGTTGGCCTTCGGGTAGAAGAAGAGGACCGTGCGCCTGCCCGGCGCGCCGAGATCGAAGCTGGTCCCGTCGTAGGAGACGCCGGTGACCGCCGGCGCCTTGTCGCCCTCCTTGAGCATCCGCCCCTCCTCCACGGTCGGCGGCGCGACCCCGGTGGGGCCGGCCTTGTCTGCCCGTGTGCTTACCCGAGCCCGGCGCGCCGCGAAACGGACCGCTCCGTGGCCAGACCGGTCGGGCGGCGCCCTGCGGCAGTGCCGCTCAGCCGCCCTCGAGGGGCAGCAGCGTCACCGGGAGGCTGCACCCGGCGCGGAACGCCTCGGCGTCGCCGGTGTCGCCCACGATGTCGCCGTAGTGCATCGGCACGGCGACCGCGGCGGTGACCATGTCGCAGGCGCCGCAGGCCTCGTCGTGCGTCATGACGTAGGTGCCGCTGACGGGCAGAAGGGCTACGTCGCACCGCACCTCACGCATCTCCGGCACCGCGTCGGTGTCGCCGGCGTGGTAGTAGCGCACCCCGTCGAGCGTGAAGACGTAGCCCACGTAGCCGGCCTCCCGCGGATGGAACGGGACGCCCGGCTCGCGGAACTTGTCGAGGTTGTAGGCGGGCACGGCCTCGACCGCCACTCCCGCAGCCTCGGTGCTCTCGCCCGGAGCCACGGTGACCGTGGACATGCCCTCGACCTGACTGGTCACCGACGCCGGGCCGACCACGACGGTGCCCGGCCCCGCGACGGCCTTGATGTCCGGCAGGCTCAGGTGGTCGAAGTGGTCGTGGGTGACGAGGATCACGTCGGCCGGAGGCTGTCCCGTCGGCAGCTTCCACGGGTCGACGTAGACGGTCACGCTCCCGTCGAAGCGGAACGAATCGTGACCCAGCCAGTGAACGTTCTCGAGCATGGCTTGCCTCCTGGGTGTCTGCGCAGACCCGCCCTGCCGACGATGGAACGACGATGGAGCCGGCCGGCCCGTGGACGCACCTCAGGCGGCCGACCGGGCGCGAGCACGGGCGGCCTACTCGATCTCGGCCTCGTGCTCGCCCTCGACCGCGGACTCAGACTGCGGCTCGTCGGCCGGCTTCGGCGCCGCAGTCACGGGACGGACGTTCGCAGCCTGCGGACCCTTGCGCCCCTGTTCGACCTCGTACTCGACCATCTGGTCCTTGTCGATCGCGGCCACGCCGGCGGCCAAACCGGTGACATGGACGAAGATGTCGTTGCCGTTCTCCTGTTCGATGAAACCGTAGGCCTTCTCGGTCGAGAACCACTTGACTTTCCCTTGAGGCACGTTGCTTCTCCTTTGATCTCGATGCGCATCACGAAGGCGCTCGGCGGCTTGAGCGGACGCACAGCGTCCGTCCCCCGCGCCGGCCTCCTGAGGCGCACGGCGTGGGGACAGTGTACCCGCGTTTGGAGCGACGGAAAAACCGTCTCTCGTGGGCGAAGCGGCGCGGCTCGACACGGCGGCCGGGGCGCGCCGCGTGACATCAGCAGCGCGAGACCGCGAAGACGGCGATGCGCGCCGTGAGGTTGGGCACGGCGAGGCGCGCCGGCGGGTCCTTGTCGAGCGACGCCAGGTAGAAAGTGTGCTCGATGCAGAGCCCCTCCGCGCGACAGAGGCTGCGGAAGTCCGTGATCGTGCACAGATGGATGTTGGGCGTGTCCCACCACTGGTACGGCAGGTCACGGGACATCGGCATGCGGCCCCGCAACGCGAGGTAGGCGCGCGGGATCCAGTGGGCGAAGTTGGGGAAGCTGACGATGGCGAGACGACCGACCCGTACCATCTCGCGCACGATCATCCGTGGCCGGCGCAGTTGCTGGAGACTGAGACTCAGGATGACGATGTCGTGAGACTGGTCGGAGAAATCGGCGAGCCCGGCGTCGAGGTCGCCGTGGAACACGGAGAGGCCGCGGGCCACGCACTTCTCCACCGCGGACTGGTCGATCTCGACCCCGCTGCCGTGCACGTGCTTGCGCGTGATGAGCTTGTCGAGCAGATCGCCCTCCCCGCAGGCGAGGTCGAGCACCGTCGCGCCCTCGGGCACGAGACCCTCGATGAGCTCATGGTCGATGCGTCGCGTCACGCGGCCCCCTCATCTGTGGTACGACTTCGAGCCGCTCGAGAGGAAGGCCGCGATGATGCCCTCCATCTTCTCGCGCTCGAGCAGGAATGCGTCATGGCCGAAGTGGCTCTCGACCTCGTAGTAGCTGACGTGCTTCTGCGTGGCGCGCAGCGCGCTGACGATCTCCTTGAGCTGATAGGGTGGATGCAGCCAGTCGCTGCTGAAGCCCATGACCAGGAACCGTGCCTTGACGGCCTCGAACGCCTTCACGAGCGTGCCGTGCCGGCGGGTGAGGTCGAAGTAGTCCAGGGCGCGCGTGATGTAGAGGTAGGTGTTGGCGTCGAACCGGTTGGTGAAGCTCAGGCCCTGATAGCGCAGGTAGCTCTCCACCTCGAAGTCGGCCGAGAAGGTGAACGTATAGTCGTGGATGTCCTGCAGGCGACGGCCGAACTTCTCCTCCATGGCCTCGTCGCTCAGATACGTGATGTGACCGACCATACGCGCCACGCTGAGGCCCTTGGCCGGCGACCTGCCGCCGTAGTAGTGGCCGCCCTGCCAGTCGGGGTCGGCCATGATCGCCTGGCGGCCGACCTCGTTGAAGGCGATCGCCATGGTGGGCTGGCGCGCCGCGGTCGCCATCGGGACGCAGAGGTGCGTCCTGTCCGGGTGGGACACGGCGAGCTCGAGCACCTGCATGCCGCCCATCGACCCACCCACGGCGGCGAGCAGCTTGTCGACTCCGAGGTGGTCCAGCAGCCGCACCTGTGCGTTCACCATGTCCTTGATGGTGATCATCGGGAAGTCGGTGCCGAAGGGCCTGCCCGTCGCCGGATCCACGGAGGAAGGGCCCGTGCTCCCGCCGCAGCCGCCGATCACGTTCGCGCAGATCACGAAGTACCTGTCGGTGTCGAGCCCCTTGCCCGGACCGATCAGCATGTCCCACCAGCCCGGACGCTTGTCGGCGACGTCGTGTCGCCCGGCGACGTGCGCGTTGCCGGAGAGGGCGTGCGTGACGAGGATGGCGTTGTCGCGGCGTTCGTTGAGCGACCCGTAGGTCTCGTAGGCGAGCGTGAACGGAGCCAGGACGCCGCCGCCCTCCAGCGGCAGTTCCTGACCCGGGCGATCGAACGTCACATGCCTGGTGCGGACGATGCCGGCGCTGCCGGCGTCGTCGTCGAACCCCATGGCGACGTCGCCGATCTCCTTGCGCGTTGTGGGCCTCTTCCCGCTCATGACGTCGGCGATTCTACCCGACGCGTCCGGCGGCGCCGCTGAGCGTCCTCGTCTCACGCTCTGGCGAGCGCCTGCTCGAGATCGGCGACGATGTCGTCGATGGTCTCGAGCCCGACGCTCAGGCGCACGAAGTCGTCCGTGACGCCGGTCGCCCGCTGCTCCTCGGCGGTGAGCTGCGAGTGCGTCGTCGTCGCCGGGTGGATGGCGAGCGACTTGGCGTCGCCGATGTTGGCGAGGTGCGAGAAGAGCCGGGTGCTCTCCACGAAACGCCGGCCTGCCTCCCGGCCGCCGGCGATACCGAACCCGACGATCGCGCCGAACAGCCCGCGATGGTGATACCTGCAGGCGGTCCCGTGCGTGGCGTGGCACTCGAGCCCCGGGTACAGCACCCAGGTCACCTTGGGATGCGCCTCCAGGAACTGCGCGACCGCCAGCGCGTTGGCGCTGTGGCGCTCCATGCGCAGGGGCAGCGTCTCCAGCCCCTGGAGGAAGAGGAACGCGTTGAACGGCGAGAGCGTGGCGCCGACGTCGCGCAACAGGTCCACCCGCAGCCTGGTGATGTAGGCGAGCGGCCCGAGCGCCTCGTGGAAGCGCAGCCCGTGATAGCTGGCGTCCGGCTCCACCAGTCCCGGGAACCTGTCGTTCTGCGACCAGTCGAACCGGCCGGCGTCGACCACGACGCCGCCGATGGAGGTGCCGTGGCCGCCGATGAACTTGGTGGCCGAGTGCACCACGACGTCGGCGCCGTGGTCGAGCGGCCGGATGAGGTACGGCGTCGCCATCGTGTTGTCCACGACCAGCGGGACACCGGCCTCATGGGCGACGTCGGCCACGGCACGGATGTCGAGGGTGTCGAGCTTGGGGTTCCCGACCGTCTCGGCGTACAGCAGCTTGGTGGACGGCCTGACGGCGCGACGGAAGTTCTCGGGGTCGACCGGGTCGACGAGTTCCACCTCCACCCCGAGCCGCGGCAACGTGTGCACGAACAGGTTGTACGTGCCGCCGTACAGGCTGTTGGCGCTGACGACGTGGTCGCCGGCGCCGGCGATGTTGAGGATCGCGAACGTGACCGCCGAGGATCCCGAGGCCAGGGCCAGCGCGCCGACCCCGCCCTCGAGCGCGGCGACACGCTTCTCGAGGACGTCGGTGGTCGGGTTCATGATGCGCGTGTAGATGTTCCCCGGCTCCTTCAGGCTGAAGAGGTCGGCCGCATGGTCGGCGTCGTCGAACACGTACGACGTCGTCTGGTAGATGGGCACGGCGCGGGCGTTGGTCGCCGGGTCCGGCTCCTGCCCGCCGTGCAGGGCGAGGGTCTCGAAACCTTGCGACCGCGTCTCGGTGTCCGTCATGGCTGCTCCGCTCCTGTCAGATGTGGTACATGGGCGCCCGTGTGGCGCGCGCGGCGGCGGCGGCGATCGTGGCCGAGCCGAGGATGGCGCGGGCGCACTCGCGCACCTCGCGCCAGACCGGGGCGACCAGAGCCTCGGCCTGGCCGCCCTCCTGCACCCGTCCGCCGGCGGCGGCCGGCGGTCCGGCGAGCGCGGCCGATCCTGCTCCCCGGCCGTCGATGAGGTCGATCACGTCCGCGAAGCTCACGCTCGCAGGATCGACGACCAGCAGATATCCGCCGCCCTTGCCACGCCGGCTCTCGACGAGGCCGCCCTTCCGCAGGGCCGCCATGACCTGCTCGAGGTACTTGGGCGGCACTCCGGTGAAGGCGACGATGTCGCGCGCCGGGACCGGTCCGGCGCCGTCCGCGAGCGCGAGCCCGACGAGCGCCCGGATCGCGTACTCGCTCTTGGTGGAGAGATGCGCCACGTGACTCCCGCGTCGGCCGTCGGATCCCTACTTGTCGGTAGGGAGAGGGACGTTACGGCCGGATGCGGAGCTTGTCAACCGGGTCCACCGGGTCCACCATGGACGGCGCCGCGTGTCCGTCACCGTCAGGCGCCCGGACGCCGCCGGCCGGTCGGTCGGCGCCGGAGGCGTGGCGCGACGGGCGGTCCACCGCCCGGCCGAGCCTGCTACGATGACGCTGTGACGACGCCGCCCGACATGTATCCCGCCGCGCCACAGGAGGCGGACGGTCCGCGCCGCGATCCGCGTGTGCTCGAAGTGCTCCGGCGCGAGCTGCCCGGTCTCGAACAGGGCGTGCCCCTCGCCGCGGTGACGGCGTACGGTGTCGGCGGCCCGGCGGAGCTCCTCGTCCGCGCCGGGACCACCGGCGTGCTCATCCACGCCGTGCTCACCGCCCGGGAGCTGGGGCTGCCGGTCATTGTGCTGGGCCGCTGCACCAACGTGCTCGTCAGCGACGCCGGCGTCCCCGGGCTGACCGTGCTGGCGCGCAACGAGGCGACGACGCTGCACGGTCACGTCCTGCGGGCCGAGGCCGGCGTGGAGCTGCCCGCCCTGGTCGCGGACCTCGCCGGGCAGGGGCTCGCCGGCCTCACCTTCGCGGCCAACATCCCCGGCTCCGTGGGCGGCGCCGTCGTCGGCAACGCCGGGGCCTACGGCGAGTCGGTGAGCGACTGCCTGCTCGAGGTGCACATCCTCGAGGAGGGCAAGGAGCACGTCGTCGCGCCGGACCGCCTGGACTTCGGCTACCGCACCTCGCTGCTCAAGTCCCGCACCGACATCGTCGTCCTCTCCGCCGCCTTTCAGCTCCACCACGGCCGCCGCCACGACCTGCTGGCCAGGATCGCCGACGACGCGAAGCTGCGGCGGAGCAAGCACCCGCTCGAGTACGCGAACTGCGGCAGCTACTTCAAGAACCCGTCCCGCCAGTTGCCGGCGGCCCGCCTGATCGAGGACGCCGGCCTCAAGGGCCTGCGCGTCGGCCGGGCCCACGTGAGCGAGAAGCACGCCAACTTCCTCGTCGCGGAGCCGGGCGCGACGGCGGACGACATCACCGCCCTGGCGGCCGAGGTCGTCCGCCGCGTCAAGGAGACGAGCGGCTGGGAGCTGACCGAGGAGGTCCGCCGCCTCGGCTTCCACTGAGCCGACTCCGGCCGCGCTATACTTCCCGCGGACTGCGCAGGCGAACCCGCCCGGCGGCGCCGGCGTCTCTCACCCTGGAGGAAGGCGATCGAGGATCTGCCGCACGGTCTGGTGGACCGCTTGCGAAGGAAGCAGCCGGAGGCGCGTGCCGAGCTCTTCCGGCTCTACGCGCCCCAGGTGCGGCGCATCCTCTACCTCCAGGGGTTCTGCGAGGAGGTCGACGACGCCGTGCAGGAAGTGTTCATCAAGGTCTACCGGGCCGAGATCCCCCATGAGGACGTGTTCCTGGGGTGGTTCTACCGGGTCATCCTCAACACCGGACGCGACCACGGCCGCCGGCGCAGGACGCGGTACGGCCTGATGGACAAGCTGCAGCGGATCTCCACCGAGGCGGCGGTCGATGGGCCGTCGGAGCCCGCCGACCCGGCGCTGCGCGAGGCGCTGGCGACGCTGACCGACGAGCTCCGCGAGTGCGTGGCCCTGCGCTTCTTCGCCGACCTCCCCCTGGACGAGATCGCCCGGGCCCAGGACGTCCCTGTGGGCACGGTGAAGTCGCGCCTGCACGGCGCGGTCAAGAAGCTGCGTGCTGCCCTCGAGGAGCGCGGCTACGAGCGTGAGCGATGAGGCGTACAGCGGTGGACGACGGACGATGACGGACACACGCGGACAGAGCGACGGCGAAGGGCCGCCGGTCTACGACGACGACCGGCTGTTGGCGTTCGTCCTCGGGCTCGAGGACGAGCCCGGGCTTCCGGCTGCGGCGGCCGCCGATCCTGAGCTCGACGCACGGCTCGCGGCGCTGCGCGCCGACGTCGCCGCGGTCGGCGCCCTGGTGCAGTCCGCCGTGCCGGCGCCGGACGAGTCGTACACCGACCTCTCCGGCGGCCGCTGGTCTGGCCTTCACGGATTCTTCGAGGCACCGGCCCGGACGGGTCCGCGCCGTGTGCGCCGCTGGTGGCGAGCGCTCGCCCCCGTGGCGGCGGTGCTGGCGCTCGCCGTGGCGATCGGCATCGTCGCCGTCAACCGCGAGGCGCCGTTCTCCCCCGGATCCGCGGCCGAGATGGCCCAGCCGGCCGACGGCGCGGAGGCTGCCGACGATCGGGGATCCGGCGCCGCCGCGACGAACGCGCGCGAGATCGCCCCGGAGCGGCTCGTGGGGCAACTCGACCAGTTCGCGGTGGTCGTTCTCGCGCGCGCACGGCGCGCCACGGACGCGTCACAGGGCTTCCTGGTGGTACGCGTCTTCAAGGGCGACGCGCCGTCGGTGGTCGAGCTCGACGTAGGGACGACCCCCGTCCAGGAGGGCAGGCTGCACCTGCTGATGCTCGACCCGCTGGCGGCGGCCGAAGGGGCGCTCTCGGCCCCGGCCCCGACGGAGCCCGCGGTCGAGGACGATCGGCGCTACGGTCGACAGCTCGCCGGCTCCTACACCTACCACGGGGCGCCGGCCGTGGTGCGCGAGTTCGACGCCGGGGTCGATCCCGACGCGGTGGTCATCCCTGTCCCCTGACTCCGCGCCGACGGCCCTGGGGCGCACAGCCCCGCCGCGGTATGATGCGACGATGGACGTGCCGAGCCGCTACTTCCGCGACGCCAAGCCCGCCCTCCTGGGCCTCGTCGATCCGCGCGGACTGCGCGTGCTCGACCTCGGCTGCGGCGGCGGCCACAACGGCGAGCTGTTCAAGAAGGCCGGCGCGCGCGAGGTGGTCGGCGTGGAGCGCGATGCCGGCGCCGCCACCGAGGCGCGCCGCCGGCTCGACCGCGTGGTGGAGAGCGACCTCGCCGAGCTTGACCCCGCCGAGCTGGGGGACCGGCCCTTCGACGTCGTCCTCGCCAGCGACGTGCTCGAGCATCTGATCGACGCGGAGGGCGTCCTCGCCCGCGCGGTGGCCGTCCTGCGTCCCGGGGGAGCCGTCGTCCTCTCGCTCCCCAACGTGTCCAACGTCTACGTGCTCTCGCAGCTCCTGCTCAAGACGTGGCCGCGACGCCGCTCGGGGATCTTCGACCGCACCCACGTGCGCTGGTTCGCCAAGCGGGATATGATCCGGCTGCTCGAGGGCGCAGGCCTCACCGTGCTGCGCGTGGAGCCCTACTTCACCCGCTTCCGGGCGATCCGCTACGCCTCGTTGGTGTTGTCCCTGTACGTCTTCCGCGACTACTGGGCGCGGCAGTTCCTGCTGCTGGCCGTCAAACCGGGGGGCGCCGCGACAGGATCGCCGGACGAGCACCGGCGCGAGACCAGCCCGACGCCGGGAGAGGGAGCGTCGCCGGCGTCGACGCACGAGGCGGGTCCCGCCGGCGGAGCTGCGTCCGGCGGGGCGCCGTCCGCTCGTGGGGGGGACTGATGGACGGGTTGCTCGACGGCAGACGCTTCCTCGTGACCGGCGCCGCCAATCCACGCTCGATCGCCTGGGCGGTGGCCGAGGCGATCGTGCGCCACGGCGGCGCCGTGGCGCTCACGTATCAGGCGGAGCGCCTGCGGCGCCGCGTCAGCCGGCTCGCGGACGAGCTCGGCGACGCGCCGCTGATCGAGCTTGACGTCGCCAGCGACGCGGCGGTGCGGCGGGCGGTCGACGAGGTGAGCCGGTACATGCCCGTGCTCGACGGCCTCGTCCACAGCATCGCCTGGGCGCCGGCCGAGGACCTGCAGGGGAGCTTCGTGGAGACCAGCAGGTCCGGCTTCGCCCAGGCCAACGACATCAGTTCCTACTCACTGATCGCGCTCGCCCGGGAGGCGCGCCGCCTCATGACGGCGGGCGGCGCCATCGTCACCATGACGTACGCCGGTTCCTGGCGGGTCGTGCCCAACTACAACGTCATGGGGCCCGCCAAGGCGTCGCTGGAGAGCGCCGTACGTTACCTGGCGGCGGACCTGGGGCCGGCCGGGATCCGCGTGAACGCGGTGTCCGCCGGCCCCATCGCCACCGTCGCCGCCCGCACCATCAAGGACTTCGGCGGCATGCTCGAGCTGCTCGAGAGCCACACCCCGCTGCGTCGCAACGTCACCAGCGACGAAGTGGCCGACGCGACCGTGTTCCTGCTCAGCGACCTCAGCCGCGCCATCACCGGCGAGGTCGTGCACGTGGATGCCGGCGCGCACGCGACGATCTGACTGAGGCGCCCCCGCAGGGACGCGTCCGTGTGCGTACCGAGACGCCATCCCGACCGCGTGGTGCGGATCGTGCGTTAGACTGCAGGTTCACGGACACTGCGAAGGAGCCGCCGCTCCGGCCGTCCGACCTTGTCATGGATCTCGGAGGCCTATGATCCGTCGCCCACCCAGAAGAGCCGCCGCGACACCGGTCACGGACCTCGCGCTCCTCCTCATGCTCGGACTCGTCCTCGCGCTCGCCGCCTGCGGCGGCGCGACGGCCGACGGCGCGGTCACGGCGTCCCCTCCCGTCGACCAGCCCAGACAGGGCGGCACCCTCACGCTCTCGTTCTCCTCCGAACCCACGAGCCTCGATCCCGCCGTGGCTGACGACGAGGCCGCCCGCCGGGTCGCGCACGACATCTACCAGGGACTGGTGCAGTACGCGCCTGAGCCCGGGTCGGCGGGCACCGAGCTCGTCCCGTGTCTCGCCACCGAGGTGCCGAGCGTCGAGAACGGTGGCCTCTCCGTGGACGGCAGGACCCTCACCTTCCATCTCCGTGAGGGGATCAGGTTCCAGCCGCCGCTCAGCCGTGAGCTGACGGCCGACGACGTCAAGTACAGCCTCGAGCGGATGATGCGGACGCGACGGGCGCCGGCGGCGCCTCTCTTCTCGGCCGTCGTCGGAGCCGACAGGTTCGCGGAGGGCAGAGCCGACGAGATCAGCGGCTGCGAGGTCGTCGACGAGCGCACACTGCGGATCCGCCTCAGACGGCCCGACGTCTCGTTCCTCAACGCACTGGCCATGCCGTGCTGCGCCGTGCAGCCGAGGGAATGGGTCGAGCGTTGGGGTGGGGAGGTGGGGCGCCACCCGCTCGGGACCGGGCCCTTCGTCCTTCAGAAGTGGACGCGCGGGCAGGAGATCGTGCTCACCCGCAACCCGGACTACTGGGAAGCCGGTATGCCCTATCTGGACGGCGTCAGTTACCGGGTCTCGCTCGACCCGACCGACGCCCTGCTCAGACTGGAGCGCGGCGAGGTCGACGTGCTCGGCGACGGCCTGCCGGCAGCCGAGATCGCACGCGTCACCGCGGACCCTCAGCTCGGCGGGCTCGTCCGCGCGCAGCCGGACCTCGCCGCCGTCTACCTGTACATGGACGTGCGGACAGGACCCTTCAGGGACGCGAAGGTGCGCCGGGCGCTCAGCTGGGCGATCGACCGCGACAAGCTGGCGGGGCTCCAGGCGGGCGCGGCGGTCCCGCTGTGGCAGTTCTACCCCGTGGGGATGCCGGGCCACGAGGAGGGGGGATCCTGCTACGGCTACGACCCGAAGAGGGCGCGACGGCTGCTGGCCGAGGCCGGGTATCCGGACGGATTCCGGGCCGTGCTCTCGACCGACGACGCCGGCTCGGACCGGCGCCTGTGGAGGTCGGTCCAGGCCGACCTCGCCGCGGTGGGCGTGCGGACGCGGCTGAGAGGACTCGGCGAAGCCCGCGACGTCGCCCCCCGGGCCAAGTCGGGGACGCCGGCAGCGGGCAGTCTCCGGTGGCGGATGGACTTCCCCGACCCGAGCGACTGCGTCGGTCCGCTGTTCAGCAAGGCGGGCGCGGTCAGGGACGGCACGAACCCCAGCTTCTGGTGGAGCCGCTGGCTCGAGCGGATGTACACGCGGGCGCAGGCGACGGCCGATCCCGCGGCGCGCCTCACCATGTACGTCGAGATGCAGGACCGTCTCGCGAGGCAGGCGCCCTACGTGGCCTGCCTCCAGCCGGTCCACACCACGATGTGCTCCCGGAGCACCGGGGGCTTCTATCTGCATCCGGTGTACCGGACGGACCCGGCACGCTACTGGAAGAAGTGATGGCGGCGAAAGACGGAAGACGACCGGGACACGACGCATGACGGGCCCGCGACCGACAGACACGTTCGGCCCCGTCAAGTCGCGCATGCTCGCGGTGGCTGCGTACCTGCGGGCGCGCCCTGTCCAGCTCTTCGTCGCCGGAGCGCTGGTGAGCGTGGGCGTGCTGCTCCCCTTCCACCACTACCCGTGGCAGGACAGGCTCGTCGGCCTGCCCGGCTCCCTGGTCTCGCTCATCGTCGTCGCCGGGGCCGTGGCGGGAGGTCCCCGGGTCGGCGTCGCGCTGGCTTTCACCTCGGGGGCGGCCTACAACCTCCTCGCGCTCTCCGAGCGCTGGTTCATGCAGGGCGCCACGTCGGCGGCGGTGGTGGTCCTGTGGCTGGTCGCCGGCTTCGGCGTCGGCCTGCTCGGCGACCGCTACCGGAGCCAGGTGGAGCGGGCGCTCGACCAGGCGCACCGTTCGCGCGACGCGCTCGACCGGGTCGTGGGGGCGACGCCCCTGTTCCACGCCCGGGGCAGCCCCGCCTCGGTCGCGCGGGCCATCTGCGACGTCGCCCGCGAGACGTTCGATTGCGACCTCGTCGCGCTCTTCGCCATCGAGGGCGAGCGGCTGCGGCTGCTGGCCCGCTCCCCGTATCTGGCGGGGTCCCCCGAGCTCCGTGTCATGGAGCCGTCGCCTGAGCTGCAGGAGGAACTGGCGGAGAGCCTCCTTCCGCAGTTCGTGGCCGACATCCGGGAGCCGTTCGGACTGCGGGTGCCGCGTGCGATCACGGCCGATCCGGAACAGGTGTCGGCCGTACGGGCGCCGGTCCTGCTCGAGGAGCAGCCGGTGGCCCTGCTCGCCATGAGCTGGGCGCGGCGCATGCCCGAGCCGGGCCGCGGGGAGCTGGGCGTCGTGCAGCGGTTCGCCGAACACGCCGCGGTCGCCCTCGCACAGGCCCAGCGTGCCCAGGCGCAGCGGGAGGTCGCCACACTCTACCGCCGCTTCCAGGCCAGCCTCTCACCCGCGGTCAACGTCACCGCCGACCAGATCAAGGTGGCGACCTGTTATCGCCCCGGCGAGCGCCGCATGCTCCTCGGAGGCGACTTCATCGACGCGGTCAAACGCCCCAACGGCGCCGTCGCCGCCGTGATCGGCGACGTGACCGGCCACGGCCCGGACGCGGCGGCGCTCGGCGCCAGCCTCCGGGCCGCGTGGCGCGCCCTCGCCCTCCGCGGCGCCTCGTTGCAGGCGAACATGAGGACGCTGAACAGCCTGACTCTCGACGAGAGTGAGCGCGCCGAGGAGGGCGCGCTCGGGGTCGGGCTGCTCGCCACCGTGTGTGTGGTCGAGATCGACCCGACGGGCCGGCGCGCCCGCTTCGTCAACGCCGGTCACCCCATGCCGCTCCTGCTCTCGGACGGTGTCGTCCAGCTCGAGCACACCCCTGGGCTCATGCTCGGGGTCGAGGACCGCGGCGACTGGGCGCCGCACGAGGTCACTCTGCCGGACGATTGGGGCCTTCTCTTCTACAGCGACGGTATCGTCGACGCGCGCCTGAGCCCACGGTCGTCCGAACGCCTCGGACTCACGGGCCTGCGGCCGCTGGTCTACGACCTCTGGCGCCGTCGCGCCACCGACCCCAGAGACCTCGAGGGGCTCGTGGACGCGGTGCAGAAGGGTCAGGCGGACGTCCTCGAAGACGACGTGACGCTGCTGCTCTTCACCGGCGGTGACCGAACGACCGGCCCGGCACAGACCCACGTGATCTGACGCGCCGCGAGCGACCGGGCTCGCGCCCGCCGGCGGCCGACTCCCGGTGGGCCGGGTCCTCCTCCCCGCCCGCCGGGCCGACAGACCCGCGTTTGAGCAGCTCCGGCAGCGAGCGCTGCAACATGTGTTCGAGGATCGCGTAGGCCCGCCGCGCATCGAAGGTCGCGTCGATGGCCTCCTGGATGGCCAGCCCGTCGACGACGGCGGTCATGAGCTCGGCCACACCCTCCAGCACGTCCTTCTCGGCCCGGGAGACGGGGTGCTCACCGCGCAGCCAGTCGCGCTTGAGACGCCGGTAGTGGTCGTAGGCGTGCGCCATGCGGCCGCGCAGACCCGGATTGCGCAGGGCGTAGGGGAGGATGTCGAAGAAGACCCGGTACGAACGCGAGGAGCTGATCCTGCGCAGCCCGCTCACGAAGCGCGGCAGCCGGGCCTCACCCGTGGCGGTGGCCATCGCACGGGCGGCCTCGTCCTGGTCGTCGCGGAAGACCGAGTCGATCATCGCCCTGACGAGCCCCTCCTTGCCGCCGAAGTAGTACTGCACCATCGCCGAGTTCTCACCCGACTCCTGGGCGATGGCGCGCAGCGTCAGGCCGGAGAAGCCGCGCTCGACGAGCACACGTTGGGCGGCGGCGAGGATGTTGAGGGCGGGAGCCGTCATGTGCCGACGGGGATCGCTCTCCGGCCCGGTCGGCGGCCCCGCCGGAGCGGCAGCGGGAGCGTGGCGTTCGCCCTTCTCAGACCTGGTGTCGTGCGGTGTCACGTGACGGCGTCTCGCAGTTTGAGATTAATCATCTGATTGATTAGACTCCCTCGCGCCGGGCTAATCAACCCGAGGGTCCGGGACCTCCGCATCGAGGCCCGCCGGTCCCGGCCCGGAACGAGACGTTCCACGCGCAGCCCGCGTCCCGCAGCTGCGCGACGAAGGCAGGTGGGAGCGACGCCCACGGCGGAGCCCCGCGCGGAAGCGGCAGGAGGTGACACGGAGTCCGGTCGCCGGCGACGGTGCTGGCCACACGGACAGGTCATGAGACACGCAGATCCAAGCACTACGATGTGCCTGCTGGGCGGGCGCCGCGGAGAGGACGACCCGCCCGATCACGACCCGACAGGAGGATCCCTCCAGAAGGAGTGCAACCATGAGTGAAGCAGCCAGGAGCGCCTTCAACCCCCTGAAACCGCACAAAGAGCACTACGGCGTGCTGAAGAACTACATCGACGGCGAGTGGGTCGAGTCCACGACAGACCGCCTGCTCGACATCACCAACCCCGCCACGGACGCGGTCATCGGCCAGGTGCCGTTGTCCACCAGGTCGGAGATGGACGCGGCCGTCGAGTCCGCCCAGGAGGCCTGGTGGGACTGGCGCTCCACCCCGCCGATCGTGCGCTCGCGCTACATGTTCAAGATCAAGGAGCTCCTCGAGAAGCACTTCGAGGACATCTCCCGTGTGGCCACCCAGGAGCACGGCAAGACCATCGACGAGGCGCGCGGCGAGACCCGCCGGGCGATCGAGAACATCGAGACCGCCGCGGGCATCCCCTCCCTCATGATGGGCTACAACCTCGAGGACGGCGCCGCCAAGAACATCGACGAGTCGGTGATCCGCCAGCCGATGGGCGTGTTCGGCCACGTGGCGCCGTTCAACTTCCCCGGCATGGTGCCCTACTGGTTCTGGCCCTACGCCCTGGCCACCGGCAACACCTTCGTCCTCAAGCCGAGCGAGCAGACGCCGATCACGTTGCAGCGGACCTTCGAGGTGCTCGAGGACGCCGACCTGCCGCCGGGCGTCTTCAACCTCGTGAACGGTGACAAGGAAGCCGTGGACGCGATGATCGACCATCCGGACGTCCAGGGAGTGACGTTCGTCGGCTCCACCCCCGTCGGCCGCATCATCTACGAGCGCTGCGGCGCCACCGGCAAGCGTTGCATCGCCCAGGCCGGCGCCAAGAACTTCCTCACCGTGATGCCGGACGCCGAGATCGACCGCGCCATGCCCAACATGATGGCGTCTTTCTTCGGCAACGCCGGCCAGCGCTGCCTCGCCGGCGCCAACCTCGTGGCCGTCGGTGACGTGCACGACGAGCTGCGCGAGAAGTTCCTCGCCGCCGCCGCGAAGCTCAAGGTCGGCCCGGGCCTCGACGAGAGCGTCCAGATGGGCCCGGTCATCAGCCGCAAGAGCCTCGAGCGCATCCACGGCTACATCGAGATGGCGGTCAAGCAGGGCGCCAAGCTCATCCTCGACGGTCGCGACGTCAAGGTCCCGGGCTACGAGGACGGCTACTGGATCGGGCCGACCATCCTCGACGAGTGCACCCCGGAGATGACCCACTGCCAGGAGGAGATCTTCGGGCCGGTGGCGTCCATCATCCGCGTGAACGACCTCGAGGAGGCCATCAGGATCACCAACGCCTCCCCGTTCGCCAACTCGGCCAGCCTCTACACACAGAGCGGCCGCGCGGCGCGGACGTTCACCTACAAGGTCACGTCGGGCAACATCGGCATCAACCTGGGCATCCCCGCGCCGATGGCCTACTTCCCGTTCGCGGGCGCCAAGGACTCGTTCTTCGGCACGCTGCACGGGCAGGGCACGGACGCCGTGCAGTTCTTCACCGACAGCAAGGTCGTCATCACGCGCTGGTAAGGGGGCGCCGGGAGCGGGTATCCCTCTCCCGAACTGAGCAAAGGAGAAGCAGTGGCTCACGAGTTCCCTGAGATCGTGGCGTACGGGTCGGCCTTCCGCTTCGCCCTCGAGGCGGAGCAGGCCTGCGCCGACTTCGCCGCCGCGGCGAAGGCCCAAGCCCCCTCCGACGAGTGGCGGGGCAAGCTGGAGGAGGTAGCCGCCGCGCACGACGACCGCGTCCGCAAGCTCACCGTGATCCGTCAGGAGGTCAACGAGATGACCCTGGAGCCCATCCACACGCTGGACGGGTCCGGGTTCCTCGGGACGCTGGACGCGGAGCCGGCCGCGAGCTGGCCGGATGCGGCGGAACAGCTGATCCGGGCGCAGGAGGACACGGCGCGCTTCCACGAGGAGTTCGTGGCGCAGTGCGAGGACATCCTCGCGGCGAGCGCCCGCGCCTTCAAGCGGAGCGCCAAGCAGGACCGCGCCCTCGCGGCCGAGCTCAGGGAGATGCTGGGCTAGCGGCCGACGGACCCCGCCGCGGAGCGGGGACCGGCGAGTGGGACGCGAAGGGCGGGGAGCCGGTCGGCTCCCCGCCCTTCGTCGTCAGCCCCCCGGGCGGCGCGGGGAGGGAGTGCCGCCCGAGGCGGGAGGGGGTCGGGGCGGGCGCCGGGAGGCGTCGCCCGCCCCGACCTCACGACGAGAGCGGGCGCCGCTCTCGCGCGGGGTCCGCGGGAGCGCTTGCGGTCGCCCTCGCGAACAGTCCGGCGGACGCGCTTGCGGTGGCGTCCGCCTCGGCCGGACGGCGCGGCCGGGGAGGCCGTCCTCCGACCGCCGGGGCGCGCCTCGGGAGGACGCCCCGGGTGGTGCAGGGAGGCGGGGCGGGCGCGGCCGTCACGGCCCGCCCGTCCCGTCTGCCTGCCCGTCCGACCGCGACGGCCGGTCCTCGCCGGTCGGCGCCGGCTCGAGCCCTCGCAGCCCGCCGTCGCGCAGTGCCGCCAGGAGCTCCCCCTCGCCGGCGAAGAGCCGCGCGCCGGCGTCGACGAGCCGACCGGTGACGCCGACGAGGTCGCCGGCCTGCACACGCCGGTCGACCCACACGGGGATCCCGGCCGCCAGCGCCTCGCAGGCGGCGTCGACGTTGCGTGCGTTGCCGCGGCTCACCGGCACGGCGCTCACCAGCACGAGGTCCGCGGCGCGCAGGAGGTCCAGGTTCTCGGCGTGCGCGTCGTCGCCGACCGCCGTGAACGGGGCCTCCACCGCCATGCGGAGGCCCAGCTCTGCGCCGGTCTTCTCGTCGGTGTCCAGCGCGTTGAGGACGCCGGCGGTGACCTCGTAACCGGCGTCGACCAGCTCGCGCATCATCCCGGCGCCCGTCCCCCCGCCGCAGATCAGGTGCACCCGGCCGCGCCGCTCGCCGCGCAGTCGGGGCGAGAAGGTCAGGTACGTGCGTCCGGCGTGCCGGTGCAGATACGCCCGCACGCCGTACACGGCCTCGACGACCTCGGGCCGCAGCACCTCCGCCGGCGGCCCGAACGCCGCCACCTCCCCGTCGCTCAACACGAGCAGCTTGTCAAAGTAGTGCAGCGCCAGGTTGAGGTCGTGCAGGATGCAGAGCACGGTGAGCCCGTCGCGGTTGAGCTCCCTGAGCAGGTCGAACAGGCGCAGCTGGTGCGAGACGTCCAGGGCGGAGGCGGGCTCGTCGAGCAACAGCAGCGGCGCCTGCTGCATGAGGGCCTGGGCGAGGACGACGAGCTGCTTCTCGCCGCCGGAGAGCTCCGAGAACCGGCGGCCCGCGAGGTGGGCGACGCCCAGCCGCGCCAGCGTCGCCTCCGGATCGCCGGCCACGCCCGGGTCCTTGCCGCGGCAGTAGGCCCCCATCTCCACGACCTCACGCACCGCGAGGTCGAAGTCGAGGTCGAAGCGCTGCGGCACGAGCGCGACCTCGCGCGCCATCTCGCGACGCCGGTAGTGGTCGGTCCGCCGGCCTCTGACCAGGACCTCGCCGGACAGGGGCTGATGGATGCCGTCGATGAGGTCCACCAGCGTGGACTTGCCGCTGCCGTTGGGCCCGACGATGCCGACGAAGTCGCCCGGCGCCAGGGCGAGATTGATGCGGCGCAGCACCGGGCGTTGGTCGTAGGCGAAGTCGACGTCGCGAAGGCGGACGAGCCTCCCCGCCGCGGCGTCGGCCGCGGCGGCGGAGCCGACCGCGGACATCGCGGGCAGTCCGGGCATGTCGGCGGTCACAGACGTCTCCCACGGCGCAGCAGGTACACGAAGAGCGGCGCCCCGACGAACGTGGTGACCACGCCGACGGGGATCTCGTTGGGCGAGATCACGGTGCGACTGAGCAGGTCTGCGGCGACCACCATGGACGCCCCGGCCAGCAGTGAGACCGGGAGCAGCCCACGGTGCGCCGGCCCGGCGAGGAGCCGCACGATGTGCGGGACGACGAGGCCGACGAACCCGATGATGCCGCTGACCGACACGGCCAGCGCGGTCAGCACGCCCGCGGTCACCAGCAGCACGCGCTTGGTGCGCTCGACCTCGACGCCCAGCTCGAGCGCGCGCTTCTCCCCCTGCAGAAGGATGTCCATCTCCCGCGTGAACAACAGCGGCACGGCCATGAAGGGCAGGACCCCGAGCGCGACCTCCACATCTCCCCAGCCGCGTCCGGAGAAGCTCCCCATGAGCCAGTAGACGATGGCGTGCATGTCCTCGTCGGCCCGGATCATGAGCACGGTGACGACGGCGCCGGCGAGGTAGGAGATGGTCACGCCGGCCAGCAACAGCACGAAGATGTCGATACGTCCCCGCCGCCGCGCCGCCAGCCACACCAGGGTCAGCGTGCCGAGACCGCCGGCGACCGCGAGCACCGTCATCCACGGCAGGTTGCCCAGGTGGAGGACGATGCCGACGGTCGCTCCCAGCGCGGCGCCGGAGGAGACGCCGGTGACGTACGGGTCGGTGAGCGGGTTGAGGAACAGGTCCTGGAGGATCACGCCGGCCACGGCCAGCGCGGCGCCCACCAGGGCGGCCACCAGCACACGCGGCATGCGGATCTGCCAGAAGATGGCGTTGTCCAGGTCCCCCTGGACCGGTCCGGCCATGAGCAGTTCCCAGACCCGCCTCAGCGAGAGGGAGGCCGGACCGAGCGCGAGCGCGAGCACCAGGCACAGGCAGAGCACGGCGCCGGCCAGCAGGACGCCGGGCCAGACGCCGGACCGGGCGGCCCTGCCGCGGGCGGCCGCCCATCCCGCACCGGTGTCGGCGGCGCCGCTCACTGTGCGTCCTGGGCCTCCGGGTGGATGTACTCGAGCAGCCGCCTGAGTCCGTCGGCCAGGCGTGGGCCCGGGCGGGCGATGAGGTTGTCGTCGATCACGTAGACCCTGCCCTGCTTGACGGCGGTGAGCTCGGCGAAGCCGGGGCGTTCGCTGATGTCGCCCGGCTCGCTCATGGAGCCGGAGTCGGCGATGTAGACGGCGGGGTCGACCTTGACGAGCACCTCGGTGCTGAAGTTGGGGAACCCGCTGCCCGCCGCCGCGCCGATGTTCTCGCCGCCGGCGATGGTGATCATGTCGTCGATGAAGGTACCCTCACCGGCGGTCATCAGCGGTTCGCTGTAGATCTCCAGGAAGGTGCTCGCCGCGGGAAGGCCCGCGACCGCCGCCCGGACCTCCTCACGCGCCGCCGCCATGGCGTCGGCCACGGCCTGGGCGCCGTCCTCCGCGCCGGCCAGTCTGCCGACGTTCAGGATCGTGGCGACGACCTCGTCATAGGTCGTGGGGTCGATGACGTACACGCTCATGCCGAGGCTCTCGAGCTTGGCCCGCAGCTTGTCCTGGATGCCGGAGGCGGCGAGCACCAGGTCGGGCGAGAAGGAGGCGATCTTCTCCACGTTGGGGTTGGCGAAGTCGCCGATCTTGGGGAGGGCTTTGGCCTCCTCCGGGTAGTCGTCGTAACTGGTGCCGGCGACCATCCTGTCGCCGGCGCCGATCGCGTAGGCGATCTCGGTGTTGGCCGGCGCGAGACTCACGATGGCCTCCGCCGGCCGGTCGAGGACGACCTCCACGCCGGAATCGTCGGTCACGCTGATCGGTCCGGAGGCGGCGGGCGAGGCACTGGAGGCCGGCTCGCCGCCGGAGCCGCAGGCGACGACGATCGCACCCAGGGCCGGCAGGGCGAGGAGGAGAAGGGCTGCCAGGAGGCGGCCGGGACGGAGGGTCGACATGGTGGTGAGGGCTCCCTTCAGGATCGGACGGCTCAGGTGGGCAGGGCGGCCGCCGGCGACGGGCGGGGAGAGACGACGAAGCGCAGGACGCGGTGGCCTTCACGCTCCTCGATCCCGTCCCAGGCGAGCGCGACGCGACGCGAGAAGAGCGGCGACCAGGTGACGGCGGTGTGGTACTCGCCCCCCTCGCCGCAGGCGTCGGCGCCGGCGGCCTCGAGGCGGTCGACGACGGCGTCGTCCAGCTCGAGACCGAGGAACTCGGAGCCGAGCCGGGACTGGTCGACCGCGACGATGGTGGCGCGACCGCCGGCGAGGAAGTCGGCGAGCACCTCGCGGCGCGACTGTCCCCACAGGGGCAGGTGGCAGCCGAGGCCGGCGGTCCGGCAGACCCGCTCGACCCAATCGCGGTGACCCTGCAGGTCGATGTCGCCGAACACGCCGGCCTCCACGCCCTGTCCGCGCAGCTCGTGGAGGAGCGCGATGTACGTGTCCTCGTACTCCTCCCACGTGGCGGCGCGGGTCACGAGGGGTACGCCGAGGGCGGCGGCCTGCTCCTCGAGCAGCGCGAGCGGCAGGCCGTGACCGCGGCTGACCCGGCCGCCCTCGTGCAGCATGCACACGAGGGCGACCGGCTCCGCGCCGCGGGCGACGGCCCGTCGCAACGCGAGGCAGGCGTCCTTGCCGCCGCTCCACGAGACGAACACACGGGCGCCGGCGATCGGGTCCCGGCCGGCGGGGACAGGCCCTGCGCTGGAGCCGGAGACCCCGCCGCCGGTCGGCGGTGAGTCACTCGACATGGTCACCCGCCTTCCCGGCCCGACAGGACGGGCAGATGCCGTACACCTCGAGGTGGTGGCCGTAGATGTCGAACCCCGTCGTCTCGGACAGATGCGCCTCGAGCGCCGTCAGGTCGCCCTCTCCGTCGAACCGTATGACCCGACGGCAGATGCCGCAGATGAGCGGATGGCTGTGCCCGATGGGCGGGGCGATGTAGCAGATCGCGCCGCGCCCGTCCTGCACGCGGGCGAGCAGCCCGAGATCGTTGTAGAGCTGGACGGCACGGTAGACCGTCGCCTGGCCCACGGCCTCGCATCTCATCGCGTCGGCGGCTTCGGTGATGGTCACGGCGCGGTCGGAGCCGGTGAAGAACTCCCAGACCCGGCGCCGTTGCCGTGTGAAAGGGATGCCCTTGCGTCGCAGGACCGCCTCGATGTCCTCCTGGGGGGTGATCTCGGTCAAGTCCGGTCTCTCCGATGACGGTCGCTGATCGTTCTCGACAGAGTTGAGAAGATATCTCAACTAGCGCCGTGACTCAACCGCCGCCGCAGACCCCCGCCGCAGCGCCGCCACGGCGGCGATGACCTCGTCACGCGACCGCAGCGGCCCGCGGCCCTCCGGCAACAACCCGGCCGTCCTCAGCGCGGCGTCCAGGTCGAGCACCCAGGGACGCCGCAGCCCGCAGTCCTCGAGCATGGCGGCGTCCGTCATCACGTCGTCCGGGGCGCCCGACGCCACGATGCGACCCTCCTTCACGATGGAGACGCGGTCCGCCCATTCGTACGCGAGCGCCATGTCATGGGTGGCGATCACCACCGTGGTCCCCGACGTGTGCAGGTCGCGCAGCACGCCGAGGAACTGGTCCGCGCCGCGGGGATCCAGGCCCGAGAGCGGCTCGTCGATGATGAGCACCCTGGGGCGCATGGCCACGGCGCCGGCGATCGAGACCCGCTTCTTCTGGCCGAAACTGAGCATGTGGGTGGGCCTCTCGCCGAGGTGTGAGATCTCCAGCGCCTCGAGCGCGGCCGCCACCCGCGCGCGGGTCTCGCCCGTCGAGAGCCCGAGGTTGAACGGCCCGAACGACACGTCCTGCGCCACGCTCCCCGCGAAGAGCTGGTCGTCGGGGTTCTGGAACACCAGCCCGACGACCTGACGCCACGCCGAGAGGCCGGCCCGTGTGTAGTCGCCGGGCCGGCCGTCCACGAACACCGTCCCGGACCTGGGCCGCAGCGTCCCGTTGAGGTGCAGGAAGAGAGTGGTCTTCCCGGCTCCGTTGGCCCCCACCAGGGCGTGGCGAAGGCCCGCCCTGACCGTCAGGTCGAGGCCGTCGAGCGCGCAGGCTCCGCCGTCGTACTCGTAGCGCAGGCCCCGCGCCGCGAGCACCGCGCCGTCTAGATCATCCATGCGGTCAGCAGTGACGCCGCCACAGTGAGCGTGACGACGGCCGTCACGACCGTGAAGCCGAGCAGGCTCGCCGCCGCGCCGTCGTCCAGCACGCGGATCTCCCCCTGCCAGTTACGCGCCCGGAGTCCGCTGTCCATGGTGCGGGCGCGCTGCAGAGCCTGCCCGAACAACGTCGCCGCCAGCATGCCCAGCGAGCGGTAGCTGCTCCGCAGGGAGCTGTACCCCAGCCGCGACGCCTGTGCCGCCCGGATGGACCGCACCGTGTCGACGAAGACCCACACGTCCCGATAGACGAGCAGGGCGACCTCCGTGAGCACCGCCGGCACGTGCAGCCGACGCAGCACGCGCAGGACCTGGGGCACGGGTGTGGTCATCGAGAGGAAGAACAGGCACGACACGGCGGCGAGCGAGCGCAGGGTGACCCGGAGCGCGAGCTCCGCGCCGTCGGGGGCCCAGTGCAGGTCGACCACCCATCGACCGCCGAGGTCGACGGAGACCAGCAGGGGCACGATCCCCACGGCCAGGAAGGCGAGCGGCCCGAGCATCATCCTGGCGTAGACGCCGGTCGGCACGCCCGCGACCCCCAGGGTGGCGACGAGCATCACGACCAGGACGAGCAGCCCCCCGGGCCAGGGAGGCAGTACCAGGGCGGCGACGAGCATGCCCATGCAGAAGGCGGTCTTCTCCGCCGCGCTGCGTCCTGCCAGTCTGTTGCAGTAGGCGATGCGGTCGATCGTCTTCACGACGCCTCTGGAGACGACGTCGGTGACGCCGCCGGAGCCGCGGACGACGGCGCTCCGGCGCCCGTCACCGCAGCCTGTGCGAGCCCCTTGGCCCGTCCGATGTAATACCCGAGCGCGTAGAAGACGAGACCGGCTCCGATCGCGGCCTGCAGCGCGAACAGGAGACTCTCGATCTCCCCGCTGGGCGGCTCCCAGATGGAGGAGAACCAGGGCTCATAGCCGGCGTCGATCTCGGTGATCGCCGTCTCGGCCTCTCCATCGGCGCCGCCGAACTCGGCGCCGCCGGTGACGACGAGCGGGACGATCGCGAGCGCGATCACCGCGCAGAGAACGAGGATGGTCCACTTCTTCATCACGCCACCTGCCCTTGACGCAGCAGCCCGGTCTCGTCGAGCTCGGAGCGGCTGTACTTGATCAGATATCCCATGATGAGCGCCGTGAGCAGGCCCTCGCTGATCGCCAGTGGGATCTGCGTGACCGCGAAGATGCTCCCGAACTTGGCGAGAGATCCGGCGAATCCGCTGGCCGCATCCGGGAACGCCCACGCCAGCTGCACGGAGGTCACCACGTAGGTCGTGAGGTCGCCGAGCGCGGCCCCGAGGAACACCGCCAGCCACAGGGGGGCGCCCAGTCTGCGGGAGCCCTTGTACACGCCCCAGGCCACGAACGACCCGACGATCGCCATGGAGAACGCGTTCGCCCCCAGCGTCGTCAGCCCGCCATGTGCGAGCAGCAGCGCCTGGAACAGGAGGACGATGGTGCCGAGCACCGCCATGATCCACGGGCCGAAGAGGATCGCCCCGAGCCCCACGCCGGTCGGGTGCGAGCAACTGCCCGTCACCGAAGGGATCTTGAGCGCGGAGAGGACGAAGCAGAACCCGCCGGCGGCGCCGAGCAGCAGGAGTGTGCCGGGCTTCTCCCGCACGAGCTTCTGCAGCGAATGGACGCCTTTGATCCAGAACGGGATGCACACCAGAAACCAGGCGACGACGAACGTCGCCGGCAGGAAGCCCTCCATGATGTGCATCGCGACCGTGTCGAACACCGCTCCCTCCTTGTACGCCGCGCCGGGTCCCATGACGGATCCGGTGATCTGGGATTTGCGGTGATAATGATTCTCGACCGCATTGGCGCTGTCAACCGGGGATCCAGGTCGCAGTCACGACCCTGTCCGACGACGAGAGTGTCGTTCTCAATCGCCGGGCGGCCGGGTCTCAAGCCGCTCGACCAGCGTGCGCACCACGGCCGCGGGAGAGGCCCCCGCGGCCTCCGCGTCCACCCGCAGCCCGAGACGCCCGGCCGTACGTGAGGTCATGGGCCCGATACTGATCACCACCTGCGCGTCGGTAGGACCGTCCGGATAGGCCTCGACCAGACGACGCGCCGTATTGGAACTGGCCAGGGCGATCGCGTCGAACTGCTCGATCGGCGGCAACGGTGCGCGGTCGTCGACGGTGAGTCGGCTGACCGGCAGCTCGGAGCAGCACAGCCCGGCGGCGGCGAGGTCGCGCAGCATGCGCCGCTCGCCGACCTCTTCTCCGATCAGGAGTGCGGTCGCATGGGACGACGCCGGGAAGCCGTCGGCGAAGCCGGTCGTCGTCTCCGGCGCATAGTCCACCCTCAACCCGCACCGACGCAGCTGCGCAGCGGTCGCCGGCCCGGCCGCAGCGATCCGTCCGGCGCCGAGCGCACGTATGTCGCTCCCCAGGGTGCCGAGCTGCTCCAGCAGGGCTTCGAGAGCGCCCGGGGAGGTGAAGACCAGCCAGTCTGCAGCATCCAGCCGCCCGCGAAGATCCCCGGTGACCGGCAGCGTCTCGCTGCGCAGCACGGGGACCTCGGCGACCTCGGCCCCCGCCGCCTTGAGCAGCCGGACGATCTCACTGGGGCGGCGACGCACTCGAGGCACCAGGATCCGGCGTCCCGCGAGCGGCTGGGAGTCGTGCCACGCGAGCTGCCTGCGCAGCTGCACCACGTCGCCGACGACGATGAGTGCGGGGGGGTGCAGACCCGCCTCCGCGACCCGGCCGGCGAGGTCGGCCAGCGTGCCGGTGACGACGCGCTGGCCCGGCGTGGTGCCGCGCTCGATCACCGCGGCCGCCGCCGTGGCGGGCCTCCCCTCATCGATGAGCCGGCTGCAGATGCTCGCGAGATTCGTGAGGCCCATGAGGAAGACGAGCGTGTCCGCTCCGTGGGCCACCCCGTGCCAATCGATGCGTGACGTCGGCCTGGTCGGGTCCTCGTGGCCGGTGATGACGGCGAACGACGACGCATGCCTGCGGTCGGTGACGGGGATGCCGGCGTACGCGGGCGCCGCGACCGCCGAGGTCACGCCCGGGACGACGACACAGGGGATCCCGCGCTCACGGAGGTGGGTCGCCTCCTCGCCGCCGCGTCCGAACACGAACGGGTCGCCCCCTTTGAGCCGGACGACGCACTTGCCCTGCTCGGCGTGGGTCGAGAGAAGCTGGTTGATGCGCGGCTGCGGCACCGCGTGCACGGCCGCCTGCTTGCCGACGTAGACCAGCTCGGCGTCGGCCGGCGCGAGAGAGAGCATGGAGTCGTCGGCGAGACGGTCGTAGACGACGACATCCGCCCGGGCGAGGGCGTCGGCCCCGTGCCGGGTGAGCAGCCCCGGATCGCCCGGCCCCGCGCCGACCAGGTAGACGGTTCCGGGGGTGGAGGTGGAGTGGCCGTGACGTGTCATGGGCGGCTATCCTTCATGCGACATGGCAAGCGGGTCTCGACAGGGCGGGGAGGCGATGCCGTACCTCGCGGCGCTCGACCTCCGCGGTCGCCGCTGTCTGGTGGCCGGCGGCGGCGCCGTCGCGCGCCGCAAGGCCGCAGGTCTCCTCGCCGCCGGCGCGTCGGTGCACGTCGTCGCGCCGCACGTGGAGGGCATGCCGGCGGACGTCGTCGTGGAGCGCCGCGCGGCCCTGCCCGGCGACCTCGAGGGCGTGACCCTTCTCGTCTGCGCCACGGACGATCCGCAGGTCAACGCCGTCCTGGCGACCGAGGCACACCGGCGCGGCGTGCTCGTCAATGTGGTGGACGACCCCGGGTCCGGCAGCTTCACCGTGCCCGCCGTGCTCCGCCGCGGTCGTCTCCAGGTGGGCGTCTCGACGGGTGGAGCCAGCCCGTCGCTCGCGGCACGCATCCGCGACGAGCTCGCCGTCGTCGTCGACGAGCCGTACGGCGAGCTGGTCGCGCTCCTCGGGGAGCTGCGGGCGGCGTGGGAGCCGCGTGCCGACGCGGCCGGCCTGCCGCCCGATGCCCGGCGCGCGGCCTGGCGCGCCGTCCTCGAACTGCCGCTGCTCGAGCTGCTGCGCCAGGGCGACGGCTGCGAGGCCCGTGTGCGCGCCGAGGGCGTCCTCGAGGACGCCCTCGGCAGCGCGGGCTGACGCGGACCCCCTCGCAGCGGGGGAGAGGAGAGCGTCCCGCCCGCGCGACGCGCGGCGCTGCATGCTCATCTGGTCTCCAGCGCCATGATATGGTCGAGAAGCTCCATGTCGAGATGCGCCTCGACATGGTCGGCGAGACGGTCGATGTCGGCGTCCGGCGCGGCGACGACGGGCGCGGCGTGTGCGAGTCCTGCACGGGTCCGCAGCCCGTTGAGGAACGCGGCGCGCAGCTCCGGATGGTCGAAGAGTCCATGCACGTAGCTGCCGCAGACGGCCGTCGGGACGGCCCCCTTGGCTCCCGGGCCCGCCAGAGCCACGGCCCCGTCCTCGCGGGTCGCCCCGTCGGCGCCGCGCAGCCGCAGCAGCGGCGCGGCGCCCGGTCCGAGCCTCGTGCGTCCCATGTGGATCTCGTAGCCGCGCAAGAGCGTGCCGACGGGACCGAGCGGTCCTGACCCCGCCCCGGACGACCGCGGCCCTGCGTCGAGCAGCTCCCCCTCCACCCGGACGGTGTGCTTGTCCGGTGCGAACGTGGTCTCCACGTCCAGGAGCCCGAGGCCGTCGACGCTCCCGGCGTCCGACTCCACGCCGTCCGGGTCGTGGATGCAGCGGCCGAGCATCTGGTAACCGCCGCAGACGCCGATCACGGGGATCCCGGCGGCCCTCTCCGCCACCGCCGTCGCGAGCCCGCTGCCGCGCAGCCAGGCGAGGTCGGCGATCGTGCTCTTGGTGCCGGGCAGCACGATCGCCGCGACGCCCTGGAGCTCCCGCGGCGCCGTCACGTAGCGGACGTCGACGTCCGGCTCGTCCGCCAGCACGTCGAAGTCCGTGTAGTTGCTGATGAACGGCAGCCGCACCACGGCGATCTGCAGCGGCGCCTCCGGCTTCGTCCGGCGCCGCCGGTCCTCGATGCCGAGCGAGTCCTCCTCGTCGCCGCGCCAATCGGGCAGCATGGGCACCACCCCCAGGGTCGGGATGCCGGTGCGCTCACGCAGCAGGTCGATGCCGGGGTCGAGCAGACTGGCGTCCCCGCGGAACTTGTTGATCACGAACGCGGCCACCAGCCCCCGCTCCTCGGGCGTGAACAGCTCGACGTGGCCCACGAGGCTGGCGAACACGCCGCCCCGGTCGATGTCGCCGACGAGGAGCGCCGGTGAGCGCGCGTAGAGCGCCATCTTCATGTTGACGATGTCCCGGCCGCGCAGGTTGACCTCGGCCGGGCTGCCGGCCCCCTCCATCACGACGAGGTCGTACTGCGCCCGGAGGCGCTCGAAGGCCGCGGTGACGACGGGCCAGACCTCCGGCTGATAGGCGTGGTACTCGCGTACGGCCATGTGTCCCACGGGACGCCCCAGGACGATCACCTGGCTGCCTGTGCGCGAGCTCGGTTTGAGCAGCACGGGGTTCATGTCCACGTGCGGCTCGAGGCCGGCCGCGCGCGCCTGGTACGCCTGCGAGCGCCCCAGCTCGCCACCCTCGCGTGTGACGTACGAGTTGAGCGCCATGTTCTGCGCCTTGAAGGGGACGACGCGGTAACCGCGGCGCGCATAGATGCGGCACAGGGCCGCGGCCAGCACGCTCTTGCCGGCGTGCGAGCCTGTGCCGAAGCACATGATCGACCTGGCGCCGGACGAGGTCGGGGAGACGAAGGGTGTCACAGCTCCACTCCTCTGCGGGCGGGGACGTCAGGGTACGGATGACGTACGGCGGTCATCTCGGTCACGAGCGCGGCCGCCGCGACCAGGGCGTCGGGAGCGCCGCGGCCGGTGGTGACGACCTCCTGCCGGGGCGGCCGCGCGGCCAGCGCGGCGAGGACCTCGTCCAGAGGGACGAGCCTGTGCCGCAGGGCGGCATGGAGCTCGTCCAGCACCACGAGGTCGCACCCGGGGTCGGACAACGCCGCCCGGGCGGCGGCCCAGGCCGCCGCGGCGGCGGCGCGGTCCGCGTCCGTGGCCTCGCCGCGCAGCAGGCCGCTGCGCTCCACGGCCGGGCGCACGACGCGGATCCCGGCCGCACGCAGCGGCCCCAGCTCGGAGCTCTCGCGACCGCCCTTCACGAACTGGACGAAGGTCACGCCGAGACCCGCCCCGCGGGCCCGCAGGGCCTGGCCGACGGCGGCCGTGGTCTTGCCCTTGCCGTCGCCGGTGTACACCTGGAGCAGTCCGCGCCGGGACGCGGGCGCGGCGACCACCCCGGGCTGCCGCTCGAGCCACGCCAGCACGTCCGCGGCCGACAGGGCCGGCCGCGGAGCGACGGCGTCCACGTCACCCGTGGCGCCGAGGCCGGCCGTCGGCGCCGCCGGTCGCTCCACCACGACGGCGGTCGCCCCGACGAGCTCCGCGGCGCGCAGCTTCTCCTCAAGCCCCCCGGTCGTGCCGCTGTCCTTGGTCACCAGCACGGTGGCGCCCAGGTGGCGCAGCAGCGCGGCGTCCAGCTCCGTGCTCGTGGGTCCCTGCAGGGCGAGCACGTCACGGGGCTCCAGGCCCGCGGCCGCGCAGGCTGCGAGCGACGCGGGCACGGGCAGGACGCGCGCGACGAGGCGGACGCCCGCCTCGCGCGCGGCCCGCGCGTACACGTCCACCGTCGTGCTGCCCACCGTGAGCAGGATCGCGCCGGCCGTCTCCAGAGCCACGTCCACGGCGAGGCGCGCGGCCTCTCGGGCGTCCGCCGCACGCACGGCGCCCGACGGCAGGTCACCGGCCGGCCGCTCCAGACGCAGGTACGGCCGGCCCTGTCCGGCGCACACCGCGGCCGCAGCGGCGGAGATCCGCGCGGCGAAGGGGTGCGTGGCGTCCACGACCGCCGCCGCCGCCGCGACGAGCTGCTCCAGCTCCGGCTCGCCCAGCGGGCCGCCTCTCACCGCCGCCCCGGTCGATCCCGCCAGGCGCGCACCGTACGCACTCGCCGCGCTCACCAGCACGTCGTGGCCGGCCCGCCGCAGCTCGGCGGCCAGCCGGCGCGCGTCTGCCGTGCCTCCGAGGAGGAGGATCACGTGCGATACCCCCGGGGGGTCACCATGCGGCCGTCCCGCACCGACGTCGCCCCGTTGCCGACCACGAGGAGGGTGAGCATGTCCACGTCCTCCTCACGCAGCTCGCCCAGCGTGGTGATGCGCGCCTCCTGCCCGTCGCGCAGCGCGTTGCGCACCAGCCCGACGGGCGTGTCGGGCGCGCGGCGGGCCCGCAGGATGGCGAGCGCGCGCCGCAGCGGCTCGTGCCGCCGCGTGCTGCGCGGGTTGTAGAGCGCGAGGACGAAGTCGCCGTCGGCGGCGGCCGTGAGCCGCCGCTCGATCACCTCGAGCGGCGTGAGCAGGTCGCTCAGGCTGACCACCGCGAAGTCGTTCATGAGCGGCGCGCCGAGGCAGGCGGCGGCGGCGCTGGCGGCGGTCACGCCCGGCACCACCTCCACCGTGACGGGCGATCCCTCCGGCAACAGCTCGAGGACCAGTCCGGCCATGCCGTACACACCGGCGTCGCCGGTGCTGACGACCGCGACGCGGGCCCCGGCCGTCGCCGCCGCGACGGCCGCCTCGGCCCGCGCCGTCTCCTGACGCATGGCGCCGGCGACCGTGCGCTTGCCGGCCGTCAGGTCGGCGATCAGCTCCAGATACGGCCTGTACCCGACGATGACGTCGGCGGCGGCCAGGGCCGCCGCCGCCGCCCCCGTCAAGTGCTCCCGTCCGCCTGGTCCCAGGCCGACAAGCCACAGATGTCCTGCGCCAGCGCCACCGTCACGCCGTCCCGCGCCAGTCTCGGCGCGAGGAGCTGCGTCTGGACGCCGGTCAGCATCGCTGCCGGTTCGCATACCGCGGCCACTCCTGTGATCTCTTCCACGAATCCCGGCTCGCGCAGCGCGTCCTGCAGGACGCGGATGCGCTCCCGGCCCACGATCTGCACGGGCGCCTCCAGCCGCTCGGCGGCCTCCAGGATGCCCGCTTCGTCACGCTTGAGGTCGATGGTCGCCAGCAGGCGCACGTCGTGGCGCGTGAGCCCGGCGGCGGTGAGGGCCTCGTCCACCGCCGCCAGCACCTGCTCCGCACTCACGCCCCGGCGTGCGCCGACGCCGACGACGATGCGACGCCGCGCCTCGCTGCCCGTGGTCACCACCGCCTGCCCCTGTGTCTCGGCGGCGATCTGCTCGGCGAGGCGGTTGGCGCCGCCCTCGTGCCCGGAGAGCAGGCTGACGACGTACCTCCCGACATCGTCCACCACGACCACCGCAGGATCCTCATGCTTGTCGGACACGTGCGGCGCGATGGCCCGCACCACGATCCCGCTGGCCATCACACCGATGATGGCGGCGTGGTCCGGCCAGAGGCGGCCGACGAGCGCCGCCATGTCGCCCTCGTACACGGCGAGACCGGGCAGGTACGCGCGCGGCGCCCACAGTGAAACGCGTTCCGGCTCGGCGAACCGCGCGCGCAGTCCCAGCGCCAGCCGGGCGCCCGGCTCCGAGGCCGTGATGACGGCGATGCCGCCCGGGCGGGGAACGTGGATCACGTCGCCCGTCCTCGCCCGTCGCCCGGCTCCTCCGCCGCCCGGTACCCGTGTGTGAAGCCCGGGTCGTAGAGCAGCGATGCGTCGCCCTCGTTGCGCAGCGCGTCGCCGACCAGGATCATCGCGGTGCGGTCGATCCCGGCCTCCGCCGCCTGGGCCGCGATGCTCTCGAGCGTGCCGCGCACCACCACCTGCTCGGGCCAGGAGGCGCGTTGCACGATCGCCGCAGCCGTCCCGGGCGGGTAGTGCTCACGCAGATCGGCCACGGTCCCCTCGAGGTCGCCGGCCGAGAGGAACACCGCCATGGTGGCCCGGTGAGCCGCGAGTCCGGCCAGGTCCTGACCGTCGGGGACCGGCGTCCTGCCGGGCCGGCGCGTGACGATCACCGTCTGCGAGACGCCCGGCGCGGTCAGCTCGGCCGGCAGCGCGGCGGCGGCCGCGACGAAGGAGCTCACGCCGGGGACGACCTCGTAGCCGATGCCGAGGGCGTCGAGGGCGCGCATCTGCTCGCCGATGGCGCCGTACAGACTCGGGTCGCCCGTGTGCAGGCGTACGACCGCCTTGCCGGTCGCATGCGCCGCGGTCATCACCCGGACCTGATCGTCAAGCGTCATGGCGGCGCTGTCGTGCAGCTCACAGCCGTCACGCGTCCAGCCGAGCACCGCCGCGGGGACGAGCGAGCCGGCGTACACGACCACATCGGCCTGCTCCAGCAGCCGGCGACCCTTGACCGTGATGAGCTCCGGATCACCCGGGCCGGCGCCGACGAAGCGGATCATGCGTGCTCCTCCTCGGGGTCGGAGGCCGGTGCGGAGCCGTCGGTCGGCGTATCCGCACCGGCTTTGTGCATCAGGACTGTCGTGAAGTACTCACGGTCGGCCGACCACTCCCTCAGCTCGGTCGTCCATGCCTCGTCCGGGCGTGAGGCGCGTCGCACGGCGACGGCATCGGCGCCGCTGCGCTGCGCCGCCGTGGCGAGCGCCGGCAGGTGCCTGCCCGCCTTCATGAACACGACGTTGGGCGCCAGCCCGAGCAGTTCGCCGGCATCCGCCGGCGGCTCGTCCGGCCAGACGAGCAGCGGCTCCCGGCCCTCCGCCAGCGGACGTCCGACCGCCGCCGCACAGGCGGACATGGCGGTCACCCCGGGGACGGTCCGCACGTCGGCGTCCGGCGCGAGGCGCCGCACGGCGGCGTGCAGGTAGCTCCACGTGCTGTACAGCATCGCGTCGCCCAGGGTGATGAAGGCGACGGGCGCTCCGGCGGCGGCGAGGCGCAGCAGCAGCGCCGCCGCCTCGTCCCACGCCGCGCGCAGCTCCCCACGACGTTCCGTCATCGGGAAGTGCGCCGTGTGCACCTCGCATCCCGCCGGCAGGTACGGCCGGACGATGCTGAGCGCGAGGCTGTCGCCGCCGCGATGCGGCGCCGGCGCCAGCACGGCCCCGGCGCTCCGGAGCACGTCGACGGCGCGCACGGTGAGCAGACCCGGGTCGCCCGGTCCCACGCCGACGCCGTGGATGACGCCCCTGCCGGTCGCGCCGCTCACGGGTCCGTCTCCAGCTCGGCGCTGGTGATCCAGACGGGGTTCAGCGCGTCGAAGCGGAGCAGCGGCCCGGCGGGCAGGCCTCGGGACACACTGATCTGGCTGCAGGCGAACGCGGCCCAGGGCGGCCGGCGCAGCCGGGCCGCCGCGACCGCGGTGGTCTCGAGACAGGCGGTGTTGCAGACGACACGACCTCCGGGGCGCAGCAACGCCGGGAGCGCCTCGAGGATGGCGCCCAGTCCCGCGCCGCCGCCGCCGACCAGGACACGGTCGAACGACGCCGGCGCGAGAGCGGCGAAAGCCGCCGGCGCCTCGCCGGCGAGCGTCTCGAGGTTGACGAGACTGAAGCGGGCTCCGTTCTCGCGGATCAGCGCGAGGGCCTCCGCGTCGCGCTCCAGCGCCACGACCCTGCCCCGCGGGCAGAGCAGCGCCGCCTCGACGCTGAGGCTGCCGGTGCCGGCGCCGACGTCGAGGACGACGTCCTCCGGCCGCAGCGCGGCGAACGCCATGGTGAGGGCGCGCACCTCGCGCTTGGTCATCGGGACGTCCCCGCGCACGAACAGCCCGTCGGGCAGGCCTGGCGGGACGGCGCTCATGTCGCCTCCTCCCGGTCGACGACGACGACCGAGAGGCCGTCGAACACCTGGGCCGCGATGCGCGCCGCAGCGCCCGTGGTGATGCGCTCGTCGGGCTCGCCGAGCCGCTCGAGCACGGTGAGCCGCGCCCGGACACCCGCGGACGCGAGGGCCGCCGCGAGCGCCTGCGGCGTGCGGCGGGCGTCTGTGAGCGCCAGGACGTGGGCGTGCTCGCGGACGGCCGCGATCACGCCCTCGAACTCCAGCCCGTGGGCACTGGCGAAGCGCAGCTCGTGCCACGGCCGGCCCAGACGCGCCGCCGCGAGCTGCGCGGAGCTGACGCCGGGCAGCGTGGTGATACGGGCGTTCGGCAGCAGCCGGCGCAGCGCGACGGGGATGCCGAAGAAACCCGGGTCGCCGCTGGCCAGCACCACGACCCGGCGCCCCACATGCGCCCGGAGCGCCGCCGCGACCGCGTCCATGTCGGCCGCGACGACGACCTGCTCGGCGCCGGGAGGCGCGAAGCGGTCGAGCTGGCGACGGCCGCCGGCGACGACCTCGGCCCGACGGATGACGCGCCACGCGGCCGGCGTGAGCCACTCCGCGGCGCCCGGTCCGGTACCGACGACGGTGAGCTCGAGCTCCGGCGAGGCGGCCTCGCGGACATCGGCCGTGGCGTGCGCCGTCCGCGCCCCGGCCCGGTCGACGATCGCGGACGCGGCCCGCAACGCCGTCGAGCGACCGAGCACGGCGCCGTCGTAGGCGACGACGGCGCAGTCGCAGCGCGGCGCCGCGCCGTCGCCCGCCCGGCGCGCGGCCCTCTCGGAGGCGCGCCGGGCGGCGCGCTCCGCCACGTCGTCCCACACCTCGTCCAGAACGGCGTCGGCCAGGACGTCCACGGCGGCTTCGGCGGTGGGCAGCTCGAGGATCCGCACGACGAGCGTGGGCGGCGCACCTGCGGCGGCCGCCAGCGCCGCCAGCGTCTCGAGCCGTGCGTCCGCGACCCGGCTGTGCGTGTTCCACACCCCGGCCGCGACCTTCACGAGCTTGCCGGCGTGTCCCACCAGCACCACCCGCGCCATGCCGGCGTCCACGCACCGGTCCAGCAGGTCGCCGACGAAGTTGGAGCACTGCACGATCTGCGTCTCCACAGCACCGAAGCGCTCGCGTGCCGCACGCTCCCCGAACCCTCCGGGCGTGAGGTACACGGTGTCGTTCCCGTCGGCCAGCGCCACGTCCACCTGCGGCAACAGGGACCGCATCCAGGCATCCTCTGACCTCGGGATCACGCGTCCGGACGTCCCCAGGACGGAGAGCCCGCCCACGACGCCGAGGCGTTCGTTGAAGGTGCGCCTGGCGACTTGTTCCCCGCCGGGGATGCTGACCGTCACACGTACCGGCTCGTCAGGGAGCACGGCGCGCACGGCGGCGGCGATCATCCGCCGGGGGACCGGGTTGATGGCGGGCTCCCCCGGCGGGACCTGCAGGCCGGCCCGGGTGACGGTGCCCACGCCCGGGCCGGCGACGAACCCTACGGCCGGCGGCCGAGCCGCGACCGCATCGGCCGCCGCCGCGACCTCCACCTCCGCGACCACCGTCATGCCGTCGGTGACGTCCGGGTCGTCGCCCGCGTCCTTGACGACCGCCGCGCGGGCGCAGCCCTGCCGCACCCGCTCGGCCCACTCGATCGCCAACGTGACGCGCTCGCCGTCGGGCAGCTCGACCTCGACGGCGTCGCAGGCCGACCCCGCGAGCACCTGCGCCGCCGCGCCCGCGGCCGCCGCGGCGCAGGTGCCCGTCGTGAAGCCGCTGCGCAACCGGGGGCCGGACTCCGTCACGCCTCTCCCTCGGCCACGCGCAGCAGCGCGTTCACGGTCGCCGCGGCGAGCGGGCTGCCCCCCCGCGTCCCCTTCACGGCGACGAAGGCCAGGTCGGATGCCACGAGAGCCTCCTTGGACTCCGCCGCGTCGACGAACCCGACCGGCATGCCGACGACGAGCGCCGGCCGCGCCACGCTGTCGGCGGCCAGCGCGAGCACCTCGCGCAGGGCCGTCGGCGCGTTGCCGAGCGCCACGACGGCGCCGTCGAGACGCGCGCCGAAGGCCCGCATGGCGCACGCCGCCCGGGTGCGACCCGTCCGTCGCGACTCCTCGGCGATCGCCTCGTCGGCGATCAAGCACTCGACCGCGCCGCCGTACGCCTCCACCCGAGCGGCGTTCACGCCGATGCGCACCATGTGCGTGTCGGTGGCGACGAGACAGCCTCCGCGGAGCGCCGCGACGCCCGCATCCACGGCTCCGTCCGAGAACGTCACGGACGGCGCCAGGGACGGATCACCGCTGGTGTGCACCAGACGCTTGACGACCGCACGCTCGCCCGGCGACCACTGGCCGGGCGGCAACAGCCCGTCGATGATCGCCATGCTACGGACCTCGATCTCGTGCGGCTTCAGGCGAGACATGCGGCCTCCTCGGCCCGTTCCATCAGGATCCCGGCGAGACGGGGGTCGGCGCCGAACGGACGGCCGAAACGGAAGGCGACCGCGGGATGTTGCGCCGCGAACCGCGACAGCATCTCCGGGATGTCGCGGCGGATGTGCATCCCGTCGAAGAGGAAGCACGGCTGTACGACGATCTCCGTCGCCCCTGTGGCGACCGCCTCCTCCACGGCGGCGTCGAGGCCGGGTTCCGCCAGCTCCATGAAGGCCGGGAGCACCGGCTCGTGCCGCGCGGAGCGCAGATGCTCCACGAGCTCCATGAACTGGGCGGTCGCGGCGGGGTTGCGGCTGCCATGGCCGAGGACGATGAGGACGGAACTCATGCGGACGGACCTCCGGGACGGGCCGAGGCGTAGGCCCGGCAGCGCTCGAGCCAGTGCCCGAGCAGGGCCGGGTACCCGGCGAAGTGCAGGTGGATGTACGAGGCGAAGAGGTCGCCGGCGGCGTAGCCCTCCGGCGCGCCCTCGTGGATGTAGGCAGGCTGTCGTTCGTTCTCGAGCGCACAGCTCGAGTAGCGGAACTCGTGACCGCGCACGGCGGTCCCGGCGCTCCCCAGCAGCGAGTCCCCGGCGAGGCGCGCCTCGCGGTAGCCCATCGCCCGCAGGCGTCCGTGCATCGCGGCCCTGCCGGGGACCGCGCCGACCAGCGGCCAGTCGCGGCCGTCGAGGTCGGTCAGCGAGCGACAGAGGTAGAGGAGGCCGCCGCACTCGGCGTAGACGGGGAGGCCGCCGGCGATCGCGTCGGCCAGCCGGCGGCGCAGGACCCCGTTCTCCGACAGCTCGCGAGCGTGCAGTTCCGGGTAGCCGCCGCCGAAGTAGACGCCGTCGCAGGCGGGCAGCTCGGCGGCGGTCAGCGGGCTGAAGCGGACGAGCTCCGCGCCGTGGGCGCGCAGCGCCGCGAGATTGTCCGCGTAGTAGAAGGCGAAGGCGGCGTCCCACGCCACGGCGATGCGCGGGGCGGCACCGAGCCTCGAGGGGTCGCGGAGGGCCGTCGCCGAGCCGGCATCAGGCGCCGCGGGCCGCCCCGGCGCTTCCGCCGGCGGCAACGCCGGCGCCTCCGCCGCCAGCGCCAGCACGCGGTCCACGTCCACGTGGCGCTCGACGTGCTCGGCCAGCCGCTCCATCGCCGCCTCGACCTCGACGCCGAGCTCGTCGGCCACCACGAGGCCGAGATGGCGGGAGGGCAGCTCGAGGTGCTCGGCGGAAGGGACGTACCCGAGCACCTCGACCCCGGCGCGCAGGAGCGCCGCCTCCACCGCGTCGCGCGAGCGTCGCGGGTTCCAGCGGTTGAGGATCACGCCGGCGACGCGTACCTCCGGGTCGTACGCGGCGAACCCCAGGGCGAGCGCGCCGACGCTGGCGGCCATGCGCGAGGCGTCGATCACCAGGACCACCGGGGCCCCGAGCAGGCTCGCCACGGCTGCGCTGCTCGACGGCGTGACGCCGTCCCGATGGCCGTCGAACAGGCCCATGACGCCCTCGATCACGGCGACGTCCGCGTCGGCTCCGGCTTGGGCGACGGCAGCACGGACGGCCCGTTCCCCCATCAGGAAGAGATCGAGGTTGCGCCCGTCGCGCCCGGCCGCGTAGCGCTGGTAGCCCGTGTCCAGGTAGTCCGGACCGACCTTGAAACCCTGTACGCGGCAGCCGCGACGGCGCAGCGCCGCCATGAGCCCGAGCGCGACGGTGGTCTTGCCCTCCCCGCTGCGCGGTGCTCCCACCACCAACCGTGGGAGCGGCACGCTGCGGTCGACCTGCACGACGCTCACGCGGCGGCCTCGGGCGGCGTCAGCGCGGCGAAAGCGGCGAGGAGCAGCGCGTTCTGCTCCGGGAGGCGAGGGCTCACTCGGACGTGGCCGGGCAGCCCGAACGAGGTGCAGTCGCGGACCAGGCAGCCGCGGTCCAGGAGGGCCCGGCGCAGGGCGGGCGCGTCGCCGGCGTGGATGAGGAAGAAGCCGGCCGCGGTGGGCTCGACGGTCCAGCCGAGCTCGTCGAGCCCGACGGCCAGACGGTCCCGTTCGGCGACGAGCAGCGCGACCGCGCGCCGGTGGTGCTCGAGGTCGGCGAGCGCCGCCAGGCCGGCCTGCTGGGCGCAGGCGTTGACGCTCCACGGAGGAGCCGCCGCCCGCAGCCGCGCGGCCGGCGCCGGCGCCGCGACCGCGTGGCCGAGCCGCAGGCCGGCCAGTCCCCAGTACTTCGTCATCGAGTGCAGGACGACGAGGTTGCCGGCCTCCAGCGACCGTCGCTCCCACTGCGGCTCGGGCAGCAGGTCGCTGTAGGCCTCGTCGAGGACGAACAGGGTCTGCGGGTGGTCCGCGACGAGCGCGGCCGTGAGCGCCGGCTCCAGCGCCGCCCCGGTCGGGTTGTTCGGCGAGCAGAGCCAGCAGAGGCGCGGGTCCAGGCGGGCCAGGGCGTCGCGCAGGGCGGGCTCGTCGCAGAAGAAGCCCGCCCCGGCTCCGGCGTGCGTCAGCGACACCCGCTCCAGCCGTGCGCCGGCGAGCGCCGTCGCGACCTCGCACTCGCCGAACACCGGGGCCAGGGCGAGCGCCACGTCTCCCGGCTCCAGCGCAAGCTGCGCCACCAGCCGGATGAGCTCCGTGCTGCCGTTGCCGCAGACCACCTGCTCCGGACCCACCGCGTGCCGCGCGGCCAGCGCCGCGGCGAGCGCAGCGGCGTGCGGGTCCGGATACGCGTCCACCACGGCGCCGGCGACGGCGCGCGCCACTCCCGGCGCCGCCCCGAGCGGCGACTGGTTGGAGCTGAAGTCGACGACCGCGGCCGGATCGACGCCCTCGGCGCGCAGCGCCGACGGGTCGATCGCCCCGTGGACCGACGCCCGCACGCTCCTCATCAGTGGGCGGCCGCCGGTCATCCGTGCACCAGCCCCGCGAGGACGGCGGCGAGGACGGCGGCGAGCGCGACGGTCGCGCCGCCGGCCGCCCACACCCGCCACACGGCGTCGTCGATCACATCCGTGGTCAGCGGTCTGGTGGCCTCGCCGAGGACGTAGGCGCCGGGCTTCTGGAGTTGCACCCCCAGACTCCCCGCCATCGTCGCGATGGCGAGCGTCTTGTTGGGTCCGTACTGCGGCTGATGCTGCGTGCGGAAGCCCCACCACGCCGGGCCCGCCGTACCCCTGGCCGCCGACACGGCGACGAGGAGGACCCCGGTGATCCGCGTCGGCACCCAGTTGGCGGCGTCGTCGCAGCGGGCGGCCGCCTTGCCCACGTACTCACGTTCGTCGCGATAGCCCAGCATCGCGTCCATCGTGTTGATCGCGCGGTACGCCAGGGCCCCGGGCAGCCCGAACAGGGCGTAGCAGAGCAGCGGCGAGACCACGCTGTCCGTCAGGTTCTCGGCGAGGGATTCGACCGTCGCGGAGACGATGCGTGGCGGGTCCAGGTCCGGCGAGCGACTGACCAGGGCCGCGAGAGGAGCACGCGCCGCCTCCGTGCCGGCGGTGAGCGCGCGCTGCACCTCACGCCCGGCCCGGACGAGGCCACGCAGGGAGAAGGTCGTCTTGAGCACGCCGGCGCCGACGGGCAGCGCGACCCACCAGGGGGCGTGCTCGAGGACCAGGGTCAGCGTGAGGCCGGCGGCGAACGCCGCGCCGGCCGTCACGGCCACGATGAGGACGCCGAAGGCGAACTCGGCGCCCGGTCGGCCGCGGGGACGGACGCGCTCCAGCGCGCCGATCAGCCGGCCCATCCACACCACCGGGTGAAGGGCGTTCGGAGGTTCGCCCAGCGCCACGTCGACGAGACCGGCCAGCACCACCGTGGCGAGCGCGAGACGCCAGTCGTGAGGGACGAAGACCATGAGGGAGCGCTCCCGGCGCCTCAGCCGTCGGACGGGACGTACCTGTCGGGCTCGAGCCCGACCAGGTGACCGGTCGCGTTGATGTAACGGATGGAGACGCACCCGCCGCCGAACTCGATGAGGGAGACGCCGCCGTGGGTGGTGGAGAGGGTCCACCACTTCTCCGGCGGCACTCCCAGGTAGTGGTTGAGGATCGCCCGGATGGGACCGTCGTGCGCGACCAGACAGACGCCGGCGTCCGTCTTCACGGGCCGGTCCGCGGTCGTCCCCGGCGCGTCGTGCTCGACCTCGGCCACCGGCGCCCCTCCGAGGGCGGCGGCCATCTCCTCGGCGGAGGCGCCGTCGAGGGCCGCCGCGGCCGCCCCCGCCCGCATCGCGTCGGCGGTACGGTCGACGGCGTCCGCGTCGTCCGCACGCGCCGCGTCCCCACGGTGCGCACCGGTGTCGTCCATCCCGAAGGCCGCCAGGATCTCGACCACGACCGCGTGGGCGCGCGCCTCCAGGTGCTCGAGAGACTCGCCGTTGGGCAGCGCCGTGCCGTAGGGATCCGCGGCGAACGCGGCTGTCAGCTCCACGTCGGCCTCGAACTCCTGCCACGGACGACCTTCGTAGTCACCGAGGGCGATCTCGCGCAGCCGAGGGTCGAGGACCACCCGCGGGACGTCCGTCGCGTCTGCCTCCCGCCAGCGCGCGACGATGTGCTGCGCGGTGGCCTGGGCGCGCGGCAGGTCGCTGGCGTACACGGGCATGGGCCCGAAGGGCGCGAGGCGCTCCGCGGCCGCTCGCGCCTGGTCCTCGCCGAGCGGGGTGAGCGGATGGTCGCTCTGGCCCATCAGCGTACCGGCGATGTTGCCGGTGGACTGACCGTGACGGACGAGATACAGCTTCATGCGGACTCCTCGACCATGGCTCGCTTCATGCGGCGACGCCTGCAACGGCGCAGCCGGCGACCAGCGCCGCCGCCTCCGCGATCTCGATGCCCATGCCGTACACATCGCCGGTGAGGCCGCCGAGCCGCTTCGCCACGGCGGCCTGCACGCCCAGCGCGACGCCCACGGCAGCCGCCGCGACGACGAGGCCGGCGTACCAGGAACCGGCGGCGCCGGCCCACGCGCCGGACAGCCCGGCGACGATGACACCGGCCCCCAGCAGACCTCCGGCGAGCCACAGCGGACCCCGCGTGCGCGCGCGCGTGAACGCCTCGCCGGTGCCCACCTCCCGCGCGTACGGCCAGCGGTACACAGCGAGCGCCGGGAGAGCACGCGCCGCGCACCACCCGGCCACCAGGGGCGCACCCGCGTCGGTGCGCGAGAGCGCGCCCAGGGCCGCGACCTTCAGCACGACCACCAGGACCGCCGCCGCCACGCCCATGGCGCCCACGTTGTGGTCCTTCATGACCTCGAGCGCCCGCTCGCGCGGGGCGCCGCTCAACACGCCGTCGGCCGTGTCCATGAGCCCGTCGAGGTGCAGCCCGCGGGTCAGCAGCGCCAGCAGGATCACGACCAGCGCCGCCGCCACCAGACCGGGCAGGAACGCCAGCAGCCCCGCATAGACGCCCCACGCGACCAGACCCATGCCCAGCCCCACCAGCGGGTACCAGCCCATGCTCCCCCACAGGTCGCCGGGCCTGACCTCGCCCTCGACCTTGAGGGGGACACCCGTGAGGAAGGTCACGGCGAGCGTGAGCCGGCGGCCGGCGGACCCGCCAGGCGCGGCCGCCGGCATCTCCGTCTGGGTCTCCTCGTGGTCCGTCATGGCCTTCCCGTGTACGGCGTCCTCGCCGGCCCTACCGCGTGAGCTCGGCGTCCGCCGCGCTCGGGTCGCCGGCCACGCCGGCGCTCTCGAACGTGGCCATCTCGCTCAGGATGCGCGCGGAGGCCTCGATGATGCCCATCGAGAGCGCCGCGCCCGTCCCCTCGCCGAGCCGCATCTGCAGGTCGAAGAGGGGCACCAGGCCCAGCTCGTCGAGCACCACCTGGTGCCCGATCTCGATGCTCACGTGGCTCGGCAGGATGTAGTCCACGCACTCGTGGCACAGACGCACCGCCGCCAGCGCCGCCGCGGCGCTGATGAAGCCGTCCATGACCACGGGGATCCGGTGCGCCGCAGCGCCGAGGAACACCCCGGTCATGCCGGCGATGTCCAGGCCGCCGACCTTGGCGAGCACGTCCACCGGGTCCAGCCGGTCAGGTTCGTTGACGGCGATGGCCTTCTCGATGGTGGCCACCTTGCCGAGCAGGGCCTCCCGCGTGATCCCGGTGCCGCGACCGGTGACCCGCGGCGCCGGCTCGCCGCTGAGCACGGCGATCACGGCCGACGCCGCGGTGGTGTTGCCGATGCCCACCTCACCGGTGGCGATGATGTCGAGGCCCTTCTCCATCTCCTCCTCGACGAGACGGATGCCGGTCTCGACGGCGCGCACGGCCTCCTCACGGCTCATCGCGGGGCCCTGCGCCATGTTCGCCGTGCCCCTGCGGATCTTGTCGTGACGGATCGCGGCGGCGCTGAGGTCGGCGTTCACGCCCACGTCGCTGATCACGACGCGGGCGCCGACGTGTCGGCCGATGACGTTGATCGCGGCGCCGCCGGCGACCATGTTGAGGACCATCGCCGGGGTCACCTCCGCCGGGAACGCGCTGACTCCCTCCGCGACGACGCCGTGGTCCGCCGCCATGACTGCGATCGCCTTGTCCACGATGACCGGCCGCTCCCTGCCCTGGATGCCCGCCAGCTGGATGGAGAGCGTCTCCAGGCGGCCGAGAGCCTTGGGCGGTTTGGTCAACTGCAGCTGGCGCGCCTCCGCGAGGCGCATGGCGTCGGCGTCCAGAGGGCGGACGTGGCGGATGGTGTGGTCGAGCAGATCGGTCACTGCGGCTCCTTGGGGGTTGACGGGAGATCGTCGTCGGACGGGTCGCCGGCGGCCGCGGCCGGGCCGGCGGCCAGCGCCTTGAGGTCGAGCGCGTAGCCCGAGACGAGCAGGTAGAGACCGTCGGCGTCGCGCGCGAGGCGCTGGTTGGCCCAGCCGAGCTGGTCGCGATAGAGACGCGCGAGAGGGTACTCGGGGACCACCCCGAGCCCGACCTCGTTGGTCACCGCCACGAGCGTGACGCCGCTCGCCGCGACGGCGTCGACGAGGCGCTCGACGGCGGCCGTGACCCGCGCCGCCGCGGCGCGCTCCTCGGCCGGCGGGAGCAGGCCCTTGTCGTAGTTGAAGCCGTCCTCCGGCGGCTCGCTGCCGCCGAGGGCGCCGTCCTGGAACAGCAGATTGGTCACCCACAGGGTGACGCAGTCGAGGAGGAGCACCGGTGAGACGACCGGCGCGCCCGGATCGCCGCCGGACATTCCGGCGGCCGTCGCTGCGGGCGCGGCCGCGGCGCGCACCGCCTCCGGCACGTCGAGGGGACACTCGACCGTCGTCCAGGTGGCCGGGCGCGACGCCACGTGCACGCTCACGCGCTGTGCCATCTCCTCGTCGTGGGCCTGCGACGTGGCGATGTAGGTCACACGGCCGCCGCACGGCTCGGCGAACCGCGCCGCGAGCCGCTCGGCGTACGTGCTCTTGCCGCTGCGCGCGCCGCCGGTGACGAGGATGAGCCGGCCACGGACAGACCGGTCGGGAGCTGTACCCACCGCATGACCTCCCGCGAGGCGTTGTCGCAGTGATCGCCCAGCCGCGGTGTCCTGGCTCGCGCTTCGTCCTACTGGCCGCGCCTTCCCGCCCGGAGGGCAGTGGCATCGTCGCGGCGGTCGTCCGCGCTCACAGTTGCGGGGCAGCGCCGGCCTTGCACCGGCTTCCCAGCAGCGGGGAGATGCCGGGCAAGGCTACAGCCGCGAGCGCGTGGAATCAAACCCCCCGCGGGCTCAGGGCTCGCCGGCCTCGCCCGCAACGGACGTGCCCGCCTGCGCGACGCACGCGGGGCACACCCCGTAGACCTCCAGGTGATGCCCGTAGACCGAGAACCCCGTGGTCGCCTCGAGATGCCGCTCCAGGACGGACAGATCGCCCTCTCCGTCGAACTGGACGACCTTGCGGCAGCGGTGACAGACGAGCGGATGGGTGTGGCCGACACCGATGGCCGTGTAGCACGCCTCGGGATGGGAGGTCTGCACGCGCACGAGCAACCCCATCTCGTTGAGCAGCGCCACGGTGCGGTACACGGTCGCCTGCCCCACGCCGTCGGAGCCGACGGCCGCGGCGGCCTCCGCGATCGTGGAGGCGCGCGCGCACGTCGAGAAGTACTCCCACACCCGACGTCGCTGCCTGGTGAGCGGCACGCCGAGCCGCTCGAAGGCGTCGACGACGAGAGCGTCCCGGCTGTTGTCCGACATATCCGGCATGGCGCCGATTATGGCACGCGGGTCGTGCGCGGCACAGCGCGCCATACATCTTGACGCAGGCTGTCTCCCGTGCGACTATGAGAATGATTCTCATTACCTTCCGGCCCAGCTGTCCGGCGACGGACCTCCGGCGACTGAACAAGGAGGCACGATGGCTCGAATGACGACGCACTCTGTCGAGGAGCATCCGATGTCCGATCCGTCGCTGAGGTGCACCGACGCCGGCTCGACGTCCGAGCGCCGCGCTCCGGGTCGCGTCCACGTCTACACCGGGGAGGGCAAGGGCAAGACGAGCGCCGCGATGGGCCTGGCGCTTCGCGCACTCGGCCACAGGCGCAGGGTGTTCATAGGCCAGTTCATGAAGACCGGCTCGAGCGGGGAGGTCGCCGCGCTCGGCGCTTTCGGCCTGGCTCGCGTCGAGGGCTACGGCCACGACGGCTGGCTCTTCGGAGAACCGACGTCCGAGCATCAGCGCCGGGCACGCGCGGGTTTCGCCCGCTCCATCGACGCGTTGACCGGCGGCCGATACGACATCGTGATCCTCGACGAGATCGATGTCGCCCTCGCGTTCGGGCTGCTGACGATCGACGACTGCCTGTTGCTGCTCGACCGCAGGCCGCACGAAGTGGAACTGGTATTCACGGGACGCAGTGCGCCGCCGGAGATCACCGCACGTGCCGATCTCGTGACTGAGATGCGCGAGGTGAAGCATTACTACCACCAGGGTGTGGATGCACGCCCCGGCATCGAGTACTGACGCGACAGACGACCGGGGAGGTACGGGTGTCTGGGCTGCTCGACAAGCCCGGCGTGACCATGGAGTCAGAGAGCGACGACGGCCGCGAGAGCGACACCGGCCTCCGACCTCAGGCCGATGCCCGTCGCATACGCGGTGTCCTCGTGTTCCTCGCCCCTGTCCGTCGGGCCGGCGGATCCCAAGCGGAGAACCGGCGACGTGTTCCTCCGGATCACGTCCGCCGGCAGAGCCATCGCAGCGAGGACCGGATACCCGGCGCCGGCTCCGCACCGACACGCCGACGCCTTCCCCCTGACAGGATCGAACGCCGCCCGTCCGGACGGCTCACCCCGGAAGAGCGACGCGCCCTCATCGCCGCACGCGTCGCACGCCAGCGTTTCGTGAAGGTCGCCCGTCTCAGCGCGGAACTCGGGGTCTCACGGATGACCATCCGTCGCGATCTCACGCAGCTCGAGGCCGAAGGGCTCCTGGTGCGCTCCCACGGCGGCGCGATGCGTGTCGCCGAGGCGTGGCCTTCCCTGCAGGATCGCCAGCATCCTCCACCATGTCGCGCGAACGGCTCTCTCCACGCTCCTGCAAGCGGCCCCGGGTGGAGAATCTGACAGCCGGGCGATTTGCGAATCATTCTCATATTGCTCTATGATGAGCCATCCCCACACATATGCAGTCCAGGTCGCGCCTGACCGCGGCCCGGTTCGGGACCTGCGAGTACACCGACACCGAAGGACCCTCAGAGATGCTTGCCCCACTCCGGGCGAGGTGGACGAGCGGTCGGTGGAATCCGCGGCGCTCGGTCGCCCGACAGACTGCCGTCGGAAAGGAGTCACCAGTGCCACATCGTCGCATCCTGCTCATGATCGCCGTTGCGTGTCTCGGCGCGGCCGTCATCGTCCCTACGGCGACGGCACTCACTGCCGGGGTCCGTGTCGAGGCCTCGTCGGGCACCATAGCGTCGCTCACGCCGGTCACTGTGTCGGCCACCCCGAGCTTCTACGACAGCAACGGCAACCTCTACCGGACCAAGACACCCAATGCCCTGGCCGCACTGGCCTCCGCAGCCGGCATCCGCGGTTTCACCTGGGAGGCGGCCTACGAGGGTACCTTCGTCACCAACATCGCGGGCTTCACGTCGCTCCCCGACTGGAGCGAGGGCTGGGTCTATGCCGTCAACGGAGCCGGCTACCCGATCGTCGATGTCGCCGCCATCGACTTCACGCTCAGGGACGGCGACGAGACGCTGTGGACGCAGTCGCCGGACGCCACGTTTGCCCGCGCGTCGGTGGCGCTGGTCACGGAGCTCGACACGACGTACACGAGCGGTGAGGACCTTACCGTCACCGTCAAGGCCGACGACCTGGCGAAGGTGAACAACCAGGCTGACTACGACAGGTACGGGCTGACTGACCCGACCCAGCTCGAGAAACCGGCGGACTTCCCGCCGGTGGAGGGCGCCACTGTGCACGTGGGCAGCGCGACGTACACCACGTCGTCCGACGGCACCGTCACTATCGCCGCACCCGCCGACGGCAGCTACCTCGTTTGGGCGGAGAAGCCCATGGACGTGTCCACCTGGTACGTCCGCTCCCCCAGGACCCTCGTCAACTTCGGCGCCGAGTTGACGCTCACCGGCGCGAGTGTCGCCCCGGCGAAGTTCGTGCCGGGCAAAGCCAGGCCCACCGTCCGTTTCACCCTGTCCCGGCCCGCCCGCGTCAAGGTCCAGATCCGCAATGCGAAGAACAAGACCATACGCACGATGCTCGTCCGTCGAGAGGCCGGCGAACGGCAGGTGACCTGGAACGGAAGGCGCGCGGACGGCAAGCTGGTCCCGCGCAGAGCCCGTTACACCCTGCGAGTCAGCGCCGCGGACACCTGGGGCCGCGTGACCCCCGTCACTGTCCTGAAGCTCCAGGCCAAGTGACGACTGAGGGCAGCCGGTGAGCCGCCGAACGGTGGCCCGACGCTCCGCCGGGAGCGGCTTCCGCGGCACAACGATGCTGCAGTGCCGGACGACCGTCACGAAAGCGAGTCGTCTCCGGCTTGAGCGCCGCGTTGCCCTCTGGCTCCAGCGGTTCGTGCTGCTCCTGCTCGGCGGCCTGCTCCTGCTCCCCGGATGCGGATCCGGGGAGCAGGCGCGGACCGCGCCCGCCGATCCCGGACGACCCCCGCTCGCGGACGAGGTCCGTCTGGTCGTCTCGCGCGACTTCGGCCGCCAGATCATGACCGATGTGACCGCCCCCGTCACGAAAGACATCACCGTCATGCGCCTGCTCGCCGAGAGCGTCGAGGTGGAGACCGCGTACGGCGGCGGGTTCGTGAAGGCGATCGCCGGCGTGGCCTCGACTCACGGATCTGTGGCCGAGACGAACGCCGAGGACTGGTTCTACTGGGTCGACGGCCTGATGGCGGACGTCGGCGCCGCTGACTTCAAGCTGCGTGGCGGCCAGACCGTGTGGTGGGACTACCATGCGTGGGCCGACGCGATGTACCTCCCCACCGCGATCTTCGCGCTGCCGGCGCCCTGGGCGGACGGCGAGCCGTTGCTCGTCACCAACCAGGCCGACGCAGCCGTCCGCGCATGGGCCGAGGACGCCGGTGTGTCGCTCGGCGCGACCGTACCGTTCGGCCGGAAAGCCCCCCATCAGGCGGTCGTGGTGGCCACGGCGGCCGAGGCGGAGGCTGTACCGTGGCTGATGAGCCGCCTCGCCGGCCACGATGGTGGAGTCGAGCTTGTGACGGTCGCCTCCGGACGTCTCGTCCTTCAGGCCTTGGACGGCTCTACCGGGCCGGACGCATCCGGCGTGTGTCTCGCCCTGCCCGATCCGGACGACATGGACATGCCCTTGCTCGTCCTCCTCGTCACCTCTGAGGAGGACCTTGGCCCGCTGCTCGAGACCGTCACCCCCGCCTCCGTCTCAGCCCGTCTGGGCATCGCTCTCGTGGACGGCAAGCCGGTCCCGCTGCCATGGCGAGCCGACTGATCCATGTGGCCGCCGGGCGGGACGCCGCAGCCGACCTTGCCCCATATGGCGCAGGCACGGCGTCGCCTCTGAGAGAGCGCACGCTCGCCTCGCGCGGACCCGAGGATAGGACCCGCTTCCGCGCGGCACGTCGGGCTGCGCTGCTCCGCGAACGCGAGTCCCGGCGATACGGACTGCGCCGCCTCCGGCCTGCAGTCTCCCTCTCGTGCACGCTCGCGCTGGCGGCAGCCGCGCTCGTCACGACCAATCCAGTCCAGTCTGCCGTCATCCTGGTGATCGTCGTCACCACGCTCGCAGCGAGTCGTGTCCTGCGTGCGGCCTGGCCCTACATCCGCGTGTCACTGTACATCGCCGCCGTCGTGCTCCTCGTCAACCCCCTGTTCGCTGGGGCGGGTCTGGACGTGCTCTGGGGCATCGGCGTCGGTCCGTTCCGGATCGCAGTCACGGTACAGGGAGTGGTGTTCGGCGTGGGGAGCGCCCTGCGCCTCGCAGGCGTGATCCTCGCCTTCTCCCTGCTCAACCTGTGCGTCGACCCTGACGACCAGTTGGCGATCGCGAGCAGGTTCTCGTTCCGCTCCGGCCTGGTGCTCTCGCTGGCGGCGCGCCTTCTGCCGGTCTTCTCGCGCGACGCAGCCCGCATCATCGACGCCCAGAGGGCGCGCGGCGTCCGTCTGGACGACGGGCGAGCCCACCACCGCGCCGCCCTCCGACTGCCGCTGCTCGCGACGCTGCTCACACAGAGCCTCGAGCGGGCCGTCGATGTTGCGGCCTCCATGGAGGCGCGCGGTTACGGAGCCGGCAGACGCACCCGCTGGGCGCGACGACGGCGATGGACACCGACTGACGCCGCCGCATTGTCGGCCGCGGTCACCGCCTTCGCCGCCGTGGTTGTCGGCGCCGTCGCCGGGGCTTGGTCGTTCACGTATTTCCCCTTGCTCGGCGACATCTGGTCTCCTTTGGGAGACGCCTTCTGGCTCGTGGTCGTCGCCGGCCTCGTCATCCCCCTCATCGTCACTATGCCATGGCGCCCCTTGCCGTCCTCAAGCAGGTGACATACACCTACCCGGGCGCGGCACGGACGGCGCTCCAGACCGTCGACCTCACGATCGACGCCGCCGAGGTCGTCCTCGTGATCGGTGGCTCGGGCAGCGGCAAGACGACCCTGCTGCGCTGTCTGAACGGCATCGTCCCGCGCTTCCACGGCGGAGTCTTCGGAGGTTCCGTCACCGTCGAGGGCCTGGACACGCGCTCAGAGCCGTCCAGGCGTCTCGCCCGCAGTGTCGGGCTGGTCTTCCAGGACCCGGAGTCCCAGTCGGTGATGACGGGCGTGGAGCGGGAGTTGGCCTTTGGGCTCGAGAACCTCGGCGTGCCGTCCGCCGACATCACCCGGCTGGTGGAAGAGGCCCTCATCTCCACCGGCCTCTCACATCTGCGCCACGCCCCGCTCTCCGAACTGTCGGGCGGCGAGCTGCAGCGTGTGGCCCTGGCCGGGGTCATCGCCATGCAGCCGAGGATCCTGGCCCTGGACGAGCCCACGTCCCAGCTGGACCCGGTGAGCAGCGAGGATCTCCTGGCGGCGATCCGCAGACTGTCTGAGGACACCGGAGCCGCCATCGTGCTTGCGGAGCACCGCATCGAGCGATGTCTGCACCTCGCCACGCGGGTCGTCGTGCTTGACCAGGGGGAGCTGATCCGCGACGACGACCCGGACACGTTTGCGCGATGGGCCGCGATCGCCCGGCCGGATTGGCTCACGCCGATCGGACGCCTGTTCAGTCGGCGCCCCTCCACACCGAAAGGCCATCCCCCGACACCCGACGGCCGACTCCCTTTCACCGTCAAGGACGCCCATGCCCTGCTCGCCCGGGATGACTCCTGCCGGCTCATCCCCTCCTGGCATGACGACCCGCCACGGAGATCGAGCGAGACCGTGCTGAGCGCTGAGAAGCTCACGATCGGATACGACCCGGAGTTGCCGCTCGCCGTCGGCCTGGACCTCACGGTCGACCGCGGAGAGGTCGTCGCACTCATGGGAGAGAACGGAGTCGGCAAGTCCACCCTGGTGAAGCACTTCAACGGGCTCCTCCGTCCGCTGCGAGGCCGTGTCGTCCTGGGCGGGCTCGACGTCGCGACGTTGTCCGTGTCAGAGGCCGCGCGCCTCTGTGGCTACCTCGGCCAGAACCCCGGCGACTACTTCGTCAAGGAGTCGGTCGCCGCCGAGATCGCCTACTCCCTCGCGACGCTGGACCTGCGCGGAGAGAGGGCCGCTCAACTGAGTGAGCGTGTCATCGCCGACCTGGACCTGGCGGACCTGCTGGAGCGGGACCCGCGCGGACTCTCGGGCGGCGAGCGCACGCGGGCGGCGCTCGCCATCGTCGCCTGCGCCGAGCCGCCGTTGCTTGTGCTCGACGAGCCTACCCGCGGTGTCGACCCGTCCCACAAGACCGGGCTCGCGAAGCTGCTCCGCGCCTGGGCTGCGGCAGGAAGGACGACGTTCGTCGTCACGCACGACGTCGAGTTCGCCGCCCGCGCGGCGTCCCGTGTCATCCTGCTCGGGCCAGACGGGATCCTCGCCGACGGCTCGCCACGCCACGTCCTCCACAGGGCGCTGTTCTTCACCACGCAGATCGATCGTCTCCTGCGCGACGTGACCCCCGGTGCGTTGCTCGACGACGAAGTCACTTGGGAGGCGACCTCGTGAAACGCCCGGACCCGCAGCGTGGCGGCTTCCACACGGCGACGGAGTGGCTGCGGCGACATCTCGCCGGCCTGCTTGCAGGGACACTCGTCGGCGCCGGGACGCTGCTCGTGATCCGAGGCGTCACGGCCCCGCGCGAGGCCGACTGGGGCGTCACGAGCCTGTTGGTCGTCGTCGCCGTCCTGATGACAGGCATCGCCGTGGCCGGCTCTAGGCTGTCGACGGCACACCAGCTTGCTGTGGTGGCCGCCCTGGCGGCGTTCGCGACGGCGAGTCGCCTGTTGTTCGCAGCGTTGCCGAACTTCAAGCCGGTCACTTTCATCGTCCTTGTCGCAGGAGTGGCTCTCGGGCCTGCTCCAGGGTTCATGGTCGGCGCGACGACCGGGCTGGTGTCGAACCTCTTCTTCGGACACGGACCGTGGACGCCGTGGCAGATGCTCGCGTGGGGTGCGATCGGCGCGGCAGGCGGCCTCATGGGGCTGGCCGGCCGCCGCCCGGCGCGCTGGGAACTGGTGCTCGTCGGCGGCCTGTCGGCAGTGGCGTTCGACTGGTTCGTCACCCTCTGGATGTACCTCGCCTTCACGGCGCGCACCTGGCCCGCTCTCGTCGCCCTCTACGCACAAGGCCTCTTCTTCGACGCATCACATGCCGCCGCGACGTGCCTCTTCGCTGCCGTCTTCGGGACGCGGATGGTGGCCCTGATCGGCCGCTACCGGAGCCGCACCGAGGTGGTCCTGTTGCCCTTCACGGAGGAGGGATGATGATGGTGATCCGGCTGCGTCTCGCCTTGATCCTCGCAGCAGGGACGACCACGGTGGCAGCGCTCTCGCTTGCGCCTCCCGGACTCGCCGCCCGCTCTGCCGTCGTGACCCAGGGGCTCGATTACCTTCACGCCGTGCAACGGTCTGACGGCCGGTTCCAGGATCCCGCCTTCACGCCGTGGGGCGTCCTCGCCATCGCCGCGAGCGGAGAAGACCCCACCGGCAGTGCCTGGGGCGGCGCGGGCAAGAGCCCCGTGGGGTACCTCGAGAGCCTGGATCTCGACGCGCACGCGACGCAGGGTGCGACCGGCAACGCGCCCGCCTACTACGCCAAGATGATCCTCGCCTATGTGGCAGCCGGCCGCCGCGCCAGCCTCAAGGCCGCCGGGAGGGGCAGGACCGATCTCGTCGCCAAGCTCCTCAGCTTCCGCCGCGGAGACGGACGCTTCAGCCCGGCACCGACGGCGCCCGGGATCGCGGCGGTGAACACGACCACGTGGGCGATCATCGCGCTCTGCGCCGCCCAAGCCGAATCGTCAGTGCGAGCCGACGCCGTTGCCTGGCTCCGTGGCCAGCAACTCCCGGACGGCGGGTTCTCCAGCAACGCGAGAGACAGCGGCTCCTCCGCCGTGAGCGACGTCGACGACACCGCCGCCGCGATCCAGGCGCTGGTCGCCGGCGGGACCGACGTCAAGCACCGCACCCTCACGGACGCCCGGGCCTATCTGAAGAGCGCCCAGCGCCCGGACGGTGGGTTCTCCAGCAGCAGGAACGGCGGCTACACGTACTCCGAATCGACCGCATGGGCCATACAGGCCATCCTCGCACTTGGGGAGAACCCACAGTCGTCCGCATGGTCGATCCGCGGCAACACCCCCCATAGCGCACTCGCACAGCTTCAGACCGCCTCGGGTGCTTTCTCTCACCGCAAAGACACGTTGGCCCTCCCGATCCTCTCCACCACCCAGAGCCTGGTGGCCGCGAATGGTCGCTCATTCGCCTCCTGGCCGCGCGGAGGCGGCACATGGGTGCGTCCGTTTGCAGCCGCGCCACGCGTGACGCGCCTCGCTCCTGCGCACGGATCGGTCCAATCTTCCCGCAAGATCTCCGTCCGCGCCGCCTATCAGGACCCGGCTGGAGGTACGGGCGTCAAAGCATCGAGGGTGAGGCTCACAGTCGACGGTCACGACATGACCAGGAAGGCCCGCATCACGGACTCTTCGCTCTCCGTGAACCTCACCGGCGCCGCCCTTGGGGCGCACAAGATCACGTTGCGCGTGGCCGATCGTGCCGGCAACGTCCGTAGCGTGACGCACACGGTGACCGTCGGCCGATCCGGGGGTGCGAACGAAGAACCGGCAGGGGTCGCGGGAGAGGACGGAAGAGCTGGTGGGTCCGACGACGTCGTGAGGGGCGAGGTCGACGGACGCGCGCACTCTGACGGCGAGTCCCGACCGGCGAGCCGGGCGCCGGACGATGAAGGTCCTCCGACAGCACGGCTGCCGGACGCGGGAACCGCTGCCGACCCTGTGACTCCGGCGGAGCCCGAGACCAGCTCGCCCGCGGGGGTCGCAGCACAGGAGTCATCCGGCCGGCAGGAGCCGGCCGACCACGACGCCTCGCAGACCGTCAAGCCCGACGCCCACGGTCAGAAGAACCTCCTCTTCCTGCTCGGACTGGCGCTGGCGTCCGCGGCGGGAGGGTTCGGTCTGGCGTCGTCACAGCACGCCCGCATCGGCGCGGCCGCCCAGCGGCTGCGCGAGACTGCGCCGTTTGACCGACCACACGTCTGAAGCGCCGCCCGGCCGCCACGGCTGCGGATGGACGGCGCAGCTCGAGCGCCGCCGGCTCAGCGCACGACGAGCCTGCCGGCGACCATCCGGCTCTGCCGGTTGCCGGAGCGGTCGACGGCGAGAGCCTCGACACGATAGCGGCCGCGCGGCAGACGGCAGCGGAAGGAGAACACGTGCGCGGCCGGACCGGTGTTCCGCCAGCCGAGGGCGCGGCGCTTGACCACACGGCCGCGCCCGTCGCGGATGCGGAGCGTGACCCGGGCCTGTGGACTGCGGGCGTCTTTGACCGTGTAGCGCAGCGACGCTTTCCTGCCGCGTCTCACTTCGGCCGGGTCCACGCGGACCACGGGCCCGACGACGTCCCCGAAGGTCGACGTCCACGTGACGCCACCGTCGGTGGTGGCGAGGATCTCCTCGCCGTCGCCCACGACCCACGCCGTCCGGGCATCGAGCGCGTGGACGGCGGTGAGGTCGAAGTACACGTCGCCGGGATCCAGCGTCGCCCAGTGGCCGCCGCCGTCGGTGGTACGCAGGACGAGGGCCTTCTGCGCCGCCGTCGCGTCGCCGACCGCCCACCCGACCTGCTCGTCCACCATGTCGAGGTCGTTCACGCGCAGGTCACCGGCGTCGCCGCCCCACTGCGTCTCCCAGGTCGTGCCGCCGTCGGGGCTGTGGAGTACCACGCCGGCGCCGCTGACCCGTTCGCCGGCGAGAACCGGGCCGGCGGCCGGGTCGCCACCGGCCACCCAGATGTGTGGACCCACGGTGTCCACGGCGCCCAGCAGCGCGCCGGGAGTACGGAGCTGCTCCGTCCACGTCGTCGCGCCGTCAGTCGTGTGCCGGACGGTCCCCGTCACGCCGGCCCGGTCGTTGGCGAGCACCCAGCCCTCGGAGGCGCTCGCGAAGCGCATGCCCAGAAGGTCGCCCGCGGGAGCGCCTTTGACCTTCTTCCAGGTGCGGGCGCCGTCCGTGGTGCGCAGAAGGACGCCGCGGGTCCCGGCCGCGAAGCCGACCCGCCCGGAGACCGCCTCGACGCCGAGCAGGTACTCGAGCGTGGGCGCCGGGACGTACTTCCACGACGCGCCCTTGTCGGCGCTGCGCGCGATGAGGGCGCCGTCCCAGCCCTCGCCGCCCACCACCCACAGACGCCCAGACGGCGTCACCGCCAGGGCGTCGGCCGAGTAGGCGCCGCCGTCCGAGGGCCGCGCCGTCTTCCAGAGGCGCCCGCCATCGGTGGTGCGCAGGACCACGCTCTCGCTGACGACGTTGTCGTAGCCCGTCGCCCATCCGTGCCGCAGGTCCGTGAAGTACACGTCGGTGAGGCCGCAGGTGGCGCGCCTCCAGGACGGCTCGGGCAGCTTCCGGCGCGCCTGGCCGCTGGCGTTGTAGGCGCGCAGCAGGCGGTACCAGCCCACCCCTCCATCGACGGGCCGCGCGCCGAAGAGCGACCGCCTGCGGTAGGCGGAGCGGTACTCGGCCCACTCGTTGCCGGTGCCGATCCAGACGCTGAGCCCGCGCAGCCAGCGCACGTAGGAGCCGTTGCTGACACCGGTCACCATGTCGGCGACGGCGTCACGCACCGCCGCCGCGGCGCTCACCAGCTCCGCGTCGTCGTCCAGATCGTGACCGTCGACGAGCCTCGCCGCGAACATGCCCAGGTCCTGCTGCCACGAGTCCCACGCCGCCAGGCTGGAGGCCACCGCGCGCCGCACGGCCCGTCCGTATCCCGGCGAATCGGCGACGAGCCCGGCGCGCAGGCGACGCGTGAAGTCCGTCATCGCGGGTCCCGCGGCCCGCACGGCGGCGAGGTCCACGGCCGTGAGGCTCACCCAGTCGAAGCAGCGGAGACAGCCGTAGTACGCGTCCCAGCCGCGCAGCATGTCGTCCGCCACCTGCTCCGGAGAACGCCCCGGGTCGGCGGCGAGCGGCGCGAACATGACGTCGTAAGGGTACCCGTCCTGGTCTATGGTCTCTTCGCTGGCGACGAGACGGGCGACCAGCGGCCGGCCGGAGTCCTCCGGATGATCCACGGAGGCGATGTCCCAGGCGACCTCCACGTCGCCCATGTTGCAGGCGTCGAAGGCGAGGATGTCGATCGGCACGCCCGCTCCCGCCAGCGCCGCGCGGAGTCCCGGCATCGTGATCGCGTGGTCGCCGGAGCTCTCGTCGCGCGAGAAGTAGCGCCAGCCGTAGCCGTGGTCCCACCCCACCACCACCAGACGGTCTGAGGGAAAGCGCCGGTGCACCTGCTCCAGGAACCAGCGGAAGGTGGCCCCCGTGCCGAAGTCGCGCTCCTTGGTGAAGTGCCGGACCGTGGTCACCTTCTTCCCTTCCACCCGGTAGAGGAAGGCGCCGTCGGCGGCCTGCTTGTCGACGAGGGCGACCACGTTGACGTGCGGAGAGGGGGGGATGCGCTTGAGCGCCGGCAGGGTGAAGCGCGGCCACGTGTACTCGAGGTCGTTGTCGGCGTTGATGTAGAGGGCCACGGTCCAGGTCTGGCCGGCGTCGGGGCCGGCGGCGGAAGCGAGGCCGGGCTCCGCGGCGAGGAGGGAGCCGGCCATGCAAAGCGTGCAGAGAAACGTGATCGCCGCCACGGCGGCCGGCCGAACGAACCGATCCATCATCCCCTCCTGCCCGGCGCCGGCCGAGCTGTCGCCGCACACGGACGGGCCGCCGAACCGACGACCCCACGGG
>ERZ747221.284-NODE-284-length-62390-cov-4.937332_pt1 | contig 62390 bp, 55 predicted proteins | sample MGYA00374949_ERZ747221 | MGnify/ENA primary metagenome ERZ747221 (study PRJEB28779, sample SAMN05720172) | bioreactor metagenome | isolation source: Anaerobic biogas reactor | place: USA:Washington, USA | collected 2015-08-08 ... | reverse complement strand
TATGGCAGCCTCGATGTTGTCGGGTGACGGGTAGGCGTTGATGGTCTTTCCATCAATGGTATGGGTAGTACTGTTTTCTACAGAATCTCCCTCTTGGATGAACAGATACCCTTCGTACTTCTCATCGCCAGCAAGGGCGGCAAAGGCCTTGTGCTGTTCCTTGGCATCGGGGATGGTGCCGTCAAGATGGTTGCGATTATCGGTTAAATGTTTATAATCCAACGCCACCAAGATGGCATACACCTTCCCCGCCTGTGGTTCCTCCATGAAGATTTCACAGCTGGAGAGGAGGAGGGAGAGCAGGATGATGGCCAATGGGAGGAATGCGTTCTTCATCATCGGCCATCCCTGGTGGAAAAGTACTGGTAGCGGAGGCCGACCGCCGTCTGGATCGCCGTGATCTCCTTTCTGAGGTGGAGGGTGATCGGGACGGTGAGGCTGAGGCGATGGAATGAATTTTCGACCAGGAGGAATTCAGCTCCCAGCGCAGTGGAGAAAGAGGCGAATGCGCTGTCGACCCCTCGGTAAAAGTTGATCTCCGTGCCCACCGTGGCAAAGAGCGCGATTTGCTCCTTCAGTTGGTAGGCGAAGCGCAGGTCGGAGCCGAGGGAGTCGAAGCCTCGGGCTCGGTAGAAGCCGTGGGGAATCGAGGCGGTGGTGCCACGGTAGCGGAGCTCAAGACTGAAGTCGTAGTGGCTCTTTCGAAAGCCCAGCGCCCCGATGGAGGCTTCTCCTCCCCCTGCCGTACGCATCGGGATGTCGTCCGCGTAGTGGGGGATGGAGAGGTAGGGGAAGATCGAGAGGGAGAGGGTGTAGTAATAGCCCTCATGGGCGGCCAGGGGGGAGAGTACACAGAGCAGGGCGATGATGAAGGCCACTCGTTTCATGGCAATAGTATAGCCCTCCCCCCTGGTCTGTGTATTCCCCTGTCGGGGTATGTTTCAGACGTTTCCGTCCTCGAAGTAGAGAAGATCCTTCTTCCTGACCGTGAGGTTGATGCTCTTGCCCTTCGGTCTGCGCTCACTGTAGCAGATGATGGGGTAGCCCTGCCAGCGGGTATGGAGGCGGTAGCGTCCCCCTTGGAACTCACAGCTCTCCACCGTCGCCTCGTTGAAGGCGAGGTGGGGGAGGTGCTCCCCGGGGACGGTGATCTGGACCGTCGCCTCCTCGGGGCGGAAGAAGATCACGCCGCTTCGCTCCTCCTCACCGTCGGCGAAGAGGTGGGCCGGCAACGTATTGCCATCGCCGATGAAGGTGGCGACGAAGAGGGAGTTTGGTGCATGGTAGACCTCTTCGGCCTTGCCGCTCTGCATGACCGTCCCATCCCGCATGACGATGATCCGGTCGGCGATGGAGAGCGCCTCCTCCTGGTCGTGGGTGACATAGAGGGTGGTGATGCCCGTCTCGTCATGGATGCGCCGGATCTCCTCGCGCAGGTGCTTTCTCAGCTTCGCATCGAGGGCGGAGAGCGGTTCGTCGAGCAAGAGCAGCTGCGGGTCGCTCGCCAATGCCCTGGCCAGTGCGATGCGCTGTTTCTCTCCCCCCGAGAGCTCATCGCTCTTGCGCTTCTCATATCCCTCGAGGGAGACGAGGGTGAGCAACTCAGCGACCCGTTTGGTCCGCTCTGACTTTTTGAGGTGCCTGAGCTTGAGGGGATAGGCGATGTTAGATGCCACACTCATGTGGGGAAAGAGGGCGTACTCCTGAAAGACCATGGCGATCTGGCGATGGTGGACGGGCACGGAGGTGAGGTCGTTGCCGTGGAGCGTGATGCTCCCCTCCGTGAGCGGGAGCAGGCCGGCGATGAGTTGCAGGGTGGTGGATTTGCCACACCCCGATGGTCCGATGATGCAGGCGAGCTCCCCCTCCTCTATGGCAAATTCGGCGTTGAGGGTGAACTCATCGTACGATGCATTGAGGGTGCAGGCGAGGCCACTGTTATGCATGGTGTGTTCCTTTGGCGGTGCCGGTGGCGATGAAGACCACCGCGCTGACGGCGATCAAGATGGTGCCCAGCGCACAGGCACCTTGGTAGTTATAGGAACCGATGAGCCGGTACATGACGATCGGGAGGGTGATGATGGTCGAGGAGGAGAGGGTCAATGTTGCGTTGAACTCCCCCATCGAGATGGCGAAGGCAAAGATGGCGGCGCTGACCATCGCCGATTTGAGCAATGGTAGCTCGACGGAGAAGAAGGCATGGCCCGGGGTGCTGCCCAGTGTCCAGGCGCTGTGGGCATAGGAGAGCGGGATCTTGCGATACTCAGGCAGCATGACGCGCAGCACAAAGGGGAGGGCGATGACCAGATGGGCCAGGACCACCAGGGTATAGCTGAGGCTCGCATTGCCGCGGAGGCGGGAGGAGATGAGGAAGTACCCAAGACCGATGATCACCGAGCTCACGGTCATGCTGAGCATACCCAAGAGCTCCAAGGCGCCACGTGATTTCTTGCGTCGCTCTATGGAGGCGGCCAAGCCGGTACCCAAGATGACGGCGAGGAGAGAGACGGCGAGGGCGATGAGGAGGCTGTTGGTCAAGGCAGTGAGCGCCGAACCCATGTGGGAGGTGGCGCGTTCGAGGTTGAGGAGCTGGCGGTACCACTTCAGCGTGAAGCCGGTGGAGGAGGAGTACACCGAGCGCACGATGACCGAGATGATCGGGGCGAGGACGAAGAGGAGGGAGATGATGGTGTACAGGACGGCCAGGACCCGTCCCACCAAGCCGGCGGGACGTTTCTCCAAGGAGAGTGGTTCACGGTACGCCTCGCTCTTGGAGAGGCGGCGCTGGCTTCGGTTGTAGGCGACCAGCAGGAGGCTGGTCACCGCGATGGAGAAGAGGGAGAGGGCCGCGGCCGCCCCGGTATTGCCCATCATCCGTGCTTGGCGGTAGATCTCCACCTCCATGGTGGTGTAGCGTGGTCCCCCGCCGAGGACGAGGATGATGGCGAAGCTGCTGAAGCAGAAGAGGAAGACCAGGCTCGAGGCGCTGATGATGGCCGGCAGCAAGCGGGGCAGGGTGACGGAGAAGAAGGTCTTGGCCTTGGAGGCGCCGAGGGTGTAGGAGACCGCCTCGAGGCGGCGGTCCAGGTGCATGGCGTAGGTGGCGACCAGGTTCATGATGATCGGGAAGTTGTAGAAGGTATGGGCCAGGATGATGGCCTTGTACGAGTAGAGGATGCGGATCGGGGGCTCGGAGAGGGAGAAGATGTTCATCAGGGCGGTGTTGAGAAAGCCGTTGTTGCCGAAGAAGATCACGAAGCCCAGCACCACCAGGATCGAGGGAATGACGAAGGGGACGGCGCTGAGGGCGAGGATGAGGCGCTTGAAGCGGAAGGAGTAGGCAAAGAGGAGGTAGGCTCCGGCGAGGGCGACCACCAGCGAGGCGAGCGTGGAGATGGCGGCCTGGATGAGGGTGAAGCGCATGATGCGGTGAATGTACGGGTTGGAGAAGACGGAGATGATGGGAGCGAGGGAGAGTGAGCCTCCTTCGTCGATGAAGGCCGAGGAGAGGGTGATGAGGAGCGGCACCAAGAAGAAGAGGGTGATGACCACCAGCGCCGGCAGTGCCAGGCGCTGATAGAAGCCACTCCTCTCCATCTCGGCTCGCGATCTCATCGACTCATTACCTCTGTCCATTCAGTAAGCCATCGTTCGAGGTTTTTTTCAAGCCTTGTCCGGTCCGTGGAGAGCGAACGAGGCGGTTTGGGCGCCCAATCGAAGGCGGCCGGCAGCGCGGTCGAGGCGTTGGCCGGATACATCGAATTGGCGATGGCGATGTTCTCTTGGGCATCGGAGAGAAGGAAGTCGACGAAGCGCTGGGCTTCCTCCTGTTTCGTGCTCGAGGCCAGGATTCCCACCCCCTCGATCGTGGCTTGGTGGCCGGAGGGGAAGATCAAGGCCTGGTAGCGGGTACTCTCATCGTTGAGCACGTGGTAGACGGGGCTGGTGGTATAGCTGATGACCAGCGGCGCCTCACCCTCGGTGAAGAGGCCATAGGCACTCGACCAGCCTTCCGTGATGGTCAACACGTTCGCCTTGACCGCCTCCCACCAGGTGAGCCAGCCGTCGCCGAACTCCTCGATCGTCCAGAGCATGAGCCCCAGGCCCACCGATGAGGTGCGCGGGTCGATGAGGATGATCTTGTTCTTGTAACGGCTGTCCGTCAGGTCAGCAAGTGAGGTCGGCCAGAGCGACCGCTCCAACTTCTCACTGTCGACGACGAAGCCGTAGTTGCCGTAGTCGAAGGGGAGGAGGCGGTGGCTCTCGTCGAAGTGCAGGAAGGCGGGGATCTCACCCAAAAGCGGGCTCTGGTAGGGGGTGAGGAGGTTGGAGTCCAGAATCCGGCTCGCCATGTCGTCGGTGATGCCGATCACCACGTCGGCGGGGGTCGACTTCCCTTCGGCGATCAGGCGGTTCATCATGGAGACCGCGTCGCCGCTGCCCACCAGCTTGATCGTGGTGTGGTACCGCTCCTCATACTCCGCTACCAGCTCAGGGCCGGGGCCCCAATCGCCGGTGAACGTATCGTAGGCGTACACTACCAAAGGTTCTTGCCGCTCTGTCTTCCCCTGTGCATACAGGGGGAAGATCAGAAGGATGATGGCAACCATTACACATAAGGCTCGATGCTGTTTCATACTGCACCTCCCAATGATGATAGTCTGCCATGGGGATTGAATGATTAGTGACTGTCTCCCTCCGCTGGCATTATCCAGATCAGGTTAACGGGTGTAATCTCAGGCTTGTGGCCACCCCAGGACAACATCAGCCTATAGAGGAGGGGTGGGGCTGTCAAGGGGCCTCGCTTGGTTGAAAACTCTCAATCTCTGGTCTACAGTAGATGCATGAGACCAATCGTCACAGCCGCTGAAATCGCAGACGTTGATATCCGTGCCCAGGAAGAAGCCAAGATCCCAGCCCTCCTCTTGATGGAGAGCGCCGGCCTCCAAGCGTGGCAGTGCCTCAAGGGCCGTCTTACCGACACCGATGCATCACTGCTCTTCCTCGCCGGGGCGGGAAACAACGGCGGCGATGCCTTGGTGGTCAGCCGCTACGCCTACAACGATGGCTACACCAACCAGACCATCTGCCTCCTCGACGGAAGGATCTCCCCCTCATCGGCGGTGCAACGCCGGATCATCGAAGGATACGGCATTGTGATGATCGAGGGAAAAGACGTTGATCAAGCGGTTGCGCACGCCGACTGGGTCATCGACGGCATCGCCGGCACCGGGCTGAAGGGGCCGCTACGCCCTGAGGCGAGTGAGCTGGTCTCTCTGGTGAACCGAAGCGGTGTGCCAGTCTTCAGCATCGACATCCCTTCCGGTCTCGGCGATTTAGTTGCTATCGACGCTCCATCGGTCACCGCCACCCTTACGGTGACGATGGGGGCGCTCAAGAGTGCGATGTTCCACCCCAAGACCCATGGCCGCTGTGGCGAGATCGTCGTCGTGAACCCAAGCTTTCCTCCCCCCATGATCGAAGGGTTGCCCACCGTGGCGCAGATCGACGACGAGGCTCTGTCGCTCCCTCCCCTGAAGGCTGACGACTACAAGAACAGTCGGGGCCATGTGGCGATCTTCGGCGGCAGCCGCGCCTACAGCGGTGCACTGCGTCTTGCAGGCCGCTCTGCGTTCGCCTCGCGAGCCGGCCTGGTGACGCTCTGCTGCGATGAGGAGATCATGGAGATCGCCGCATCTGAGGCACCGTCGGTGATGGTGCGCTCATCTCATGCCGTCGACCCATCCCCCTTTGATGTGCTCCTGGTCGGGCCGGGGTGGGGGAGCGGGAGACGAGCGCTCCTGCGGGAGCTCTTCCTCTCGAAGAAGCCGATGGTCCTCGATGCCGACGGCATCACCGCCTTGGCTGAGCTCATCGCAGCAGAAGGAGTCCCCGCCCACGGTCCCCTGATCATCACTCCGCACCTCGGCGAGCTGAGGCGCCTAGCCTCTGCCCTTGGCATAGCGGATGACCACACCCCATCAGGCTTCTTTGCCATGATCGAAGAGATGGCCGGCAGCCTCGATGCCCTGTTGGTCGTCAAGAGTTCGCTCGTCCATATCGTGGGCCCCACAGAGGGAATTCTCGTGTATGAGGGATCCAACCCATCACTGGGCGTGGCGGGCAGTGGTGATGTGCTCGGCGCGATCATCGCCGCCCTCTGGGCAACCAGCCGCGATGGCCTCTCTGCAGCCAGAGGCGGTGTACAGGTCCACCAGGAAGCCGGCCGCCGCGCCCATGAAGCGGAGGGCTACTACGACAGCGAGCGCCTCATCGAGTACGTGGCCCGTGTGGTGATGGAGGCGGAGCGATGATGCAGACCTATCTCTTGAGTCTCCTCTACCTGCTCTACGGCTCGGCCTTCCTCCTCGCCGATGTCCACGGAGTGCGCTTTCCGACACTCCTGTCGTTGCGTTATCAGTTCCGCATGAAGAAGGGGGTGCGCCTCATCTTGATCATCCTCGGCTTCGCCATCGCCGCTCTGCTTGCCTTCTTCCCGGTGGAGCCCGGACCGGTGGTACTCGGCGACTTCATTCCGATGGTCAATGTCCTCTCGCTTGCCGTCTACTACCTCTACCTGAGCCTCAAGGGGCAAGAGGAGGAGGATGGAGAGCGAGAGAGCGATTCAGTGTTGCACGCCACCGGACAGTATGTGGAGCACAACCGGCGCAACGTCGGCTATCTGACGCTCTGTGTGTGCATCATCCACTTCTTGATCCCGCACTTCGTGCTCCTCTAGGAGGACGGTGATGGAGAATCGAATCACCACCGCGGGCGTGCTCATCATTGACGGGCGTTTCTTGATCGCAAAGCGTATCGAGAGCGGTTCCATCGGCGGGATGTGGGAGTTCGTCGGCGGTAAGAACCGCTGGGGTGAGAGTGAGGAAGAGACACTGAAGCGCGAGTTCCTCGAGGAGCTTGACCTCGCGATCGAGGTCGAGGGGCTCATCCACTCCCACTTCTTCATCAACAAGGAGACGCGCTACCATCTCAAGGCCTATCTGGTGCATCTCTCTTCACCGTTCAAGCCCCGCCTTACCGTCCACACCGAGCTGCGGTGGGTCTCTCTCAATGAGCTGAAGGAGTATGCGATGGCCCCAAGTGACCAGGAGATTGTCTCGACGCTACGCTCTCTGCTCTCAGATATGGACCGTGATGATTGACCGTGACAGCCATCTGCCGGTGGTGGCCCTCATGATACATCGGACATGAGCGATGACGTGACGGGGATGCAGGACCTGCAGTTGTGCTTGCTCGTGCGTACTCGTCTTACGTAGTTGGCTCGACGAGAAAAGCACAAGAAGTATACTGATACGAGCGGAGAGATGAGGATTCTTGGAAAAGAATCTACGTTGAATACCATAAGTGACATAAGTCACAAGAGCAACCTCTGGCTTTAGTAGTATATGAAGTCCCGTCTCTGATGTATGCTAAAGATATAATATTCCTTTATATAAAGTTTTGCAAGGGGTGTTTTTAAGAATTAGCCATTTCTGTACTGAACAATGAGAGATGTCATATGTGTTGAGTTTCTTGGTTTTTTTTATTTATATTGATTTCATCCAAGTTAAAATAACAAATAATTGGTAAATGTTGACATAAGTCTTGATATGTATATACACATCCCCCCTTGTGTGAAGGGGGGATGTGATGATTGTACGTGCCCTTATTTCAATACTTTGATCGCCTCTCTCAGGATTGGGAGGCCGTCTTTGTAGCGCTTCATGAAGACGTTGAAGCCTTCAATCTCCTCTGCTGTGGCACAGATGGTGGAGACCTGGGCGTCAGCGAATGCCTCGCTGTTCAAGAAGTCGGCGAGCGTTCTTCCCTTGCCGTGCACCAGGTAGCTTGCCAGGAGGGCGATGCCCCATGCTCCGCCCTCACCTGCGGTGGTGAGCGTGCTGATGGGGGTGTGCAGGGCTGCGGCCATCATCTTCTGTCCGACCTCGGCGGTCTTGAAGAAACCGCCGTGGCCGGTGATCGTATCAATCTTTATGCCTTCGTTTTCGAAGAGGATGTCCATGCCGATGCGGATGACACCGAGGGCGGTGAAGAGCTGGGACCGCATGAAGTTGGCGAGCGTGAAATTATTCTTTGTCTCCCGGACGAAGAGCGGGCGTCCCTCATGCATTCCGGTTTTCGTTTCACCAGAGAGATAGTTGTAGACAAGCAGCCCACCGCAATCTGGATCGCCTTCCAGGGCAGCGGAGAGGATCTTATCGTAGAGCTCGCCCTTCTTGGCTGAGAAGCCCATGGTCTCCAGCACCTCGCCGAAGAGACGCATCCAGAGGTCGTACTCACCGGTGCAGTTGTTGCCATGGCTCATGGCCACCAACGAGCCATCGGGGGTGGTGACCAGGTCTATGAACTGGTTGTAGCTCTTGGAGAGTTTATGTTCGAGGACCACCATGGCGAAGACCGAGGTGCCCGCGGAGACGTTTCCGGTACGCGGTGCGATGGAGTTTGTGGCGACCATGCCGGTGCCGGCATCGCCCTCGGGGGGGCAGAGGGGGACGCCCGCTTCCAGGGCCCCGGACGGGTCGAGCAGGCGTGCTCCTTCCTCGGTGAGCTCTCCGGCATGCGCTCCTGCGGGGAGGATGGTGGGCAGGAGCTCCTTCAAGTCCCACGTGAAGGCGTAGGGGGCGACCAGGGCCCTGAAGGAGGAGAGCATGCCCTCATCGTATTGTCCGGTATTGGTGTCGACGGGGAACATGCCGCTGCCGTCGCCGGTGCCGAGTATTTTCTTTCCGGTGAGGCGGAAGTGGACGTAGCCTGCAAGGGTGGTGAGGGAACCGAGGCGGTGTACATGCTCCTCTTTGTTGAGGATCGCCTGGTAGAGGTGACTGATGGACCAGCGCTCGGGCACCGGGTAGTCAAAGAGGTCGCTGAGCTCTTGGGCGGCGGCCTCGGTCATCGTGTTACGCCAGGTTCGGAAGGGGACCAGGAGAGTATCATGCTCGTCAAAGGCGAGGTAGCCGTGCATCATGGCGCTGACGCCGAGCGCCTTGAGGCGGCTGAGGGGAACACCATATCGCTCCTGTACATCGACCTTGAGGGAGGCAAAGCATGCTTGGATTCCCTGCTCAACTTCATCGAGGCCATAGGTCCACACTCCGTCGATGAGGCTGTTCTGCCAGTCGAAGCCGCCTTGGGCGATCGGTTGGTTGTTGCTGTCGATGAGGACCGCCTTGATACGGGTCGAGCCGAGCTCGATGCCGAGAACGGCTTCTCCATTGGCGATCAGTGTCTTGGTGTGTGCTGTATTCATGATTCTCTCCTTCAGTGTTTCAGCTATAAAGGCGGATGGCCTCGATCACCCCATCGGTGTTTTGTGCTCTCGTAACATGGTCAGCGGCCGCTTTCACCTCATCAAGGGCGTTGTTGACGGCGACGCCGATGCCCGCTTCCTGCAGCATCGTCACATCGTTGACATCATCTCCGATGGCAAGGATTCTCGCAAGAGGAATATCCAGGTGTGCGGCGAGTTCTTTCAATCCGTACGCCTTGTCCACGCCTCGTCTCATGATCTCACAAAAGCGTGTTCCGTAGCGGCTGAATGAGAAGGCGTCTTGGAGGGCGTCGAGCTGTGGGTCGATGGCGCTGTGTATCCGCTCATCGTTGTGGTAGAGGATGGCGGCCTTCAAGATTTCCGCCTCCGTCCACTCCTCTTCGGTAGGGATCGCGATGGTATAGCACCGGATGGTCTCTTCAGCACGGGTGACCCAATCGGTTTTTCTCAAGGCGAATGCCTCCCACGCGGTGTAGTAGAGGACGGTCGCCCCGAGACGGTCGGCTTCCTCCATGATGGGGCGGAGCCTCGCCATGCTGAAGGGAGCGGAGGCGATGATCGTGTCTCCTAGAAAGAGGGCCGCGCCATTGAAGGCGACCATCGCCGTCTCGACGCGGAGCGCCTCTGCGATATGCTGCATGAAGATGATCGGTCTGCCTGAGACGAGGGTGAAGCGCTTTTGCCGTCGCAGCAACTCCGCTATGACGGGGAAAATGGATTGTGGCAGCTCTCCATTCGCATCAAGAAGCGTGCCATCTAGGTCGGTGGCTACGAGGTCGATCACAGGAGAGTCCTTCATGTGCGAGTCCTTTTGTGGGTATAAAAAAGGCGGGAAGGGGAGTCCCCTCCCGCCGATCGCTATTACATCACCGTCCCGTTCTTGATGACGGCGTTCTTGTTGATGACGATGATCCCATCATGGATGGAGTACATGGCGAAGTCTCCCTCCTTGCGCGGGATGTCGTCGATGCCGATGCGGCACCCATCACCGATGCGGGCGTTCTGGTCGATGATCGCCCGCCTGATGATCGTGGCCTTGCCGATGCCGATGTTGGGGATGCCGCGTTTGGCGTTCTCCCTCTTCTCCTGCTCGGTCTCATAGAAGGAGGCGCCCATGCAGTAGACCCCATCGAGGGAGGCGCCACTCTCGATGATCGTCCTGACGCCGATGATCGAATTGACGATGTAGGCGTTGGTGATGATCGAGCCTTCGCTGGTCAACGAGTTCGAGATGTTGCAGAAGTTCACCTTCGTCGCCGGGAGGTGGCGGCGGTGGGTGTAGATCGGCATCTGTTCGTCGTAGAAGTTGAACTTCGGGTTGATGGAAGCGAGGTCGAGGTTGGTGTCATAGAACGCCTTGATGGTTCCGATGTCCTCCCAGAAGCCATCGAAGAGGAAGCAGGCGACCTTGCGCTGCTTGATCACATCGGGAATGATCTCCTTGCCGAAGTCGGTCTTGTCGTTGTTGAGCACCTCCTCCATCGTCTTGGAGTTGAAGATGTAGATGCCCATGCTGGCCAGATATTCGTTCTCAGGCCCCACCTTCACGCCCAGGGACTCCTGCATGAAGGCGTCACCGACCTTGTACTCGCTGATGTCGAGGTCCGGGGCGGGTTTCTCATAGAACTTGTTGATGATGCCCTTCTCGTCGACCCCCATGATGCCCAGGCCGGTGGCCTGCTCACGACTGATCGGCTTGGCGGCGATGGTCAGCTCAGCGCCGGTGTTGATGTGGCGGTTGAGCATCTCCTGCAGGTCCATGCGATAGAGCTGGTCTCCGCTGAGGATGATGTAGTAGTCGGCGTTCTGGTCACGGAAGTGACGGAGGTTCTTGCGGACCGCATCGGCGGTTCCCTGGTACCAGGTGTCGGTCTGGTTGGTCTGTTCGGCGGCGAGGATCTCGACGAAGCCGTTGGAGAACGTATCAAAGATATACGTGTTGGCGATGTGGTTGTGCAGAGAGGCTGAATTGAACTGGGTCAGGATGTAAATTTGCTTGAAGTTGCTGTTGATGCAGTTCGAGATCGGGATATCGACGAGGCGATACTTGCCGGCAAACGGCACAGCCGGCTTTGCACGGTCCATCGTCAATGGATACAGTCGAGTTCCCTTCCCCCCGCCCAGCACGATTGCAATAACTCTCTCTTTGATTCGCATACTCACATTCTCCTTTTGTTGGATGCATAGAGCTCTCGATAGAGGGTAGCAGAGTGATTCCAGCTACTATCCCACTGCATTGCTCGTCGTTGGATTGTCCTGATGACCTCCTCACCCTTCTCCCACCATGCGATCGCTCGCCCTACCGCTTCCAGTATACCATGGCCGGTTAGTTGGTCAAAGAGGATTCCTGTGCCTTGAGTATTGTTCTCGTCAAGGTCGATGATCGAGTCGTTGAGACCACCGGTGCGGCGAGCAACCGGGATGGTGCCGTAGCGGAGGCTGTAGAGCTGGTTGAGGCCGCACGGTTCGTATCGGCTCGGCATGAGGAAGAAGTCCGATCCGGCCTCCACGAGGTGGGCGAGCTTGTTGGAGAAGAGGATGTTCACCGAGAGGTTGGGGTGACGCCGTCCCAGCTCGATGAGTTGTCGCTCGATGTGTGCGTCCCCAGTACCGATCACGATCATCTGCATCGGGTGGTCGTCCAGCATCTGTTCAAGGGCCGAAGGAGAGCCCTCCAACAGCTCGACGAAGCCCTTCTGGCTCGCAAGGCGGCTGATCATCGAGAAGAGCGGGATCGACGGGTCGACCTTCAGGGAGAAGTACTCCTGGATCTGAGCTTTGGTGCGGGCCTTGCCGCCGAGGTCGTCAGATGAGAAGTGGTGGGTCATGAAGTTGTCGCTCTGGGGATTCCACTCCTCGTAGTCGATGCCGTTGATGATCCCCACCAAATCGGGGGAGCGCTGGCGGAGCAGTGCATCGAGCCCACAGCCGTACTCGGCGCTCTGGATCTCCTTGGCGTAGGTCGGGCTGACGGTGGAGAGCAGGTCTCCAAACTCAAGGCCGCTCTTGAGCATGTTGGTCCGCTTGGAGGGCGCCGGCCCTCCGAAGAGGCGCGCATCGGGCTCGATGTCGCATCCGAGCAGGTCGAGGCGGCTGAACTCCCCTTGGTAGGCGAGGTTGTGGATCGTCATCACACTCTTGGTGGATGACCAGAAGTCATCGCCGCTCGTCTTCATCAGGTAGGGGATGAAGCCGGTCGTCCAGTCGTGGCAGTGCATCACGTCCGGCTTCCACTCCAGCGCTTTGACCAGGGCCATGGCGGCCTTGTTCAAGAGCGTGTAGCGGACGAGGTTGTCGTCATAGGGAGCATGGGAGGTATCGCCGTAGATACCGCCGCGCTCGGTGTAGAAGCAGTGGTCGACGAAGTAATAGACCACCTTGTCGAGGGTGGCCTGACGAAACGTCACCTCCTCTCTCTTGCCGAGCAGGGAGACGGGGACGGTGATGTCGAGCTTCTTGAACGCAGAGGCCTCGACGCTGCCATAGAGGGGGAGGATGACCCTGATGTCATCTCCGAGGGCGGCGAGCGCCGTAGAGAGCGCTCCCACCACGTCGGCGAGTCCTCCGGATTTGGAAAACGGGACGCTTTCGCTGGAGACCATGCATATCTTCATGCCCTATTAGACCATTAAGCCTCGCTCAGCGTCAAGGAAAATCACCTATACGTACGCACGGCCCTCAAGTTCGTCGATGTACTCGCTGGCGCAGTGCGCCGCGATGGCTCCATCGCTGGCGGCAGTGATGAGCTGCCTGAAGACGGTGTCGCGCACATCGCCCGCCGCATAGAGGCCGTCGATGCTGGTCTCCATCCGCTCGTTGGTCTTCACGTACTTGTCTGCGGTGAGTACACTTGCGTCTAGGATGTCGGTCTGGGGAATCATGCCGACGAAGACGAAGACTGCATCGAACTCGCGTTCATACTGCACTCCCTTCTCCAGGTCATTGAGGACGACAGCAGTGACTTTGTTCCCGTCCCCCTTGATCTCGGAGACGGTGTGCATCATCACGCGTTCGATGTTCTTGTTGCGTTCCGCCTGCTTGACGAGGTTGTCCTGGGCACGGAAGCGGTCCTTGCGGTGGACGATGGTCACCTGATCGGTGAGTTTGGAGAGGAAGAGGGCGTCGGTGAGGGCGGTATCCCCGCCGCCGACGACGAGGATCCGTTTGCCACGGAAGAAGGGACCGTCGCAGGTACCGCAGTAGGAGACGCCCTTGCCGTTGTACTCCTCTTCACCCGGTACGCCGAGGTGGCGGTGTTGGGCCCCGGTGGCGTAGATGACCGCCTTGGCCTGGTAGACCTCGCCGTCGGTGGTGGAGACGAAGAAGAGGTCGCCCTCCTTCTTCAGCTCGGCGACGGTGGCGTAGACCAGCTTGGCGCCGAACTGCTCGGCCTGGGCGTGGAACTTCATCCCGATCTCAGCACCGCTGATGGGTTCATTGAAGCCCGGGTAGTTCTCGATCATGTCGATGTACATGGTCTGTCCCCCCGGGGCGATCGCCTCGATGACGGTGACCGAGCGACCGGCACGGGCCGCATACTGGGCGGCGCTCATGCCGGCGACGCCACTGCCTATGATCAGGATATCTTGTTCTATCATTTCACTGCTCCTTCAAACTTTTTTCCAGCAGTGCGAGCTCGGCATCGCTCTTTCTGATGTAGAACGGCCCGGAGTCTGGTGCATCTGCTCCTTGGCTAAGATACTGATGAACGCCCAGACGGGCAAGGCTCAGCGCAAGGGAGGCGCCCTCGCACTGCACAAGGGGCAAAACACGGCCGAGGCGGGAGAGGAGCAGCGGGGCGTCCTCTCCGGTGAGGAGCAAGCCGGGGTGGGCGGCGATCACGGCTTCGATCTCCTCGACGGTCAGGTCGGCGGGTCCGAGGAGGCGCTCCCCCCGCTGGTGGAGGGCCGTGTAGAAGCGTTGCTTCTTCGCATCGATGACGGTGAGCACCGGCTGTTCGACCTGCTCGACGCTGTGGTACCAGACGTCGAGGGAGGGGACGCTGACGAGCGGGATGGAGGCGGCGAGGCTGATGCCCTTGAGCGTCGCCATCGAGATCCTCAAGCCGGTGAAGGAGCCGGGTCCTGCGCCGGTGACCAACAGATCGATCTCCTTCACCCTGATGCCGGCGTCGGCGCAGAGGGCGAGGATCTTGTCCATCAAAAGTTCGCTGTGGCGGTTGCCGGAGAGCAGGGAGAGCGTCTCGAACCAGGTGAGCGTCCCCTCTTCGAAGCGGCAGAGGGCGAGGTGCATCACCGAGGTGGAAGTATCACAGGCGAGGACCATCATAGCGTAATTCCTTCGACGGTGATGGTGCGGTCGAGGTTCTCCTCGATCGCGATGGTGATCTTCTTCAAATCCTTGGGCAGCAGATCACCGATCTTTTCGGCCCACTCGATGAGGGTGACCCCGTCCGTATAGAGGAACTCCTCCCCCCCGATCATCTCGAACTCCTCACTCCCGTCGAGGCGATAGAGGTCGATGTGGGTGAGCGCCAGGCGCCCCTCGTACTGCTGGATCAAGGTGAAGGAGGGACTGACGACCTCATCCTCGACCCCCAGGCCACGGGCGATGCCCTTGGCCAGCGTCGTCTTGCCGGCGCCGAGACCTCCGATGAGCGCGATGACCTCACCGCCCTTCAGATGGGCGGCGATGCGCTCTCCATAGGCTGTGGTCTCGAGCGCTGATGTACTGACAAAGCTCTTCACTTCGCCTCTCCCTTGTCCATCTGACGGATTACATCCTCAGCGTCGAGATACTCCTGTACGACCGGAGCGCCGACCTGCTCCCCGGTGGCCGCCTGGTAGTGGGCGATGAGCTCTCCGATGAGCGGGTCGTCCTCGTCGACCGATCGGGCACGCTCCAGGTATTCACGGGCCAGGTCGAGCTCGTCATCAGCGAGGTGGAGGTAGGCGAGGTTCGAGAGGAGCGTGATGTTCCCCTCATCGAGGTCGATGGCGGTGTCGAGGTACTGCTTGGCCAGCTCACGCTTGCCGCTCTCGAGGGCGCAGATGGCCAGTTCATTGTAGAGGTCGCTGGAGGCGGTGGTGTAGGAGAGGGCCTTGAGCAGGGCGTCCTGGGCTTCCTCCCATCGCGCCAGTCGCCTCAGCGCCCACCCCTTGAGGAACCATGCGTTCCAGACGGTGGGGTTGGCTGAGAGGAAGCCTTCCACGGTAGTGATGGCCTCCTCCTCCTTGTTCATCTGGATGGCGTCGTAGGCGGCCATCAGGGTCTCATCATCGGCGAGCTTCGCCGTGATGTCGGCGAGGATCTTCCTGGTATGGGTCCGCTTCTCATCCTCTTCCCCCTCCGTTTCGAGGTAGCGCTCCAAGAAGGAGCGCGCCGCCTCGACGTTGCCCTGGTAGAGGTGGAAGTAGCCGATCTCCCTGAGCAGGTCCCCGTCCTCCTCAAGGAGCTCGAGCCCTTCGAGGAGGGTGGAGAGCGATCGCTGCTGGTAGGTATCGTACTGCTCCCCCTTCTTTGTATCCTGGGCGGCGATCCTGCTGTAGAGGGTCGCCAGGTTGATGAAGGAGGCGCTTTGCGGCTCAAGGACGCACACGGCGCGGAAGAGCTCCTCGGCGAAGTGATGGTTCCCCTTCTGCTCCTGGGCGATGGCGGCGATGTTCAGCTCCTGGGCCGCATTCGGTTGGGCGGCCAGGACGAAGGCGCGGTAGTAGGCGCGGTGGGGGTGGGAGGGGTCCCAGGCGAGGATCTTCAGCATCCCGGCCACGATGAGCTCGATGCTGATCTGATCCGTCTGGGCAAAGCCGGTGCTCCCCTCACTCAACTGGACCGGAATCTCGATCGATGGATCGATGGTGAAGTCGTTGATGGTCTTGGCGCTCGAGGGGGGGAGGGTGATGAAGATGATGTTCTTCAATTCGTCTGAGTGTGCATGCATGAATGTGCGTTCCTATACAAGGCATAAAAACCTGCGGTGTAACACCCGGAGAATGCTCTTGAACCGACGGTTCAAGGGGGAAACTAGTTGTGCTGAAGATTCTGTTCCATTCAACCCCAGGGGAGTTGGATCAATGCAAATCAGCTATACCGTTTCCCGTCTGTGTAAGTTGAGCCAAGAGACTGTGGCTCCAGGTGGCACCGCAGGAGACGTTTCCTGTGAGGGCGGCTTCCCGCCCACCTCCATGGTACAATAAGAACGGGGTTTGGGAAAGAGGGGGGAAAGAAAACAGGACCCGAAGGTCCTGCATTCAATCTGTAGCGCTCTTCGCCATCTACAACTGAGGGCTATCTTCCAACAGCTCTTCGAGGTCGATCTCATCACCGAGGAGGGCATCGCCTCCGGTGTAGCCATCAGCGGTCTCCAGCTCCAGGGAGAGGTCGTCAAAGAGCGGAACATCGTCCAGCCCGTCGATCGAAGAGAGGGTATCCAGCGCAATGGCAACGGACTGCTCGAGCAGTTTGTTGCTGGTGGTGTAGCTCTCTACATACTCTTCCAATTCAGCGTTGTGCGCATGTACCAGGTCGAAGCGCTGTTGTAGCTCCTCCTTCTCCTTGCGCAGCATCGCGATCAAGCCAGCGGCCTTCTTGGTCCTCAGTTCCAACAACCTTACGGTATCAACGACTGACACGGTTCCTCCTTTGTCGACTGTGAGCGAATTGCCCCGCCTTATTTGGCGAGGGCAACCTTTGCCTGGGCAACAAGGGCATTGAAGGTGGTTGCATCTTCAATGGCCATATTCGAGAGCGCCTTGCGGTTGATCTCGATGTTGGAGAGCTTCAAGCCGTGCATGAACTGGGAGTAGTTGAGTCCCTGGTCCTGCACTGCCGCCGAAATACGGGCGATCCAGAGGCGGCGGAAGTCCCGCTTGCGCTCTTTTCGACCGCGATAAGCGTACTGTCCCGCCTTTTCTACTGCATCCTTGGCGGTACGGTAGTTGGTGCTCCTCCTCCCGTAGTATCCCTTGGAGAGCTTAAGAATCTTGTTGCGTCTGTCCTTGTGTTTGGTTCCGTCTACTGCTCGTGGCATCTCGTTCCTCCTTACGCGTAGGGAAGCATGCCTTTGACACGCTTCGCTTCAACGTCAGAAAGAATGCCGGTAGCACGCAGGTTGCCCTTGCGCTTACTGCTCTTCTTGGTCAGGATGTGACGAAGCCCCTGCTTCTTGTAGAGGACTTTACCACTCCCCGTCACCCGGAACCGTTTTGCAACGGCACTTCTTGTTTTCATCTTGGGCATAGTAATGCACCTTCCTTCATTGCGCCTACAAGGAACAAGACCCCTTGAAGCAGCATATTCTCAATCCCATGCGGGATGTTGGTTACTGGTTTTCTTTCTTGGGAGCGCTCTTGGAGGGACTGACGATCATACTCATCATCCGTCCTTCCATCGCCGCTTCCCGGTCAAGGTTGTAGCCTACACCATTTAGCTCGAGCTGGGCAAGTATCCTGTCGAGGACCACCTTGCCGAGCTCGGTGTGGGCGAGCTCACGGCCACGGAAGCGAATGCTGACCTTGACCTTGTTCCCTTCACCGAGGAATTCACCGATGAACTTGCTCTTCGTCTCAAGATCGTGTTTTTCTATCTTGGGCTGCATCCGGATTTCCTTCATCTTGACGATATTCTGGTTTCTCTTGGCGTCCCGCATGCGCTTCTCCTGCTCATACCGGTACTTGCCGAAGTCGAGGATTTTGCAGACCGGGGGGTTGGCGTTCGGGGATACCTCCACCAAGTCCAGGCCTACGCTCTCAGCGAGCGCCATGGCATCGAAGGAGCTCATGATCCCTCGCTGGTTGCCCTCTGCGTCAATGACGAACACTTCTCTTGCACGAATCTGTCTATTGATCCTCAAATCCTTTGTAGCCAAACGATCTCCTTGTGTTTTCGGTGAAAACCACATTCTTTGAGTGTAAAACGACCTAAAAGGCCGACCTCAAACAATATACCACACGCAATAGGGTGTGTCAAAGCATGAGCAAAGCCGCCCGTGCGGGCGGCTCTGACAATTGGATGATTCTTAGGCCTGGCCGGCGGAGCCAAGGACGTTCTTGTTCTTGTGCATGTACATCTTCTTCAGCTCCTCTCGAGCCGGTCCGAGGTACTTGCGCGGGTCGAATTCTCCGGGCTTCTCAGAGAGGACCTTGCGGATGATCGCGGTCATGGCAAGGCGCCCATCGCTGTCGATGTTGATCTTGCACACCGCGCTGGCAGCGGCCTTGCGCAGCTGCTCCTCGGGAATCCCGATGGAGTCCTTCAGCTTGCCGCCGTACTGTCCGATCATCTCGACATACTCCTGGGGCACCGAGGAGGAGCCGTGCAGGACGATGGGGAAGTTCGGCAGCTTCTCCTCGATCTCCTTGAGGATGTCGAAGCGCAGCGGCGGGGGCACGAGGGTGCCGTCGGCGGCCCGGGTGCAATCCTCGCTCTTGAACTTGTTCGCCCCGTGGCTGGTGCCGATGGAAATGGCCAGCGAATCGACGCCGGTGCGGCTGACGAAGTCGACGACCTCCTCGGGCTTGGTATAGTGGCTCACCGCATGGCTCACCGCATCCTCGATGCCGGCAAGCACCCCCAACTCTCCCTCGACGGTCACGTCGTGGGCGTGGGCGTACTCGACGACTTTGCGCGTCAGCGCCACGTTCTCCTCATAGGGGAGGTGGCTGCCGTCGATCATGACGCTGGAAAACCCGTTGTCGATGCACTCCTTGCAGGTCTCGAAGGAGTCGCCGTGGTCAAGGTGCAGGACGATGGGAATATTGTAGCCCAGCTCCCGGGCATATTCACCGGCGCCCCGGGCCATGTTGCGCAAGAGGTTGATGTTCGCGTAGTCGCGCGCCCCCTTGGAGACCTGGAGGATGACCGGGCTTTTCGTCTCCACACACGCCTGGATGATGGCCTGCATCTGCTCCATGTTGTTGAAGTTGTAGGCGGGGATGGCATACTTGCCTTTCATGGCTTTGTCAAACATCTCTCTGGAATTGACCAGACCGAGTTCCTTATAGGATGTCATAGCGTTCTCCTTGTACAGTGGATGCTTAATCCAAGACAAATGTAATCAATTGTGTACGAAGAGGTCAACCGCATACCGGTAGGATGAGGACAATGTTCACGAATTCGATTCCAAGAAGGTGTGGTAGTTCGCTTCCACCACCTCAGCGAGCTCCTCTGTTTCCATCCCCCTCAGCCGCGCCGCCTCCCGGTAGATGTGGATCATCGAGAGCGGGGTGTTGGTCTTCCCCCTCAGCGGTGCCGGGCTGAGGTAGGGGCTGTCCGTTTCCAGGAGGATCGAGGAGAGGGGGAGGGATGCGAAGAGGCGGTGCATCGCCGTATTGGCTTTGTAGGTCAACGGTCCGGCGAAGGAGAGGAAGAAGCCCTTCTCGATGGCGAGGAGGGCCAGCGCCTCGCCGCCTTGGTAGCAGTGGAAGATCCCGCGCTGTGAGAAGGAGCGTTGGCCAAGGATCGTGATGAACTGCTCGTCGGCCTCCCGGTTGTGGATGATGATCGGGAGGCGGCGCTCCTCGGCCGCCTCCATTTGGACGTTCAGCACCTGCTCCTGAAGGGCCGGGGTGCCGTACTTCCAGTGGTTGTCGAGTCCGATCTCCCCGATGGCCACCGGACGGTTCCTCTCCACCTGCAGAAAGAGGGCCTCCAGTTGCTCGGCCAGGGGTTTCTGTCCCTCTGCGACCCCCCACGGCCCGATGCCGGCGGCGAAGCGGATGTTCTTCCACGCCCCGAAGCGCTCGATGCGCTCGCCCAAATCGTCGCAGTCGAGGCCGACATCGATGCCCTCCATGCTCTTCTCCTCCATCTCAGAGAGCAGCGCGATGACATCGACGCCCTTGCGCTCCAAAGAGCGCAGGTGGAAGTGGGAATCGATCAGGCGAAGAGCGATGGTGTCCATACCCACTGTTATACCGCTTCACAGCGCCCGGCTGCAAGCAGTGGCGGGGTGGGTGCCTCCACACCGGGGGCAACATTGCAATGCCTGGAAAAGGGTTTTAGTGGTATAGTATCCAACGACTCTGTATGCAACGACAGGGTTCGGCCGGAAGATCGGCTTCAGCGCATCGAGCCCATCGAATACCGGGCAAGGAGGATAGAATGAAAAAACTTGGGATCGCGATCATCGGATGTGGCAATATCGCCCCGGCTCACCTCGAGGGGTATGCCCGGCTCTCTCAGATTTGCGAGGTGCGGGCGCTCTGCGACCTCTACACTGACAAAGCCACACGCCTGGCCAAGCGCTTTGACCTGGAGGGGTGCACCATCACCGCCGATTACCACGACCTGCTCGACCGCAGCGACATCGATGTGGTCTCGCTCTGTCTGCCGCCGTCGGTGCACTGCCAAGGCGCCGTCGGCTTCTTGGGGGCGGGCAAACACGTCATCGTCGAGAAGCCGATGGCCCCATCGCTCGCTGAGTGCGATGTGATGATCGAAGCGCAGAAGAAGAGCGGGAAGATCCTCAGTGTCATCTCGCAGAACCGCTTCCGCGTCGCACCGATGCGCATCAAGGGGATGCTGGAGGGCGGCCTCTTCGGCCCGGTCCTCCTTGCGCGCGTCAATTCGATGTGGTGGCGCGGCTCCAACTACTATGACCTCTGGTGGCGGGGGACGTATGAGAAGGAGGGTGGCGGCTGCACCCTCAACCATGCGGTGCACCAAATCGACATCCTGCAGTGGCTCGTCGGCATGCCCAACAGCGTGCTTTCGGTGATGGGCAACGTCGCCCACACCAACAGCGAGGTGGAGGATGTCTCGATGTCGATCCTGCGTTACGACGGGATGCTGGGCCAGGTCAACAGCTCACTGGTCGACCACGATGAAAAACAGGAGTTCTTCTTCGCAGCCGAACACGCCTCCTTCGCCATCCCATGGCATGTGAAGGCGGTCGAACAGCTGCCGAACGGCTTCTTCAAGCCGAATCCGGAGCGTGAGGAAGCGCTCGACGCCCACTACGCCTCCCTGCCTGGTCTCGCACTCGAGGGGCATCCCGCCCAGATCGAGGATGTGCTCGTGGCGGTGCAGCAAGGCAGGGCACCACTGGTGGATGGGAGAGAGGGGCGCAAGGCGGTGGAGTTGATCACCGCGATGTACAAATCCTCCACCGAGGCGTGTGAAGTGGCGCTGCCGCTCGAAGCGGATGATCCCTTCTATACCACCGAGGGGATGATGGCGAGGATGATCAGGTATCATAAGAAGCTCAAGTCGGTCGAGAACCTCGAGGACTCTGAGATAACCCTGGGTACGATGTAAGGAGGAGGAGAGCGATGAGCACAATGGATGGACAGAACTACGCACCGAAGGGCAAGCCGACCCCGGTCTGCGAGCAGGGAGAATTCCTCGTCGGTGTCATCGGCCTGGATCACGGCCATATCTACGGTATGTGCAACGGCCTCACCGAGGCGGGGGCGGTGGTCGTGAGCGTCTTTGACGAGGACACGGCGAAGGCGAAGGCGTTCGTTGAGGCCTTCCCCTCTGCAACGATTGCAAAGAGCAAGGAGGAGGTCCTCGCCGATCCGGCGATTCACCTCATCGCCAGTGCCTCCATCGCCAATGAGCGCGGCCCGCTCGGCCTCGAGGCCCTCGATGCCGGTAAGGATTACTTCTCCGATAAGCCGCCGTTCACCACACGAGAGCAGGTGCAGGCGGCCCGGGCCAAGGTCAAGGAGACCGGTCTCAAGTGGTTCGTCTATTACAGTGAGCGCATTCATGTCGAAGCGGCGGTCTATGCCGAGCAGCTGCTCAAGGATGGAGCCATCGGCGAGCTCGTCTCCCTCCGTGGTTGGGGGCCGCACCGCCTCCAGGCAGCTAATCGTCCCGCTTGGTTCTTCGACCGCGAGCGGTACGGCGGCATCATCACGGACATCGGCTCCCACCAGGTCGAGCAGATGCTCCACTTCAGCGGCGCCACGGACGCAACGGTGGTGTCGAGCCGGGTCGCCAACCTCCATCACCCAGAGTATCCGGGGTTGGAGGATTACGGCGATGCCTGCCTGACCACCGATACCGGAATCCCCTGTTACCTCTGCCTCGATTGGTTCACTCCCGATGGGCTGGGAACCTGGGGGGACGGCCGCTTCTTCCTGATCGGGACCAAGGGGTACATCGAGCTGCGCAAGTACATCGATGTGGCTGCCAGCAAGGATGGGGACAACGTGATCGTGGTCAACGATGACGGGGAGCAGCACTTCCGGGTCACCGGCAAGGTCGGCTTCCCCTTCTTCGGCCGCGTGATCCGCGACTCGCTCGACCGCACAGAGACGGCGATGAGCCAGGAGCACACCTTCCGAGCCATCGAGATCGCCATCGAAGCGCAGACCAACGCCCTGAGGATCGGCTGATATGCGCTACGCCCTCATCGGTTGTGGACGCATCGCAGGGCAACACCTCCCCTTTGCCGTGGAGAGCGGCTTCGAGGTGGTTGCCCTCTGTGACACAAACAGCAGCGCCATCGATACGCTGCTCGCCGCCACCGGCTTGGAGAGCCTGTCGGTCCAGCGCTTCATCGACTACAAGCAGATGGTGGAGCGCTCTGCCCTCGATGTGGTGGCCGTCGCCACCGACAGCGGCAGCCACAGCGAGATCGCCCTCTACTGCCTCAAGCGGGGCATCTCGGTCCTCGTCGAGAAGCCGATGGCGCTCAGCATCGAGGACGCCGATGAGATGATCGCCACTGCAGCAGAGCAGGGGGTGCTCTTGGGGGTCTGCCAGCAGAACCGCCTCAACGATTCAACGCTCCTGGTCAAGGAGGCCCTCGACCGGGGCGCCTTCGGCGTTCTCAGTCACGTCTCGGTGCAGGTGCGCTGGTGGCGCGACAAAGACTATTACGAACAGGCGCCGTGGCGAGGAACCTGGGAGAGGGACGGCGGGGCCCTGATGAACCAGTGCATCCATGGCCTCGACCTCATGCGCCTTTTCGGGGGCGAGGAGATCATCGAGGTCAGCGGCCACATCGCCAACCGAGCCCATCCGTACTTGGAGGTGGAGGATGTGGGGGTGGGGTATGTGCGCTTTGCAGACGGGGTGATCGGCACCTTCGAGGGGACCACGAGCCTCTATGAGAGGAATCTCGAGGAACGCATCACCCTCATCGGGGAGACGGGGACGGTGGTGCTGGCGGGAGAATCCGCCCTAGATATAGAGGTCTGGCACTTCAAGGATCCGGAGGTGATGGCGCTGCTCAAGGATTTCGATCCACCGCCGACGGACTCGGTGTATGGCAACAGCCACCGGCGCGTCTACCGTCTCTTCAAGGAGGCATGCGAGGGCCAAGGCCCGCTCGAGCTCGACGGCCACTGTGGAAAACGGGCCCTCGAGCTGGTTCTCGCCATCTACAAGAGCCATACGGAACGAGGGCCGGTCTCCCTTCCCCTCGACTCCTTCAGTACGAAGGGGATGCGCCTCTGATCGACACGAAGCCTCCCATGGTACGGAACACCACCCCATCCTCGACCGCCTGCTGTACCGCACGCTGCAGGCGGGTCGTGGCGGGAAAGCCCACCACATCCACCACCTCAGGGCCGAAGACCCGCTCATAGTGCTGGGGGACGGAGAAGGGGACGGGGAACTTGGAGAAGCGGCGCATGAAACGCACAATGTTGCTCCCCTCGTCCAAGACTGTGCCCAAGGCGGGGTCGACGAGCCAGGAGGTGCAGACGAACAGTCTGCAGGTGGGAAAGTGCTCGACCGCTCGTCTCAAGGATGCATCGACCGCCTCAGAACTGAAGTCGACGCCCTTGGGGATGTGGACGTTGAGTATCTCGGTCTCCCGGTCACAGAGCAAGACCAGGTCATCGAGAGGGAAGGAATCCATCGCACATGAAATGCGACCGGAGGAGAGATCCACCTGATGAGCACACACGGTCTTATCATGCTCCTCCAAGGCGGTGATAAAGGCGAGATCCTGCTCATCGAGGTACCCCAGGGAGTCACACTGGACCCCCGATTCAGCCACCACCAGAGGAGAGGCACATCCACGGGCTTGGTAGATTCGATATGGATACCCAAACGGCTTCGGCTCGAACTGCAGGCTACCGAGCTGCAGAATCCGGCAGCTGAGAAGCCGGGCGATCCAAAAGAGCTGGGAGAGGCCGAACTGTCCGCTGTTCCTCACCGCATGCTCATCGATCCACCGACGGATATCAAAGAGGGTGGCGTCGCGCACATCATCACCAACACCGCATCGTCGGTAGAGCTCACAGATCACCTCAATGCTTTGGGTGATGAGGAGCAGCGGGGAGACTGGACCATGCACCTCCATCCCGGTTGCAAGCAGAGAGGCGATGGCCTGGGTCTGCCGCCCCTCGATGGCATCCTTGAGCTGATGAAGGTATCCAAGATGGCGTTCGTCATGGGCAAGGGAGCGGGCAAGCGCATCGAGCTGGGCACGTTCTGCAGCTTTGAGGTCAAGGAAAGCGGGGACATCGATGGACATGGGTCAAGCGTGGCGTGGAGAGGGGCGGCTGTCAAGGGGAAAAAAGGACCGGCATTCGCCGGTCCCATCAAAACAGAAGTTGGTCTACAGCAGACCGATCTCCTTGTAGTAGCGCGCCGCCCCATCGTGGATGGGCAGGCCGGCGAGATCCTTGGTGGTCTCAGCCTTGACGACGTTGGCAAGCGGAGCCTGCGTCTTCTTTAACTCGTCGAAGTTCTCCCAGAAGGTCTTGGTCAGCTGGTAGATGACTTCGTCGTCGACGCGGGCGTCGGTGAAGATGGTGATCTTGATGGCGCTGGTCTGGACATCCTTGTCCTGGGTCGGGTAGGTGCCGGCGGGGATGGTGTAGGCGCCATACCACGGGAAATCCTTCTGCAGGGCCGCGATGAGGGTGTCATCGATCTCGAGCAGCTTGCCGCCTGCGGTGGAGAGCATCTCGGTGACGGCGGCGTTGGGGATGCCCGCCATGATCCAGGCACCGTCGAGCTGCTTGTTGCGCATCAAGTCGATGGCTTCGGTGAAGCCGACGTATTGGACGCGCAACCCCTCCGGGTAGCGAAGGCCGGCGGTGTTGAGGTGGATGTCCGTCTCAACCTCGGTGGTCGAGCCGGGCGCTCCGCTGGCAAAACGCTTGCCGGCCAGGTCGGTGAGGGTGTTGACGCCGCTCGCCTTGGTGACGACGACCTGGTTGGGGTTGGGGTAGAGCCCGATCATGACGCGGAGGTTGGGGTTGGCCCGACCCGCGAAGGAGCCGATGCCGTTGAAGGATTCGTACATGATCGAGGTGACTGCCACCCCCATCTGCGCCTCGCCATCGGCGACGAGGTTGAGGTTCTCGATCCCCCCGGCGCTGGCCTGGGCACTGGTGCGTACATTCGGCACGGTGTTGTTCCACAGGTTCGCGATGGCCGACCCGAGTGGGTAGATCGCACCGGTGGTCGCCGCGGTGGGGAAGTTGATGACGGTCCGCTTGGCGGCGCCCGTCTCTGGCGCTCCGGCGGCAAAGAGGGAGGAGGCCAGCAGCAGGACCAACAGAATTGTGAGGCTCTTTTTCATATTTGACTCCTTGTGTGTGTATTGCTCGATGAACGTTTCATCAGTTGTGCGACTACTACGACGAGGGCGAGGGCGAGGCCCAAAAGATCGGTGGCCAGTCTCGGCTCGATGAAGAGCAGGCCGGCACCGACTAAGAGAATCCGCCCCACGATCTTGAGGCGGCTGAAGAGGTAGCCTTCAAGGCCTGCGGCCAGCACGATGACACCGAGTGATGAGGTGAGGGCGGCGCGCAGCGTGAGCAGGATCGAGGCGCCCTCGACGGTCCCCAAGAGCAGGATCGGGTTGCCGAGGAAGAAGAAGGGGAGGATGAAGCCGGTGAGGCCGAGCTTGACGGCGATGAGGCTGCTCTTGGTCATATCGCTGTCCGCGATGCCGCTGGCCACATAGCTGGACATCGCCACCGGCGGGGTGATGTTGGAGAGGCAGGCGTAGATCAGGCAGAACATATGGGCCGCCATCGGGATGGCGCCCCCTTGGATGAGCACCGGGACGCTGACGGTGGAGACGATGACGTAGGCGGCGACCCCGGGCACGCCCATGCCCAAGATGGTGCTCATCAGCATGACCATCAAGCCGCCGAGATAGAGCTGGCCGTTGCCGACGACGCGCAGGACCAGATAGCCGAAGGAGAGGCCGAGGCCGGTGAGGGAGACGGTGCCGATGATCACGCCGATGATGGCGCAGCTCATCCCCACCGTGATGGCCGAACGCGCCCCCTCCACGGTGGCTTGGACGATGATGCGTCAATTCATGCGCGTCTCTTTTCTGAGCCAGGAGGCGCCGATGGTGGCGAAGATCGAGATGACCGCGCTGTAGAGCGGGGTGAAGCCGAGGGCCAAGAGGCCCAAGAGCACCACCAGTGGGATGAGCAGGTGCCCCTGCTTCTTCAAGACGACCAGTGCGTCGGGGATGTTCTCCTTGGAGAGGCCGGAGCGGCCGAGCTTCTTGGCCTCGAAGTGGACGGCGAACATCAATGAGAGGTAGTAGAGGAAGGCGGGCAGTGCCGCGGCGACGAGGACCTTGGTGTAGCTGACACCAAGGAATTCGGCCATGACGAAGCCGACTGCCCCCATGATGGGCGGGGTGAACTGTCCGCCGGTGGAGGCGACCGCCTCGACGGCTGCGGCGAACTCCTTCTTGTAGCCGGTCTTCTTCATCATCGGGATGGTGATGGTCCCCGTCGTCGCCACATTGGCGATCGCCGAGCCGTTGATCATCCCCAAGAGGGCGCTGGCGATGACGGCGACCTTGGCCGGTCCTCCCGCCGTCTACCTCACGAGCGTCAAGGAGATGTCGTTGATGAACTGGCTGAAGCCGCTGTACTTGAGGTAGGCGCCGAAGAGGACGAAGAGGAAAAAGAAGTGAGGTTTGAAACAATCAAGTTGGTGTTGCTATATCTTCTCATACTGTACTGATGGCCAATGTTGCGTATCTGCACCCGGACGGTGTCTATGTACTCCCGATCACCGCGTTGAGAGAGTAGGGCAAGTACACATCCAACACGCTCCCGTCGATGTAGGGTCAGGATTTAGGGAACATTAACTGGGTTTTAGGTCAAGAATATTCCCTAACTCAAAACCTTCTCCAACACACATCCTTCATGAATTTCCTGATTCGCTCATCATCCGTACATTCGTAGTAGACAATCAGCACGGTCCTGAACGCATTGACCTTGATTTCGGGAATTACGTATATTCTGTTACAGGGGGTTCCTATATGGCTCAAGTTACATTCAGTATGAGCATGAACGCTGAGTTGAAGAGGGAATTCGATGCGGTGTGCCAAGAGTTCGGCTTGAGTGCAACTGCTGCGTTCATCATGTTCGCAGAGGCGGTTGTCCGTGAGAGGAGAATTCCCTTTGAGATAAATGCGTCACCTGTTGAGAGCGCCAGAGCTGTTGGCAAGGAAGCCTTCTGTGCACTTCGGAAGTCGGCAAAAGAGAGAGATCTTCAGGGTATGAACCTTGACGACATCAATGAGGAGATTCGGCAGACTCGCACCAGCGATGATCGTTGATCATCCACGTTGGCATCGCCCCAGTTGAGCTCTGACATATACCAGGAAGGAATGCCGGGATGCTTTGAGGAGATAGTGAATCAGTTTCTCAGAGCACCCGATTGAAATGCTGTATGGGTTGCCGAAAGCGGGACTTGAACCCGCACGCCCTATTGGGCAAGAGATTTTAAGTCTCTTGTGTCTACCGATTCCACCATTTCGGCGAAGAGTCAATCCTCTTCGATCTGCAGTACGTTCGCGTCGGTCTTGACGGGGATGAGGCGCTTGATGAACGATTGGGTGCCTACATAGGTCTTCTCGAACTCCGCCTCACTCTCCTTGAGCGCCGCTTGCCACGCCGCCCCGAAGCCCGGGCTGTTGATGGTCAGCCGGTCGACGGCGGTTTGATAGACATTGAGGCGCGCGATCTCCTTGCGTCCCGGTTTCTGGGAGTAGGTGTTGACCGTGATCCGCAGGTTCTCGTTCTGCTTCTTCAGCTCCTCATTCTCACTCCGGATCTTCAACAGTCCGTCACTCTCCAGGTCCATGCGGTCGGCGAGCATCATCTTCAGCCGCTCCTGCTCCTTGGTCGCGGCCTTCTTGTCGCCGCTGCGCTTGATGGCCATGATGATCAGGACGATGATGGCGACGACCAGCCCGATGCCCAATCCAATTGCAAAGTTCTTCATGAAAGACTCCTCTTGCTTCTGTCGAAAAGGTACTGTAAGGCCCCTCTTTTGTCAAAGCCATCAGAGGGCGAATCGCTCTTTCATCGCCGCGACCGAGTTCTCGATCGCCTCGGGGATCTTGATCTGGCCGTCGAAGACCGCCATATCCTTGAATCCGGTGCCGGTGAGCAGGACGCAGACCTCGACGTTCTCTCCGAAGCGGTCCGCAATCATCCGCTGGTCGTTCTTGAGCGCAGCCCAGGCACACGAGGCGGCGGGCTCGACGAAGACGCCGGCTTCCTTTGCCAGTTCAAGCTGGGCCTCGAGGATCTCCCGGTCGTCCACCTCCGTCGCCCATCCCTCGCTCTCGCTGATGTAGCGCACCGCCATCCGTCCATTGGCCGGGCTCTCCACACTGATCGAGTCGGCGCGGGTGGTCGCCCTCTCCAAGTTGTTGAACTGCTGTGTCTTCCAGGCGCGGGCGATGGCGTTGCTCTCTCTCGATTGGGCCGCCACCAGGTGGGGAATCTTGGTGATGAGGCCGGCCTCCTTGAGGTCAAAGAAGCCCTTGTAGACTCCGGCGAAGATGCAGCCGTCACCGGTGGGGACGTAGACGACGTCGGGGACGCTTCGGCCCATCTGGAGGAAGAGCTCGATGGAGACGCTCTTCTTCCCCTCGATGGTCATCGGATTATAGGCGGTGTTGCGGTTGATGCCCCCCGCCTCCTTGGTGTAGGCGATCGAGAGGGCGAAGGCGTCGTCGTAGCTGCCCTTCACCGGGACCACCGTGGCCCCGTAGAGGACGCTCTGCATCAGCTTGTTGGCCGGAGCGGTCTCGGGTACGAAGAGGATGATCTCAAGGCCATAGGCGGCTCCGGCACAGCTCATCGCAGCCCCGGCGTTGCCGGTGGAGGCGAGGGCGATCCTCGTCTCCTGGTGATGGAGCGCCTGGGCGGCGATCAACTGGCTCGCCCGGTCCTTGAAGGAACCGGAGGGCAACGCGCTGTCCATCTTGAAGCTGAGGTTGTTCAGTCCGTGCGTCCTGGCGAGGCGCCGGGGGCGCACGATCGGGGTGTTGCCCACTGGGTAACAATCGGGGTGGGGAATCGCATACGGCAAGAAGTCGGCCACCGAGAGCTCCGTGCGCTTCTTCAGTGTTTTCAGATACTGCTCGTCAAGCTTCACGATGACGTTTCCCTTGGCAAACGAGGTGCCGTCGTTGAGGGCGGCGCACTTCGGGCACTGGTAAAAGACTTCCTCGCTCTCGTAGACGGCGTGGCAATCATTGCACTCATAGACGAATTTCATGCTTCTCCTCCTCAATAAAAAGCCGGACCATCGGCCCGGCTCTCCTGGAATGTCCTGGCTTATGGGGCCAGGACCTCCGCATTGAATGCCTCGATCAGACGATCGATCTCGTCGGCCAACGGTGGGATGCTGGTCCAGTAGTCACGGTCGTACCACTGGGCGTTGAGCTCCTCGTAGGTCCGCCCCTGCTGTTCCACCCATGTGTAGTACTTCAGGTTGTGGACCCTCAGTCTTTCATAGTAGGTCAGCTCCAATACGCCGTCAATCGCCTGATGGTGGAGACAGCCGGCCAAGGCGCGGGCTGCTGCCAGTTCATCGAACTTGCCTTGGATCTCGGCCTGCTCGGTGACGCGGGAGGTGTACATCTCCTCACTGTCGGTCAGGAGGGTGAAGATCACATCATCCTCCTCCATCTCGTAGTACTTGGCCATCTTGATGGAGGCGAGGAGGTTGCCCAGTCCGCTGATGCCGTAGAGCGGCAAGTTGGCGATGTCCTCTTCACTTACGCCGATCTTGCGCAGATACTCGATGCCCACCGGCTCGTTGAAGAGACGCAGGATATCCATGCAGTCCTGGTCATCGATGGCGATGATCATGTCGGTGTTCTTGACGTTGTGCACCCACGGCACGTGCTTGTCGCCGATGCCCTCGATGCGGTGCGCCCCGAAGCCGTTCCTCAGCAGGGTGGGGCACTGCAGCGCCTCGACGGCCGCGATCTTCACGTTGGGGTAGTGCAGCTTCAACAGGTCGCCTGCCGCGATGGTGCCGCCGCTGCCGGTCGCCGAGACGAGGCCACGTACCCGCGCCGGGTCGATGTGCTCGAGCTCGTCGGCGATTTCCATGATGGCACCGCCGGTGATCTTGTAGTGCCAGAGGTAGTTGCCGAACTCCTCGAACTGGTTGAAGATGACGATGTGATGGCCCCGCTCTTTGTCCAGCTCGTGGCACTTGTCGAAGATCTCCTTGACGTTGGATTCGCCACCGGGGGTGGAGATGACCTCACCGGCGATTTTCTTGAGCCAATCGAAGCGCTCCTTGCTCATCTCCGCCGGGAGGATCGCGATGGACTGACAGCCCAGAAGCGCCGCGTTGTACGCACCGCCGCGGCAGTAGTTGCCGGTCGACGGCCAGACGGCCTGCTGGTTGACCGAGTCGAAGTTGCCGCTGACCAAGGCAGGGGCGAGGCAGCCGTAGGTGGCGCCGACCTTGTGAGCCCCGGTGGGGAACCACTTGCCGACCAAACAGATGATCCGGGCCTTGACACCGGTCAACTCACGGGGGACCTCGATGTAGTTGACGCCGGTGAAGGTACCGCCGTCCTTGGTGGGCTCATTCTTCCAGGTGATCCGAAAGAGGTTCAACGGATCGACATCCCAGAGCCCGGTATGCTTGAGCTTCTCCTTGATGGACGCGGGTACCGTGGAGGGATCGGCCATCTGTGCAAAGGTCGGAAGCAGAATTCCCTTCTCTTTGCAACGCTGGATATTTCGAGCGCGAACTTCCTCATTGACACGCAAATTGATCAACATCACTCTCCTCCATAAATCTGAAATAGCAGTATCGTGAGTCAAAGTATACCGCACCATTAAAAAAAGTAAAGAAGAATTCGTTAATGTTGAATTTTTAGAAAACAATTTGCGCAAAGACCAAAAATCGGTATATAATTTTATGGTATCGCATGGTTTCTGTGAGAGGCAATCATGTGGTGAACAATGGGTCCCTGCGGGACAATGAGGGGTAGATTTGTTGCGAGTTGTTGCAAAAATGATTGACTTCTCGCTAATCTACAGTAGAATAGCTATGGGCCCTGTCGCGTGGCCCAAACCTGTTTAGGAGTGAGTATGGGAGACATCATGCGCCCTGTTCCCTTCTCGGAACTGATTGAACGTATCGTCGGTGAGTATCGCACCCACCGCAGCATTTTTGGCATCGCCGAGGAACAGTTCTTCCGCGATTCGCAGAAGAAGAGCATCACGGTCTTCGGCCAGCGCTGTTCCACACCGGTCGGACCGGCCGCCGGCCCGCATACCCAGCTTGCGCAGAACATCATCGCCAGCTACCTCGTCGGTGGACGCTTCATCGAGTTGAAGACCGTCCAGATCCTCGACGAACTGGAGATTGAGAAGCCGTGCATCGATGCACGCGACGAGGGGTACAACACCGAGTGGTCGAGCGAGTACACGCTGACCAAGGCGTGGGATGAGTACGCCAAGGCGTGGATCATCCTCCACCTCCTCGATGCGGTGATGGGCGACAAGCCGTGTGAGAAGCCCTCCTTCATCTTCAATATGTCGGTGGGCTACAACCTCGAGGGCATCAAGAGTGAGCGGATGCAGACCTTCATCGACTCGATGATCGACGCCAACCGGGACGAGCGCTTCGCCCAATACCTGGGTGAGCTCGATGCCCTCATCGCCGAGGGCCTCTTCGAGGGGACCGCCTGGGAGGGGAGGGAGAAGAACCTCGCCGGCCTGACGGGGAAGATCAGCGCGAACATCTGCCTGTCGACGACGCTGTCGACGATGCACGGCTGCCCGCCAGCCGAGATCGAGGCGATCTGCTCCTATATGCTCACTGAGAAGAAGCTCAACACCTTCGTCAAGCTCAACCCGACGCTGCTCGGCTTCGAGACGGTGCGTGAGATTCTCGATACCCTCGGCTACGACTACATCACCATCAAGCGGGAGAGCTTTGACAACGACCTGCAGTGGGGCGATGCCATCGCGATGCTCACGCGCCTCATCGCGCTTTCCAAGAGCGTCGGGCGTGGATTCGGCGTGAAGCTCACCAACACCCTCGGTTCGGTCAACGACCAGGGGATGCTGCCGGGCGACGAGATGTATATGAGCGGGCGGGCGCTGCTGCCCATCTCCACCACGGTGGGCCAGCGCCTCTCTGCAGAGTTTGGCGGCACCCTCCCCATCTCCTATAGCGGTGGGGCCACGGCCTTCACCGTCAAGGCGCTCTTCGAGAGCGGGATCCGACCGATCACGCTGGCCACCGACCTGCTCAAGCCGGGCGGCTACACCCGCCTGGCCCAGATGGCAGAGATCCTTGAGAAGAGCGACAGCTGGAAGATGGAAGGCATCGACATTGATCGGCTCGCGTCCCTGGCCAGCGCTGCGCGCAGCGGTGTCTACAGTGAACTGGAAAAAGAGTTCAGAGGCATCGACAGCATCAAGATCGACGAGAGTCTGCCGATGTGGGACTGCTACGTGGCCCCGTGTGTGGTGGCGTGTCCGATCCACCAGCCGGTGCCCGATTATGTGCAGCTCGTGGGGGAGGGGCGCTACGCCGATGCCCTTGAGCTGATCTACGACACCAACGCCCTGCCGGCCATCACCGGCCACATCTGTGATCACCAGTGCCAGTTGCACTGCACCCGCATGGATTATGAGGGGGCGGTGAAGATCCGCGACATGAAGAGGATTGCCGTGGAGAACGGCTTTGCCGAGTTCAAGCGGCAGAATTGGGAGGGGCCGACGGAGAAGACCGACATCAAGGCGGCGGTGGTCGGCGCCGGCCCGGCCGGCTTGTCGGCCGCGTACTTCCTCGCCCGAGCCGGCTTCGACACCACGGTGTTTGAGCGGGAGATGAGTGGCGGCGGCGTCGTGCGCCACGTCATCCCGGGCTTCCGCCTCCCCGTGGAGGCGATCGAGGACGACATCGAGTTCATCAAGGCCCATGGGGTGGACTTCCACTTCGCCTCTGACGTGGAGCGCCTCGATGTCTCGACCCTCAAGGCTGAAGGCTACCAATACATCTTCTATGCCATCGGCAGTGAGATCGACAATGAGATCCCGTTGCAGGGCGACCGCAGCAGGGTGAGACCCTCGCTCGCCTTCCTCTCCGAGTTCCGCCGCGATCCCTCCTCGCTCTCGCTCGGCCGACACGTGGTCGTCGTGGGTGGGGGAAATACCGCGATGGACGGGGCACGGGCCGCACACCGGGTGGCCGGGGTGGAGCAGGTGACGGTGATCTATCGCCGGACCGAGCGCGAGATGCCCGCCGACCGGGAGGAGTACGCCAACGCCATCGACGACGGCATCGACTTCATCTTCCTCGCCAATCCCGAGCGCTTTGACGAGAACCTCCTCACCGTGCGCAAGATGGCGCTCGGGGAGCCGGATGAGAGTGGGCGCCGACGTCCGGTGCCCACTGAAGAGACCTTCACCATCGAGTGCGATACGATGATCACCGCCATCGGTGAGAAGGCCGACAGCGACCGTCTCACCTGGTACGGGGTCCCCACCAACGAGAAGGGGTGGCCGATCGTCGATGCGGAGACGCTGGAGAGCCAGATTGAGGACGTCTTCGTCATCGGGGATGTGCAGAGCGGTCCTTCGACGGTGGTGCGCTGCATCGCCAGCGGCCGGGCTGCGGTCGAGGCCGCCATCGACAAGGTCATCGGTCCTGAGGATGAAGATGAGCACGATCACGATGATGACGAGTGGGACGATGAGGAGTATGACTTCGAGGAGGCCGAGGAGGAGATCGCCGGGGAGAATGCCTACTTCGCCTCCCTCGCCGAGAAGAAGAGCCGGATCCTTCCCTCCAAGAATTTCGGCGAAGCGGGCTTTGCCGAGACGGAGGCTCTGCGGTGCATGGAGTGCTCCTACCTCTGCAACAAGTGCATCGATGTCTGTCCCAACCGGGCGAACGTCGCCATCGACGTACGCAACAGCGGGCTCTTCGACGATCCCTTCCAGATCCTCCACCTCGATGCATTCTGCAACGAGTGCGGAAACTGTGAGACCTTCTGTCCGTACGACGGCGGTCCCTATCGCAAGAAGTTCACCCTCTTCAATACGAAGGAGGACTTCGACAGCTCGTCCAACAGCGGCTTCTATGCCGACGGGGCGGATGTCCTGGTCCGCCTCGAGGGGAGGACCGTAGCCTGTGCGATCGACGGTGAGGGGCTCTTGGAAGCCGACGCCGAGATCAGCGATGAGGCGGCGGCCCTGATCGAGACGGTATACGAATCGTACAGCTACCTGCTTGGGTATGTTGAGGAGTAAGGGGGAGAGTATGGCTACCACGGTAATCAAGAATACACGAATCATGCAGACGGCGCCTCCGTTCACCGTGAATGAGGGCGTGGACATCGTCATCGTCGATGATCTGATCAAGACCATCGGCAAAGATGCCGGCGCGCGTGTCACGGCGGACAAGGTCATCAATGGGAGCGGCAAGACCGTCATGGCCGGCAACGTCTGCGCCCATCACCACTACTACAGTGGTCTCTCGCGGGGGATGCAGATCACCGCGGGGCCGCAGACCGACTTCATCCAGGTGTTGAAGGAGTGGTGGTGGCGCCTCGATCGTGGCTTGGACGAGGAGGCGTGCTACTACAGCTCGCTGATTTGCTCCATCGACGCGATCCTCGCCGGGACCACCTGCTGCATCGACCACCATGCCAGCCCCTCGTACATCGAGGGGAGCCTCGATGCCATCGCCCGCGGGATGGAGGAGGTGGGGCTGCGCGGTTCCACCTGCTATGAGGTCACCGACCGAAACGGCGGCATGGAGGAAGTGGAGCGAGGCGTGGCGGAGAACATCCGCTTCGCGAAGGCGGCCAAGAAGAAACGCCTGGTCAAGGCGATGATCGGCGGCCACGCCCCCTTCACCATCCCCGATGAGGGACTTGCGATGATGGCTGAGGCGGTCAAGGAGACGGGGGTGGGGATCCACCTCCATGTGGCCGAGGACAAGTACGATGTGGTGCACAGCCACCACCACTACAACATGGACATCATCGACCGGCTCGAGCAGTTCGGCTTGCTGACGGACAACGCCCTCTTGGTGCATGGGCTCCATCTCAACAGCGCCGAGATCGAGAAGCTCAACTCCTACGGCTGTTTCTTCGCCCACAACGGGCGCAGCAACATGAACAACAATGTCGGCTATGCGCGACACATCCAAGAGGTCAAGAACCTGGTCATCGGGACCGATGGGTGCGGCGGCAACATGTTCGAGGAGCTCAAGCTCGCCTTCTTCAAGCACAAGGACCAGGGCGGATCGTGGTGGCCGAGCGACTATGTGACGGCCCTGAACCGGGGAAACCGGTTGGTGGAGCGCTCCTTCGACGGCAAGTTCGGCCAAGTGGCCGAAGGGTACAAGGCGGATCTGGTGATCACGGACTACCATAGCCCGACGCCGCTCATCCCTGCCAATGCGGCGAGCCACTTCGTCTGGGGCATGAGCTCCAACTGTGTTGAGAGCGTGATGGTCGACGGGAATCTGGTGATGGAGGATCGCAAGATCGCCCATCTCGATATCGATGCCATCTACACTGAGGCGGCAAAGGTCGCCGAGAAGGTGTGGAAGCGAGTGGACAAAATCGCTCCCTAGGGGGTGATTATCATAATGACAAGGGGATTTGCATGAAGACAATTGCAGAACAGATCAGACAGAAGGCCGCCGAGTATCGCGACTACACGGCAGAGAACCTCTCCAAGTTGGTGAAGGTGAAGAGCTACAGCTCCCAAGAGGAAGATGTATGTCGCCTGATCGTCACGCTCTGCGAGGAAGCGGGGTTTGACGAAATCTACATCGACGGCCTTGGTTCGGTCATCGCCCGCGTGGGCAACGGGCCGAAGCAGCTCGCCATCGATGGACACATCGACACCGTCGAGGTGGGGAACCTCGCCAACTGGACCTTCGATCCCTTCTGTGGAGATATCAAGGACGGAAAGGTCTGGGGCCGCGGCGCCAGTGACCAGAAGGGCGGGGCCGCCTCGATGATCACCGCCGGGCGGATCCTCAAGGATCTCGGCTATGGCGGCGAATACACCGTGTACTTCACCTTCACCGTCATGGAAGAGGATTGCGACGGCATGTGCTGGAAGTACCTCATTGAAGAGGAGAACCTCAAGCCGGACCTGATCGTCTCCACCGAGCCCACCAGCTGCCAGCTCTACCGTGGCCACCGTGGCCGCATGGAGATCCGCGTGATCCTGCGCGGCATCTCGTCACACGGCAGCGCCCCCGAGCGCGGTGTCAGCGCAGCCTACAAGGCGGCGAAGGCGGCGCTCGCCATCGAGCAGCTGAACAAGGACCTCCTGCCGGATGACGACAAGTTCCTTGGCAAGGGGACCATCACGGTCAGCCAGATGGATGTCAAGGGACCGAGCCAGTGCGCGGTCGCCGACTATGCGATGCTCTACCTCGACCGCCGTCTGACCTGGGGAGAGGACGCCGAACTGGCCATGGGACAGGTACGCGAGTACATCAGCAAGGCCACCGGTGATGATCCTGCCTCGATCATCGTCGAGATGCCCGACTACGAGAAGATCGGCTGGACGAAGAAGGAGTACTCGCAGGAGCTCTACTTCCCCACCTGGAAGATCGATGAGGACCACCCGCTGGTGCAGGCTGGCATCAAGGGCCACGAGGCGCTCTTCGGCAAGAAGCCGGTCGTCGACAAGTGGACCTTCTCGACCAACTTGGTGGCGACCACCGGTCGGCACAAGATCCCGGCCATCGGCTTTGGCCCCGGCGATGAGGCGCAGGCCCACGCCCCCAACGAGATCAACCGGATCGACGACCTGGAAATCTGTGCGGCATTCTATGCGATGCTGCCGTACTCGCTGGAGAAAAAGTAGGCTGTGGGTGTCTTTGACACCCCCTGTATGGTATACTTGGGCCACGGAGCATTGCTCTGTGGCTCATTGAACGAAAAGCATCCCGTTATGTATTTAAATGTGTAATGGGAATGAGAACCCGCCCCTAAGAGGGGCTCTGAGAGGCGGGTTTTATGGATGAACCAAGGTGGTAGGCGGCCCCCTCGCTCCCTACGCCTTCCTTGCGGAACTCGCCGCATGCCGAAGCCGACTTGGTGCAAGACCGGCTTATGGACACCCTCTGGCCGATCATTGCCTCTATAAGGAGATCCGAAGGCATGAGCAGCTCACTTCTTTTGAAAAACATCTATTGCCTGCAAACCTCATTCGACACACCGCAACAGAGCGGGGTCGACCTCTTGATCACTGACAACAAAGTCAAGGCGATTGCAAAAACCGGTACGCTCTCGCTCCCCTCCGGGACCAAGGTACTGGACTGTTCCCATCACGTGGTGTTGCCGGGCTTGGTCAACACCCACCACCACTTTTATCAGACGTTGACACGCAACCATCCGGCCGTGCAGAACGCAAAGCTCTTCGACTGGCTGACCTTCCTCTACGACGTGTGGAAGTACATCGACGAAGAGGCAATCTACTACTCGTCGCTCTTGGCGATGGCTGAGCTGGCCAAGACCGGCTGTACCCTTACCACCGACCACCACTACCTCTATCCCCGCTCCTTCAAAGGGGATTTGATGGGATTACAATTCAAGGCCGCGGACACCTTGGGCATGCGCTTCTCCCCCACCAGGGGCTCGATGAGCCTCTCCAAGAAGGATGGGGGGTTGCCGCCTGACAGCGTCGTGCAGACCGATGATGAGATCCTCGCCGACAGCGAGCGGGTCATCAACGAGTACCACGACCCGGCCCCCGATGCGATGCACAAGGTGGCCCTCGCCCCGTGCAGCCCCTTCAGCGTCACCAAGGAGCTGATGCGTGATACGGCGCGCCTCGCGCGCAAGCATGGGGTGCGCCTCCATACCCACCTCTGCGAGACGGCCGACGAGAATGACTTCTGTCTCGATATGTACGGCATGCGGCCGGTGGCCCTGATGGAGGAGTGCGAGCTCATCGGCAGCGATGTCTGGTACGCCCACGGCATCCACTTCAACGACGATGAGATGAAAATCCTCAAGGAGACGGGCAGCCACATCGCCCACTGCCCCTCGTCGAACATGCGCCTCGCCAGCGGCATCTGCCGGGTGCGGGAGATGATCGACATGGGCATCAACGTCGCCATCGCCGTCGATGGGTCGGCCTCCAACGACAGCTCCGACATGCTAGGCGAGCTCCGCCAGGCGCTCCTCTTGCAGCGCATCAGATACGGTGCTGCGGGCCTGACCGCGACCGAGGCGTTCACCCTGGCCACCGAAGGCGGGGCGAAGGCGCTCGACTTTGGCGCGGTGGGTCGCCTCGAAGTGGGGTGGGCCGCCGACTTGGCCGTCTGGGATGTCTCCACCATCCCGTATGCCGGCGCCCAGAGCGATCCGGTGGCCTCCCTGATCTTCTGCGGCACCAACCACAACACCACCCATACCATCGTCAACGGCGAGCTGGTCGTCCACGATGGGGTTCTGATCGGGTTCGACGAGGATGAACTCGCCGCCAAGGCGAATGAGATAAGCAGGGGCATGCTGGACAAGGCTGCCCGCAAGGAGGTCGTATGATCCAGGAATATCTTGTGGCATCGAGCATCGCGGATGCCTTGACACTAAAACGCAACAACGCGAAAAGCGTCTGGTTCGCCGGCGGGACGGAGATCAACCGGATGGGGGGCACCGTGGACGCGAAGGTGGGCATCAGCCTCAAGGGGCTGGGCCTGGACCAGATCGTCGATGAGGGGCCGGCCATCCGCATCGGGGCGATGGTGACGCTGCAGGAGCTCATCGACAGCCCGTTGGTGCCGCTGTGGCTGAAGGAGGGCGCCCGCTATTGCGCCTCCTACACCCGCCGTCATATGGCGACCATCGGAGGGAACCTCGCCTTGATGAGCGACCACTCCTTCCTCGCCCCCGCCCTGATCGCCTCACGCTGCACCCTGGTGACCGCCAACGTCACCGAGGGGGGCGCGTACAGTGAGGATGAGGTGCCGGTGCGGGAGTATTACACCTACCACAAGCAGCACGCCACGACCTTGGTGCTCGCCATCCTGCTGCCCAAGGACAAGCGCTATGTCGGATCGCGGCGCTACGCGCTGAGCGCGCAGAACCGCAGCGCCGCCGCCGTCGCCTTCTCGGCGATGATGGGCGAGGCCTTGGTCATCAGCCATGTGCGGGTCATCGCGGCGATCCATGGCAGTGGGGTCCAGCGCCTCACCACCGTCGAGAACGCCATCGAGGCGGGTGAGCTCACCAGCCGCGAGGATGTGCAGCTGGCGGTGAGCCAGGCCCTGGAGGCGGTCGACGACTTCGTCGGCGGCAAGGAGTACAAACGATACATTGCCGCAGAGGGGATTGGTCAACTCTTCGGCGAATTCCTCAAAGGAGGTGCACGATGAGCACCCTTACATTCACCGTGAACAATAAGCGACACAGAGTCGAGGTAGCGGACAACAGGACGTTGCGCTCGGTGCTCGTAGAGCTCGGATACCGCAGCGTCCGCGACAGCGATGACGGTGAAGGCTTCGTCGGAAGCGACACCGTGCTCGTCGACGACAAGCCCGTCTACGCAAACCTGACGCTGGCCGCCCAGGTGGACGGCGCCCAGATACGGACCGCCGAGAGCTTGGGAAACAGCCGGAACCTCAATGCCGTCCAGCAGGCGATGATCGACAGCGGGGTGGTGCAGAGCGCCTACAACGCGCCGGCGGCGGCGCTCCTGCTCACCTGGCTTCTTGAGAAGCATCCCGAACCGACGCGCGAGCAGGTCAAGGAGGTGCTCAGTGGCCTCTTCATCCGTGACAGCGGCTACGAGCAGTACTATACCGCTGTCCAGCTTGCCAGCGAGCGGATGAAGAGCGGCGCTTACCAGAGTGAGATCGCCCCGTCGTTCCGCGACCACCTCACCTACGTCGGCAAGGCGAAGGGGAAGGTCGACGGTCCGGTCCTGGTCTCCGGTGAGCCGGCCTTCGTCGAGGATCGCGTCCAGCCGGGTTACTACTCGCTGGTGGTCCTGCGCAGCCCCCACGCCCACGCCTACATCAAGAGCATCGACATCAGCGAGGCGCTGAAGGTCGAGGGGGTGGAGACGATCATCACCCATGAGAACTGCCCCGATGTCTACTACATGCAGGCCGGGCAGTCCAACCCGGAGCCGAGTCCCCACGACCGCAAGCTCCTCAACCAGAAGGTCCGCCACGTCGGTGACCGTGTCGCCGCGATCGTCGCCGAGACGAAGGAGCAGGCCCTCGAGGCCCGCGACAAGATCAAGGTGGAGTACGAGGTGCTCAAACCGATCTTCACCGTCGAGGAAGCGATGGCCGAGGGGGCCCCGCGGGTGCACAACGGAGTCGTCGAGTACCGCAGCGGCGAACCGGAGGGGCTCGCTGAGTACAACAAGGACGCCGACCCCCGTGATGGGAAGGTCATCTATATGTTCCCGCTCCACGGCGACATCAAGCACAACATCGCCAGTGCCGCACGGGGGCAGATCGGGAGTGTGGAGAAGGGGTTCGCCGAGGCCGATACGGTCATCGAGCGCACCTACCAGACCTCTCAGATCCAGTGTACCCCGCTTGAGCCGCACATCTGCTACGCCCGTATCGAGGGCGGTCGCTTGGTGCTCAACGCCTCGACGCAGGTGCCGTACCACGTCAGGAGGATCGTCAGCTGGGTCTGTCAGATCCCGGAGAACAAGATCCGCGTCATCAAGGAACGGGTCGGCGGCGGCTACGGCTCCAAGCAGGACGTCCTGGTCGAGGATCTGGTCGGCTACGCCACCTGGCTCACCGGCAAGCCGGTCTTCTACCGCAACACCCGTGAGGAGGAGTTCATCGCCAACTCGACGCGCCACCCGATGCGGGTGACGGTGAAGATGGGGGCGAAGAAGGATGGGACCATCACGGCCGTCGAGATGGACGTGCGGGCCAATACCGGCCCCTACGGCAACCACTGTCTCACCGTCCCGATGAACGCATGCTCCAAGACGCTGCCGCTTCTGGCCGTCGACAACATGAAGTTCCAGGTCATCACCTACTACTCCAACATCGCGCCCACCGGCGCCTACCAAGGCTACGGGGCACCGAAGGGTAGCTACGCCCTGATGACCTGCATGGCCGAGCTGGCCAGCGAGATCGGGGTCGACTACTACCAGATGGCGATGAAGAACAAGGTGGAGACGGGCTATATGCTCGAGATCCTGCGGGGCCTCGGTGAGGGACGGGAAGGAAACGTTGTCCCCGTCGGGTCGTGCGGCCTTGAGGAGTCGCTTGTGCGCGGAGCGAAGATGATCGACTGGGGCAAGAAGGTCGAGGGACCGAGCGCCGAGTGGAAGGTCGGAAAGGGATTTGCGATGATCCAGCAGGGCAGTGGGCTGCCCGGCCTGGACCACGGCAACGCCTGGGCGAAGCTGCTCAGTGACGGGACCTTCCAGATCTTCAGCGGCGGGGCCGATCTCGGCACCGGACTCGATACCGTCACCGCCAAGATGATCAGCGAGGCATTCTGCGTCCCGCTCGACCGGGTCACCGTCACCAGCGGCGATACGGACAGCTGTACCTTCGACACCGGCGCATTCGCCTCCAGCGGCACGTACTTCTCGGGTGGGGCCTCCTATAAGGCGGCCGAGGACCTGAGGCGGAACCTGCTTGAAGAGGCGGCGTTGCAGATGGAGGAGGAGGTGGACGACCTGAGCCTGAGGGAGCCCGGTGAGGTCTATTCGACCAAGACCGGCAAGGTCCTCAGCTACGCCGAGCTCTCCCATACGGCGCTCTCGGGCACCGGGCGTGGGCAGGTGATGGGCAAGGGCTCGTTCACGACGCTGCACAACTCGATCCCCTACGGGGCGCACTTCGCCCAGGTTGCGGTCAACACCCGCACCGGACAGGTCAAGGTGCAGAAGTTCTACGCGCTGCAGGATGCCGGTACCCCGATCAACCCGGAGCTCGCCCTCGGCCAGCTCTACGGGGCGGCGATGAAGTCGATCGGCCACACCCTCTACGAGAATATGATCCTCGATGCGGAGGGGCGGTGCCTCAATGCAAACTTCACCGATTACGGCGTGCCGATGATCAGTGAGGTGCCGGAGGACTTCAAGGCGATTCTCATCGACGTCAACGATGAGGTGGGTCCCTACGGGGCGAAATCGATCAGTGAGATCGCGACCAACGGGGCTGCCCCGGCGATCGCCACCGCCATCCACGACGCGGTGGGGATCTGGATGCGCTCCTGGCCGTTCACTCCGGAGAAGATCCTGAGGGAGCTGGGGAAGATTCAATAGAGTCTTGCAACAAAGCGCAACAATATTCTGGACAATGGTACCCCCTCGTGGTATAGTGCCATTGTCCGGTTTTTCTTAATATCAAACACATTGGAGGTTTCCCCGTATGAAGGACAAGGCTGCTATCAGGAAGATGATTGAAGAGCTCAAGACCCTCAAGACTGACGACATGTATCTCAATGATTTTTTCATCACTTGGGAACAGAGTGACGACGAAATTGCCGCGGTTTTTCAGGTAGCTGAGATCCTCAGGGCAATGCGGGAGAACAATATCTCGGCCAAGGTCTTCGACAGCGGTCTGGGTATCTCCATCTTCCGCGACAATTCGACCCGTACCCGCTTCAGCTTCGCCAGTGCCTGTAATCTCTTGGGCTTGACGGTCCAGGACCTCGACGAAGGCAAGAGCCAGATCGCCCACGGCGAGACGGTGCGTGAGACGGCCAACATGGTCAGCTTCATGGCCGACGTCATCGGAATCCGCGATGACATGTACATCGGCAAGGGGCACACCTACATGAAGACGGTGGCGGACGCGGTGCAGACCGGCTATGACGACGGCGTGCTCGAACAGCGCCCGACGTTGGTCAACCTGCAGTGCGACATCGACCACCCGACCCAGTCGATGGCCGACATGCTCCACGTGATCAACCACTTCGGTGGCGTGGAGAACCTGAAGGGCAAGAAGGTCGCCATGACCTGGGCGTACAGCCCCTCCTATGGCAAGCCGCTCTCCGTCCCGCAGGGGATCATCGGTCTCTTCACCCGCTTCGGCATGGATGTCGTGCTCGCTCACCCCGAGGGGTACAACGTGATGGCCGAGGTCGAGGAGATCGCCGCAGCGAACGCCAAGAAGGGCGGTGGCTCCTACAAGCGGGTCGATACGATGGCCGAGGCGTTCAAGGATGCCGACATCGTCTACCCGAAGAGCTGGGCCCCGTTCGCCGTCATGGAGGAGCGGACCGAGATCGTCGAGCATGGTGATGAGAAGGCGCTCCACACCCTTGAACAGGCATGCCTCGCCAACAACGCCAAGTTCAAGGATTGGACCTGCACCGAGGAGCTGATGAGCCTGACCAAGGGAGGAAAGGCGCTGTACATGCACTGCCTGCCCGCCGACATCACCGGCGTATCGTGCAAGGCGGGGGAGGTCGAGGCTTCGGTCTTCGATCGCTACCTGGTCCCCTTGTACAAGGAGGCGAGCTACAAGCCGTACATCATCGCGGCGATGATCTTCCTCGCCAAGTTCAAGAACCCGGGCGCAAAGCTAGACCAACTCATGGACAAGGATAAGAAGCGCATCCGCTGATTCTCAACGAATGAATCCACACCGAGGCCGGGACTGAAAATCCCGGCCTCGGCTCATCTCAGCGCTGTTCGACGAATTGGAGACGCACCCCGTTGGGGTCTTCCACGTAGCAGAAGCGGATTCGGGGGTTCGGCGAGAACGGCCCCGCGGTGATGTGGACTCCCCGCTCCTGCACAGGAAGGCGATCTTTGCATCGAGGTCATCGACTGCAAAGCCGAGGCTGATGAGCGCTCCCCCTGTTTGGGGCTTCGCCCCCTCGTGCGCGATGAGCTCGATCTTCGTCTCCCCGTCTCCCATGAAGGCGATGTCCGTCGCCTCGCCGGCTATCCGGTGATCGACCGAAAGTCCTACGATCTCCTGGTAGAATCGGACGCTTTCATCCACATTCACCACCTCGATGGTGGTCCAAAGAAATTTCATGATAGATACTCCTGTACATGCTGGGCGGCCAACAGCGCCGTGCTGAAGGCGCCCTGGAGGTTGAAGCCTCCGCTCTCCCCATCATAATCCAACACCTCCCCACAGAAGAAGAGCCCCCGGTGGATCCTCGATTCCATGCTCTTCCGGTTCACCTGGCTCAGGGCGACCCCACCCCGGGTGACCATGGCGCTCGGAAAGCCCATCGTGCGCTCAACGGTGAAGGGGTGGGCGCCGATGAGGGTGAGAAGCGCTCTCCGCCGCGTGCCATCGATCGCTCTCCATGCCTCAGCGGCGTTGATGTGGGCCGCCTCGAGCAGGGCGAGGGCGAGGGTGCGGGTAAGACCCGCTTCCCGCAGCAGCGTGGCCACCTGCTGGTGGCTGTGGGCGCGCGCAAGGGATTCGATGGTCTCTTGCGCATCGTTGATGAAGGCGACGGTGATGACATCCCCGCCCTCGACGCTGCCGCTCACGGTGAGGATCGGGGGGCCGGAGAGGCCGCGGTGGGTGAAGAGCAGGTCTCCTGTTCCTTGGTGGTACACCTTCTGCTCTCCCGCATGGACCGCGGTGACCCTGACATCCTGCATCGAGGAGCCGCTGAGGGCACGGTACGGCCAATCTTTGATGATGAGGCCGACCAGCGCCGGCTTGGGCGAGACGATGGGGTGTCCAAGGCGCTTGAGGACCGGGTAGAGCGATCCGTCGCTGCCGGTCCTCGGGTAGCTCTTGCCACCCGGGGCGATGATGAGGCTCTTTGCCCGATACGTCGCCTGTTCGGAGGTAACGATGAAAAGCCTCTCTCTTGTCTCGATGTCGATGACCTTCTCATTGCAGTGGATGGGAATCTTTGATGAGGAGAGGAGACAATCATGGATGTCCCTCGCGTCGAAGCTCTGGGGGAAGACCTTGCCGTCGTTGCGGACGACGGTGACGACCCCCCGCTTTTCGAACCAGAGCCTCAGACCATCGGGCGTCAGGTTCTGGAGGGCGGGTAGAAGGAAGTTGCGCATCTCCTTGGAGCCATAGCATTTCAAGAAGCTCTGTACATCGAGGGTGTTGGTGAGGTTGCACATCCCACCTGCGGTGATGAGGAGCTTGCGCCCGGTCTCCTTTCCGCCCTCGAGCAACAACGCCCTGCAGGGAGGAAGATTGGCCCGGGCGAAGAGGCCGGCGGCTCCACCGCCGACGATGATCACATCATACTGTTCCATAATCCCTACCAACTTACTTGCTTATTGGCATCCTTCATAGTATACCGACAGTATAGCGACAAGGAGGGGATGGTGAAACGACTCGTCGTCATGATTGTACTGGTTATATCGGCTTCAATGCCGCTTGTAGCCTACGCTGAGCTGCGCAGCGAGCTCTTCTATCGCACGACGGCGGGGACCATCACGTCGACGAGCGCCTCCAATGCGTACTCCGGCACCGAACTGGATGTGCGTATCACCAGCTCCTCCCTCTCTGATGGCGGCTTCGTCCTCACCCTCTTCGGCGGAGCCCAGAAGGCGCTCTCCCTCACCTTCGATGGGGCGGTCCAGGATGTCTCGGGTGAGAAGGTCGCGTGGTACTACGGTATCGGCACCGCAGTCCTCATTCCGCTTGGTCCGATCTTCTCCAGTGAGGTGAACGTCTCCTATGAGACCGCCTGGCAGTTCATGGAAAAGAGCGAACTCAGCCTCGATACGCTGCATCTCGGTTTGAGGGTGCTGAGCGCTATCGGCGAGGGCTTTCATCTCTCCCTCGGCTTTGAATACTCTCGTCCCATTTGGGGGAGGCTCTTCGACCGCAGTACCAGTGATACGCAGGTGGAACGCTTTCTCTACGATGCCTCGGGCCTCGCCGTTTCAATCGGGGTTGGCTTTCAGGCGTGGTAGGAGTAAAACCAGTCGACGAAGGCCGACAGTCCCTCTTCTAGCGGGGTGTCGGGCCTGAAGCCGAAGTCCCGGACAAGTTCATCGACATCGGCATAGGTCTGGTAGACATCCCCTGCCTGCATCGGCAGATACTCCTTCTCTGCCGTCCGGCCGAGGCAGGTCTCGAGGGTCTCGATGAAGGCGAGGAGCGTGACCGGCTTGTTGTTGCCGATGTTGTAGACCTTGTAGCGATCCCCGTGCTCATTCTCTCTCGGAGGGGAGGGGATGATGCGCAGCAGGGCGGTGATGATGTCGTCGACATAGGTGAAGTCGCGCCACATGTCGCCGTGGTTGAAGACCTTGATGACCTTCCCCTCCGTGATGGCCTTTGCAAAGGAGTAGTAGGCCATGTCGGGCCGGCCCCAGGGACCGTAGACGGTAAAGAAACGCAATCCGGTGGTGGGAAAGCCGTAGAGGTGGGTGTAGGCATGGGCCAAGAGCTCGTTCGCCTTCTTGGTGGCCGCGTAGAGGCTGACGGGGTTGTCCACCCGGTCGTCGGTGGAGTAGGGCACCTTCTCATTGAGGCCGTAGACCGAGGAGGAGGAGGCGTAGACCAAGTGCTCAACTTCATGGTGGCGGCACGCTTCGAGGATGTTCAAGAAGCCGGTGAGGTTGCTGTCGAGGTACGCGGTGGGGTTGGTGATGGAGTAGCGCACCCCGGCCTGGGCGGCGAGGTTGACCACAAAGCGGAAGTGGTGGCGGGAAAAGAGTTCATTGAGAGAGACAGCATCGGCGATATCGAGCTTTTGGAAGGTGAAGGCGGGGTGCACGAGCTGCTCAAGACGCGCTTCCTTGAGGGAGACGGGGTAGTAGTCGTTGAGGTTGTCGATGCCGATGACCTCATGTCCTTGGGCGAGCAGGGCTTTGGTGAGGTGGAAACCGATGAAGCCGGCACTTCCGGTGACCAGGATGGGGGTGTGTTCTTGCATGGCGTCATTGTACCGCATCGAGGAAGTCTTTGGAACAAAAAAGGGACCCCATAAGCGGGGTCCCTCCCATTTGGTGTGAAACTGTTAGGCGAAGTTCGATATAAGCGCCTTGAGGACGAAGAGGCCGAAGAGGACCCAGGTAATCGGAGTGATATCCTTGAGCTTCTTGCTGAACAGCTTGAGCAGGACGTAGGAGACGACGCCGAACATGATGCCGTCTGCGATCGAGTAGGCCACGACCATGAAGATGATGGTCAAGAAGGCCGGGATCGCTTCGGTCATGTCGTCCCACTCGATCTTCGTCACCGGGGTGATCATGAACACACCGACGAGGATCAAGGCCGGTGCAGTCGCTGCACTGGGGATCGATCCGAAGAGCGGCTCCAGGAAGAGGGAGAGGAGGAAGAGAATGGCGACGACCAAGGCGGTCAAGCCGGTTCGGCCTCCTTCCACGACTCCTGCGGAGGATTCCACGAATGTGGTGACGGTCGAGGTTCCCAACACGGCACCAACGGTGGTTCCCACCGAGTCGGCGAAGAGGGCTTCCTTGACGTTGGGGATCGTGCCGTCAGGCTTGATCATGTCGGCCTTGGTGGCGCATCCGATCAGGGTCCCTACGGTATCGAACATATCAACGAAGAGGAAGGTGAACATGATGATCACGAAGTCGACGGTAAAGACTTGGCTCCACTCGAAGGGGAAGAAGTACGGGGCCGGCGGAACATAGGAGCCGCCTGCGTACTTGGTGATGCCGAAGGGGATGCCGATGATCGTGGTGGCGATGATACCGATCAAGAGGGCGCCCTGTACCTTGAAGGCCAACAGCACACCGGTGATAAGCAGACCGAGGAGTGCGAGGCCTGCGTCACCCTTGAGCCAGGTCGGGTTCAGGGAGACGAGGGTTGCTCCATCAACGATGATACCGGCATTCTGCAAGCCGATGAAGGCAATGAAGAGGCCGATACCTACCCCGATCGCTTTTTTGATGTTATCAGGAATGGAGTTGATGATCGCCTCTCTCACGTTCACGAAGGTAAGGATGATGAAGATGATACCTTCGACGAAGACCGCGGTGAGGGCGAACTGCCAACTGTAGCCCATTCCAAGAACAACGGTGTACGCCAAGAAGGCGTTCAATCCCATGCCCGGGGCGAGAGCGAACGGCAGGTTGGCCATCAGTGCCATGATCAGCGTGGCAATGGCCGACGAGATTGCGGTGGCGGAGAAGACCTTGGAGAATTGCATCCCGGTATCGCTGAGAATACCCGGGTTCACGGCCAGGATATAAGCCATGGTCAAGAATGTTGTAATTCCTGCCATCACCTCTATCTTAACTGTAGTCTTCCGCTCCTTGAGTTTGAAAAACTTTTCCATCTATGCACTCCTTACAGATGTTGTTAATGCCTATAGTTTACCCTACTTGTGCCGGTTCGTACAGAAAAATCGTGCGATTTGTTGTTAGATCAATTTATTTTCCTTATTCTCTAGTCTGAATCAATAATTTTGAGCAATATTGAAGGATAGATGAAATTACTCGGATCTATTATTGATAATTGCTATCGATTATGACAGTTTTTCCTTGAAGAATCCAAGGACGAGGAGTAGACTTGTCGCCAAGGGGGTTGAGATGAAGACCAAATCACAGATGAAACATGTCATCGATGTCGCGAGTGGACGAGCAGGCGCCGACCTGTGCATCACCGGGGCCAAGATCCTCGATGTCTACAACAAGGAGTTCTTCGAAGCCGATCTCCTCATCGCTGATGGAGTCATCGCCGCGTTCGCTGACGCGGGAACAGGGCAGGCCACGCGGACCGTCGATGCCGCCGGTCGCTATCTCCTTCCGGGGTTCATCGATTGCCACGTCCATATTGAGTCAAGCCACGCCACGCCCGAAGAGTTCAGCAACCTCGTCGTCCCCTGTGGCACGACGACGGCGGTCTGCGACCCCCACGAACTGTGCAACGTCACCGGCCTCGACGGGCTGCACTATATGCTCGATGCCACCGAGGAGACGGCGGTGCAGGCCTTCTTCATGGTCCCCTCCTGTGTGCCTGCCACCTCCTTTGAGCACAGCGGGGCCACGATCGCGGCCGCTGATGTCAAAGAGCCGCTCTCTCATCCACGGGTGCTGGGGCTCGGGGAGATGATGAACTACCCCGGCGTCATCGCAGCCGATGGCGAGGTGTTGGACAAGATCATGGCGGCGCGCCAGGCCGGCAAGGTCGTCGATGGGCACAGCCCCGAGATCGTGGGCCGTCCGCTGGACGCCTATGCCAGCGCCGGCATCCTCACCGAACATGAGTGCGAGAGCGTGGCGGAGATGCAGGAGCGCATCAGGCGGGGGATGTACATCCTTCTGCGTGAGGGATCGGCGAGCCATAACGTGCTCACCCTGCTCGGCGGGGTGACGGAGCGCAACATCCGCCGCTGCTGTTTCTGTACCGATGACCGCCAGCCCAAGTCGATCCTCGCGGAGGGGCACATCAACAACAACGTGCGCCTCGCCGTCCAGGCGGGCCTCGACCCCATCGAGGCGATCTGTATGGCGACGATCAACAGCAGCGACTGCTATCACCTCAAAGACCGTGGCGCCATCGCTCCGGGGCTTCGCGCCGACTTCGTCCTTGCCGACGATCTGACCTCTTTTGCCATGCACCAGGTCTATGTGGGGGGAGCACTCGTGGCCCAGGATGGGAAGATGATCGAGCCGGCCGTGCCACGGAAGGACGACCGTGTCGCCGCTCGGGTCAACATCAAGGACTTCTCAGCGCAGCGGTTGCGCTTGCCCCTCTCCTCCGATCACGTACGGGTGATGGAGCTCATCGAGGGCAGCGTGGCCACCGGGGCCGGAGAGGCCCGCGTCACCGTACAGGACGGCGCCTGGGTCCATGATCCCTCTCAGGACATCATCAAGATCGCCGTCGTCGAACGCCACAAGGGAACGGGCAACGTCGGTGTCGCGCTTCTGGGCGGGATGGGGCTGAAGGTGGGAGCGATGGCCACCACCGTCGGCCATGACAGCCACAACCTCCTCGTCTGTGGTGTCAGTGACCGTGACATGGCAGTAGCCGTTGAGCACTTGCGGGCGATTGGGGGCGGGATGGTCATCGTCAAGGATGGGGAGGCTCTCACCTCCTTCGCCCAACCCATCGCCGGTTTGATGAGCTACGAGGATGGCCCAGCCATCGCGCGGGCGCTGGAGGAGATCCATCGGGTGGCCCACAGCGAGTTGGGGGTGCATCCGACCATCGATCCGTTCATGACGCTCGGCTTCATGGCGCTCCCGGTGATCCCGTCCTATAAGATCACCGACATGGGGCTCTTCGATGTGCGGATCTTTGACTTTGTTCCGCTGGAAATCAATACATGAGCGTGTGACCGTCGAAGGTCTGTGCACGCATCTCGGTTCCATAGAGGGTGGTCAGCATCTTTGTGTTGACCACCTCCTCTTTTAGGCCTGCGGCCAGCAGGCGCCCCTCCTTGAGCATCACCACGTGGGTGGCGAGTTCGGCGGCGAAATTGACGTCGTGGGTGGAGAAGAAGAGGGTCTTGCCGCGGCTGTGGAGCCCCTTGAGCAGCGAGAGGGTTCTCCTGCGGTTGGCCGGGTCCAGAGCGCTGGTCGGCTCGTCGAGCAGCAGGATCCGGCTCTGTTGGGCGATGGAGCGCGCCAAGAGCAGGAGCTGGTGCTCCCCACCCGAGAGGCTGGTGATGCTCCGCTCCTCGAAGCCGGCGAGGCCCACCTCAGCGAGCGCTTCCCAGGCGATCTGGGCATCGAGGGCAGAGGGGCTCTGCATCTGGCCGAGGTAGGGACTGCGCCCGAAGAGGGTATACTCCAAGAGGGAGAAGGAGAAGTTGAAGTGTTCGCTCTGGGGGACCAGGGCGATGAGTCGACCGACCTCCTTGCGTCCGTAGGAGGAGAGTGGTTTGCCACAGAGAGTGACCGAGGCATGTGGATGCATGCCGAGCAGGACGTCGAGCAACGTCGACTTGCCCGCCCCGTTGGAGCCGAGCAGGGCGACCGAGGAGCCCTCCTCGATAGAGAAGCTCACCTCTTTGAGCGCCTCGGTGCCACTTGGGTAGGTGTAGCTGACATCGTGGAGTTCAAGGATGTTCATACCTTGCCCTCCTGGTGCTTGAGGCTGAGGATGATGATGAAGATCACCGCTCCCAAGAGGCTGGTGACGAGGCCGATGGGGATCTCGGTGGGCAGCAAGGTGCGCCCGATGGTGTCGCTGACCAAGAGGAAGAAGGCGCCGATCACCATCGAGGCGGGGAGGCTGAAGGAGGACTCCGAGCCGAACATCTTGCGTGCCAGATGCGGGGTGATGAGGCCGACCCAGCCGATGAGGCCGGTGATCGAGATGACCAGGGTCGTTCCCACCGTGGCAACGACGAGCAGGATGGTGCGGTCTCTCTTCACGTTGATGCCGACGCTGAAGCTGGTCTTCTCGCCCAGCGAGAGGAGGTTGAGCTTCCAGCGTTGGCTGATGATGATGAGCTCACAGAGGATCACGACCCAGACGATCGAGAAGATCTGGGCCCAGCTGGCGTTCCAGAGGCCGCCCATCATCCAGAAGGTGATGTCCTGCAGATCCTTGGTCGGCTCGGCGACCAGCTTCACCACCGCCAGCGCACTGCTGAAGATCGCACTGACGGCGATGCCGCTGAGCACGAGGCGCAGCAGCCAGCCGCCGAAGCGAAAGCGCCGGGCCAGGAAGTAGGAGGCGGCGAGCGCCAAGAGGCCGAAGACGGTGGCGCTCACCTGTACCGCGACGGTGCTGCTCGCCCCGAGGACGATCATGAGGGCCGCTCCGAAGGCCGAGCCTTGACTCACCCCCAGAAAGCCCGGCTCGACGAGCGGGTTTGAGAAGAGCATCTGGAAGGCGTAGCCACTTGCGCTGAGCATCGAGCCGGCCAAGAGCGCCAGAGCGATGCGGGGGAGGCGCACGTTGAAGAGAATCGAACGCATCAAGGCGTTGCTCTTCCAGTCAAGTGGGATGGAGAAGCCGGGTTTCGGGTAGCGTCCGAAGAAGAGGGAGAGAAGGGCGAAGAGGAGGGTGGCCATCACCATGGCAAGAAGGACCCTCCTTCTTCGCTTGATCTGTCGAACGTATCCCTCGGCGGTCATCGACGGTTGTCCGCCACCGACCGACTGTAGGCGTCGGTAAGGGTGGTGATGACGGTCGGATCGCTGATGGAGTAGAACTGTCGGTAGAAGCGCTCGACTTCACTCTTCATATCGATGTCTGCATAGAGCTCGGGGTAGGTGGTCTTGGCGAGCCACTCAAGTCCGAGGACCCAGGATGCGACCGGTTGGATGTAGTTCATCACATCGTGGGGGCTTGCCACCACCGCACCCTCCTTGACCACCCGAAGGTCGGCCCAGAGCGGCGAGGAGTAGATGCCGTCGAGGTATGAGGCGGAGGGGGACGAGTAGCTGATGAGGACGACGAGGTCCGGGTCCCAGGCGGCGATTTGCTCAAAGCTCACCGTCGACCATCCCGCGGCCGCCGTATTGGCGCCCTTCCAGACCGGCAGGGCGCCACTGGTCTCGACCATCCAGGTCTGCATCCAACTGCCGGGGGCGATCTTGTAGCTGGTGGTGTTGTCCTTGCGGTCTGCCTGCAGGAGCAGGACACGCTTTTGGTCTGTGGCGGAAATCTGTGCGGCGCGGCCCTCGATGAGATCGAGGCGAGCCTGGTAGAGGTCCAAGATCTCCTCGGCTCGCTCAGGGTTGCCCAAGAGGGCGCCGAGCTGGACGATCTCCGCTTGCCACTCTGGCCAGGTCTCCAGGCTCATGGTGAAGTTCTTCACCCCCAGCTGGTCGAGCTTCTTGGCGGTGGATTCATAGTGGGTAGCCTTCAACAACACCAGGTCCGCGCCCCGTGCGGCGATTTCCTCGACGCTCGCCGTCTGGCTGAGTCGGGCCTGTTGGTCAATCTCAGGCTTGATCAGGGAGAAGAAGTCGCCGAGCCCCTGGTCGGTCTTGGCCAGCGAGAGGTGCATATCGTCTACCTCAGGGAAGAGGAAGAGGGCGTTTGCCGGCATGACGGCCGCCTTGCCCGCGATGAGGAGGTCAGTCACCGGAGCCTCGAGAACCACAGTGCGTCCGTTGGCGTCAGTGGCCGAACGGGTGGAAATCGAAGGGGTGGCCTCTCTCACCGCTTGGGCGCCGAGAAGGGTGGTGCACAGCAAGAGGATTGGGATCAAAAGGCGTTTTTTCATGAAATCATTCTCCTTAGGCGTAGGAAGTCTACCATTGGATATTTAAAAATACAATCGTGATTCTAAAATAGTTACTCCATCACTGTGCCTCATATGAGAATTCCTAATGTATCCTCAAATGATTATTCTCACCTGGGTCCGGAGATGTAGTAGGATGGCCTAGAAGAAGGGGAGGAATCCCCAAGGGAGGAAAGGAAGAGGAAGCCCCCTTATGCTTAGCCGCCTAAGAGCTTCCTCTCTCCAAAAACCTATATGGGTATAATATCTGAGGTAGCCCTCCAGTTCAAGGAGGACCGCCTGCGTCCGTGAGGAGGTCGCTCACGGCATCTTTTCCTGGTCAAGATCGTATACAGCTGCTACCATGAGTCCAGGATGAAAGCGATTGAAGTGGCCGCGGCGGTCATCATAGAACAGAACCGAGTCTTCGCCGCCCAGCGAGGAGCGTATGGTCCGCTGGGGGGCAAGTGGGAGTTTCCCGGTGGCAAGCTTGAGAGGGGTGAGCGCGCTCAGGATGCGGTGGTGCGTGAGCTCTTCGAGGAGCTCGGGACCACCGTCATTGTGCGCCATGCGCTGGTGACCGTGCACCATCAATACCCGTGGTTCGCCATCACGATGCATGCCCTGCTCTGTGAGCGTATCGCGGGTGACCTGATACTCACCGAGCACCAGGAGAGCCGCTGGCTGAGAAAGAGTGAGCTGTACACGCTCGATTGGGCTGAGGCGGACCTTCCGGTGCTCTCATATGTGGAGGAGCTGCTCGATGGATGACCTCACCCGGAGCCTGCAGACCGCGTTGGTCGATCACCGCATCGCCTCTCCCTCCCGCCTGCGCCCCCTCTTGGTCCTGAACAATCCACCGAGCAGCAAGGTGGGACAGACGTTGGTGGGTGAACTGGAGCGCTGCGTCTCCTTCTCTTTCTCGGTGGCCTTCCTCACCAAGGGGGGGATCGCCTCGATCCTGCAGGCACTGTACAACGCCCAACGGCGGGGTGTGCGTGGGCGAATCCTCACCAGCGACTACCTGACCTTCACCGACCCGGGCGCATTGCGCTTTCTGTATGAGCACTTTCGCTCCTCGATCGAGCTTCGCATCTCCTCACATGCAGCCTTCCATGCAAAAGGGTATCGCTTTGAGAACGAGGGGGGAGAGATCACCTTGCTCGTTGGCTCCTCAAACCTCACGCAAGCGGCCCTCTCCACCAATGAGGAGTGGAACTTGCGGGTGGTGTCGGAGCGTGAGGGCGAGCTTGCCCGACGCTCACGCGAGGAGTTTGCACGTGCCTGGTCCCAGGCTGTGATCATCGATGAGGCGTGGCTCACCCATTACAGCCGCGTGTATGAGGCGGTGCATGACAGCCCTCACTATGAGCCACTTGCCATCAGCGAATTGCCGGTGCCCCGCGTCAAGGAAGCGGAACGCATCGGGTTCCAGCCAAACGCCATGCAGGTGGAGGCATTGGACAACTTGGTGCGGTTGCGACAGGAGGGAAAGGATCGGGCGCTGGTCGTCTCGGCGACAGGAACCGGCAAGACGCTGCTCGCCGTCGCCGATGTCGAGCGCCAGAAGCCGCGGCGCCTTCTCTTCATCGTCCACCGTGAACAGATCGCCCGGGAGGCCCAGTCGGTCTTCAGAAGGAGCCTCTCGCAGCCGGTGCAGAGCGCACTGCTCGGAGGAGGGCACAAGGATACCACCGAGCCGTACCTTTTCGCCACGATCGCCACCTTGGCCAAGGATGAGGTGCTCTACTCATTTCCGCCGACGTGGTTCGACTATGTGATCATCGACGAGGTGCATCGTGGGGGCGCCCCCTCCTATCAGAAGGTGCTCGCCCACCTGAGGCCGAAATTCCTGCTTGGGATGACGGCCACGCCGTATCGCAGCGATGGGCAGGACATCTTCGCGCTCTTCAACCACAGCCTTGCCTGCGAGATCACGCTCAACCAAGCCCTCGAGGCAAATCTCCTCGCCCCATTCCACTACTTCGGCATCACGGCTTTGGAGGTCGGCGGGTCACAGAGGGAAGAGATGAGTGACTTTTCCCGCCTTGAGCGGAGTGAGCGCTCACGGCGAATCGTACAGATGATCCGGCGATATTCATTGGGCAATCCTCGCCCACGGGGCCTCATCTTCTGCTCACGCAACCGGGAGGCCCGCCAGCTCGCTGAGGATTTGACCTTCCATGGCCTCAAGGCGTGTGCGCTCAGTGGGGAGGACAGCCTTGAGGTGCGTGAAGCGGCGATCGCCAGCCTTGAGAGCGAGGATGGGTATGAGTATCTGGTCTCGGTCGACATCCTCAATGAGGGGGTGGACATCCCCTCACTCAACCAGATCATCATGATCAGGCCGACCGAGAGCGCCATCGTCTTTGTCCAACAACTGGGCAGGGGATTGCGCAAATTCAAGGGCAAGGAGTTCTTGACGGTCATCGACTTCATCGGCAATTGGGAGAACAACTACCTGATCCCCATCGCGCTCTTCGGCGATGCCTCGTACCGCAAGGATACCTTGCGCAAGCTGATGAGAAGCGGCAGCGCCTCCATCAGCGGGCCGAGCACCATCAGCTTCGACCCCATCGCCCGAGCGCGGATCTTCGCGGCGATAGACCGGGCATCATTCACACAGCGAAGGTTGCTCAAGGAGGAGTATGAGGCGGTCAAGAGGCGGTTGGGACGGGTGCCGAAGATGGTGGATTTCCTTGCACTGGGGGCAATGTCTCCGCTGCTCTTCCTCTCGTATGCAAAGACCTATCTGCAGTTTCGCCAGCTCGTCGAGAGCCACGACACGCCGATCCTCGATGCGGTGTACCTCAAGAGTTTGGAATTCTTCTCGGTCGTGGTGGCCCGTGGTATCCGGATCCAGGAGATCCACATCATCGAGATGGTGATGGATAATCCAAGCGGGGTGAGACAGGATGATGTGAAGCGGACCTGCCTCAAGCGGTACGGCTTCATCCCGTCAGATCGGTCGATGCAATCGGCGCTGCGGATCTTGGAAAATGGATTCTTCAAGGATGCGATGCGCACCAAATTCGGTGCAATCGCCTACATCGAGGATGATGGGGAGCTCATTCGGCCCAGCGCGGCGTTCAGGGGCTTGCTCAAAGACCAAACCTACCGAAACGAGTTGATCGATACCCTCGAGGTAGGGCGGTATCACTACCTCTGTGAGTTTCACAGTGGGCGTGATGAGGACGATCTGGTGCTCTATCAAAAGTACAGTCGGCGGGATGTCGTGCGCCTCCTTGGCTGGGAGGGAGACGACTCATCGACCGTGTACGGGTACAAGGTCGAATACGATCTGCAGCAGTGCCCGATCTTCGTCACCTACCACAAGGACACCGAGCGCATCAGTGCCCTGATCGACTACCGAGATCGATTCCTCACACCCGATACGTTCATTTGGGAGACACGCTTCAACCGTACCACCACATCAAAGGAGGTGGTGGCCATCAGACAAGAGGCGATGAAGAAGCTGCTCTTCGTAAAGAAGAGCGACGATGAGGGAGGGGAGTTCTACTTTCTCGGTCCACTGCGTTTCATGCGCAATGCCATGAGCACCAAGACCGACGAGCACGGGAGGAAGCACTCGGTGGTCATGATGCGTTTCTCCCTCTTCCACCCCTTGCCTGATGATCTCTATCACTACCTCATCTCTGAGGAAGAGACGGGAGAAGAGAGAGCAGATATTGCGTGACTCTTGTGTTGGGCCCTGGGCATTGATGCCCAGATTGTGAACGCGTGGAATACCATCCCAGCAAATCGCCAGACCGTTTGCCCGTTGGCGGTCTCATTGGTATATTTGCGGTACCGATACGGTGTTCACCCAGAAGAAATCTGAGGTTCTGATGGAGAAGAGCATCGAAAGATCATGGTATGGAGCATGGCGAGGGGTACTGACGATGAGACGAGGTGAGCGTGAGACGATCAGGCGCTCTGAGGTGTGGGAGAGCGACATCGAGGACGATGACTCGGAGGAGAGCTTATCGGGGGAAGAGGACCTCGACGAAGGAGAGTGATCCATCTCCGGCTACCTGCACGGACCGGGTCTGTGATTCCAGACTTTTTCCCCACTTGTTGAGGAAGGAAATTTCTGCGGTATACGTGCCCGGACGAAGATCGATCGCGCCGACCCAGGCCTCCGACGGGAGGTAGTGGGTCGAGCGTACATCGGCGCGCTCGGCGACCTCGCCGCTGATCTGGAAGAACATCGACATCAAATCCCCCAACAGCGAGAGGTTTTCATTCTCATTTTTGGAGAGCGAGTCGCCGACGGCCTTGCCGGCGGCGCGGGCCATGCTGCGCATGATGGATTTCTGCATGGCGATCTGGCCTTGGGCGGCGAAGGTATCGATGGCGATGGTGGAGAGCGACTCGATGCGCTCGAGGTTCGTCTGTTGTCCCGTCTCATTGATGCGGACAGAGATCGCCTCCACCGTCGACGGTTGAACGGTGAGGACGGGGTATGCGATGCGCACCCGGTCGTACCGGTTGAGATAGATGTACTCCCACCGCTCCTCCTTGACCGGCGAGCGCCCGGTGAAGATGAGCAGATGCAGCCGTCCCGCTCCTTCCTCGGGAGCGGAGAGGCTCGTCGCCTTCGGCTGACCAAACGGGTAGAGCGTCGGCTGTGTGGAGAACGCATGGGCGACTTGGTTCTGTGAGTAGAGCGCCATGCTCTCATCACCGAGGCTTTCCGCCACGATGGCGGCCAGGTGGTTCGCCAGTGCGCTGGTGGAGAAGGAGGTGGCGTAGGTCTGGGAGCCGTCGAAGGGGAGGTTGTTCTGCTTGGCGTAGGAGGCGAGGTTCTTGAGGTCCATTTCATGATGCGCCTTCAGCTGGGTTTGTTTCTCCAGGCTCCGCCGCAGCTCCACCAGGGCACCCTCCTCCTCACCGAGGGCGAGGTAGTTGAGTGCTTTGAAGATATTGAGGTAGAGATCCTCATACTCGGTGCCTGCATAGGCCTTGGTGTTGTCGTTGACGATGAAGGAGGCGATGCCTTCGCTGATGCTCCGGGTGTACGCCTCCTTGATGAGGCGCTCGCTCTCGGAGAGCAGGACGTTCGATCGTGCATGGTCACCGGAAAGCCGAGCCAAGAGGCCGAGATCGTAGTTGAGGATGATGGGGCCTTGGGCGTTGAGCACGGTGGTGCTCTCCCTCTCAAGGCTCTGGTAGGCGGCGGTGAAGTTCGATGCGTTGTAGTGCTGGTCGCTGACCCGGAGGTCGATGAAGGAGGCGCACCCGGCAAGGAGCATGCTGACTGTCAGCACACAACAGAGAGCGGTGATGATGCGGTGCCGACGCGGTGATACTCCCATCCCTTCCATCCTTTTCGGTATCAATGTAGCATCGATAGGGCATAGGTGCAACGAATAACGGTTTTTGTCGCATTGAGGGGGTTCCCCCCGATTCAGATTCTTCCTTCTTTTCCCTCACCGGGATTACCGTATTCATCAACGGGGTACAGAGTGGCCGACCGGGCTCTGACACTTTTGCTGCATCTGGTTGGTTTTTTACACAGGAGCGTTGTTCTCTGCTAGAATGGGGATGAAAATAGAGAATTTCGTTGGAGAGAATTATGAAACGACTCCTTCTGTTGTTGCTTCTTCTGCCCGTGCTCTTCTCCTGTCAGAGCAGTGTGAGCGTCAATCGGTTGGCCGCCGACACCGACATCGACATCAGCGGTACGTGGAATGATACCGATATCCGCATCGTCTCCCAGGCGCTGGTCGACTCCTCGCTCTCGGCGGGGTGGATCGGATCCTATCGCATGGCGCACCCCGGCAAGCGCCCGGTGGTCATCGTCGGAAGCTTCCTCAACCGAAGCAGCGAACACATCGACACCTCCATCATCACCAAACGGTATGAGATGGAGCTGATCAACTCAGGCCAGGTCGATATGGTCGCTGACCAGAGCTTCCGCGCCTCGGTGCGCGAGGAGCGGGCTGAACAGCAGTACTTCGCCAGTGAGGAGACCGCCAAGGCGCTGGGCAAGGAGATCGGGGCCGATTACCTCCTCCAAGGGGCGGTTCGCACCAACCTCGACCAGAGCGGCAACCAGATGGTCCGCACCTACTACGTCAGCGCTGAGTTGATCGACATCGAGACCAACCGCAAGGTGTGGGTGGGCGAAGAGACGATCAAGAAACTCATCAAGCAACCGAAGTACAAGTTCTAGGAGGTCGGTGTGAGACCACTGTTGCTGCCCATCCTGCTCTCTCTGTCCCTCCTCTCCGGCTGTGCCACCTCGATGGGATCTTCATCATACCCCGCGTGGATGGACAGCTCCTACGACAAGAGTTACGACCAAGACACCTACCTGGCGGCGGTGGGGTCGGGTTCGACGAGGGAGCAGGCCGTCGACAACGCCCGAGCCGCCCTCAGCCAGATCTTCAAATCTGAGGTGCGCTCGGTCACCGAGCTCACCACCCTCTCCACCAGCAGTACTGATGAGGCGGGACAGAGCACCTTCACCCAGGCTTTTGAGATGCTCGAGATGGGGCGGGTGAGCAGTACGACCGAAGAGCTCATCGGCAGCGAGGTGGCCAATGTCTTCACCGACTCATTGGGCCGTGTCCACGCCCGGGTGGTGGTGCATCGAAAGAAGAGCGCCGACGTCTACCGAGAGCGGGCGGGTGAGCTTGCCATTGAGCGCAGTGCGATGCGCACCAAGCGCCTCTTGACGGGCGACCCCTTGCGCCAGTACATCCTCCTTCTCGAGGAGCTGAGCCTCGCAACACAAGAGCAGGGCTTTTTGGACCAGATCCAGGTCTTGAGCGGCACGAGGCAGAGCCAGGTGCTCCTGCCGCTGCGCCAGGAGCTCGGGCGCCTTGCCAGTACCATTGTGGTGTCTGTGAACGTCGATGCACCGGAGGGAGCCAAGGCAACGTTGCAGAGTGCCTATGAGGCGGCTTTCCAGAGCCTTGGCTTCTCCACCACCGACGGGAGGGCCGCCTATGAAGCGGATGTGTACTATCGTGATGAGGAGGTGGTGATGGAGGGGAGCCCCTATCACTATGTGCGCTATACCCTCGCCCTCCAGCTCAAGGGGGATGAGACGGTCTATCTCTCCCACCAAAGCGGCTCGAGGGAGGCCGCCTTGGGAAAGGAGGAGGCCGCCCAGCGCGCTCTGCGCTCTGCATCGAATGATGGGGTACAGGAGTTTGTCGTACTGTTGCTGCAAAGCCTTGCAGTTCAATGATGATGGAGGATTGATATGAAGAGATGGTATGGATTCGTATTGGGAGTGCTGATCGTCCTGGTTCTTGCCGGATGTGCCACGAAGGTGGAAAAGGCAGCTGCCGAAGTCGTGCAGCCGTTGGTCATCGGGGCAGAGGGGATCCCCCGGCCAGAGTGGGTCTATAAGACGATCACCGCCCAGGATATGCACTATGAGAGCGGCTATGGAAAGATGAGTGACAAGCAAACCTCCATCAAGCGGGCGACCGTGGAAGCGAAGAACAAGATCGCGGAGTGGGTCAGCACGAGTGTCAAGGAAGTGGTGGTCACCTATCTCAACGATGCCGGAAGCGGCGATAACCGCCAGGCCCTCGATGCAATGGAAGTGGTGAGCCAACAGATCGCCGAGGCGGCACTCAGCGGGGTGACGACGGAGGAGCTGTGGGTCGATGTCGATGGTGGGGTCTGGGTGCTGTGCTCCATCCCGATCGCGAACGTCGAGCGAAACTTTGAGCCGGCCGCCGAGGCTGTCGTGGAAGCCTTCACCGAGAGTGAGGCCGCCGCTGCAGCCAATGCCAAGATGAAGGACGCGTTTGCCAACCTGCTGAAAGGAATCTAAGCGCCTTGGCTCGATTCGTCCCCCTCTTGTTGCTGGTGTCTCTCCTCGCCGGCTGTACCACGACCTCGGTCGAACAGCGGGCGGGGGCTTTGGCGAATCTCGACATCAGCGGCTATCCTTCCAACGTCTATGTGGGCATCTCAGGCCCGTATTCGACTGAGGAGCGGATGGTGGAAGAGGCCATCGTGGCGGTAGCCAAGTCGATCCACCTCAAGGCGGCCCTGGCCCTCGATAGACGCTTGGTGACCGCATCACACGCTGATGGGAACTTGAAATCCTTCGCATCAGATGATCATGGCTATTGGGATGATACCCACCTTGGAGAGACGATCGAGCGCTTGAAGATCATCACCGTGGCCTTCGATCGAGAGGCGGGGGCGGTCGTGGTGGCCGAATATCCCGATGAAGAGGCGTCGAGGAGGATCTATACCAGCCAGTACGACCGCGATGGGAAGCCGACGTGGATGAGCGTATTGCCGCAGGTGGAGGGGCATCGGTTCGCAGTCGGATCGAGCATTCGGTACTCCTTGCTCAACCGCAGCCTTGAAGCCGCTGATTTCACTGCGGCACAGAATCTGCTGGATTTGAAGAGTGAGCACGTCTTCTCGATCGAGAAGGTGAGTACATACAACGACCTGATGGAGCGGGTGCTCTATCAGGCTCAGCGTGGATTGCTCAGGGGTTTCACCATCGTGGACCGCTATTACGACGCTGAGAGCAAGAGCTACTGGAGCTTGGCTTCCTGTTATGAATAAGGAGTAGGAGCGATGACGAAACGAATACTGGCGATTGCAATCGTGGCCATCCTGGTTTTCACCGGCTGTGCCACGCCGAAAGTGAATCCCGATGGGTCCCCGTACTGGACGACCCATACCCCAAAGTCGACCAAGAGCACCCACTATGAGGTGGCGAGCGCCAAGCAGTCCTCACCTCAAACCAGCGCCTTGCGCGCCGAGAGCGCCGCAAAGGACGCCATCGGACGGTGGGCTTCGACGAACGTCGAGAACGCGCTGGTGACCTTCATCGAGGAAGCCGGGGAATCCTTGCGCACCCAACAGATGCTGGAAGTCCTGCAGAACCTCAGCGTA
>ERZ747221.273-NODE-273-length-63355-cov-6.142877_pt1 | contig 63355 bp, 36 predicted proteins | sample MGYA00374949_ERZ747221 | MGnify/ENA primary metagenome ERZ747221 (study PRJEB28779, sample SAMN05720172) | bioreactor metagenome | isolation source: Anaerobic biogas reactor | place: USA:Washington, USA | collected 2015-08-08 ... | reverse complement strand
ACGAAAGCCTACAGTTCTTGATGAATCAAACGTTCGGAAGATCAATCCAGTTGCAGGGGTTCCATCCAGTGCGCACATTCCTAGTTACCGGCGGAGCAGGGTTTATCGGCTCCCATATCGCTGAAGCACTCGTCCGGCACCACAATAAGGTTCGAGTTCTCGATAACCTCAGCACGGGGCACCTTTCCAACCTGGACCCGATTCGCGACCGGATCGAATTTGTGGAAGGAGATCTGCTCGACGGAAAGATCGTGGAGCAGGTGGTGGACGGGGTGGACTGCATCTTTCACCAGGCAGCCCTGGCCTCGGTGCCGCGGAGCGTCAAGGACCCGCTGGCCACCAACGCCGCCTGCGTGACGGGAACTCTTACGCTTCTGGACGCTGCGCGGCGAGCGGGCGTTCGGCGATTGATCTATGCGGCATCGAGCAGCGCCTACGGCGATCAGCCGTTCAGTTCCAAACGCGAGACCGACTTGCCGGGACCGCTTTCCCCCTACGCGGTGGCCAAGCTCGCCGGAGAACACTATTGCCGGGCCTTCACCGCCACCTACAAGTTCGAGACCGTGGCCGTCCGTTACTTCAACGTTTTCGGACCGCGCCAGGATCCGAACAGCCCCTACTCGGCCGTGATCCCCAAGTTCATTACGGCGATTCTTGCGGGCAAGCAACCCACGATCTACGGCGACGGGCTCCAGTCGCGAGACTTCACCTACGTCGAGAACGTGGTTCACGGGAATCTACTGGCCGCCGACGCCCAGGACGTGGCCGGGCGTGTCTTCAACGTGGCGTGCGGAGGGAGCATCACGCTCCTCGAACTGCTCGATGCACTCAACCGGCTGCTGGGCACCGACGTCAAGCCGATTTTTGAGAAGCCCCGGCCCGGAGACGTGCGTCAGAGCCTGGCCGACATCGCCCTGGCCCGGAAATACCTTGACTACGAACCCCAAGTCAGCTTCCACGAAGGGCTCGAGCGTTCCATCGAGTACTACAAGCAACTGGCGACGGGGAGTTGAACCAGCGGAATCTCCGTCGCTCGACTCTCCGAGTCGAGGCCGTGTTCTGGATGGTCACGACTCGGAGAGTCGAGCGACGGAGGATGCATCACGACTCGGAGAGTCGAGCGACGGGGGACGTGATAAAGCCCAGATCACGAATCCACAGCAGATAGTCGCCTTGAGCCAATCTGGCCTTGGTCGGATTGTCTACGATGTACGCTCGCAGATACTGGAATTGCGATTCGTTTCGAACAACGTGATCGAACGGCTCCGACCAGAACTCTCCCGAAGTCCCATTCAACGAATTGATCTGCCGACCCGTGAATCGCATCCACGACTCGCATTGTTTCCGCAGTCCCCAGCCCGGGCGCATTTGAATGAGCATGTGGACATGGTTGGGCATTACCACAAAGCGTTCGACGTCATATCGCCGGCCGTCGAACTTGAGCAGTGATTCGGCGACGATGTCGGCAAATCGCCTTTGCCGCAAGAGGCACTTGCCGTGGCAATCGTCGAGGTTCTCGTGCCATCGCCGGTCCTTGAACTTGCGAAAGGCGCGCTGGATGTGCCTGGGCGCGCTGCCGAGAGCGGCGTTGCGACTCGAAGAAGAATCGTACGACTTGGTCGCTCGACTCTCCGAGTCGAAGGCACGTCCTGAAAGCTCACGGCTCGGAGAGCCGTGCGACGAGTCGAGTCCATGCGCCTTCAACCAATCGTCCTTCTCGGCCAACCACCGAGCCACTACGGCTTTGGGCATCGAGTCCGCAAGCCGAATGGTGACAAACGTCACAGCCCCGTTCTGGTCCCAATGGGGACGATTGCGAGCCGAAACATCGACCTCTGCCTCCCGGTCGAACATGTTCCAAACCACCGCCGCTCGACTCTCCGAGTCGAGGCCATGTTCTGAAAGGTCACGACTCGGAGAGTCGTGCGACGATTTGCGAGCCATCAGGGGGCCTCCTCCAAAACGGGAATACCCTCACTCTGGGGAGTGTACTGCCTGGCAGCGGCAACATCAAGCGCTAAGGGGGCCTGGAATCCCACCGAGGCGGGGGAAACCCGCAACCCAACCTTCACAAACATGCACGCACCATGCGCACACGTCCAGCACAAAGACACTAAGGCATCCCGCAATCGTCCGCCACACTGGACACACGGGTTGCGGCAACGACCTCGCCGCTGCCATGCGTTGCCTGGAGCCAGAGCCCCTTGAACTTCGGCCGGTGGGGTTCGACAATTCCTGGGATCGATGCTCAGAGTGCAGCCCTTCTCCAGAAATGTCTCCATGGAACCGATCTATCTCGACCACAACGCGACATCGCCCACGCGGCCTGAGGTGGTCGACGCCATGGCGGCCTGCTACCGCGAAGGCTACGCCAACCCGGCCAGTCAGCATCTGGCCGGCCAGAAGGCCAAGCGGCGCTTGGAGAATGCACGCGAGCGGATCGGCGAGATTTTGGGTCTGCAGCAGTCGGGGAGAGCCCCCGATCGGGTCGTGTTCACCAGCGGAGGCACCGAGTCGAACTGCCTGGCTCTGTTCGGGATAGGAGCCGCCCGCGGGCAAGGGGCCGGGCAAATCATCATTTCGGCGGTCGAGCACGCCAGCGTCATCGAGCCGGCCGAGCGGCTGCTCAGTCTTGGCTGGGGGTTTGACCAGCTTGGCGCCGACGAGCACGGCATCGTTCGCGTGGAGCGGCTCGAGGGGTTGCTGTCGGCAGAGACGCGTCTGGTGAGTGTCGTGCTGGCGAACCATGACACGGGGGTCCTGCAGCCGGTTGTGGAGTTGGCGGGCGTGTGCCGGAGGCACGGGGTTCCGTTTCACACCGACGCCGTCCAGGCGGCGGGGAAGATGCCGTTCCACTTTCGCAAACTCGGCGTGGATGCGATGAGCATTGCGGCCCACAAGTTTCAAGGCCCCGCGGGAATCGGAGCGCTGCTGGTTCGCTCGGGCGTCGAGATTCAACCGATCCTTTACGGTGGACATCAGCAGTGGGCGGTGCGTCCCGGGACAGAGCCGCTTGCGCTGGTCGTCGGGATGCTTGCCGCATTGGAACTTGTGGTGAAAGAACAAGAAGACCACGTGCGGGAGATGGAGCGGTGCCGGGCACGTTTTGAAGCGGGTCTCAAGGGCGGCTATCCCGATTTGCGTGTGAACGGAGAAGGGGCGGTCCGATTGCCCAACGTCAGCAACGTGGCTTTTCCAGGGATCGACGCCCAGATGCTTTTGATGGCGCTCGACCAGGCGGGCGTGGCCTGTTCGGTGGGTTCTGCCTGCGCGAGTGGTTCGAGTGAACTATCGCCCACGTTGTTGGCGATGGGCCTTCCCAAGGAGATCGTGCGGAGTTCCTTGCGATTCAGCCTGGGGGCCACGACCACGGTCGAGGAAATCGACGAGGCAGTCCGGCGAATCCTCTATGTCGTCCATGAGTTGCAGGGATAGTCGCTTCGCTTACCAGACCGGGACGCACTGCCAGCATTGCATTCGGTCGATCGGATGGGAGCGAAGGCAGATTGCGTAGCTATATCGGGGGGTGCGCGATAGGTATTCCAGCAGACGATTTTGCCTGTTTTCCGGGTCCTGTCAGGCGAGAACCGGGCCAGGTTGTTTGAATGCAAGTGTTTTTGTGACAACAATTTGACAAGAATCGTGCCCCTCGGCATGATGAACCGTTGAGGAATCGAGGGGGTCTTGCGGTGCGGATCTGCGCCCGAGGCCCGGAACTTTCTTTCTATCCCCGGCGTCCAAGACTCCGAACCTGTGAACGACGACGCTCGACTGATTGAAGAGACCTTGGCTGGCAATTCAGCCGCATTTGGGCAGTTGGTCCAGAGGTATCAGGACCGGCTGTACAACACGCTGGTCCATGTCATCGGGTCTCCGGAGGACGCCCTCGACGTCGTGCAGGACGCCTTCGTGCAGGCCTTTGTCAAGCTGGAGTCGTTTCGCGGGCGGAGCGCGTTTTACACTTGGCTCTACCGGATCGCTTTCAACGTGGCTGCGACCCAACGACGACGACGTCGACCGGTTCTCTCGGTCGACCACGCACGCGAGGAAGGCGGCGATGAGCCGGTCGATCCGGATCAGGGGCCGTTGGATCATCTGGAACAGGAGGAACGTTGCCGGCAAGTCCGCGAGGCTTTGAAAGTGCTCAGCGACGAGCATCGGGAAGTTCTCGTGTTGCGGGAAATCGACGGTTGCTGCTATGAGACCATTGCCGAAATCCTCGATCTGCCGGTGGGCACGGTTCGAAGTCGCCTGCATCGGGCTCGCCTGCAACTGCGAGATGAACTCAAAGAGGTGCTCATGGGCGAGAAGTAGCCCGGGAGATCGAGAAGGAGGCAATACGAGATTCGTCTGACGAGGAAGAGGAGAGGTAACTGCGTTTTGACCTTTCACCCGCCACACGGCGGGATATGCGTCTCTGGGTTTGATTGGCGCGTGCGGCGTTCGTGCAGGCGCCAATTGGGGTGACACCGGGAATCCGCAGCGGGCCGACGTGGGCCGCGACGCGATTCCACCTGGGAGCACGAATCGGTCAAGCGTCGGGAATTTGGTTTTTGGTTCTGTTTTCCTGGTTTGTTTTTCATCCGACTGCTTTGCCGGCTCTGCTCCCAGGCTTTCCCAGTTTTCGACTCACGGGCCGAGTCGGCTGGGAAGCTGCCTGGCCGCAAGACGCAGATACAACCATCGCAACCGTCAGTCTTAGGGCATAGAGACTCATTCCATGTTGGACCTGCCTGAGAACGAACTGTTCAGCGCCTATATCGACGGAGAGCTGACCGCCGAAGAACAGGCCGAGGTGGAACAGATTCTGAACGACAACCCGGAAGCTCGGCAACTGGTCGACGATCTCCGTTCGCTGAGCAGCAGTCTGCAGGCGCTGCCTGTTTACAAGCTCGATCAGGATCTCGTTTCGCGAGTTCTGCGCCAAGCGGAGCGGGAGATGCTGGCCGAGCCGGCCACTCCGCTGCCCAAGTTTCACCAGGTCGACCTGCCGGCGGACAAGCCGGTTTCGTGGGCGCGGCGCCTCTTGCGACCGCGCAATTTCGCCTGGTCGGCTGTGGCGATCGCCGTGGCCTTGATTCTCGCGATCAACGAGCCTGGCAAGGAAGACGGAGCGACCGCTACGATCGCCCAGGGGTCCGGAGGCCGGACGATCGAGCCCCTGGATCTCGATCTGACCGTCGAGGCGGTTGAGAGTCCGTCAGCGGCGACGATTGTCCAGAATTCCGAGCCCAAGAAGGAGGACGTGGAGGTTGCACCTGCGCCGAGCATGGTGGAGCCGAGTCCGGTCCCGACCGCGATCGCCGAGAAGACGCCGGACGCAGAGCCCGATTTGGACAGCCCCAGCGAGCCGACGGCCGACAAGAGTCCGCTCCTGGTGTTGCAGTGCCAGTTGGCGGAAGGCCGCGTGGGCCACGAGGCACTTGCCAGGTTGCTGAAGGAGGCAGGCGTTGCCTTGGACGAGCCGATTCGGGAAGGCGAAGGCGAGGTCGAATTCACGCTGACGACCGACCAGGTTCGCCAGGTGGTCGTGCGTCTCCAGAACGCGGAGGATTTCAACAGCTTCACATTTCTTAGTACGCCCAAGACGGCCCCGCCGCGCATTCCAAGTGCATTGGTTCCGGGTAGTTTGCATCCAGAGGAAGCAAGTTCCTCGGCGGGGAGCGACGTGAAGAGAGCGCCTGCGGCGACTTTTCACGTGCAGGGCACGATCACCGTCCAACCGAAAGCTGCGCCCGCCGCGGCGCCTTCCGAAACGACCGGCGCGGACGGCGGTTCGACGAGGGCGAAGGTGGCGGCCAAGGCGGTTCCGGTCAAGAAGCCCAAAGCGGTTCCGGTGGAGGACGACTCGGTTTACCGCGTTCGGTTTCTGCTCGAGCCGTCGGAGAAAGCGGTTCCGAGTGAAGGTCCCGCAAAGGAGTAGGCACTTCCTCATCAGGACTTCCCTGACGCCACACCTCGGACGCACGTCGGACCACGGTCTGATGTGCGTCTTTCGGTTTCTTGTGCGGCTTGACACGGTGACATTCGTTGTACGGATTCGTCCTGAAAGGGTATGCATTCTCCCGTTTGGACGGAATGCCGTGCAAAACTTGACGCGTTTTTTTGGCTCTTCTAGAATAGGTGTGTCGGCTTGCGGGCACTTCCCTCTTCCCTAATCCTTCAGCCCGAAGCCTTATCGGCCCTGTCTACCCGTCGAGAGGAAGGCCCTCATGCCTCAGGCGATCGTCGATCCCGAAGAACTGCGGCGTTTCGCTCGGAACCTGAAGAAGTTCAACACGAGCGTGCAAGAGCAGGCGGGAGCCCTGGGGGCCCAGTTGAACGCTCTCAGCCGAACGTGGCGCGACCAGGAACAGAAGAAGTTCGTGGAGCAGTTCGAACAACACATGAAGGTGATCTCCCGGTTCCTCGAGGTGAGCGAGCAGCACATTCCTTACCTGCTGCGCAAGGCCGAGATTATCGAGCAGTATCTGCAACAGCGATGAGGATCGTCCGCAGAGTGAGATCCTCCTGAAACTGGAGGTGCCATGGGGCGTTTGGCCAAAGTCACGTCGATCGACGTGATCGAGCATTTCGCGGCCGCCATGACGTGTTTCGGCGAGGACGCCAAGACGTCGATCGAGGGCATCGACATGGAAGTGCGCCGCGCTCTGAACTGGATCCAACGGGAGCAGAAAGACTACTGGACGCAGCGGATCCGCCGGGGTTGGGACGAAGTGAATATCGCCCGCAAGGAACTCGAACGGAAGTTGATGTTCTACCCGGGCGACGATCGTCCCAGCGCTCACGACGAACGGCTCGCCCTGGAGGCGGCCAAGCGGCGGCTGCAACTCGCCCAGGAGAAGGTGGAAGCGGTCAAACGCTGGTCCCATCGGGTTCAGCGCGAGGTGAACGAGTATATCGGAGCGATCCAGCCGTTGAAAGCCTGGCTGGAATTCGAGCTTCCCAAGGCCCTGACGGACCTAGGCCGGATGGCTCGAGCCCTGGAAGACTACGTAGCCCTGGAATCGTCGGCGGAGCCGGTCTTTCCGGACGAGTTGAGCGGATTGATCGGCTTCGGTCCGGCGACGGCGGCCCAAGGCGAAGAGACGACTTCCTCAAGCCAACCCGAGGTGCAAGCGAAGGCGGAAGACAGTCCATCATCGGAGGCCCTCGAACCGCAGGCGGCGTCCACGAATGGGATCGAGCCCCCGACCGCCCGGAGCATCGAGACGGAATCGGCACCCGAGCAACAGGAGAAGGCCGATGGTTAGAAACTGGGACCTGTCGGGCGGGGCCGCGAGGTTGGAGTTGGCCGTGGAAGATTTGAAGGCGGCCAGGGCGGATTCTTCGCGATATTGGCACGACGCCACCAGCAAGAAGTTCGACGAAGCCTACCTGCTGCCACTCGATCCGAAGGTTCGGCGGGCCCTCGACGCCGTCCATCGTCTGGCCGAGATCCTCGGACAGGCTCGGCGGGAATGCGGGAACGACTGACAGGTGACAGGTGAGGGTTCAGGGTTCGGGGTTCGGGGTTCGGGGTTCAGGAGGCAGGTGCAGGACGAGTTGTTGAGTTTGGGGTTTCGATGCGGTATTTGACGAGGGATCCCGATCGGCAAGGTTGCCTTGGCTCCCTCGTGCGAGAGTGTGGTAGGCTTGTTGAAGCCGGAGGACCTGCACGTTGACGTCGGCCGACCTTACGATTACGACCTGAACTCGGGCAATACGATCATGAGCAATCCCTTGTCAGTGAGCTTGGAGGATCGGACCCTTTCCGAGTTCGTTCGCGCCGCCGGTCGGCGCGGGCCGTCCGAGGTGGAGATTCCCGAGCACTTTGGCCGGATCGGCGAGCAGACCGAGGAGGAGTATCGTGCCGCACGTGATCAGTCGCAGCAGGAGTATGAGGAGAAGCGGCAACAAACGGTAGGCGAGTTCACCGCGGTCAGGCAGCAGAAGATCGAGAAGGCGCGGGCCGAGAGCGACCGGGTTGCGGACGAATTTGAGGCGGCGAAGCGGAAGGCGATCATCGCCTGCGACGGTGCCGTCAAGCTCGGCAAGAAGAAGTTGGAGGAAGCTCACTGGGAAGCAACGACCATCTTCGACGCGAAGAAGGACGAGCCGGGAGCCCGGCTGCACGAAACGCTCAAGAGTCTCGAGGACGGCTGGAATCGCGTCGAGGGGATCCGCAGCGATTTGCAGGGACTGCTGCAGAAGAGGCGGATGTGGACGCCGGACCTGGTCCCCCTGGCCGACCCGAGCACCGACGGCGCCGACCTCAAGGGGAATGCCGGTGCGAAGCCGGAGTTCGACAACCTCGTGGAGCAGATCCACGAACGTGCGATTGCCATGGCGGATCTGCGGCTGCCCTGGTGGTTTCAGGGAGTGCGTCCCGCTGGGACGCTGATTCTGCTGTGTTCGGCTTTGGGTGCTGCGGCGGGCCTGGCGGCAGGAGAGGAACGGCTGCCGTGGATCGTCGGGGCCGTGGTTGCGGCGGTGTTGATCTGGTCTCTGGGAGGCATCTGGCTGTTCCGCAGGACTCGGCGGCGAGTGGGCGCCGACTACCGTGCCTGGGCCGAGCTTGCTCGATCGTGCGGTGTCGCTCTGCAGCGGGCAACGCATTTTGCGGAGAGCGAGTGCGAACGGCAGAGCCGCGAGATCTACGAGCAGTTCGACTCGGAGATGCAGCGGGCCAGCGACGCATTTCTGAGGCTCTCCTCGGAGCAGGAAGCGCAGAAGCAGCAGGAGTTGGCCCGGCTGGAGGGAAAGTATCCTGCCTTGTTCCAGGAGATGTCGGAGCGTCACGAGGCCGAACTGGAACAGGACGAGAAGCGTCATGAGCAGTTCCTGGAGCGTCTGGAAGCGTCGCATCATCAGGTATTGCATGAACTGGGCCGTCAGCGGGCCTTGAAAGCCGCGGAGACCGATCGCCAGTTCAAGCAGGCATGGACGAGCATGGCCGATGCCTGGAAGGGCGGCCTGGACAGCTTTGAGACCACCGTCGAGGCCATGAACGCTGCGCAGCACGAAGCGTTTCCCGATTGGAGCGGCAGCGACTGGGAGCGGTGGAAGGAACCGGCGTCGATTCCGCCCGCGGTCTGTTTCGGCCGGTATGCCGCGGACTTGAGTCAGGTGGAATACGGGATTCCCCAGGACGATCGGCTGATGCCCAGCCGCACGCAGTTCACTTTGCCGGCGGTCCTGCCGTTTCCCGAGCGATCGCTCTTGCTGCTGAAGTCGGACGACGCCGGAAGGCCGGCGGCGATCGAGGTGATCCAGTCGGCGATGCTCCGGCTGCTCACTTCGCTGCCGCCGGGAAAGGTCCGCTACACGATCATCGATCCGGTGGGACTGGGCGAGAACTTTTCGGCCTTCATGCACCTGGCGGATTACGACGAGCAACTCGTGGCCAGCCGCATCTGGACCGAGGCGGCGCACATCGAGCGCCGTCTCACCGACCTGACCGAGCAGATGGAGACCGTGATTCAGGTCTACCTGCGGAACGAGTTCGAGACGATCCAGGAATACAACGACTTTGCCGGCGAGTTGGCGGAGCCCTATCGGATTCTGGTGATCGCCAATTTCCCGTCGGGTTTCTCCGAGGCCGCCGCCAAGCGCCTGACGAGCATTGTGACGGCCGGTGCGCGTTGCGGCATCTATACGATCATGAACGTCGATCCGAAGCAGCGGATGCCTCGCGATTTTCATCTCAGCGACCTGGAGGCTCACGCCTTCCAGTTGGCGTGCAAGGAGGGTACGTTCGTATGGGAGCACGGCGAGTTCGGCCCCTTGCCGCTGGAATTGGATCGGCCGCCGGAGCCGGAGCGGTTCACGGAACTGGTTCGCACGGTGGGTGGACGGGTCAAGGACGCCGACCGGGTCGAAGTTCCGTTCTCGAACGTCGTGCCGGACCGGGACGCGTGGTGGACGGAGGACAGCCGCCGCGGCATCGACGTGCCGCTGGGAAGAGCGGGCGCCACCAAGCTCCAGCACCTGCGGCTGGGGCAAGGCACGTCGCAGCACGTACTGATTGCCGGAAAGACGGGTTCGGGCAAGTCGACTCTGCTTCATGCGTTGATTACCAGTTCGGCCCTGCGTTACAGCCCAAACGAGCTGGAGTTCTACCTGATCGACTTCAAGAAGGGCGTCGAGTTCAAGGCCTATGCCGCGTTCAGCCTGCCCCATGCGAAAGTGGTGGCGATCGAGAGCGAGAGGGAGTTCGGGCTCAGTGTGCTGGAACGCCTGGATCACGAGTTGAAGCGCCGCGGCGACATGTTCCGGCGGATCGGGGTCCAGGACGTTCGGGGCTATCGCGCCGCCGAACCCGACGCTCGTATGCCGCGGATTCTGTTGATCATCGACGAGTTCCAGGAACTGTTCATCGAGGAAGACAACATTGCCCAGAGTGCGGGCTTGCTGCTCGATCGGCTGGTCCGTCAGGGCCGTGCCTTCGGCATTCACGTGATGTTGGGATCGCAGACCCTCGCGGGGGCCTACTCGCTTGCCCGCAGCACCCTGGGCCAGATGGCGGTTCGCATCGCGCTGCAATGTAGCGAGTCGGACGCCCACTTGATTCTCAGTGAAGAGAACACGGCCGCTCGACTGCTGACCCGGCCGGGCGAAGCGATCTACAACGACGCCAACGGGCTGTTCGAAGGGAACCATCCCTTCCAGGTCGTCTGGCTTCCCGATCACGAGCGCGAGCAGTACTTGCGCGAACTGGACGGCTACGCGAAGGAGCAGAAGTACGAGGGGGCGGCGCCGATCGTGTTCGAGGGCAATATCCCGGCCGATCCGCGGACTAACGTAGCCCTGGCCCGACTCCTGCAAGGCGAACAGGAACCGGAGTTCGTCCACGCCCCTCAGGCCTGGCTGGGGGCTGCGGTGGCGATCAAAGAGCCGACCAGCGTGCCCATGGTGCGCCAGAGCGGAGGCAACCTGCTGCTGGTGGGCCATCGCGAGGAGGCGGCTCTGGGTGTGCTGGCCACGTCGTTGGTAGCTCTTGCCGCCCAGGACCGTCCGCAGGAAGGCGAGCTGGGCCGGTACGTCGTGCTGGACGGAACGCGTGTCGACGCGCCGGAAGCGGGGTTCTGGCCGCGTTTCGCCCGGCAATTCGGTCGCGAGGTCACCGTGGCGACTCCCCGGGATGCCACCAAGGTGATCGCCGAGGTCGACGAAGAGGTTCGCCGGCGGCAGGAGACGGGGATCGAGAATGCTCCTCCGATCTTCGTGGTCGCTTACGACCTCGCCCGATTTCGCGACTTGCGGCGGGACGAGGACGATTTTGGGTTCTCTATGGGCGAAGACAAACCGGTGAGTCCCGGCAAGCAGTTCGCCAATATCTTGCGAGAAGGGCCGCCCGTGGGCGTTCACCTGTTGATGTGGTGCGATTCCTACAACAACGCGATCCGGGCCTTGGACCGCCAGGGCCTGCGGGACGTGGACTATCGGGTTGTTTTCCAGATGAACGCAACGGATTCGAGCAATCTGATCGACACGCCGCTGGCGAGCCGCCTGGGCGTGCATCGGGCCATTCTCTACCACGAAGGCCGCGGAACGATCGAGAAGTTCCGACCCTACGGATTGCCGACGGACGAATGGATGGCGGCCGTGCGCGGGCAATTGGCGGCCGGGCACGCGGCGCCCAATCCTTGAGCCGATGCCTGGCCTGTCGGGATCAGTCACCCGTGCATACGTCGGCGCAGACCTCTCTTCCGTGCCGCAAGAAACAACACCGGCCGGCCGATCCCAGTTGCGGATCGGCCGGCCGGTTTTTGTCTTTGAGCAGGCTGTGAATCGCGGCGCTACTTGGCCCGGTTCAGCAACGCCTTCGCCTTCGCGGACCGCTCGGCGTTCTTCGTCTTCGCGATGATCGCCGGCATGGCCGCGGCAACTGCCGCCTTGTTGGCGTCGACGATCTTCTCAGCGATGCCGATCGCCACCTGGCAAGCGTTCTCGCGGATCGCGTCGTCGCCGGTTGCCGCGGTGGCGATTTCCAGCGAGGCGGCTGACGGATATCGAGTGAGGACTTCCATGACGAGCTTCTTCTCGTCAAGACGCTCAGCGACAGCCATCGCATTGCGGCAGATCAACATGCGATCCTCTTCGCTCGGGTTCAATTGGCGAGCGATGCGGATGTAGCCGCGGAGGGCGCGGATCTTGAAGCTGTTGTTTTTCAGATCCTTAGCCAAACTGAACAGTTCCGGCGCGGCGTCGGCGCTGATCCAGTTGCCGAGAACTTCGGTGGCTTTGTCTTGCATGGCCTCGTCGCTGCTACGTGCTATGGCAACCACCGTCTTGAGCGCGGTTTGGCCGCTGATGTCGAGGAGCCGCTCCATCATGAACACCTTCACGTCGGACGGAGCATCGCCCATGCATTCGGCGATCTTGGCGGCACAGGCGTCTTCGTCGGGCATGCGGATGACGGTATCTTTGATCGCCTGCTCGGCTACAGCCTTTTCCTGGTCGCTCTTGGCGTTGACCCGCCGATCGATCAGGCTCGGCAATTCGCTCAGCCCGACGGTCTTCCCCAGGGCCTCGACGGCGGCGAGTTGAATACCGGCATCGGAAGACTGGGCCGCCTTCTGCAGTGCGGCGCTGGCGGCCATGATCCGGCGTTCGCCGGCCGCCTCGATGGCCAACGCCAGGGCCTTGCCTTGGCTATTGGCGACGGCAGTGACCACGGCCGCGTCGACGTCCTCACCCGGCATGGCAATGAGCACTTTCTTGGCGGCGGAGGCGATGTCCTCGTCGGCGTCGGCCGCGGCCTCCAGGAGCAGGCCGACGTTGTCGGCGCCGCCCAGCGCCACGAGGGCTTCGATCGCCGAGAGGCGCAGTTCTCCCACGTCGGAACCGGCCGCCTTGACCACGGCGGGCAGGGCGGACGCGTCGCCTCGATCGGCCATCGCCGTAATCAGTTTGGCCTGCTGGTCGGCGGGCACCTGGCCGAGCAATCCGAGCAGGGCCTTGGCCACGGCTTCGCCGAGAATCAGCCGGGCGGACCGCAGGGAGACACCGCGAATCGCGGCATTGTCCGATGTGAGCCCCTCGACCAACAGGGCGATCCCGTCTTGGCCTTGGGCGAGGATGGCATTCTGCGTGGCGGCTTCGACGACGAAGAGAGGCACGTCCGCCTTGCGGACGGTGTCGAGGAGATCGAGGGCCGCAGCCTTGTCTCCACCAGCCAGAAGCTGATCGGCGCACGCCAGGCAGGCGTCGGCCACCTGGATCTTCAGCGTCCCCTGTGTCTTGGCAAGTTGCTCGCTGAGGATGGCAACCGCTTCTTTCGTGGCGATCTTGCCCAGTGCGGCGGTTGCGGCGGCAACGATGTCGTCGTCGCGATCAAGCAGCTTGGCCAGAGCTTCAACAGCCTCGGGATCCTGGCGCACCCGGATCGAGTTGATCACGCCCACGAGCAGGTTGCCCTGAAGCTTGCCCAAGGCCGCCCGAAAGGCCTCGTCGACTGAAGGGTCGGGAAGCGGTTCGAGGCTGTAGCGTGCGTAGTGGGCCCACTTGGGGTCTTCGAGGATGGGAGCCAGGGCGGGAACGGCGTACTTCGTGCCGAAGATGGCGAGGCGTTTGAAGGCGACCGCCTTGTCGTTGTCGGGCGTATCAGCCGACTGGATCAGCGCGATGCACTTGGCCGTCTCGTCCTGGGCGTCCTGGCCGGCCTGCAGGGGCAGTTCGGAATTCTGCCCGAACGCGTTCACGGTACCGACTGCCGCCGCCAGCAACGCCAGGGTGACAATCAGCGGTTTGGGATAGCGGAACATGGTTGGTTATCTCCTTGATACAACGCGTGTTTTGAGCATTCGCATTTCTGGATTTGGATTTGTTTTGGATTTCGCCTTTCGTGCCTCATATTATGCGGCACGCGGTTCTCCCTGTTTGCGGCGCGAGCACCTCAGCTTCTCCACGGTTCGCGATAGGCGCGGCTTCGCATGCGGTTGGCTTCGGCGTCGTCGACGAACTCGATTCTCTTGGTATCGAGGGTCAGCTTGCGGCCCAGTTGCCAGGCGATGTAGGCAGCATGGCAGGCAATGTGCGAGTTGGCGACGCGATCGGCGTTGGATTGGGCGATCCCGCGGGTCTTGACGCAGTTGAGGAAATCGCGGATGTGGTTGGTGGGGTCGGTGCCGGCCGTGGGCACGTTCTTGAGGTACTGCCGCACGGAGGCGGAGGTTTTCATGCGGCCGCTGTCGCCGGTCTCGACCCAGCCTGTCTCTCCTTCGTAGCGAGCGCTGCAGGTTCCCAGGCCTATCCAGCCCGTATCGCGCATAACGAGCTTGAGACCGTCGTCGTAGGTGCAGTGGACGTGCGTCTGGCCGACGGGCTCGTAGACGTTGGGCATGGTGTGGTCTTTCTGGGCTGCCCACTGGCATAGGTCGACGGTGTGGGAGCCCCATTCGAGGATGCCGCCGCCGTGGAAATCGAAATGGCCGCGCCAGCCGCCCTCGACGTAACGCTTGTTGAAGGGGCGCCAAGGGCACGGTCCGAGCCAAGTGTCCCAATCGACTTCCCACTCCTCGGTGTCTTCGAGTTCCTCGGTTTCGAGCCATTGTTGGCTGGTGCCGGGGGCCAGCGTGTTGGCGTGCACGGTCGTCAGTTTGCCCAGGCGACCGCTCGCACACAGGTCTGCCGCCAGGATGAAGTTGCCAATGTTGCGACGCTGGGTTCCGGCCTGGTACACCACGCCATAGCGTTTGATGGTGTCGGCCAGGTCGATGCTCTCCTGTATGGTCGTCGAGCAGGGTTTCTCGGAGTAGATGTCCTTGCCCGCCTTGGCGGCCAGGATCGCTGCCATGGTATGCCAGCGGTCGCCGGTGGCGATGAGGACGGCGTCGGTATCCTTGCGGGCCAGGAACTCGTGCGGATTGTCGTACATCGCGCAGTCGGTGTTCTTGTAGAAGCCGTCGACGGTCTCCTTGACCTTCTGACGCGACTTCTTGCGAACGTCGCAAATGGCGACGAACTGGACGTCGGGCGAGTCGAGGAAGCATTTCAGATCGTGCATGCCGCGGCCGCGGATTCCGAACCCGCCCACAACGATCCGCTCGCTCGGGGCTACCACACGGTGATCGCCCAAGGCGGAACTGGGGATAAGCTGCGGCAACGCCAGGACCGCGCCCGCCTGGGCCGCGGTTCGGAGGAACCGCCGACGTGAAAGCGCCGCGTGATGCTGCGACATGGTCGGTCTCCTTATCGAATACAGAAGTTGGAAAGTGTTTCGTAAAGGGGTTTATTATAGTGCGCCCGATGACGCAACGCACGCACCGGCTGCCTTTCTCTCTTCGGGGGGTGGTTGGGGATCTTCCGGCCCAAGGTTGACGATCGACGGCCGCCGCGCGATTGCAGACCGTTGTTTTTCTCTCGATTTTCAGCGAAAACCGGGCCATTTGAGGGATTTGTGGGTGTTTGACGAGTAATGTGGATTGACCGGAAAACCAAAGCTCGGTAAATCAAGGGTTGTCGCAAAACGCGCCCCAGACTCGCATGGGTCAAGCAGGCCTCCAGGTTCGGCAATCGGATGAAAGAAACGGCTCCTCACGATAGTTCCCGGACAGGTTCGACCGATCCACGACCGGCAGGAAACGCTGCCAGATGGTGGCATGTTCGTTTCCGCCGGAAGAACGGCTTCCGAGAAAAGGCGTCGACAGGCCACGGGGCAATCCCCGCGCCGCATCTCGGAACCGGTTCTTCGCCGCAGAAACTGGATGGGGCCGAGCAAAGCGACGGACGCGCCGGGGCCCTTGCCGGTCGCGTTCTTTCTCCGCCTGCCTTATCGTCCACGGTTGGCTCTCGGCAGCACGCCCCGCTCGACTTTCTGGAAACACGCGAACGGTTTCTGCCCGTCAAGGCGGAAGCTATTCTCCGGAAGATACTCGGCGCGGCGGATTGCAGCGAGGAACATCGGAAGCAGTTCTGCATGTTCCTCGAGATGGTCCGGGCGAGATTCCACTTCGAGTTCGTCGACGAGATCCAGTCGCTCATGCGGCTCTACGATCCGTTCGATCCGGATCGCGACACCCAGTTGCTGGAAGAGTTGTCGGACGAGCAGCGCGAGGAGGCGTTTGCCGAACTGCGCGGCCGCTATGAGCAATTGCTTCGCCGGGGCAACTACGTGAAACTGAACCGCGAGCAGTTGCTGGCCTGCATGGAATCGCGCAACGAGTTCGGGCTCTCGGTGCGCGTGAACCTCGACGATTACGAGGTGCTCGACGTCTACTACCGCGGGATTCGGCCGGCGGAGCAGTCGTACCGCACTTGGAAGAGCGGTTTTCGGAAGCGGGACGTTTCGGTACGGATGTTTTCGCGAGTGGCGATTCTCGTCCGCCGCCGGCAGGCCCGGAAGGGAAAGAGACCGGCGCGCGACGTCGTGCTGATGAAGCTCTTCAAGGACATCGTGCTCGAAGACCTGAAGATGACGTCGCCCGAAGTCCGCGTGCAGATGAAACTGTTCGACAAGGTCAAAGTCGGCGGCACGGTGGTGGGCGGGCTGGTCACTCCCATCCTCAAGCTCCTCACCGCGGCAATCACCTCCTGGATCGCCTTCGTAGTGATTCTCGGCGGGTTCGCGGCTGCATTCTTCAAGGGCGTGTTCAGCTTCCTGACCAGCAAGACGAAGTACATGCAGACCCTTTCCTCCAGCCTCTATTACAAGAACCTGGCCAACAACGTGAGCGCCCTGACCCGCCTGGTCGATGCGGCCGAAGCCGAAGAGGTCAAGGAACTGCTGCTGGCCTATTACATTCTCTACAGCGAGCGGGACCGGGACTACACGATGGAGGAACTGGACGCGCGGGTCGAAGCCTGGCTGAAGGAGCAGTTCGACTTGCCTCTGGTCGACTTCGAGGTGGACGACGCCGTCCGCAAGCTGGTCGACAAGGACCTGATCGAAGTCCGCGAGCAGCCGGCCGACGACGGCACGCCCCGCCGGGTTCTCAAGGCCCTCGACCTGCCGGTCGCCCTCGACCGGCTCGACAAGTGGTGGGACGATTACTTTTCGCCGAACGGGGGTTGCAGGCAAGAAACGTAGCAGGCACGCTCCGTCGTGCCGTCCGCCAAGCATCCAGAGAAAGTCCAGAGAATTCAATGACTTGACGGTAAGTAGACGCCCCGGGGCGGGATGGTTTCCGGGACAACGAGGCCTGCGGACGGCACGACGCGCCGCGTTCTCAAGGCTCTCGACCGGCTCGACAAGTGGTGGAACGACTACTTTTCGCCGAACGGGGGTTGCAGTCAAGAAACGTAGCAGGCACGCTCCGTCGTGCCGTCCGCCAAGCATCCAGAGAAAGTCCAGAGAGTTCAATGACTTGACGGTAAGAAGACGCCCCGGGGCGGGATGGTTTCCGGGACAACGAGGCCTGCGGACGGCACGGCGGAGCGTGCCTGCTACTTTCTTTGCTACTTCACCTCGCAGGCTGCGAGCTGGTGCGTGTGCCATTTCACGAGCAGGAGGGGCATGATGCCGAATAGGCCGAAGCTGCAATCGATCATCTGCCAGGAGAACGGGATCCCCCGCAGGTTGCCGAAGAAAAGAGCGGTGGGAATCACCGCCGCGCAGGCGATCATTCCGAAAGTGACGACCCACCGGTTCTGCACCGGGTCGAGCCACGGGCCGATGAAGGCCACGGCGATAATCACGTGGGCAAAGGCCAGCCAGTCGGTCCCGTAAGCCAGAAACGGGTAGTCTGCTTCGGTAGCGTGCAAACCCTCGCGGACGTGGGCGATCCAGTAGCGCATGCCCGTGAACTGTTCCGGGACATCCGTTTCGGAAATCAACATCGCCCGGGCCAGCCAGTCGATCTCCTGCCGGAGCGGGATCGCGGTCAATCCGCTCACGACCAGGCAGAACATGAAGAGCGCCAACAGCAGGCGAATGCGGCGCAGGAGTTTACGACGGCGGCCATGCATGGTATTTCTCCTTCGCTTGGGCCCGAGACTCAGTTCTCGCGAGAATCGTATCTTGTCCACCCATAGGGCTATTCGCCGGCGTAGGTCGATTCTTGGAGACGACACGATTGCGGTTGCCGCGGCGGATGGGACGACGGTTACCGTGTACCGCGTTGAGGTGCGAACTGCTCCGCCTTCACTGCCGTAGCAACAACGCCCGTGAAGTCACTTCTGGATTCCCGCCCTGTCGTTTATACACAACTTTTTGGGACCGTACCGAGTAGCCGCCAGGCAAGTGCGAAGTCGAACATTCTTCGCATGCCGGTCCAGAGGGTTTGCGGTCCTGGTGGGCGTTCCGTCTTTCGGTTGTTGTAGCCGCCAAGGCTGGCGAGCAGTTTGGTGAACTCACGCAGCGCCGGCGGCTGGGCGGGAACCGGCTTTCTAGTCGTGATTTGCCAAACCGACTGCCATTCGCTGTCCGTGAATACCTCGTCGCACGGCAGGTCCGGCTGCACGCGGCTCAGATGCGTCACGCAGAGCACGCGCCAAGCAATGATCTGATAGAAAGCCAAACAGTTCTTCACACGGGCGACCGTCTCCAGTCGAATTTGCTCCACGCGGCAACCCGTCTTCAGGGTGCGGAAGTAGACTTCGATCTGCCAACGCGCCCTGTAGTATTGGATCACCCGCTCAATCTCCTTTCGGGTATTGACTGGCAACGAGGTGAGCAGCCACCACTCGATATTTGCTTCGCCCTCGTTGTCCGACTCGGCGGGTGCCGTGCGCCCCACCTCTCGCACATGCACAATTTGGCAGCGCACGCTTTGCATCCCGGGCCGATTTTTCGGGTACTTCAAGATGACCGAGCGTGCGCGAACCTCCAGTTTCGCCTTCCGTGGCCCGCGTTTGGGCGTGGCGGGCAGGGTGATCTCGGTGCGAAAGCGTACGGGCGATTTGGGGACTTCGGCGTACAACTTGCGATACACCGCATTGCGGGAGTTGTGCTCCGCGGGAGGAATTCGCTCGTCGAGACGACGGTTTTCTTTCGAACGAATCACATAGTGGGCCCTGGGGATGCCTTCGCCTCGCAGTCGCTCGGCTTCCTGGAAAATGTCGTACATGTCGGCTTCTCGATCAGCGACGCTTATCACCTGGGTGTTCGGGCACTGCTGGGCCAGAGCGTTCGCCCGACGATAACCGTCCAGCCAACGGATGCTTTCCTTCTGCTCGATCGGCAGATGGCGACGCTCGTTCGCTTTTCCCAAACTTTCGGCCTCGCGATCAAACAGTGTCACGCCCACCAGCCCCAGGGGCAGCCCGGCGGGGGTCGTCGCCAACTGCGTGTGGTTGTAAAACCCAAAGCGATCCGGCTTGGTAAGGCAGCCGGCATCTTTGGGCGGATGTTTGCTGAGATCCATATCGGTGGTATCTTGAGCTATCACCACGACCGGCTGCTGGGCGATTCGATCGCGCGTGGCTTGATAGTGAGGTTCGAGAATCGCCTCGGGCGTGACTCGGGGGTTATCGAACAGCCGATAGGCGGCCAGCGTATCGCTCCATGTTTCGAACGCCCCATTGATGCTGGCCTCGGTATCGGCGGCGAGCTTCTCGATTACGTTCCTGCTCCTTCGATTCAATCGCTTGTCTCCCAGATCAATCTTCGCCAGTTCATCCGATATCGGTCCGAACATCCCAGGTTCCTCCATGTGCCAAAACGGCAGTCCAATTACTGCTGGGCACCCTGGCGCAAATCCCGTGCCAAGACGGAGGAAAAGTCCTGGAAAGTTGTGTATAAACGACAGATTCCCGCCTTCGCGGGAATGACGGATGAAGTGTCTGGACTGCCGCCTTCGCGAGAATGACGGACAGGCCGCACATGTAGTTCATGTGCAATCCGGGCAAGTCCTCGAACTGCCGGACTCACAGTTCGGGGTACACGCTTTTCAGGTCGACTTCATCGTCGAACTGGGCTTGCAGTTCGAGCAGCCGGGCGAAGAGTTTCTTCATAATCGGCTTGCTCTCGGGCTTGCCGGCCAGGTCGTTCATTTCCAGGGGATCGTCGACCAGGTTATACAGCCTCGCGACCGAAACGGCCGGGTAGAGAATCAGTTTGTGGCCGTCCATGGTGACGGAGCGTTGCGCGTCGAGGTAGCCGCCGTAGATGGCGTCGTAGGGAACAACCTTCTCGCCGCGGATCAGCGGCATCAGGCTCTTGAACTCGACGTGGTCGGGCTTCTCCACGCCGGCCAGTTCGAGCGTGGTGGCCATGATGTCCTGCAGGTAGACGGGCGTGTCGATCTTCTTGCCCTTGGGCACGCCCGGCCCGGTCACCATCAGCGGCACGCGGACGCTGTGATCGTGGAGGTTCTGCTTGCCCATCAGCCCGTGGTGCCCCACGGCCAGGCCCTGGTCGGCGGTGAAGAAGATGTATGTATTGTCGGCCTTGCCGGTGGCTTGGATCGCGTCGAGGATCCGCCCCACTTGCGAGTCCATGTGGGTGATGATGGCGTAGTATTCCTGGCGATTGACCTTGATTGAGTGAGGCGTTCGCGGGAAGGGTGCGAGCTGCTCGTCGCGGAGCGTGCGGCCGGCCTTCATGGCTTCGTTGTAGGGGTACTCGGGGAGGAAGTTGACGGGCAGGTCGACCTTGTCGAGGGGGTACTTGTCGACGAACTCCTTGGGCGACTGGCGGGGGTCGTGGGGCGCGTTGAGGGCCAGGTACATGAAGAACGGCTGCTTCGCCTGTTTGGCCTGCTCCAGGAAGGCGAGCGAATCGTCGCCCAACACCTCGCTCCAGTGCTTACCGTCCTTCCAGTACCCTTCGAACTTGGGGTCCCATGGGCACCAGGGGTCGGACTGGCCTTCGATGGGGCGGTTGTAGCCGGCCTCGGTCTGGTTGGGCATGCCGGGGCGCTCGTGGACCTGGAAGTCGAAGGCCTTCTGGGCGTTGGCCTTCACGTGCCACTTGCCGGTCATGTAAGTCGTGTAGCCGGCCGCCTTCATGTGCTCCGACCAGAACCGGCCGGCCTGGCGTTCCCGCTCGACCGTCTTCTCCTTGTCGAGCCGTGCGGCTCGCCAGACGGATCGGCCCGTGTTGAGCATGGTTCGGCTGGCGATGCAGACCGCGCCCGTCCACGAGCCCTGGTTGTAGGCGTGGGTGAAGGTAATTCCGTCGTCGACCAGCCGATCCAGGTTGGGCGTCTCGACGACGGGATGCCCCAAGGCCCGGACGGTCTCGAAACACTGGTCGTCGGAGTAGATGAACACGATGTTGGGCTGGTCGGCCGCTCGGGCCGCGGCGGCAGCGAGCAGAAATAGGGCGAGGAAGAGAGCGGTTCGTTTCATGGCGGCGCACCTGTCGGGTTCGGGTGGCGGTGGGGAACGAGATCAGCCCATTTTCGCAGACGGAGGGCGGGGGTGCAAATGGTGGAGGACTCGCTTAACCCGCTGCCGTAGGCGACGACGATTCGTTTAACGCCCAGCCGCAGGCGCCGGCCGCAGCAGATCGTCTTTGCCATGCGAGCCGGCGCCTGCGGCTGGGCGTTAAACGATCTTTGTCTTGGCCGGCGTCTGTGGCAGCGAACGAATGCCCTTTTCGCGGAGCGAAAAGCAAGTGCGCCTGTGAAGGCGTTTGATCAGGAGGGTGGAAGTCCCTCTCAGGCTAACGTTACCGGCCTGTAGTCGAAAGTGGTAACTGCGTTTCCGCGAGGAAAGGTGGAGAGCAACCTGAGACGAACGGCCAGTCCGTAACATTAGTGAACTCGATTCGGCCAAGCCTGTCGGGGAGGCTCCTTGCGATGCCCGAACCCTTGATCGCGCGACGGTAAATCCCACCGACCTGAGCAGTCTGCCCGGGGGATAGACGCGGCAAGTCATGGCGGTGAAGTAACGTGCGAAAGCGACCATGACGAAATGGCAATGCGGTGGCTGGAGGCGGAATGGTCGGAAGATCAAACGAGATAAGCAGGGAGAGCTGTCGGGTACAGGACGCGGACGGTCCGCCGTCAAGAACAGCAGCGTGGAACACTGCTTGACCAATGGTCCAGGCCCCCCGGCGGAGTATCGCCCGCCGGCGGGAGCGAACAGGGCGATACCGGCGAGGTCGGATGATGCGGCCCGGCAGCAGTCAGAGTTCCCATAGTAGCGGCGAAGCCGTGCAGCAAAACGCGGTGGAGCCAAGGGGAACAGGAAGGTAGATGTGGGATGACCAAACCGCAGAAACGTAAACCGTATGCCCAAGGGCAGCCGAAACGTAAACCGGCTGCCACGCGGCAAAAGGATTACCTCCCGGTCACAGTGCCGTTCGCGGCTACACCGGCTGGAGAGCCACCGGCGATCGACCGGTGGGCTCATCGAGCGGTTTGGACGGACCGCATGTTGGCGACCCTTACGAACAATGAGGTGAAAGGAGGCAAATGGCACACGCTGATCGATAAGGTGTACAGCAAGTTGAACCTCTTCTGCTCGGCCGGCAAGGTGCTGGGCAAGCGAGGCGCCGCAGGTGTCGACCGGCAAACGGTGGAAAGCTTCGCCGAACACGAACGGGAGGAACTCCAGAGGCTTGAGACGCAACTTCGCGAGGGCACGTACGCCCCCGCTCCGGTGCGTCGGGCCTGGATTCCCAAGCCGGGCAGTTCGGAGAAACGTCCGTTGGGAATCCCCACGGTTCGGGACCGGGTTGTGCAAACGGCCCTGGTCCACGTGATCGAGCCGATTCTGGACCACACGTTTCATGAACGAAGCTTCGGCTTTCGCCATGGCCGCAGTTGCCATGACGCCCTGAGGTGCGTTGAAGGTCTGCTCACTGCCGGGTATGTGTACGTCGTGGATGCGGATTTGCAGGCCTACTTCGACACGATTCCCAAAGATCGCCTGTTGGAGATCGTCCAGCAGAAGATTTCGGATCGTCGTGTATTGGGTCTGATCAACCAGTTTCTGGATCAGGGGATTATGGAAGACCTGCAGACCTGGACTCCGGAAGCCGGAGTCCCGCAGGGAGCCGTTCTCTCTCCGGTTCTGTCGAATGCCTATCTCAACCCGTTGGACCATCGTATGGCCGAGGCCGGTTTCCAGATGGTGCGCTACGCCGATGACTTCGTCATCCTGTGCCGCACGCTCCAGGAAGCGGAAGCGGCCCTGGCTGCGGTCCGGCAATGGGTTGAGAGCCATGGGCTGAAGCTGCATCCGACCAAGACGCACATCGTGGACTCGCGGGAGAAGAGCTTCTCGTTTCTGGGTTATTCGTTTCGCGGCGAGTTTCGCTTTCCGCGTGCGAAAAGCCACCGGAAGTTCGTCGAGCGCATCCGCGAGTTGACTCCGCGGAAATCGGGCAAGTCGCTGGAAGAAACCATCCAACGGCTCAACCGAATGACGCGGGGCTGGTTCAACTACTTTCGTCACTGCCACTGGAACATCTTCAAGACCTACGACGGCATGATTCGTCGGCGTCTGCGGAGGATGCTCCTGAAACGACAGCGGCGGAACCGCAAACGCCTGCCACGCAATCAGCGTTGGCCCAACGCCTACTTTGCGGAACATGGGTACAATAGCCTGAATGCATCCCATGTACGTTTCGTCCAATCCACAGGAACCTACTAACCGGAGAGCCGTATGCGGGAAAACCGTCCGTACGGTTCGGAGGGAGGGGCGGTCGAACTCAATCGGCCGTCCCTACCCCTATCGTTACGGGAAGCGGAGTTTCAACACGTAGAATTCCCAGTCGGTTTGGAATTTGGCCATGTCGTCGGTGGCGAGGAGAGCGACGAGGGTGTTGTAGCCGGTTGGATCGGCGGCGGCGTCGGCGCGGAAGCGGCGGTAGAACTTGCGGAGCAGGTCGTGCTCCTGCAGGTAGTAACAGAGGTAGCGGGCCTGGGCGTAGTTGGTGCCCGTCGGATCGTCGTAGAATTCGTCGGTGGTGGTCGAGCAGAGGGTCTTGAAACTGGGGAGCCGCTTGTCGCGGATGGCATTTTGCAGGCCGGCAAGCCGCCAGTTGGTGAAGCCTTCGATCCGTTCGTCAACCGTGCCGCACTGTTCGAAGAGCGAGCCGAGCCCTTCGTTGAGCCAGGAGGGGCAGGCGGGAAAGTCGGCCGCCACGAAGGGGTGAACGATCTCGTGGACCAGCGTCCCGCCGCCCGTGGCGATATTCATGACCAGCGCCTTGTGCTGGGAGGAGTAGTAGCCGTAGGGCGTGTGAGGACGGCTGCCGAACAGTTCGGCCGCGTGCTTCTCGTAGCTCTCCTTGTCCTTGAACAGCCAGATGTCGAGGATCTCCGTGGGCTCCTTGTCGAAGAACGAGGCCTTGAGATGGTCGACGGCCCACTTGACGGTCTTCTCCGCCCGCTGGCGGACCGCGTCGGGTGTCTCGTCGCCGATGACGACGAACGGCTTCTGGATGATCACGGTGAAGCCGTCGTGGGGCAGACGCTTCTTGAGTTGCAGCACGTGCTGGGCGAAATCGGCCGCGGTGGGGCCTTCGGCGGGCAGCGGCTTTTCCGGCCGGGGTGCGTCGGGGGAGGCGGCGGGCAACGCCGAGGCGGCGAGGAGGAGGAGTACCACGCTATGAGCCATGAGCGGTCAGAGGTCAGAGGTCAGAGGTCAGAGGGCAGAGGGCAGAACATGGTGGGCCGCGGCTCGTGGCGGGATGAATTGGGTGGTCTCGGTGTTGGGCCGCGGGACGGGGGGAGGGGTGTTTGTGCTATGGTTCGCCTTGGCCCACCCTACGGGGGTCTCGACTCAGGAGAGTCGAGCGACGGGGGTCTCGACTCGGGAGAGTCGAGCGACGGGGGGCTCACTTGGTGCGGAACTTGTGGACGATGGTGACTTCGCGGACCTGGCGGCTGGAGGGTTCGAAGGCGCGGATGCGGATCTGGATTCCCTGGAGGGGGGCGGTATAGGGGGGCTGGGTCTCGCGTTCGCCGACGTCGTCGACGCCGCTGGCACCGTCGTTGTCGAGCCCGTCGGTGCCCTCGTCGTAGAGTTGATTTCCGCCGCCGTCGGTGTCGCGATCTTCGTTGCCGACGGGGACCGGTGCTGGCGCCCGGTTGGCATCGTAAGGGCTGTCGGAGACGAAGCTTACACCGTGGTAGTTGTATTCGTAGTGCAGCGACCAGGTGTCGTAGATGGCCGGGAAGTACTCGTAGGGCTGCTTCTGGTAGCTGGGACCATAGTCGGGCGGATAGGGATGTTCGCCCAAGGCATACGGCCATTGGGTGCCGTAGGCCAGCGACTTGGGATGTCCCTGCCGGGCGAAGATGGGCGGGGGAAGGGTGCCGCTCGTGTTGACGGCCGGGTTGTCGGGATAGTAGGCTCTGCCGCTGGGATCGGCGTAGCGCGGGATCTTGGCCATGTAGTTCAGGTCGACATAGGCGCCCGTGGGCGGCAGGCCGCTTGTGCTGGCGAACCCCGCGATTCGAACGGTCTCCTGGAATGTTCTGAGTCTCGCAATATACCCGGGGTCGCCGGGCATAACGACGACTTCGGGATTGAGCGGGTTGCCGGTCGTGTGGGAGAAGATAGGGGCGTTGGGGTCCCATGCCTTGACGTCAAAGCCGATCACGTTGGTCATGATCACGTCGTCGCTGACGCGGGTGGCGTTGACGCGGTAGGCCGCCATGGCCCCGGTGTTGGGATCGACGTTGGTCCAAGGGTGTTCGCGCCCGGGGGTCCAGGGATCGAAGGGTCCGCTCGGTTCGACGGAGGCGGGCAGGGGCGGCATCTGGATGAGCATGGGATTGGTTCGATCGACGCCGAAGGCATTTTCGCTGGGAATCGCATCGCCCGCCACCCAGGGCGCGGCGCCGGCGGGCCAGGGCGCCGTGGGATTAGGCGGGTTGGTCGGGAACTGCGTATAGGGCGTGGAACTCTCCGCCAGGATCGGCAGCCCGAGTCCGGGCACCCACCGGTCGGTGCCCGGGATTGGGGCCCCGAGCCAGGGGCGGAGGAAGAAGGGGTAGACCTTTCCTTCGGTCATGTAGCGAACGGAATCGCCCTTGTTCATGAAGACGCCGCTGACGTTGGCGGGAATCGGCGTGGGTTGGGGATCGGTGAACGCCCGCGGGTCGGGGTGGTGAGCGAAGCGGCACGAGGGGGTCGTCAGGTCGGCGAGGGAGTTGGCCTTGAGGACCGGGCGGTGCTGCGTGGTGGTGGGGGTGGTGGTGGTCACCGTGGCGTCGTCCCAGGTCTTGTGGACGGAGAGGTCGTAGGCGGAGTAGAAGCCGTAGGGGGAAACAGATCGGACGTCGATTTCGGGCTTGATAAGCAGGACACGGCGATAGAGGGTCCGCCCGCGGACGAACCAGATAATCTCGGCCGAGTTGGCGGTTTGGGTCGTGTTGCCGATCAAGCCGGTGTAGGGTTCGCCCTTGCTGGTGACGGTGAACATGATGATATCGTCGATGTCGCCCGCGGTCGTCTCGACGTCGAGAGGGACGATCCCGTTGACCTCGCCTTCACGATCGCTGTTGATCGAGTAGTTGGAGAGGACGGCCATGCTTGTCGGGTCGCTCGGGTTCTGGAGATAGAGCTGGAAGGGTTGGACGATCGGGCCGATGGGGCCTTCGACGTACTCGAAGTACCCCTGGCCGTCGCGAGGATGGCGAGGGGGCGACATGACGACCGTCACGTTGTCGAGATCCTGGCTCAGGGTGGCCACCGTGGAGCGGAGCTGCTGGGTCATGTTCAGGGTGGAACGCGACTGGCCGATGCTGTCGGTGACGTTGGCGAAGATCACGGTGACGGCCATCATGATGATGAGCATCAGGACGGTCGCCGTGAGGATTTCGACCAGGGTGTAGGCATGGCGAGCCGGGCGGCGGTAGGGACCGACGCGGAATCGACGCGGAAGGAGTTGGCGGGATCGTTTCATGATTATGGACTCCTCATCGGTCCTGGCATTTTGTCGCGCGGCCCGCCGGGCCTGGAAGCCTGAAGCCTCGCCTGCGGCAGCGGGCTAAACGAGTTATTCGATGAACCTTCTAAGCAAAACAGCCTTTTCGGTATTCAAATCCTGGCCGGGAACGAACCCGACGGGGATGGAGCGATCGATGACGTAGAAGGCGCGGTGACGTTTGACCTCGCCCGACTCAACGCCCAGCTCCTGGCCGATCGTGTAGCCCTCGGGGTAGACGTGTTTGTGCCACGAGACGCCGGGATCGTAGAGGCCGTACTTCTCGACCTCGAAGTAACCGACGGTGATCCAGAGTGCGTAGACGTTGGACCGGGTCGTGGTCAGGTTGCTGAGGCGAGAGAGCGACTCGTATTGGTAGTAGGGGTTCTTCTGGTCGTTGTCATACGCGGCGGTCGAGGCCGAATTGGCAAACAGCGGGGGGCGGTTGTTCAGCGGCTCCAGAAGGTTCCCCGGATTGAATCGAGCTCGGAGCAAGGTCGCGTTGACGCCCTCCTGAATGACATGGGCGAAGTAAGGGTCATACTCGTTATTGGCTGGATCCACCGGCATGCCCGGCAGGGTCATTGGGTTGTCCGGTATGTCTCGCCCCGGCATCGACGGCAACAAGTATTCGCCGGCAAACGACCGGAAGGGGTTCGCAACCCGGGTCGGGAGGGGCGGCGTGGCCGCGGAGGCCAACGGATCAAGGTCGAACGGGCCCGTCGCCGGATCGCCGTAGGCTCGCCTTGCATTGATGAAGAAGGCGGCGGTATTGGGATCGGCCAGTTCTGCATCGTCGCCAGCCAGACCTTGCCAGACGGTCTGTTCGTTGAGGGTATTGAGGTTGATCTTTCCAGGTTCGCGATAGTCGGAGAAGGTATTGAAAGGCGGATGGAACAGGTGGGGCGGTTCGTTAGGTCGTTGTCCCATCAGGGCGGCGTCGTAGCCGTGGACATAGGAGTTGACGAAGCGGGTGGGAACGTGGACGTATTCCAGGATGCGGTAGAAGTTGGAGGCGCGCACTTGCGCGGCGGGAAGGTCGTTAAGGGTGGCGTCGGTGAGACCGCGCAGTCTTCCGCGTGCCGCCTCCACGTCGGCGGAGGGCGAGTTGTCGGACGGATTGCGAGCGGCAAAGAAGCTGCCCAGATGGGAGAAGCCTTCGTGGCCGCCCGTGTAGGACTGGTTGGCCGTGGGCGCTTTTGTCAGGTCGTTCTCGTAGGAGGCGAGCAGTTGCGACGACCCCACAACGGGTACCTGGAGCAATTCCAGGGGATTGGCAAAAGGCCGGTTGAGCCAGGTGATCCAGGGGAACGGATCGGGATTAAAGCGCAGACTCCCGGCAGCGCCGCTTTCTGTTCCCGGAGCGCCGGCGTAGGACGCGCTGACCGCGAAATCGGAAGCCGAGAGCGGCCTGCCCTCGAAGTAGAATTCGTTGAGGTAGCCTAAAGAAGCTCCAAGCGAACCATTGAAGTGCGTATGCGTTGCCGCAACGCTCCCATTCAGGGCGACGGGGTTTCTGGCAAGAGGGACGTTGGTATCGGGGGCATTCACCAATACCGGTTGCCAGAAGGAACGCGTGTTGGCGGCGTCGCCGATTTCTTCGCCTCGCTGGCGAGTGAAGAGCGAAGCGACGTTCGACGAATCCAACGGGTATGGCCGGTTGTTGTCGCTGGGAATCACGTGGTTGTCAGCACCGGAATCGCTGTCGAAAACGGTCAGGTCGACGGGAGCGAAGTCGACGGTTCGATAGGGATTCTGATCGACATGGTAGGGGCGTGTCGGATCGGCGAGCCGCTGCAGATGAACGTAGTGAACGGCCGACACGGTACCGCCATTTCCTCCAAGAGGACCGTTCCACGCTTCGTAGATGTTGTCGTTATCCGAGTCGGTGGCTCCCCACGTGTCGCTTCGGCTCAAGTCCTCGGCCGGATCCTGAGGGGTTGCGCCGTCGTCGTAGCCGTTGACCCAATTGAAGTTGGCCGGGGGAGGCGTCGCGTCAGCGGCATACCCATTGATTGGTTCAGAGATGCTGAGACGAAGGTCTCGCAACGAGGTGCTGGCGCCTGCACGAACCTTGTCGATAACGATTCCAACGGGGGGGCTGACGGCGCCAGCGCTCCTGAGTTGTTCGACAGAATCGTTCACGCCGTCGGCAAAAACGCGGACCTGTTGGGTGACGTTCGGATCGACGTTCGGGACAATCTCAATACGCCGGAGATTGCTTACGTCGGAAGCAGGCGTTGCACCGAGTAGGGTAACCCCATTTCCAGGCCCGGGACCGTATTGGTTGTTGCGGTAATCGCCCGGGCCCACGACAGCATAACGACGAGGCAGGATCGGGGCTAATGCCGACGCGGACGGACGGAAGGCCGGAACTGTCGGGCTTTCGTCGGGGAGGACATCCGAAGAGTCCACGAAATAGACCAACCGAGCCAAGGTCGGCGGGTTACTCAATGTCGCATCGAGAGGATCGGCGTAGCCCAACCGGTTGTTTGGCAGTTCGCCGGCCCTTCGGTCGGTGGGTAGAGCATAGATTGCCAGACGCCACACGGGACTCCCGCTGCCCGGGGTTTGTTGATTCAGGCGGATACCGCCCACATTGTTGCCGCTTGACGGATCGACCGCGAATTCACCGGCGACGAGTTCGGAAGGTGTGTTTGGGTTGAAGACCTCGACGAAAAGTGCACCCTCCGGACGACGCGTATTGATATACTCTCTTGGATCGGGGGGAGGCGAAGACGTAGGCGGCTTCTGCGATTGCCGCCGATCGTGGGTAGCCACGGTTTCGGTGATCAGCAGTTCGGGACGTTCGCAGCCGAAGACGACGCCGGTGTCGTCCTCGTGAGTGGCCGGATCGCCGTCGCCACTCCAGGTGGAGATGAGCTGCCCCGCGGCGACCGAGGTCGCCGCCGTGGCAAAGGGATAGATGTCGTATTCGAAAGGGGTCATGATTGAGTCGGAGTCGCAGAAGTCGACCACATTGATTGCCCATTGGGCAATGGCCCGAGCCCGAGCCTGCTGCCTATCCACAGCGCTCGGAACAAAAGACGTATTCGTGTTCAGTTGCCGAGCGATGAAGGGGTCCCATTCGGGATACCAGGCTTCGTCGACCAGGGCCATCATGAGCACGTAGAGGTGGCGGGCGTAGGCCTGGCGATACTCGTAGATGCGATCGTGAACCGGCGAGGCCTCGAGATGCTCGGCCAGCGCACCGGGGAGCGACGGGTTGTCGTCGGCGGCGTCGATGGTCCCGCTGCCGTCATAATCCCGGTACTCCCAGCCGTCGTTGTCGTGATCGAACCGGGCGGTGGCCGAGAACATCTCGAATCGGCCTGCCGCGGCGAGGGTGAGCCGCTCGCTCGGCTCGTCGACGATTCCGTCGCCGTCGTCGTCGACACCGTTGCCGAAGGGGCGGTTGAGGTCCATCCGCAGGCCCGAGAGCAGGTCGGTTCCCAGCAGTTCGGCAATGTTGACTCGCTTGGCGCCTTCGACGGCATTGGCAACGCCGGTGACGGCGCTAGGATAGCGTAAAGATAGCGCGGGCGGTGGACACGACGGATCGGATACCCACGCCTGGTTGACTGAGTGGATCCGCGCGGCGATCAGGTCGTCGATATGGAGCGGCGGGCGAATCTTGTTGGCGTCGACCGGATCTTGCCCGAGCACTTGCCAGTCGTCGAGTAACTCCTTAGGCAGGGCCATGGCGGGCACGGGGATGTCCCAACTCTCGGTGGTGGCCATGAAGCGGTAGGGGTCGTTGGCGCCGGCGTTGAGCAACTGGCGGAGTCGGCCCGGGAGACGGTAAGCGTCGGCGTCGAAGCGGCGGAGGAAGGGCTCGAACTCGGCGATCGTGAAAGGATTATCCTGGCCCGCATTGGAGCCGGCATCCTGGGCAGCCAGGCGGCCGAGCCGGAGCTCGTAGGGGGTGTCGACCAGCGACGAGGCAAAGGCCAATTGGTTCGAGCCGTACACGTAGCCGAGCGGATTGACCGCCAGGGCGACGGGGCGCAAGTCGGAGTAGATGGGCTGGCCGAAGAGGTCGAGCCCCACGGTCATGGCGCCCTTCAGGTCGAGGGGCGAGCCCCAGGGGCTGGGCGTGCCGCTGGCCAGCCAGGTCATGTAGTTGTAGGCAGTGGGCATACCGAAGAGCCTTGCCATGGCCAGGGCTTCGGCGGTGTTGCTCTTGCCCGGGCCCGGCTTGTAGAATTCGGCCGCCGTTCGCTCGTACAGCTCGCCGTAGCGCCCGTCGAACTCCACGTAGCGCGAACTGAGCGTCCCCTTCCAGCCGAGCATCAGGTTGCGGTAGAGGAGCATCGCGTAATTGTGGCGGTCCGCCGGGACCGTATAGACGCTCTTGGCGATCTCATAGAACATGGGGTAGAGGCTGATCTCCGCCGGCCCGGTGCCCTGGCCGCGGCGGAGGGAAACGTTGCTGGTGGCGTCGGCTGCCGGGCCGACGCTTTCGGTGAGCTGTTGGCCATAGACGACGCCGTCGACCGCGAAGTAGTCGTCCCGCAGTTCGTCGCTGTTGACGGGATTGCCCGGGTAGAGCAGCCCGGTGGCGTCGTGGGTGTATTTGTTGGCAAGTTGTTCCAGGGAGCCGGCCGTGTTGAGGTTGAGACGCCCGTCGAGGTCGATGCAGTGCATGGCGACCAGCGGCTTGTATTTCCGCCCGTCGGGCAAGCTGCGGACGGGGAGGCCGATGTCGACCCAGATGCTGTCGGGGACGCCGTCGCCGTCGTTGTCGACGTCCCAGGGGACGATTTCCTCGTTGTACAAGCCGTCCCCGTTCGTATCGTCGGGGAGGCCGTCGTTGTTGACGTCTACGAACCACGGATAGGTCAAGCCGGGGACCAGATTGGCAGCACCCCAGGCGCGTCGAGCCTTGGCTTGAAGTCGGGAGATATCCGAGTCCGCCAAAACGCTCGCGGTATCGTATTTTGGCGTATTGGCCGTCGGCCAGTTCGAGTTGCTGCCGTCGAAGTCTGGGTGGTCTTCCGAGAGGGGACGCAACAAACAGCGGCGCTTAACTTCAAGAATAGTGTTCTTCACCGCGGCGGTGGGGGCCAACTCAGGGCGGATAAGAACCCGCCAGGCCTCCACTGGCAACAGGCCGTAGGATGAGCCCTGAAGCAGTGCAGCTAAACGGTGGAGCCAGTAGTCAGCCAAGGCAGGGCGGTGCAGCGACGGGCTGCGTGTAACGACCGTGCCGGCACCATCGAAGTGCTCCATTGCCAGGAGCATGTTCTGGGCGTCGGGGGCATCGTAGTCTTCATTGGGAGAGTAGGGGGTGTAGAGCGCCGTGGGGGCATAGTAATTGGGATCGGTGGGGTTGGGCAGCAGGGCGAAGGGTTGCTCGAACGGCGACCCGGTGTAGCCCGCGTTGTTGAAGATCTTGGCATCCGAGACGGCATAACCGGGTATGGGGTTGGGATTGTAGCCGACGCCCGTGCCGGAGAACGGGGTGCCGTTGATGACGAAGTCGGGGCCGGTGTTCTTGATGCGGGAGGGGTCGCCGGTTTTCCGAAAGTAGTTGACCGTGTCGGCGGCCGAAACGCCCTCGAAGGGGAGCACCTGGTAGCGGTGGTAGATGACGGTGCCGCTGGCGTCGCTGAAGGGAACGCGGCGGTAGCCGACGATCCGCGTGCTCTTGTTGTACAGGTTGTACCGGCGACTGTTCGGATCAACTATCGTGAGGACGCAGCCGACGCGGCGCTGGAATTCGGACGGTTCGTTGGCCACAGCGTTGGTGCCACTGGCGCCGAACCACTCGGGGATGGTGCGAGTTGTTGGCACCTGGTTGCCGGCGGTGGCCAACTGGCCTGCCGAAGGATTCCCCTCCGGAAAGTCCGGAATGAGCCCGCCGGAGTAGCCCAAGTTATTTCCGGGAAGCGTGTAACCAGCGGTGAACTCGATCACCTGGCCGCCGGCTGCCGCGGTCTGGTGGGCGGTGACGGCAGTGGGGATGCCCGGCAGCAGGTTAGGAGCCAGCCCCTTGGGATTCGGGTTTGTTCCGGTACCGAAAGGAAAATCGGGTGAAACGGTGAAGCCGTTGATAACCCAGCCGGTGACGGCGTTTTCGCCGTAGAGGTCGGACATCAGTGAGTGACCGCGGACGACCGAAGTGGGAACCGCCGTATCGCGGAGCGCCTGACGCATGGCCTCATCCAAATCGAGGCGGGGCGAAAAAACCTCGCGGCCGGCATTCTGGAGCGACTTGGCAGACCGGTTGGCGTGGGAGGCGATGACCACGAAGGCGAAGGCCGTGGCGGCGAACAGGGCCAGCATGCCGAGCAGGACGAGCAGGATGACGCCCCGGCGACGGGAAGAGTGAAGGGGGGACCTTGCCCCGGCCCTCCGCCTCGCTTCGCTGGAGAGGGAGATGGTGCGATCACCATTGTAGGACAGGTTTGTAACCTGTCGGGACAGGATGCAATCCTGTCCTACGGTTCGGTGTTTATGGGTTGCCATGGCGAGCTACCTCATTCTGTTTCGGATGGGTCCCCTTGCCCGGACCGGACCGAAGAAGAGTGAAGGGTGAAGGGTGAAATTTTCACGCTTGGCCCTTTGGGTGTATCTGGCGCTATAGTTCTCGGATATCGACGGTGGTGGAGACAACGCCGACGACGTCTTCGATAAGGGCCGCCTCGGCGATGTCGGTTGCGGGGTTGAAACGCGGATAACTGCCGTCGTCGGTTGTGTCAACTTGCCAATCAGGACCGGCCAGGGTGACGTAGCGGCCGCGACCGGTCAGTGCCGGCCCGGTGAGGTTGGACGGGTCGAGAAAGGGTGGCGTGAAGCTCGCATCTATGGTGAATTCGTCGTCGACGCTGACGACCCGATACCACTTGCAGACTGTCGGAGGGGTCTCCACCCAGACGCCGCTGTTATTGTAGGTTCTCACAGGTCGAGAGCGGTCGACGGCTTTGAGCATGATCCATTGATCCTTGCGGACCTCGAGATAGCCGGCCGGGGGATTCGTGGGGACATTGGTGGTGCCCACGCCGGTGCCCGGCACGAACAGCAGGACGTCGCCGCCGCTGACGCCTCCACCGACGATCTTGGCATATACGGAACGCTCGCGAATGGCCTCGGCGTCGGTGGCGTCGTAAATCTCCGCCGGAGTGGCGATGCAGGGCAAGGTGCGGTTCTGGAAGACGACAATCGAGATTTCGTACTGTGTGACCGTGGCGGGATTGACCAGGGGAATGCCGGGCGTGGTCATATTGCCGTCGTTGTCGTGGTCCCAGGTGGCGTCGTTTGTCGTGTATCGCAGTTCGGTAGACGGCATCACCGGTGAAATCATGGCCGACCAGGTGTATTGGTTGTTGCCGCTAGCCACCAGAGGATAGTCGCCCGTGCCCATGGTCGCCTCGTCGCTGCGGAGGACCGGAAAGGGCCAGTCCTTTCCGTCGGTCCAGGTGAAAGACTGGCGGGGCCGTGCGTTGTCGCTTTCGAGGGAGAAGACCAGTTCGTCGGCCCAGGTGGTGATCCGTTCGGCCAGGGCCTCGTGGATCGGGAAGCCGACGCGGCGAGCCAGGGCCCGTTCGGGCCATTGGCGCACATAGGGTCCGGTCCCTACCGTGAATTCCCGGTCAGGATAGCCCGTGTAAGGAAAATGGCGGACGGTGTCGGTCAAGTCGTTGTTGCCGTAGAGGGTGAAGAAGGGATCGAGGAAGAACACCTCGCCGTAGATCAGCCCGGTGAGGTTGTCGTTTCGGTTGGGCGGTGTGTTGACGTCGTAGATCAGGTAGTCATTGGTGCCCGTGTTGCTGTACTCACCCGAATTGACGATGGCCGACCTGAAGACGCCTATGCCGCCCCATTTCTGTTTCCACAGTCCGGGCTGATACCAGCGACGGACTTGGATGTCGTTGAGGGCGGCGCGCCCGCAGGCGGCGGAGCGGTCGCTTTTGAGAGCCTCGTTCATGAGGGCGTTGCCGGCGGGAATGACCATGGCGATGCCCATCAGGCCCAGGGTGAGGACGAAGACGGAGACCAGCACCTCGAGCAGGCTCAGGCCGCGACGGGCGCGGAAGGTAGCAGGCATACGCCGTGTGCCGTCCGCCGGAGTCGCAGGGGCACTGCTTGCAAGCCAGCAGTGGCACACGCGGTGCCGAACGTTAAGCGACCAAGCGCGGGGCAAGCCCACGCGGTTAGACTCAGCGCGGGGCAAGCCCACGCGGTTAGGTTTGTTTGCCGACTCGGGGATCGGTGTATTGATCAAGGTCGCGTTCATTCTTCGGATGCTCCCTTGCTGACTTGGCCTTCGCGGGCGTAGAACCGGGAGATTTGCATTTGAACCGCCAGGTTTGTGGGATCGGTTTCGTCCGGGTCGCCGGGGACCCAGACCTCGGCCGGGGTGGCAAACGGGGCGTTGACTTGGGCCGAATTGACCGCGCCGTTCTGGGGAGCGATCGCCATCCAGATATTGGAGGCGTCCTGCCAGTTGTGCAATCCGTCTTCGGCGAGGGAGCGGACGCGGCCGGGCGTGGCGGCGCTGGAGATCGGCTCGTGCCCGGTGCGCTGCCACTTGCCGACCATGAGGAAGACGGGGCGGGTGATGCGAACGGGTTCGTACGTGGGTGCGCCCGTCGAGGTCGCGGCCATCCAGTGGTAGACCGCCTCGACGGCCCCGTTGGGGGCGAAGAGGACCATCGGACCGTAGCTTTCGCCGGAATCGCCGATGCGGGCGAAGCCGTCGGAAAACTGGCGGATCTCACCTGAGTCCTGCTCATAGGTCTCAAAGGCGCGGGGCGGGAGCGGTGGGCCGGCCGCGGGGTAGTAGTCGGCCGGGGTGTAGTAGCCCGAGTCGCCGAGGTCGATGACGACATCCTTGGGGAGTCGGACCGGCGGGACCGGCGAGGGCTGGGGCTGACGCTGGATCTGGAAGGGAACTGCGTTTGACAGACTTGTGGTGGGCCAGGGGACGCCGCCCAACTCACTCGCCGAGGTGGCGACGACGAGAACCTGGGTGTCGACGTAATTATCGCCATTCGTATCGGCCGCGTAGCCGGCCATGTTGGGATCGAAGAACGTGAGGTACCCGTCCCCGTCGGTCGCGAAGTTCGTGTTGGTTATTACATAAGACGGTCCCTGGTAGTTGAACTGGATGCGGTCTCCGATGCGGATCAATCGGTTGGCGAAGTCACTGACCTGGATATGCACTTGCAGTTCGACCAGGGAACCCCCGGCGCTGACATTCTGCACTCTTACGCGGGAGTTGGAGAACTCGCCGGCGTAGGGGGGCGGGATTTCGACCAGGCGAAGGACGTTGCAGGCGTCGTCCTGGTAGACGGTGGCGCCGGCGGTGTCGGTCTGCTGGACCCGTTCGAAGAGGACGCCGACGGGACGCTGGATCTCGAGGGCCCGGATCTTGGCCTGGGTGAGCAAGACGTCGATCGCCCGGACGGCCTCGCGGAGCCTTCGACCCTCGGTCAAGGGGCGAATGGTGGGGATGGCGAAGGCGGCCAGCAGGAGCATGATGGTGACGACGACCATCAGTTCGACCAGCGTCACGCCGCGCCGAGTGTGCGGGTTTCGATGGAGAGCATTCATCAGTTCATCCCCAGCGAATGGTTGGTGATGTTGTCGGTGTGGTGGCCGGCTTCTGCGGCAACGTCCGGATCCGGGTCTGTCGGCGAGCACGGCGCACCGATGTCCAAACCGTCAATCCAGACTTTGGCGAGACTCTCTCCGGGGGCGAATTGGACGTTCCAGTTCGACTTCTGATTGAGCCCGTAGATCTTGTCCGGTCCGCCTGAATAGACCAGCGGCACGAGCCGGTAGGTGGCAGCGGTTGCCGGGCGGTGCCATTTGCTGTTTTCCTCGATCAAATCGCCGAGCCGCCGCGGGTTCATGGGGTCGGAGTCGTTTTCCGGATCGCCTGTCATCAAGTCTGACTCGGTGACGAACCCAGGAGCCCATCGAATGAACATGATGGGGCGGTCCCAGGCGTCGTGGAACTCCATGAAGCCGTCGCCGTCGGCGTCGCCGATCTCGTCGTCGCGAAACTGCTCGCGAGCTTCGGGATCGGCCTGGATGATCATGTACAGACACTCGGCCGAATCGAACTTGGGGTCGAACTTGTCCCGGTTGCTGTAGAGTTGCCGCCAATAGCGCTTTGCGAGCGACGTGCGAGCTATACCGGCAATTGGCTGGTTTTTCTCGTCGGGCATCATGGCGTAAGGCGTTCCGTTTGTGTCAACCCAACTTCGCTGGCTTCGATCGGCAGACGCAAACGAGGCAACCGGGTGCACTTCGCCCAAGTCTCCGTCGGCAGCGGACATGTCGGTGGTGAAGTCTAGCGCTGCTGTGGTTGACGGATAAATGGAACTGGAGGAAGCGACGGGGAACACGATATCCCTGACACGGTCCGGCATTTCCATCCGCATGATTTCATGGAGGACGCGGAACTTGAGTTCCGCCATGGCGTCGGGCGGCATGCGGCGGTTCCGCATCGGCAGCCGGCGGGTGAAGAACTCGGCGTACTTGGCCTGGATGATCACATCCAGCTTGGCGATCGTGGCCTGAGTCTTGGCCTTGCGGGCGCTCTGGCGGGCCGCGTAGACCGCGCCGAGGGACATGCCGGCCAGCATGCCGATGATGGTGATGACGACCAGGAGCTCGACGAGAGTGAAGGCGGCCCGATCGTTGGTTGGTTGGTTGTGTTTCCGAATCATGTTAGCCTCCTTCCGGGAGGGCGGCTGGCTGTGGGGAGTCGCGTCACATTTCGGACTCGAGGTCGCTCTTGGCAAAGTTGGTCAGGTTGTCGAAGTCGCCGTCGGAGAAGTTCTGGCCGACTTTGGAGAAGCGGAAGTCGTAGGCGCCGTAGGGCGCCGGGGGCGGGCTGGCCGCCCCGGGGGTGCTGGTGGAGAAGACGCCGTCGAGTCCTGGGGCGATGATCTGGTAGCCCTCCGGCTCGCGCCAGACGCGGAGTACCGTGGCAGGAGTGGTAGCGTGAACCGACAAGGTCGGCACGGGGTCGTAGGCGTCTTCGAGGTAGGGAACGCAGTAGTTGTCGGCGGCCAACTCGAACTTGAAGGGTCGGAAGAGGTCGTTGTCGTCGGCGTCTCCGTACTCGAAGTTGCCGGACTTGTTGTTCTTGATCGCGCGGAAGTAGACGTAAGGGGCGCGGGGCTGCACGTTGGGCTGCATGAGTTGCAGGGCGTCCATGCGATTGAGGTCGAAGTCGTAGTAGGGAGTCGTGCGAGGCTCGCCCCCCTTGAAGGGGTTAGACGGATCGGTGCTGAAGCCTTTGGGCTTGCCGCTGGCGTCGGGGATTCCTCCGAGCCAGAAGGTCAAGGCGGTGGAGGGATTGAGTTGGTTCTTGGCGGGGCCAGCGGTAACTGGTTGACCAACGGAGGAACTGAGAAGCGTGAGGAAGGCCGCGAACCGATCTTCGTCGGTGGCACCGGCGAGTCGCATTTGGGGGAAGGCCTTGCGGAGGTGGCGGACGACCCGGGCACGGGCGGCGGGGCCGCGGGGGTCGGCTGCCGGCAGATCGCAGAAGGCGAAGTCGGGGGGGAGTTCGCCGACGGTGCTTTTGTAGTTCTGGAGGCCCATTTCGACCTGTTTGACGTCGGCGACGATGATGCCGCGGAGGACGCCCTTGCGAGCGGCGATGGTGGCCCCGGTGATCAGCCCGGCGAGGATGCCGATAATGACGATCACCGTGAGCATTTCAACCAGAGTGAAACCGCCCCGGCGTGCGGGTTTCGTCTTGGGGTTCTTGACGGTCATTTTCGTTTCCTCCCGAGATGGTGAGCTATGAGCTTTGAGCCGTGAGCTTTGGCGGTTGTAGGTTTGCTGGCATTCACTCTTCTGCTTGCGCAGTGCGGGCGCAGAGGCGGTTTGGGGACGGCGCTGTGCGTCGAGCTTGCGCGAGTCAGCAACATGCTTTCGTGCCAATTGGCGCCTCGCCGGATGCCCTTATCCCGGAGAGGCCGGTCTGGCCCGATCAAGTCAGTTCCGAAATCAGTTTGATCAGCGGCAGGAACAAGGCGATCACGATGAAGCCGACGGCCACGCCGAGGATGATGATCAGCAAAGGTTCCATGAGGGCCATCAGGCCGTCGGTGAGCACTGCGACTTCTTCGTCGTAGGTGTCGGCGACCTTGTAGAGCATCGTATCGAGTTCGCCCGTTTCCTCGCCGACGTCGACCATGTTGACGACCATGTCGTCGAGGATGCGGGCGTTGATCTTCATCATATACATGAGGGCCCCGACGGCCGGGACCCAGAAGGTGTACCAGAAGTGGGTCACCGGATGGTAACCCGGCTTGGAGAAGTCCTTAAGGGGCTGCGAGATGGTTTCGCCTTCGCGGATGGCGTCGAGGGTCTTGGAGAAGAGCCGCTCGAAGACGGCGCTGCCGGAAGTTTCCCGGGTGATTTGCAGGGCTTCGAGAATGGGCACGCCGCTGGTCACCAGGGTACCGAGGGTGCGCATGGTTCGGGCCACGATGTTCTTTTCGACCAATTGCCCGAACAGCGGCATTTGTATGAGGAATAGGTGCCACCCGTAGCGCCCGTGACTGAACTTGCAGCTCAGCGTTATGAATAACCAGATGCCGATGGGGATGCCGGGGATGAGGTACCAGAAGTTGAGGATGCCGTAGGAGATGGAGACGAGGATGACGGTCATGGCGGGAAGCTCGACGCCGAACTCGTCGAAGATTTTTTGGAAGGCGGGCACGATCTTCATCATGATGAAGACCAGGATGCCGGCGGCAAAGGTGACCACGCAGATCGGGTAGATCATGGCGCTTTTGACTTTGCGTTTCAGCGACTCGGACCGTTCCATGAATTCGGCGAGACGCTGAAGGATGGTTTCGAGGGCACCGCCCGCCTCGCCGGCCTTGATCATGTTGCAGTAGAGCCGGTTGAAGGCCTTGGGCGATTTGGACATGGCCTCGGAGAGGGTCGCCCCGGATTCGATTTCTTCGCAGACGTCCATGAGGCAGTTGCGGAGTTGCCCGGGTTTGGCCTGCTGCTGGAGGATTCGGAGGCTGCGGAGAATGGGCAGGCCGGCGTCCTGGAGGATGGACAACTGGCGGGTGAAGGTGGTGAGGGTTTTGGATTTGACCCTTCCGAAGGCGAAGGTTTTTCCGGATTTTCCGCCTTTCTTCTGGGCGGCGGCTTTTTTGGCTTTCTTCTCCGTGAGCTTGGTCACGAAGTAGCCCATCTGCCGTATCGTTGCCTGAGCTTCCTGCTCGCTGGAGGCCTCGATCACGTCTTTGATCTCTTGGCCGGTGGCGTCCATGGCCTCGAATTGATAGGTCGGCATGGCTTGACCCTCGTTGGTTTCGGCTGGAGGCAAACGGTTCGCTGCTTCCTGCCTGTCCTGTGCTTTCTCTGGTCTTTTTGTTCGCTTATGCCATATGGGCAACGGTTTCGCGGACGACTTCTTCGATGGTGGTCACGCCGCCGTAGATCTTTTCGAGTCCGGCGTCGCGGAGCGATTTCATGCCGTTTCGATTACAGGCGGAGCGGAGTTGTTCGGTGGAGGCGCCCTGATTGATCAGTTCGCGGATTTCTTCGTTCACTTCGAGGAACTCGAACAGACCGGTTCGGCCTTTGAAGCCGGTGTTGTTGCAGGCCGGGCATCCGGCGCCGCGGTAGAAGTGCTTGTCGGCGATGTCGTCGGGGGTGAGTTCGAGGTCGGCGAGCAATTCCATGCTGGGCATGGTTTCTTCGCGGCAGTGTTCGCAGATCTTCCGGACCAGTCGCTGGGCGAGGATGGCCTCGAGGGTGGCGGTGATCAGGAAGGGGGGCACGCCCATATCGCGGAGCCGGGTGATGGTGCTGGGAGCGTCGTTGGTGTGGAGCGTGCTGAACACCATGTGGCCGGTGAGCGACGCCTGGACGGCGATTTCGGCCGTTTCGAGGTCGCGGATCTCACCGACGAGGATCTTGTCGGGATCCTGCCGAAGGATGGAGCGCAGGCACTGGGCGAAGGTGTTTCCGATGGAGGCGTCGATGGGCATCTGGATGATGCCTTCCATGTCGTATTCGACCGGGTCCTCGGTGGTGATCAGCTTGTCTTCGATGGTGTTGAGTTCGTTGAGGGCGCCGTACAGGGTAGTCGTCTTTCCGCTCCCGGTGGGACCGGTCACCAGCACAATGCCGTTGGGGCGGCGGATGACTTTGCGGAAGTCGCGGAGCATGTCGGGTTCGAGGCCGACCATGCCCATGTCGAGCATGACGACCGAGCGATCGAGGATCCGGCAGACGACGCTCTCACCGAACATGGTGGGGAGGACGCTGACGCGGAGGTCGACGGGGTGTCCGCCGACGGTAAGGCGGATGCGTCCGTCCTGGGGGACGCGGCGTTCGGCGATGTCGAGGTCGGCCATCACCTTGAGGCGGGTGGTAATGGCGAAGGCCAGGTGGCGCGGCGGGGGGACCATTTCGTAGAGCACGCCGTCGGCACGGATGCGGATCTTGAACTCGGTTTCGAAAGGCTCGAAATGCAAGTCGCTGGCATGGTCGCGAATTCCGAGGAGCAACACCATGTTGAGCAACTTGCGCACCGGGGCGCTTTCGGCGAGGGCTTCGACGCTGGTGAGGTCGTGAGTGCCGGCCTTGGCCTCGGCCGCCTCGGCCGCCTTGGCCAGTTTGACGTCCTTCTCCATGTCGTCGATGAGTCTCTCGACGCTTTCGCCGCTGGCCCCGTAGAAGCGATCGAGGGCGGCGCGGATTTCCTGTTCGGTGGCGATGCAAGGGCGAATTTCGTAGCCCAGGAAGCTGCGCAACTCGTCGATCACCGAAAGCTTCTGGGGGTTGCAGGTGGCGACGGTGAGGGTGCCGTCCTTGAAGGCGATGGGGATCACCATGTAGAGCTCGGCCATCGGCTGAGTCAGGTGCGTCAGCACGTCGGGGGCGATCACCATGTCGGTCATGTTGATCACCTGGAGACCGAACTGCTCGGCCAGCGCCTTGGTGACGTGATCCTCGTTGATCATCCCCATTGCCACGGCGATGTTTCCAAACAATTCACCGGGGCGCGTCTGCTGGTCCTCCAGCACCGCTTCGAGTTGTCCTTCGGTGATGTGGCCTTGATCCATCAGGATCTGGCCGATTCGACGCATAGCCATGGGAGTCAGCAGTCAGGGTTCAGGGTTCAGGGTTCAGTTCACGGCTCATAGCTCAATTCGCATCTTCTTCGCTTTCGAGGATACCGCGTTTGGCCTGGGCGATCTTGGCCGCGAGTTCCTCGGCCATGTTGGCTTTGATCAGGGCTTCCTTCTCGTCGACGATCCCGTCGCGCCAGAGCTTGAACAGGTGGTCGTCGAGCAACTGCATGCCGAGCTTGTGGCCCGTCTGGATCGCCGAGTTGATACGGAAGGTCTTGTTCTCACGGATCAGGTTGGCGATGGCGGGGGTCACCACGAGCATTTCGTAGGCCGCGATGCGCCCGCCGGAGATTTTGGGCAACAGGGCCTGGGAAAGGATGGCGATAATGGAGGTCGACAACTGGGTGCGGATCTGGTCCTGCTGGTTGGTGGGAAAGACGTCGATGATACGGTTGACGGTACCCTGGGCCCCGGTCGTGTGGAGGGTGCCGAATACGATGTGGCCGGTTTCGGCCGCGGTGATAGCGGCCTCGATCGTTTCCAGGTCTCGCATTTCGCCGACGAGGATGACGTCGGGGTCTTGACGCAAGGCGCGCCGAATCGCCTCGGCGAAGGAAGGCACGTCGACGCCGACCTCGCGCTGGTTGACCGTCGATTTTTTGTGGTAGTGGTAGAACTCGATCGGGTCCTCGATGGTGATGATGTGGTGATCGACGGTCTGGTTCAGGTAGTCGATGCAAGCGGCCAGCGTGGTCGACTTGCCCGAGCCCGTCGGGCCGGTCACCAGCACCAGCCCGCGAGGCCGGTGAAGCAATTCCTTGAGGGCCGGCGGAGTGCCCAGTTGTTCCATGCTCAGCAAATCGTTGGGGATCTGCCGCAAGACCATGCCGGTGTAGCCGCGTTGTTTGAACACGGAGACACGGAACCGGGCCCTGTCGCCGAAGGCAAAGCCGAAGTCGGCGCTTCCCTGCTCCTGCAATTCCTGCTGGCAGCGTTCGGGCGTGATGCTCTTCATCAGAGCAACCGTATCCTCCGGCTCAAGGGTCTTGGTCTCGAGTTTGACCAAGCGTCCGTGCAGCCGTAGAACGGGCGGCTGCCCGACGGCAATGTGCAAGTCGCTCGCGTTACGGTTGACCACCGTAAGCAGCAGTTTGTCGATAAGGATCGTCCCCATAGAGCATAACCCTACGCGGGCGCGCCCCCCTGTGCGGGGACGCTGTGACTCAGATTAGTTTGAGGCCCGCATGGCTGGGCACCACGCTCGGTATCCGTTCCAAGGTGGTACGAGTTTCTGGATTCGGGCGCCCAGCCGCTCGTGCGGCCGCAGCGCACGAGCGAGAGTCCTCCGACTCTTCACGCGCCACGATTATTTCGGTTCGGTTGTCTCGACGCCAGAAAAAACGGCATTCGTCCCCTCTGGCGGGTGGGTTGTTATCTCTTTGGTGGTCTGGCGTCGCTAATCATTTCCAAGTTCAAGCCGGCTGGATTGCGTCCTGGCTCTCGCCGAAGGGAACGTGTCATCCGGCAGGTTTGCACAAGCACTCGCCACCAAATATCTGCCTGACACCCAACCTGGCTGGCAGGAGCGGCCTGGCAGGCGAGCGTAGGCACGTCACTCAGTGATCTGCCATTTTGGCAACCCGAGCAACCTCCTCGACGGTGGTAATTCCCTGGCAGGCCTTGCGCAGGCCATCCACATAAAGCGTGCTCATGCCTTCGCTTACTGCAGCACGGCGGATTTCGCTCGCAGGTGCTTCGTTGAAGGTGAGCTCGCGCACGGCGGTGCTCATCAGCATCAGCTCAAAAATGGCCCTGCGGCCCCGGAATCCGCTATGCCCGCAAGCGGTGCAGCCCTTCCCCCTCATAAAGGTCGCTTTTTCGGCCATCTCGGGTGGAACGCCGGCCGACTCCAAGACCGCGTCACTGGGTCGATAGAGCTCTTTGCATTTCTGGCAAACGACACGGACCAGGCGCTGGGCCATGATGGCCACGACGCTGCTTGAGACGAGATAGGAGGCGACTCCCATGTCGATGAGACGTGTAACAGCACTGGGCGCATCGTTCGTATGTAGAGTACTGAATACCAAGTGTCCAGTCAGAGAGGCTTGGATACCCATCTGTGCGGTCTCAAGGTCTCGCATCTCTCCGACTAGAATGATGTTCGGGGCTTGACGTAGCATGGCGCGAATCACGCGTGCGAAGTCGAGGCCGATGCTGTGCTTGATTTCAACCTGGTTGATGCCGGGAAGGTAGTACTCCACCGGGTCCTCGGCGGTGATGATCTTGCGGTCGGGGGTGTTGAGTTCGTTCAAGGCCGCATAGAGCGAGGTGGTTTTTCCCGATCCCGTGGGCCCGGTGACGAGGATGATTCCATTGGGCCGGGCTATGAGGCCTTTGAAAATCTTGTAGTTGGCTTCGTCGAAACCGAGCTCCCGCAGACCCACCTTGATGCTGTCTTTGTCCAGAATCCGCATGACGACGGACTGCCCATGATTGGTGGGTATGACACTCACCCGAAGGTCCAGTTCCTTCTCGCCAATGGTGATCTTGATGCGACCATCCTGGGTTCGACGACGTTCGGCGATGTCGAGTTTGGAGAGAATCTTGATACGGGACAGGAGCGCGCCCTGCAACCTTTTTGGGGGGCTGTCGCGTTCGATGAGAACGCCGTCAATGCGGTAGCGAATGCGGATGCGATCCTCGAATGGTTCGACATGGATGTCGGATGCTCGCAGCTTGACGGCCTCGCTGATGAGCAGGTGAACGAGCCGGACGATAGGCGCGGCCGAGTCGTCGATCGCCTCCTTCCCGCTAATGCGATCGTCGTCGGTTTCGGTGAAGTCGATGGCCGTATCGGTGAATTCCTGGAGCAAATGGTCGGCACTTTCGCCCACGGTTTGCCCGTAGTGGCGGTTGATCGACTCGACAATGGCATCTCTCGGAGCCAACACAGGCTCAATGGGGCGATTGAGGATGAAGCGGAGTTTTTCGAAGGTCTCGAAATCGTCGGGGTCGCTGACGACGACCTTCAGGCTGCCATCCTCGTCTGCCAGGGGGAGAATCGCGTTTTCGCGAGCGACGGACTCCGGAACCAGTTCGATGACCGAGGGAGACACCGTGACGTCGGCCAGCCGGATGTATTCAAGGCCATGCTGCTCGGCCATCGCCTTGGCGACGTCGTCGCCCGAGACATACCCGAGTCGATCGAGGGCCTCGGGCAGCTTCATGTCCGACTGCCGGGCCATCTGTTCGGCTTCGGAAAGCTGGTCAGGCCCCACGATCCCTTGGGAAATGAGGATTTCGGTCCAATGCTTCTTCTTGGCCATTAGCGACTCCCGCCGGCGGACATGCACGTTTGCGAGCGAAGATCTGAGGTGCCAAGATTTTCGCTAAATCCTGACTATGTCTAGGCTAATGCTCCGGAAAGTCCATGTCAACTAAAGAGTGAAGCTGGCGACGCAAGCCCGATGCCGAGTAGCGGGTTGGCCCGGTCCAACAGAGGAGAAATAGCCCGATGTGGGGGAATTCGAGGATGGTCTGCGATTGACAGCACGGCGGGTGTTCAAGATAATCCCCCGCCCGCATTTGCCAGGAGAAGTCTCAGTGCCGCCAGCGATGGATGTCAGCAGCGAGGTCCTTCGGCGAAACAAATCGCCTGGGGTCGCGGTCTGTCTCGCCCGGCGTGCCTGCCCGGCTCATTGTCTTCTGCTTGGGGCGGTTCTGCTGCAACTTGGCATCTGGAACGCCACACTTGTTGCCCAAGATTTCTTCGTTCTTGGCCAGTCCCCCAGCGGCCCTCTCCTCGACGACGGGGAGCCGGGGAGTTGGCTGGACGGCGTGCCGGACCCAGTCGCGACGGAAGGCTTTCCCGGCAGGGCGGTCGGCGGGAGTTTCGCCGAGAACGCTCGCCTTGCAGGCTCGCCTCTCGTCTCCTCCGGGAACGCCTATTCAACGGACTTGGATGGCGGCGGTATCTACGGAGCAAGGGGCCCTTGTCCCCAGTGCGGAAACTCCTCATTGGTCGCCTGCCCGGCCTGCTCACCGGCGGCTGAGGTTTGCGACGAGGGTATCTTCCCTTCCGGAATCGCAGGCCTCCAGGGGCTGACCGCCCATGGACCGATCGCCGGATGCCGCGAGTTGCTGCAGCCCACGACGCACGAGAGCTGGCTCTTTCGCCCCTTGAATGCCGGCTGGTTCATGGGGTTCATGCAGGGAAACGAACTGGTCGAGAATTGGGTCGGCCAGGAGCAGGGGTTCTTCGGCGGTTACCGGTTCGGATGGGATTTCGACCCGTACTGGGGATGCGAGACCCGGTTCGGCTTCGCCTCGGTTGAGCTCAGCGATTCGGATCGTGCTGTGGCGGCCCAACAGGCCGCGGATGAGGCCGACGGTTTTACGCCCGACGACTCCTGGTACCATCGGTTCGAAAGGCGCCGAGACAGCGGCGTGCGTCTCTGGGACGTGGAGATGCTCTACTACCCCTTTGGCGACACCCAACTTCGCCCCTACTTTTTGCTCGGCTTGGGCACGGCCCGAGTCGACTTTATGGATCGCCTCTCGGATCGCCGCATCAAATCGGTCCTCGGGATGCCGATCGCCCTGGGCTTCAAGTATCGGCTGCGCGACTGGCTGGCCGTGCGGTTTGAAGCGACCGACAATTTCATTGCCGGAGCAGGGAGCGGCTTCAAGAACCTGCACAATTTCTCGTTGACGGCAGGCATGGAAGTCCGCTTCGGCGGAACGCGCACGGCCTACTGGCCCTACTATCCCGGGCGGCACTACTGGTGAGTTGCTCACGCATTTGGAGCGAACCATGAGCGAACTCGACGGAGTGATGCGGACGGTGCAGAATCGCCTGGACACTCTGGAGCAGCGCGTCACGAAACTCGGCGAGAACTTGCGCGACCTCGCCGAAGAAGACTGACGAACCCTGCGTAGCGCAGCGTGTGGGTCAACTCACACGCTGAACCGGATCAGCAGAATGTCGTCGTCCTGGACGACGTAGTCTTTCGGCTCCTGGCGAACCAGGTGGTTTGCCTTGACCTCGCGTTCGCTGCCGAGTCGGACCAGGTCGCTGCAGGTCATTATCTCGGCGCGGATGAAGCCGCGAGCCAGATCGGTGTGGATTCCGGCGGCCGCTTCGACGGCCGTGCCGCCTTTGGGCAGGAGCCACGTGCGGACTTCCTTTTCACCGGCGGTGAAAAAGACCATCTGGCCGGACGCATCGAGCATCGTGCGGACCAAATGGTCCTTGTCGGTGCCGCCGACCCCCATCTCCTGCTCGAATTCCGCCCGCTCTTCGGGGGTCATGCGCGCAAGTTCCAGTTCGAGTCCGACCGGGACGGGAAAAACCGGGACTTCCTCGGGCGCGCACTTGGCGTAGCGTTCGGGATGGCTTTCGTCGTCGGCCGTGTTGACGACCACCATTCTCGGCTTCTCGCTGAGCAGGCGAAACGCGCGGGTGACCTTGCGCTGTTCGTCGCTCATTTCGTCCTCGCGCAACGGGGTGCCGGATTCCATTCGCTGGAGGACGAGACGCAGGGTTTCGTCCTCGTGGGTCAGGGCTTCCTTTTCGGCACGCGGGACCGGCTTCTTCAGCGAGTCCTCGACCCGCTCGATCCGCCGGGTGACGAGTTCCATGTCGGCCAGCATCAGGTCTTCTTCGAAACTGACCAACTCGGCGGCCGGATCGGAGCCGTCGAAGGCGGCCACGACCAGGACGAGGCAGCCGGCTTCGCGAATCAACGCCAGGCGTGCCGCATTGCCTTCATGGGCCCGGCTCAGTCCGGGCGTGTCGACGATCTCGAGAGAGGCCCGGGTGACCTTCTTGGGGTGGTAGATCTCACAAAGCGCGTCGATTCGGGGCTCGGGGATGGTGGCCATGGCCGACTGCCCCGAATGAGCGAGCGAGTGATCGGGGGCGACACCCGTCAACCATTCGAACAAGGTGCTCTTTCCAGAGCCCTGGTAGCCGACCAATCCGATCTTCATGACGTCCGAATCCTATGGGTGTGGCCATTCAACAGGGCGTCCGGAGGCAGCTTGCTCCAGATTGCACAACGCTTGTTCTACCCTTTGCATGCGGAGACTGTCCAGGCTCCCGCCCCCGAAACGGACCTCGTAGAAGGCGTCGGTAACGAGGAGTGCCGCCGATTGGGCCTGCCGGTCGTCGCCGTTGGCCAGATGACGGCCGGCAACCAGCGCGAATTCCCGATGGGTCTGCCCGGCTCGCCGGTTCAACCCGTGCCGTGCCAGCACCGTTTCCAGGCGGCGGTAAAAGGCGATTCGAGATCGGCGGCCGGGCTGAAGGCGACCATTGGGCAGGAGCCGTGCAATGAGCCACAAGGACCACCGGAACAGGCGGTAGGCGAGGTATCCGAATCCCAGTGTACCGAGAAGGAACGTTGCGCCGAGCCAACTGAACCAGCCGGCGTCGGCCAGCAGCGAGTGCAACCGTCGCGGCAGGCCCGCGATCTGCTTCCAGAGACCTCGCCACATCTCGGCGTCAATCATCGCTTCCTTCAACTTGAGGGCGAGCGATTTGAGCGGATCGTAGACGGCATCCTGCTGGCGGGCGCGATTCATTTGGACAACGTAGCTGATCCAGGCACCTTCGATCCATTCCATCCAGTCCTCCATGCTGGCAACGAAGTTCCTGGGCGCCGCGGCTGCCTCGCGTGCCGGGGTCGGATCGAGGCGGAACCACCCGCCGCGGCTCCAATTGACGTCGTCGCGTCCGAAGGGGCGACTGGCAGGGAGGCTCTCCTCCGGGATATAGGCCTCGACCCACGAGTGGGCGTCTCTGTGACGAACGCGGTAGAACCCTCCCTCCGAATCGTATTCGCTCGTCACGAAGCCATTGACCATCCGCGCGGGGATTCCCTGGCTTCGCAGCATGAGGGTCAGGGCCGTGGCGAAGTAGACGCAGTGTCCGACGGAGGGTTCTGAAGTGATGAAATCTTCAATCGGGTCGACCTCCGGTTCTCGCAACTGTCCGTCAAGGCTGTAGGCGAACTTCTCGGTTTCGGTGAACATCGATTCGAGATAGCGAGCTCGTTCGACGACCTGTGTCTCATCCAACCCGGACTTGTCGATCCAGTCCTGAGCCGTCTTGATCAGGCCGGGAAGATCGTCGGTTGGGAGATCGAGCAGTTGCTCCCTCTCCAACTCGATGCCGGCAGCGGAGGGCGTAAGGTCGACCTGCCTGCCGTCGACGACGGCATAGGTGCCCAGATCGAAGGGAGCGGCGGCGTCGCGACGGTAATCGCTTCGCAAGAGCCGGCGGTTGATGACGTCCAGCCGCAGTCGTTGGTCGGATTTGACGGCGACGAAGGGCCAGACACACAAGAGTTCTCGCCTGCCGAAGGGACGGATCGAGATCCGTTGCTGCACGAGTCCGGGCCGCGATCTCCCCGGCTCAACCGGCTGCGTCCAGGAACGACCGAAACTCGGCCACTGCCAATCCCATCTTCCCCGATCGTAGCAATTCAACAAGGCTCCTCGAAGGTAGACCTTGCCCCGCATGGGATGGACTTTTTCCGTGCCGGGCTCCAGGAACCGGATCTGCAGGACCTCTTCGGGGTCTTCCTTGAGATTACCTTCTGCGCCGAGCTGAACGGTGTCGGAGAAGCCTGTTGTGCGAATGCCCGGGGATCCTTGAGACGCCGACCCGCTCGCGAATCGGAACGGCGCGAATTCGAACCGGCCCATGCGAGGGATCAGCATGAACAGGACTGCGGCGACCACCAGCGTGCCGGGTATCAGGCCGGCCAGGTGGCGGTAGAATTCGGCGCCGATGCCGGCTCGCCCGCCAAGGTTGTCTGCCGAGCCGGTGAATTCCGTTTCTTCGTAGATCAAGGGCCAACGGCTGGCGCTGAGATCTCTCGGCCGCCTTCGCCTTGAGCGCCGGCGTTTGTCGTCGGTTTCCCCGTAGTCGAGGAACAGGGAAATGGGGCCGACGACGAAGGTGGCCAGCACGATCTTGCCCAGCCTTCGCCAATTGACTCCGAGACGTTCCGAAACGGTGCGTGTTTGGCGCGGCACGATCGGGTGATGCCGCACCTGGTGATAATGCGTTCGCTCGTGGTGCAGGAACAGCAACGCCATGGCCGACAGGCCGAGGAAGAAATAGACGAGCAACAGCGGGGCGAACCAGATCCCCTGGAAGAACGTGGCGGAAGCGGCAACCTGAAGCAGGCTGAGCAGGGCAATATGCCACCAGGTGCGAAAGTCCTTCTCCTGGAACAGGAGAATGATCATCACGTAGGCCAGCAGATTGGCGATCGCCATGACCTGGGCGGATCCTTGAATCTGGAACAGTTCCCAGAGAGAACGCAACACGGCCAGCAGCACGGCCACGTTGGTGATCCGGCGGTTGAGACGGAACACGCCGAGAATGTCGGTAATCCAAACGGCTGCCATGGCAGCCAGCACGGCCACGACCGAAAGGGTCGCGTTCTGCTCGCCCAACGCCAGCAGGACGGTTCCCAAGGCCGCGAAAGAAGCCATGTTGATTGCCAGCAGACGTTGAACGTACATCGTCGGGGGTCAGGGTTCAGGGTTCGGATTGTTGCTTTTCGCTCCGCGAAAAGGTACTTGTTCGCGGAGCGAACAACAACACATGTCGGTCACAATTGAAAGTACTCGCTGAGTTTCTCGCCGGCGGTGCTGACGGTGAGGATGCGTCGGGAGGGGACGCGTTCTTGGTAGCGATCCAAGGCGGCAAGGGCGGCAGCGTTCTCATCGGTCAGTTCCCGGGACGTGATCACGATGACCTCGGCATCGGAGCCGGTTTTCGGCAACACGGTATCCACCAGATTCGCCAGGTCTGCCGAAGGAGTTGCGTCGGCCAAGGCGAGATGGGCCATGACGTCTTCCATGACAGGAGGCGAGGTCGCCCCGCCGGCCAGTCGAATGGTGTCGGTGCCGACGGCGGTGAGAAGATTGCTGCCTCCGTGGCGGCAGGCCTCGGCGACAATGGTCGCGGCGAAGCTGACGGCCAGTTCCACGTTCTCCCGCTGGGCCGTGTTGGCACGCTTGGGTATCCAGAGGTCGACGAGCACGGCGATGTCGCGGTGCCGCTGCTGTTCGAACTGGCGGACCACCAGCGTATTGTGCCGGGCACTGCTGCGCCAGTGGATCCAGCGGCGACTATCGCCGTTCTGCCACTCGCGGACCCCGTAGAAGTCACCCGACATTCTGGCGTGGCCCTGCTTGCGGCGCTGTGTTCCTTCGAGGGATTCCCGATGGCGCGAACGCCACGCGGCAGTCAATCGTCCCAGTCGCGGATAGACCGTGAGCGTGTCGACCTGGTCGAAGGTGACGATTCCGCAAAACAGCCCGAAGGGAAACCGCGTGGAGACCTTGAGCGGGCCCACGCGATAGCGTCCGCGTTGGGGCAGGCGTCCGCGATATTCTCGCCGACGGGTCTGGCCGGGCTTGACATGCGAGAAGAACACGGCCGGCTTGACGGGCGCGTCCCGAGTCCCGTTGATTCGCACGATCTGCTCTTCCGCCACCAGGGCCCAACTCGTCGTTTTGCGCCGCGCGTTGGAGATTTCGAGATTGACCACGAGCAGGTCGCCCGCACACACGCCGTGGGGCATCTTGCGCCGGATCTTGAGTGATCGAAGCGTGATCCACACCAACCGCCAACACAGCAGCAGGGGACCTGCCAACAAGGCGGTGAGCAGCAACAACAGATTGATCTCGCGCAGCATGGCCCCGATCAACAGGAACCCCAACAAGACTAGGTAGTACCAGCCTTCGTGGGTGATCGAGATGCGTGGTTTGCGAGACACGGTAGCTTCCATCAACTTCAGCTCGGCACCGGCACTTCTTCAACAAGTCGTCCGATCAGCGCTTCCAGGGCTTCTCGTTGGCTGCCGTGGAGATATCCCTTGGTCACCACCCGGTGCGCCAGCACGGGGACGGCCAGCCGCTTGACGTCGTCGGGGACGACGTAGTCGCGGCCTTCGACCATGGCCAGGGCCTGGCATGCCCGGTAGTAGCAGAGCGCCCCGCGAATGCTCACCCCGACCTGGAGGTCCTCGCAGCGCCGCGTGGCGTGGACCACGTCGAGTAGGTATTCATTGATCGAATCGTCGACCCGCACGCCGCAGACCTCCTGTTGCAGATTCTCGACCTGCTCGGCGGTGAGGGCGGGCGTCAGGCGATCGACGGGCTCTCCGTCGCGGTGGTTGAGCAGAACCTGCAATTCGTGGTCGCGATCCGGATATCCTACCGAAATCCGGAGCAGAAACCGGTCCAACTGGCTTTCCGGCAGGGGATAGGTTCCTTCGAATTCGAGCGGGTTTTGGGTGGCGATCACCATGAACGGTCGTTGAAGGATGTGCGTCGTTCCGTCGACCGAAACCTGGCGTTCGCTCATGGCTTCGAGCAAGGCGCTTTGAGTTCGCGGGGTGGTGCGGTTGATTTCGTCAGCAAGGACAATGTTGGCAAAGATCGGGCCGCGAGTGAAAACGAACTCGCTTCGCTTGGAATCGAAATGGCTGCTTCCGGTGATGTCGGCGGGCAGCAGGTCGGGCGTGAACTGAACGCGGCGAAAGGTTCCCGAAACGCTCCGCGCCAGGGCCTTGCCGATGAGCGTTTTGCCGACTCCGGGAACGTCTTCCAGGAGCACGTGTTCCCCCGCCAGCAGCGCCACGACACACAGACGGATGACATCTCGCTTGCCCAGAACGACTTCCGCCAGCCCGTTCTCCAATTGAGTAATGAGCGTCTCTTGATCGACAGCCATGCAGAATTCCCCGCGGCGTACGTTGGTGGTGCTAGCAGCCTCCCCCCCAGGGGCAGCGAACCGGTTCCAGCCGGTTCAGTCTCATCGTATCGCGAAGACGTCGAAATCGTCCAGTGAATGGCAGGGCGGGCCACAAGAATGCACGTCCCCTTGGTCTCGCGCGGCGAGGATGTTCCATGCGGTCCCTTGACGGCCGCCGGTGACAAGGTGTGGTGAATCCGCAACAACCGGCCGCAGGTGTTGCCCGGCCGCAACAACCTCCCAGCCGAGGGCAAGACTTCGAGACGCCGGGCGATCTCTGTAAGTTCTCTTCTAGAAACGTGTTGCGGCGATGCGGAGGGCCCCGTTACGTCCAGGCCGGTTTCGGAACGGTGCTTGCTCCTAAGGAGTAGCACTGAGTTCGAGTCGCCCCCGAAACTGCCTGCCGCGAGTGAGCCATGGCCGAAGTCACCGAAATCCGTTCGATCGAGGAACTGGCGTCCTATCGGCTCGTGTGGCAGTCACTCTTGCTGCGGACGCGAGATGCCACGTTCTTCCAGTCGCTGGATTGGCTGGAGGCTTACTGGCGGCACTTTGGCGAGGGGAAGCAGTTGCGGGTGCTGATTGTTGCCTCGGCCGGTGAGACGATTGGGATCGTTCCGCTGGTTGTCGTTACCGAGCCGACCCGAGTCGGGCCGGTTCGATTCCTGACCTATCCTTTGCAGGACTGGGGTTCGTTCTACGGCCCGATCGGGCCGAATTCGACCGCGGCGTTGCTGGCCGCCATGCGACACCTTCGCGAGACACCGCGAGACTGGGACGTTTTGGATCTGCGCTGGGTTGACTGCGATCGGACGGACCGAGGACGCACGCAGCGGGCCATGACGCAGGTCGGGTTCCGCCCCCACTTGCAGCCCTGGATGCGGGGCTCGGTGGTCGGTCTGCCCGAGACTTGGAACGAGTACTGGAAAGCACGTCCGCGTCGGTGGCGGGAAAACGTGCGGCGCTGCCGGCGGCGTTTGGGAGGGCTGGGCAAGGTCACGTACGTGCGATACCGTCCCGATGGCATCGCTTACGGGGACGCCGATCCCCGTTGGGATTTGTTCGAAGCCTGTCTTACCATCGCCCGCAAGAGTTGGCAATCGGAATCGGCCACGGGCAACACGCTCTGCTCTCCAGAAGTCGAGGATTTCCTCCGCGACGCCCATGAGGCGGCCGTGCGGGCGGGTGCAGTCGACTTGAACCTGGTAATGGTGGACGGCCGACCGGTTGCCTTCGCCTACAACTACCATACCAACGGGCGTGTTTTTGGTCTGCGGAAGGGCTACGATCCCGAGTTCCGCAGCGGCTCGCCGGGCGTGGTTCTCGACCACCTGATGCTGGAAGACGGGCATGCACGAGGCGACCGGCATTACGATCTCGGCGTGGGGGCGATCGAGTCGAAACGCTACTGGATCACCGCGGAGGCAACGAGCTATCGGATGACGCACTTCCGTGGCAACGTAGCTCGGGCTCAGGCACTCCGGCTGAAACGCTGGTATCAGGACCGTTTCGGCAACACCGAGAAACTCGTTACCGCCCGATCCGCCTGATCGGCCGGCATCTCTCGGCGTTGCCCAGCCTCCTGCCCTTGTTCTGCGTGTGCGCCGGCCTGATGTCCCGGCTGATGCACAGAACGTGGGGGCGGAGTCTCCTCGCCCAAACGGGTTAGGCCCGGCTGGGCCCGATTCCAACGGGTTTCGCTCAGTCTATGGCTTTTTGGGGGCCGGTTTGGCATACTAAACGGCGCCTGCCGAAGGGGATCGATGATCGCGGCAGGCCGCTCGTTCGCTCTGGGCGGTGGACTCGAGTGAAGTGGCACGTTTTTCGGGAGAAATCGCGGTGAGAAGCACAATGACCCTACTGCCTGGTTCCGGGCGGTTTGTCTTGCTCGGATCGATCGTATTGCTGGGTTCGGTATTCCTGTTGGGATGCGGCGGCTCGGACACGCCGGCACCGGCGGATGCGGGGGCGGGCTCCGACACTTCCGTCGACGAGACTGCAGCGCCGGATGATTCCACGGCCGATCCGACTCCGGAAAGTGAGGCGGCGGAAGGGGCCGCGGAAGGAACGGCGAAAGCGCCGAGCGAGGAGTCGCCGGAGAGTCCTCCCGCAGAAGAGAAATCGGCCAGTGAACCGAAGGGTGAAGAATCGAGCAAGGCCCCCAAGAAGGAGGCCGCTCCGCCGGCAGATGAGAAAAAGGCTCCCGAGAAGAAGGCCCCTGCCGAAGCCGCGCCGGCGGCCGCGACCGATCAACCGGCTGAGGAAGTTGTTGCACGGTCGGAAGATGTTGCCGAATGGAAGGAGAAGGACTATCGGGCTGCCAAGGAAGATCGTGACCCGAGGCTGCTCGACGCCGTGGCGTATCTTGGCGAGAACCATTCGGGCGACCCGGATACAGCCAAGCTGCTGGCGGAACTCCTGGCGGTGCCCGAAGACCCCGAACCGGAACCGAAGCCGGAACCGAAGGTGGAGAAGAAGCCTCCGAAGCGATCGATGAGCGCCGAAGAAGGTATGGAGGCCGGCATGGACGGCGGTATGGATGAGGGTATGGGGTACGAGGGCGATGTGATGGAGGAGCCGATGGACGACGCTCCGACGGGCGAGGATGATATGATGTACGATCCGGAATCCGCCGAGGGGGGTGGAGGCCGGCAGCAGGCTTCGGCGAAGGCTCCGCTGGCGGCAGCTTATGTCAGTTTGACGGGCGGCATCGTCCGCGCCCTCGGTGCTAACGGGACGAAAGAAGCCCGGGCAGTGCTCGAACGCCTTCTTGCGGGCCAGGTTCTACTGGGGAATGATCGAGCCGCAGTCGGCGCCGTGTTGCGGACGCTGGTCGACTTCCCCAGTACCGAGAACGACGCCCTTTTGCGGAAAACGCTGACCGCTCCGGAAACTTACCGGCCGAGTACTGAAAAACTGACTGAGATGTTCAAACAGCTTCTCGGTGCATCGAGCGAGCCGAAGGAAGGCGAGTCACCGGAGGAGAAACCGGGTGAAAAAGAACAGGCCGTCGAGACGCTGGTGGCCGCGTCGCTTGCCAACACGGTGACGGCCGAAGACCTGCAAGACACGGCTTTGCCGCTGGTGGAGAGATCGGCCTCCATGCGACTGCGGTACGATCTGGCGGCGTATTTGATCGGCACGCCCTCGGAGAAGATCGGGCCGCGGCTCCAGGAGTTGGTGACTGCGACCCATCCGCTCAACGTCCAGGCCCAGATTGGCTTGTACCGCTACGCGAAGACTCCGCCCGAAATGCGGGATGCGTTCGAACGTTACTTCACGAGTTACGCCGGATGCGCCCTGGGGCGGATGCTCGACGTGTCGACCGACGTAGGCGCCGCGTTGGAGATGCCGGTTTCAACCGGTCGTGGGCCAGCGGCCCAGGCCGGTCCGCAGGGCTGGTCCGGCTTTGGCGACACGACCACACCGCGACCAGAGCTTCGAGGCGGGGGAGCCTCGGGCCAGGATGAGACCGGGATGCAGGACGACACCGGCATGCCCGACGAAGCACCTGCGGACGACGGGTATACTCCCGATGTGGACCCCGGGCCCGCGCCGGAAGGCACCGAGGGGATGCCTTCGGACTATATGGGCGATGAGGGCGGCGGCGCACCGGGTGGGCAGGCCAGGCAACTCAAAGGCCCCGGGGCCGCCGACAAGTTCTCGATTCAGAAGTTCGACGAGGTTGCCGCGGGCAACCCGAACCTGCCCTACGAGTTGGCCAGACAACTCTGGGGTAGCGAACTCGGAGGCGTCATGGCCGCCAAGATGAACGCCCTGACGGGTCTGTCGGAGGGGGCCCAACTGCTGATGCTCGCCGGGCACATTCCGACCGACGCGATGCGGGCCCAGTTGCTGAAGACGCTGCAGGCCCACTGGATCGACGGCCCCGAGGCACTTGCGTCGGCCAGCGTTGCTTCCGAGAGCGGCGTTATGGATCCGGGTTTCATCATCATTCTCAAGTCGTTGCCGCGGCGGGAACCGCCTGCCCGGCAGAAGGGCGAGCCGACCAAGGAACAGCACGCCCAGTATGCCTGGATGCAGACAGTCTATAGTACGATTCTGGGCTATTGCGAACGGTTCCAGAAGGCAGCCGAGAACGAGAAAATCGCCCCGGCCGAAGTGCTCGAAAGCCTGCCTTTCCGAGTCCACTCGACGGACACGATCACTCACATCTATGCCGTCGATTGGCAGAAACGGGTAGGGAATCGGCTCACGGGCGCTCCCGTCGACCCGATGCGAGTCTACTACGTGCGTTTCGAAGGGGACGCGCAGTACAACAAGGTTGTCGGAGCGTATACCCGGGTGGTCCCTTCGGCTTCCGAACGCCTGCTCAGGAACGGCTTGTGGATCGAGGGCGGCAAGAGCAGCCCGGAGGGGACCCGGGTCTCCATGGACGTCATCATCGAGCGCCAGGAGCGCAAGGCCGAACGCGCAGACGCCAGGACTGAACGCAAGCCCACCGACGCCACCGAGCCGCTGGTCGTTCACGTGCTTTACGTTGAGATCAAGGATCCCAACCCGCCCAAGGCCGCTGAGGCCGCCGAGGCCGGGTAGCGGCCCGTGAGAATTGACCTGCGGGGATGAGTTGTTTTCCCGGTCGAGCAAAGGGAGCGATCAACGGTCTTCGTCCTTGAGGCCAAGCCGGGCGAGCCAGCGGCCGCCTTTGGAGGGGCCCTCGTCGACCTCCGAGAGTTCGTCCGACCCTTTCACGCCGCGGAGGCGTTCCTCCAACTCGGCCCTTTCGCGGGCGATCTTGGCTCGTTCGACCGAAAGGTCGATCTCGGCCTTTCGCAGTTTCTCTTCCCACTGCTGCTGGAGTCGCTTGAGGTTCTCTCGTTCCTCGCGGATGATCTCATCCTGATCGAACATTTGGCCGAGCGCCGCCGCTCCGACGGCGACCGAGCCGAGGTTGTTGCTCTGGTCTTGGAGGAGTCGCTGCAGCTCCAGGATCTCGGCGTCCTTGTCGGCCAGCACATGGTCGGTTTTCTTGACAACCTCTTCAATCTTCATTCGTTCCTGGACCGCATTCGGATCGTCGTCGGATTCGTTCTCCAGGGCGGCGAGAATCTTGGCCTTTTGGGCCTCCCAGTTCAGTGCGCCGCCATCGCTGGCGTGCGAGCTGGAGCCCCCCGACTTCTTGGCCGCATCGAGTTCCTTCTTGAGATCCGCAACCTTCTTGTTCAACTCGCGGACGTCGTCCATGGCCATCTCGTAGCGGCGTTTCAGCTCCGAATCGTCCCCGTCACCCTGCTCCGCCTCTTGGAGGCGCTGCTGGAGTTCCCGCGAGCGATCGCGGGCATCTTCGAGGTCCGCGGCCAACTGATCGCGCTCGCTGCACAAGTCTTCGTATTGTTGCGATCCGACGGCCCCGTCGGAATCGGCGGCGGCCGATTCGAGCTGCCGGCAACGTTGGCGGAGCGATTCGAGTTGTTCGTTCAATTCCGCTTCGCGCTGTTGCGCCTCGGCCGTCTGTGATTTCAAATGCTCGTGCTGCCGTTCGATCGCATCGAAGCGGGCTGCTGTTTCCGATTCGCGCTGGCGGACGGTTTCGAGTTCCGCGACCAGCTCCGTGAGGCGTGCGTTGGCCGCCTCGAGGTCTTCGCGAAGCTTGCTCTCGGCGGCGCGGGCGGCTTGAAGCTGGGCGGATTGTTCGGCCGTTTCGCTGCGGAGCGTTTCCAGTTCGCTCGCCAGTTCGCCTTGCCGGTTACGGGAAGCGTTGAGTTGGGTTTCCCATTCCTTCGCCCGGCAGTTGGCTTGATCGAGATCGGCAGCGAGTTCCGCCTGGCGATTGGTGGCGGCTTCAATCTGCTGGCGAAGAGGCGTCTCGCGATCGGCCGCGGCCTTGGCCTGGTGCTCCAGCTCCGCAACCTGAGTTCGCACGGCTTCGAGTTCGGGCAGCAACTCGTTCTGGCGATTCTGCAAGGCGGACAACTGGGCAACCGCCTCTGCCTCCTTCTGCCGAGCCTCTTCCACTTGGCCGGACAACTCGGCCTGGCGATTTCGCGAACTTTCCAGCTCGGTGGTCCGAGCTTCCAGCCGGGAGCCGGTTTCCGACAGCCGCTGCTGAAGGTCCTCGGCGAGCCGGGTCTGTTCGGCGGCCTGGCGAGTCTGCTCCTGGTGTTGTTCGCCGAGCGCATCAAGCTCCTGTTTGAGGGAATCGCGTTGCTGCTCGACGGCCTTGAGTTGGCGTTGGAGCCGCCCCGCTTCGCCCGCGTCGTGGCTCTCGAGTTCGGCGCGTTGCCGCTGGATCTCCTTGAGTTGGGCCGATCGGTGCGCCTTCAATTCCTGGGCGATCTTGCGGCGTTGGATCTCCGTGTGGGTTTGCCGCTCTGCAATTTCCTTTTCCAGGTCGGCCAGCTCGGCCGTACGCGATTCAAGTCGCTGGCGCAGCTCGTTCAGGCATTGCCGCTCGGTCTCCACCTCCTGCTGCTGATGGGAGAATTGCTGAGACTGCTGGCGCAGGTCGTGCTGGAGTTGGTCGAGTTCCGCCTGCTGCTGCCGGAGGCCTTGTCGCTGCTGGTCGAGATCGCTGCGTTCCGTACGGAGTTGTTCCAGGAGCGTTTCGTAACGCTGGATGGCCTCCTGGTGGGCAGATTTTAAGCTGTCGGATCGGGCGTCGAGTTCCGCTTTGGCGGCTGCGACCTCTTCGCTCTGGGTGCGGATTTCCTCGGCACGGCGGTCGAGTTCGGCTCGCGCGGCGGTGATCGCTTGCTCGTTTCGAGCCGCCTGATCGGCGATCACCTGGAGCTGTTCCCGTAATCGCGATTGCGCTTCGAGCAGTTCCTCGCGGTGCGCGACGAGGAATGCTTGCGCCTGCTGCCGCTGGTCGGACAGCCTCTTGACAAAGGCCTCGCCCAGCGGTGCGTTGGTGATTTGGGAAGAAGGCGCGTCGTCCATGTTCGCCACAAAGGGAAGGAACGTGGGTAGCGGAAATCGGGCTCACTGAATCAGGGCAACCCGTGGTCGGAAGCGGCCTCGGCAAGGACGTTCCATACCTATCTATAGGTCACCAGCCGGGGTGGGTCAAAACGCGGTCCTAGCTGCGACGAACGTAGCGATTAGGAGGGTCGGCTTCACGGTCGGAAGGATTAGGCGGAATGGGCGAACCGGAGCCGGCAGTCCGGGTCTTATCGAAGCAGACACTTGCGGCATGAGAAACCGGTGGTCATGGCCGGGCGGTATGGGCCGGTTTTCCACCTTCTGTCGCCGAATCCTCGAGAAAAGCATACCACCCGATAGGTGGGCACTATGTGACAAATGGCACGAAAACCGTTAAACTCATGAGAGAGCCATCCACGAGCAGTCCGGCGCGGGATTCCTCGTGGAAAAGAAGCGCGTGACACATCATCCCGAAACCATGTGTTCGTTTTCGGGAAACAGTGATTGTCCATACTATATGCGGCGCGGAACGGATTCACGCCTACCGAGCAGCGCGGCGGGAAACGACTTCCTCGCAACAGTCGACTCGCTCAACCGGCACCGAGCGAGCCAAGCGAGGACGGTCTTTTCTGCCGGGGTGCTCCAGTCGTTGGGAGGGCACCTGCGGTGTCGCCTATTCTGCAACGTCCGACCCTGGTATTGAACCGCTACTGGCAGCCGATTCGGGTGGCGACGGTAGCTCGGGCGCTGGTGCTTCTTTGGAATGAGACGGCACGGGTGGTCGATCCGGCCGACTATCAGACGTATACCTGGGACGACTGGGCGGCTCTTCGCCCCAAGGACGACGAGGCCTTCATCCAGGCGGTGCGGATGCGGCTGCGCGCCCCGGAGGTGATTACTCTGGTCTCCTGCGATCGCGTGCCCCGAACGACGGTGACTTTCAGCCGGCGCAATCTGTTCCGCCGGGATCAATGGGCGTGCCAGTACTGCGGTAAGAAGCCGGAGAGCGATTCGCTCACGATCGACCACGTGATCCCCCGTTCGCGCGGCGGCGTCTCACGCTGGGAGAACTGCGTGCTAGCCTGTGCGGAGTGCAATCGGCGCAAGGCGAACCGCACGCCCGCCGAGGCCCACATGCGGCTCCGCCGCAAGCCCAAGGCCCCGCGCTGGAGCCCCCTGTTCGCCGTTCAGGACGTGCCGATCGAGAGTTGGGCCAAGTTCATCAGCGAGGCCTATTGGAACGTCGAGTTGGAGGACTGAGATCCGGCGCGGGCACGTTCTTGGCATGCCTGACGGCTGTGGCCGGGGTGCTTGGCATATGTCGGCCTGCTTGGCGCCCACGATCGCACGTTCGCGCCCGGAATCTCCGATGCCGGCTCAGATCTCGTCCCAAAACCCTTCCCAGGCCAGCAGGGCCGGATTGACGCCATCGGTGTCTTTCTTGTCGGGGCCGTAGGTCGAGTAGCCCTTGGTGATCTCGAAACCGAGAGATTCGTAGATCATCTCGCCGGCCTGTGGAGAGTAGTAGTTGGCGGGGCTGTAGTAGTATTCCGCGTGAACGCGTCCGCCGGCCATTTCGGCGAACAGCAGGTCGATTGTCGCAACGAGGTCGTCCTGCATCTTCATGATGTCCGATTTGCCGTCGTCGGTCAGGGCCTCCGCATAGACGTGATCGAAGTTCCTCATCGTCAGGTAGACGGTGTCGGTATCGATATCCCGGACTTCGACCTTGTCGGGCCGTGCCCGGACCTCCTCTCTCAAGGCCGAGTCGCTGAAGTGGGCCGTATCCCTGCTTCCCGCACCTGCATAAGCCGTCACGGTCTCGAAGCTGAAGTAGTCGTACTCGATCGTGCCGCCGGCGGCGACGTGCCGTCCCTCGTCTTTGGTTGCACTGAACGCGTCGTTGCCCGGCGTGTCGTAGACAAGGGCCTCGTCGTTGCCGCCGTTTCCGTAGATGTTGACCGAATCGAAGAACTTTGCGCGGCTCCAGATGCCGTTTTGGTAGATTCGGACGAGGTTGTCGCCATTCTCGTAGGTCTTCACCTTGTTGCCACTGGCGTTTCCGGACAAATAAGCCCGGTCATTTCCACCCGCGTTGGCGTAGCCGAGCAGGGCGTAGACGTTTGAAGCGGTCACGCGATACGCATTCTCCATCTGAAAGGAGCCGTAATCCTCGCGTGCGTTCCAGACGTCGTCGCCGGGCGTGTCGTAGATCTGCACGCCGTCGGTCGCCGACGGGGTCTCGACGCCCAGGATGCTGACGACGCCCGTGAAATTGCCGAGGTTGTAGACCACGAAGGCGTCGCCGTCGTTGGAGCCGACGATCTGGAGTTCCGAAAGGCCGGCGATTGCGATGTTGACGGTCGACCAGGTCACGCCGTTTTCGGCTCTTTCCAGCACCAGATTGCTGCCGGATCGCGAGAGGATAAAGGTGTCGCCAATGCCGTTGTTGGCCCGGGCGCCGGCGTTGTAGACGGTGGGCGATATGGCGGCGATGGCATCCCCCAGGGCGGAAACGTTGAGCCGCTGGTAGGTCGACTCCGTGTGCCACAGTTGCGTCGTCGTTCCCGTGAGTACATCGTCTTCGTTCCCGCCAACTCCGCCGGCCGTGTGGCTGTCAATCACGTCGACGCCGGTGTCCTGCATCAGATTGCGGAGTTCGGTCGGGGATAGGCGGCGTCCGAGTTCCTGCATGGCCAGTTGCTGGGCCAACGCGACGGTTCCGGCAACATGGGGCGCCGCCATGCTCGTGCCGCTGGCGGTGCCATAGAATCCTCCCGGCAGGGCGGACGTGATTGTAGAACCCGGCGCCATGACGTCCAATAGCGATCCTCTCTGAGTGAACGACGTAATGCGATCTGCCTGTGTCGAGCGTGCTGTGAGAGAACCGTTGGTGGAAGTGACGAAGACCTGCTGCCCTACGTTTGCATCATACACGGCGCCCACGGCGACGGCGTTGATGTCAGCGGCCGGGTAGGCTATGCCCACATCGGAGGAATCTGGTCCATGATCGTTGCCGGCAGCGGCAACAACCATAACGCCCTGAGCCACGAGTTCTGCCAACTCGTCAGAGAACTCTCCATTCGTTACGGCCGTGGTGTGGCGAACACCCGAAAAACCGAATGACATGTTAACGGCCACGACATTGTATTCACTGACATGTTCAGTGACCCATTGGAGCGCCGCTTCGATTGCAGGAGAGAGTATAACGCCATCGCTGTCGCGAGCAACCTTCAGGGTGATTAGATCTGCCCCAGAGTCCGCCACGATTCCTGCTACGTGCGTGCCGTGAAAATAGTTTCTCCGATCTGGAGTCGGATACGAATAGGGATAGTTCGTTGCATCGGCATCGCCGTCGCCAAAGTCGTATTGATAGACAATCCGGTCCGCAACACCGTCATTATTACTGTCGGGACCGAAAGCTGGATGATCGAGGTCAAAACCGTTGTCGATTACGACGACGACATACCCTGACCCGTCGACGCTGGGATAGCTAACCTGAAAGTCGTCCAAGTTGATTAGCTCCATTGACTCGTTCACCATAGTATAATAGCGAGTTTCACTCCGCGAGATCAGTATGTCGCCGAACAGTTCGCCCATCGTGACCGGCCCGAGCGAATCCCAGACCAATTCGTCACCATAGGTATCGTAAAGCTCGTCAAGAAATGCCTCTGGCATCAGCACCGGCTGGAAGTCCTCCAGTTCGTTGATATTTCCGCCGCGAGCCAACAAGGCGTGCAGGTCTTCTCGAACCTTCGCTTGGTCGTCGGTTAGAAGAAGTTGCGGACTGGTATAATAGCGAGTTTCACTCCGCGAGATCAGTATGTCGCCGAACAGTTCGCCCATCGTGACCGGCCCGAGCGAATC
>ERZ747221.257-NODE-257-length-64570-cov-5.303242_pt1 | contig 64570 bp, 72 predicted proteins | sample MGYA00374949_ERZ747221 | MGnify/ENA primary metagenome ERZ747221 (study PRJEB28779, sample SAMN05720172) | bioreactor metagenome | isolation source: Anaerobic biogas reactor | place: USA:Washington, USA | collected 2015-08-08 ... | reverse complement strand
CGTAGTACGCCCGGCATGGGCAATCGCCTGGGGGTGAGAGTCCCCTGGAGGAGGAGGTGGTGCCAACTCCGAGCCAGAGGCAACGGCGTCACCGTGAGGTGGGGTCGGAAGGAAGCCCGAAGGCAAGACCCCTGCACCGAGGAACACGAACCGCATATGAGGCGGGCCGGCCTGGGTGAGCCAGCTACGGATGGTGAAGCCCGTCACCGCCAAGAGGGGCCGGCGCGTAGATGCGGCGGGCGTAGGGGGACGGTGGTTGCCCTTATCCGGGGAGACCTGTCCGGGTGTCGGTGGTCCGAGAGTCGGTGGAAGCAAGCCGACGGCCCTGCGTCGCAAGGCGTGAGGCTGACCGGGCAGGAGTCAGCAGAGGTCATAGTACCGGCCGCACGAGATGCGGGCGCGCCGGGAAGGACCGAACGTCAGGCATGGAGCGTAAGAGACGGTGCTGCTCGCATGAGTCGCAGTGATCGCAGCCATCCCGCGAGGCGCGGGCCTGCAGGGGGAGCAGACGGTGAGCCCGTCGGAGCCCACAGCAGAGCGTAGCGACCGATCGGCGCGTACCGAGGACGACGCCCACCGCGCACAGGAAGACGGTCTCTGGGAGGCGTTGCTCTCGGCGGCCAACCTGCGCGCAGCGTTGAGTCGCGTCCAGGCCAACCGCGGCGCCCCGGGCACCGACGGCATGACCACGGAAGAGCTAGCCCCGTGGCTTACCGCCCACTGGCCCGAGGTCCGCGGGGCTCTGGACGAGGGCACCTACCGGCCCTCGCCGGTGCGCCGGGTCACGATCCCCAAGCCCGACGGCGGCGAGCGGCTCCTGGGGGTGCCCACCGTGCTGGACCGGCTCATCCAGCAGGCCATCGCACAGGTCCTCGTGCCGGTCTTCGACCCGGCCTTCAGCTCCTCCTCCTACGGCTTTCGCCCCGGCCGCTCCGCCCACCAGGCGGTCGGCGCAGCGGCAGGCCACATCGAGGCGGGCTACCGGCAGGTCGTCGATCTGGACCTGGACCGCTTCTTTGACCGCGTCTGTCACGACGTGCTCATGGCGCGCGTGGCGCGCAAGGTCACGGACAGACGGCTCCTTCGGCTCATCCGAGCCTACCTCGGGGCGGGCGTCATGGTTGAGGGGGTCAAGCATCAAACCGAGCAGGGCACCCCCCAGGGCTCCCCGCTCTCGCCGCTGCTCTCCAACATCATGCTCGACGACCTCGATACGGAGCTTGAGAAGCGCGGTCACCTGTTCGTCCGCTACGCCGACGATGTGCGCATCTTCGTGCGCACACGGCGGGCCGCGGAGCGGGTCATGGCGGGCGTCACCGGCTTCGTGGAAGACCGTCTCCGCCTGCGGGTGAACGCGAGGAAGTCCTCCGTGCGCCCGGCGAGCAGTGCCACGCTCTTGGGCTTCGGGTTCTTCTTCGCACCCGGGGGCCGGGTCAAGGTGCGCGTCGCCCCCAAGGCCGTCAAGCGGCTCAAGGCACGCGTGCGCAAGCTGACCGGTCGCAGCTGGCGCGTCTCGATGGAGCTTCGCATCGGCGCGCTCAACAGGTTCACCCGCGGCTGGATGGCCTACTTCCGCCTGGCCGAGACGCCGAGCGTCTTTCGGGCGCTCGACAAGTGGCTCTACCGCCGCCTGCGGCAGGTCCGCTGGAAGGAGTGGAAGCGCTACAGCGCCAAGCGGCGAAACCTGCGAGCTCTCGGCATCCCAGCGAGGGATGCGCGTCATTGGGCGATCTCGAGCAAGGGCTGCTGGCGCATCGCTGGTTCTCCTGTTCTCCAGCGAGCCCTGCCGCGATCCTACTGGGACGACCTTGGCCTGCAGAGCCTCAGCCAGTCATGGCTACGGCTACGAACAGCGACCTGACGAACCGCCGGATGCGGACCCGCATGTCCGGTGGTGTGGGAGGGGGGCCGGGCGACCCGGCCCCCCTACCCGATCGGCCCCGGCCGGGGTCAGCGTGCGGCGAGCGCCTCCGCCGGCACGTCGAGCTGCTCGGCGGCGAAGCTGACCAGCAGCTCGCGCACGCGTTGCACCTGCATGCTGGTGTAGCCGATCGCCGCGCGGAAGCTCAGTCCGTCGGACAGCGCCACCATCCGGTGGGCGATCTCAGCGGCCGGAGCCACAGGCCGGAACGCTCCGGCCGCCGCCCCATCCTCCACCAGCCGCTCGAAGAACCCGGCCCAGCGGTCGGACATCGCCGCGCATTCGGCCAGCAGCCTCGGGTGCCTGCGGGCGCGGGCCCAGGTCTCGATCCACAGCACGTACTCGTCGCGCAGGATGCCCTCCGAAGGGATGGCGAAGTCGATGGTGCGGCGCAGCAGTTCCACCGGGTCCGCGGTCTCCTCGCGCAACTCGTGCAGAGCTCTGCTGGTGTGCTCGTTGGCCCATTGCAGGGCGGCCAGGAGCACCTCGTCCTTGGACTTGTAGTAATAGTGGATGATCGCGCTGGAGACGCCGGCCTCGCGTGCGATGTCGGAGATCCTCGTGGCCGAAGGACCGTGGGTCGCGAAGGCGCGGCAGGCCGCTGCACGGATGTTCTCCCGGGCGCGGGACGAGCGGTCCCGGGCCGGCGCCCCGTCGGCCGCCCCCGGACTCCCTGCCTCCCGGCGCAGCCGCTCCAGCAGGTCGGCGTCGGCGCTGCCCGGAGCGAGCGCCTCCTCGAGCCTCCTCTTCATGCGCAGCGCCGTCTTGTAGCTCACGTTCAGGACTGCGGAGAGCGTCCGCGGCGCCACGTCGGGGTCGACGTCCATGAGGCGCCAGGCGGCGAACCAGGTGGCGATGCGGAGGGCGGATCCTTGCATGAACGTGCCCGCCGTGGGGTAGACCTGGGCGCCACAGTGGTCGCAGGCGTAGGCGCGACGCCTGGTGACGCGGTGGAAGCGCCGCATCGTGCGGCAGTGTCTGCACACGGTGCTTACCCCATCGGGGGCGTACAGAGTGGTCCACAGCCAGTGCAGGCACGCCCGCTCGTCGCCGATCGGCGGGAAGACGGCGGCGCCGGTGGCGACAGCGTCCTCGCGGCCCGGGTGCTCCTCGTTCACACGCCCTCCTTCGGCGGGGTACTTGGCGCATGGTACACGGTCCCCGTCGACTTGTGAAGAGTTCTCTTCGTTCATACCTGCTTGACATTCCCATCCGAGCGTGAAATAAGTTGACGCCGCAATCAATCAGTGTGTGCGAAGCGCGACTTTCCCCGGCCCCGGCGCGAGGAAGACAGCGCGTCGCCGCACCGTGACGTGAGGGGGGTCGCATGGGTCAGGCCAGGCTCGCCGTCTGGGATGAGGCCGAGTGCCGGCGTCTGCACGAGGCCACGCTTGCAGTGTTGGCGGACACCGGCGTGGAGGTCCGTCACGAGCCGGCGCTCGAGCTCTTCCGGGCCGCCGGCGCGTCCGTGGACGGCCGGCGGGTGCGCATCCCCTCGCGACTCGTCGACGCGGCGCTCGCGAGCGCGCCGCGTGAGTGGCTGCTCAAGCCGCGCGGAGGAGACACCGGGGCGCTGGTCCTGCGTGACGGGGAGGTCTACTACGGCACCGGCTCGGACGTGCTGTACGTCCGCGATCTCGAGACCGGCGAGCGGCGCCGCGCACGTCGCGCCGATGTCGAGGGCATGGCGGCGCTCTGTGAGCGGCTGCCGAACATCGACTTCGTGATGTCGATGGGCCTGCCGGAAGACGCGCCGCGGGAGATCGACGACCTGGTACAGGTCGTGGCGATGTTGCGCGGCACGCGCAAGCCCCTGCTGGTGGCGCCCCGCGACGGCTCCGTGCTCGCCCGCATCCAGGAGATGGCGACGCTCTGTGGCGAGAAGGAGAGCTTCGCGATCTACGCCATGCCGTCGCCGCCGCTCATGCACGACCCGGATGCGCTCACCAAGGTGATCGGCTGCGCCGAGCGGCTCATCCCCCTGGTGTACGCGCCCGCGCCGAACATGGGCGCCACCGCGCCGCGCAGCATCGCCGGCGCGGTGGTGGTGGGCAACGCCGAGACCCTGAGCGGCCTGGTGTTGCACCAGCACGTCAACAGAGGCGCTCCGTTCGTCTACGGCATCGGCTCCGGCTCGATGGACATGCGGACGATGACAGACCCCTACTGCACGCCCGACACCCTTCTCGCCCAGCAGGTCGCCGCCGACCTCGCACGGCATTACGCGCTGCCGAGCTTCTCCTACGCCGGCATGTCCGACTCCAAGCTGCTCGACGAGCAGTGGACCGCCGAGGCGGCGCTGAGCATGGCCTACGGGTCCTTGTCACGAGCCACCCTCCTGCACGACGTCGGCTATCTCGAATCGGGCCTGCAGAGCAGCTACGAGGCCATCGTGCTGGGCGACGAACTCGTCGGCTACGCGCGCCAGTTCATGCGCGAGGTGCCGGTGGACGATTACAGCCTGGCGCTGGACGAGATCAGGACAATCGGCCCCGGCGGCAGCCACCTGGGGACGAAGTACACGCGGCGTCACCACCGGGAGTTCTGGACGCCGTCCCTGCTCGACCACGCCGTGCATGACCGTTGGGCGGCGGAGGGGGCCACCACGCTCGGCGAGCGCGTCCGCGCGCGCCTCGCGGACCTGCTCGCCACAGAGCGCCCGTTCCGCCTCACGGCCGACCAGGAGGCGCGGCTCGAGGAGCTGCTCGCCGAGACCCTGGCTGACGCGGACGTCCGCATATGAGCTGCGTCGCCGCGCGGCAGGGCCGCAGGGCCGGTCGTTCAGGCAGCATCGCATGATGCGGAAGCCTGCACATCAGACGTTTCTGGGTGCGCCGTTCCGGGCGGCGGCGGACCTGGCTGCGGCCGGCGCAGCCGACACCCCCCGTTTCGCCTATCTCGGCCTGCCGTTGTACGTCCGGTACGGTCACGAGTCGGGTGCGCCGGATACCGGTCTCTCGACGGCCGACGCCGTGCGGGTCGCATCGGCCGCCCAGGGAGGGATCGAGCACCACTACGACTTCGACCTCGACGGGCCGCTCATCCCGGCCGGGGTCTCGGCCGAGTTCTTCGACTGCGGCGACGTGGCGCTCGCCGGGACGCCGGAGGCTCTGGCGGCCGACCTCGCCGCGGGGACCGCGGCCGTCCGCGACCTCGTCACCGCCGGAGCCGTGCCGCTCGTGGTCGCGGGCGACCACTCTGCCCCGCCGGTCGTCGTGCGCGGCCTGCCCGACGACCGGCCGCTCGACATCCTGCACATCGACGCGCACCTCGACTTCCGCGACGAGGTCGCCGGCCTGCGCGACGGATACTCGAGTCCGATCCGTCGTCTGCGTGAGCTGCCACACGTCCGCACGATCGTGCAGGTGGGCCTGCGCGATGTGGGCAGTGCGCGCGAGGACGAGGTCCGCGCGGCCCGCGCCGCCGGCAACATCCTGATCCGCGCCGAGGAGGTCCACGAGGGAGGCGTCGTGCTCCTGCACGACCTCGCGGCGCGCTTCGACCCGGCTCATCGCGTCTATATCACCCTGGACGTCGACGGGCTGGACCCGAGCACGGCCCCGGGCACCCTCTGGCCTGCTCCGGGCGGGCTCTGGTACTGGCAGGCCGCGGCGCTGATCCGTGCCGTGGCGAGTCGTGGCGACCTCGCCGGGATGGATGTCTGCGAGTTCGCCCCCGGCCACGACCCGCACGGGCACACGGCGCTCGCGGCCACGCGTCTGCTCATGCTCGCCGCCGGGGCGTCGTTGCGCCGCGCCGGCTGAGGACGCTCCGGGGCCCGCCGGCGCCCGGGAAGCCGGCCGGCGGCCGGGTGTACACTTGATTGCTCTCCGTGAACTCGCCTGACTCCGAGTGTAACTCCCTGCCGCATGTCGTCGTCTAACGTACATAAATGGGCCATGCTGCCTGACCCGACGCCCGCCGACCTGGAGCGTGCGACGGCGGGCGACGTGGACGCGTTCAGGACGATCGTGGAGCGCTACCAGCGCATGGTGTACTCGGTGGCCTACAACGTGCTCGGCAACCAGACCGACGCCGAAGACGCGGCGCAGGAGGCCTTTCTGCGCTGCTATCGCAAGCTGCCGCAGTACCGGGCCGAGGCGACCTTCAGCACCTGGCTCTTCCGTCTCGCGCTCACGGCCTCGGTCGACTACCGGCGTCGGGAGGGTCGGCGTCCCGAGCCGGTCGAGGTCCCGGAGACGGCCGGCGACGATCCGGCGCTCGGCGACGGCATCTCCAGCTCCACCCTCGTCGCGGCGCTGCACGACCTGCCGGACGACTACCGGGTGCCGACGGTCCTGCGCGACATCTACGGACTGCCGTATCAGGAGATCGCCGACCTCACGGCCCGGCCGCTCGGCACCGTCAAGGTCATGGTGCACCGCGGACGGGCATCCTTGCGCCTGCGCCTGCAGGCCGAGCGGGAGGCGTGATGGACTGCAGCTACTTCTGTTCGCGTCTCAACCAGTTCGTGGACGGCGAGCTCGGGTACCTCGAGGTGGCCGAGCTGCAGGGGCACCTGAGCTTCTGCCCCGACTGCGCCGCCGAGCTCGCCCGGATCAGCGAGGTACGTGCTGCCATGGCCGCCTGGGGTGAAGCCGAGCTGGCGCCGCCGCCCGGGTTCGCGGAACGCGTCCTGGCGAGAGCGGCACTCGACCCTGTCCCCGGTTCACGGCGTCCGTTCGGCCGCGTGGTCTCCGACACGCTGGACCAGCTGGACGAGGCCCTTGGTCGCGTGCCGTTGCCGGGCGGCCGCACGGTCCCCGTCAAGAACGTGATCGGTTACGGCATCGCTGCGGCGGCGCTGGCCGCCGAGCTCCAGCGCCGCCGTCTGCGCCGGCTCCGGGAGCTGAAGTCCCTGTGAGGCTCACGCGCGAGCAGGTGCTCGGACTGCTGCCGCACCGCCCCCCGTTCCTTCTCGTCGACGAGGTCGTCGACGGCGAGCCCGGCGTGCGCTGCACCGCCGTCCGCAGGCTGCGCGACGACGACTGGTGGTTCGCCGGCCACTTCCCCGGTACCCCGGTCATGCCGGGCGTGCTCATCGTCGAGGCGCTCGCGCAGACGGCCGCCATCGCGGCCGCGAGCGCCGGGCCGGAGACGGTTGAAGAAGGTGCGTCGCCGGAGGGCGGAGCCGGCCCGACGGGCGGGAAGATCGGTCTGTTCGCCGGCATCGACAAGGTGCGCTTCAAGCGCGTCTGTAGGCCCGGCGACACCCTCACGCTCGAGGCCGAGATCGTCGCCGTGCACGGCCCGGTGGGCCGCGCCAAGGTCAAGGCGACGGTCGAGGGACAGCCGGCCTGTCGCGGCGAGCTCATGTTCGCCGTCGTCGACGCCGCCGCCGTCGCGGCCGGGGAGACGAAGCTGTGATCGGCCTCCGCCGCGGCCTCGTGCGCGGCGCCCGCATCAGCGCGCTCGGCATCCACGTCCCCGAGCGGGTGCTCACCAACGACGAGATAGGCGAGTTCCTGGACACCTCGGACGAATGGATCACCACGCGCACCGGCATCCGCGAGCGTCGCATCGCGCGTGTGGACGAGGCGGCGAGCGACCTCGGCGAGGTGGCCGCCCGTCGCTGTCTCGAGTCCGGCGGACTGGCGGCCGAGGAGCTCGACCTCGTCATCGTCACCACCATCTCCCCCGACCACATCATGCCGGCCACGGCGTCCATCGTCGCCGACAGGATCGGTGCCGTCAGGGCGGGCGCCTTCGACATCCAGGCCGGGTGCACCGGGTTCGTCTACGGTCTCGCCGTCGCCACGGCCTTCATCTCGGCCAACATCTACCAGAACGTCCTCGTGATCGGCGCCGAGGTGCTCAGCAAGATGGTCGACTGGGAGGACCGCAGCACCTGCGTCCTCTTCGGTGACGGCGCCGGGGCCGTCCTGGTGCAGCCCTGCGACAACGGCTGCATCTTCAGCTTCGACCTGGGGAACGACGGCAGCGGCGCCCAGAGTCTCCTGGTCCCGGCCGGCGGCAGCCGCATGCCGGCCGGCTTCGACACCGTCCGCCGGCGAGACCACGCCATGCACATGACCGGCAGCGAGGTGTTCAAGTTCGCCACACGGACGGTGGTGGACTCCTGTCGCAAGGTGATCGCCGACGCCGGGATCGGTGTGGACGACATCGATCTGTTCGTTCCGCACCAGGCGAACATCCGCATCATCGAGTCGGCCTCGCGACGCCTGGGGATGACCGACGCCCAGGTGTTCGCGAACCTCGACCGCTACGGCAACACGTCGTGCGCTTCGATCCCGATCTGCCTGCACGAGGCCGGTCAGACCGGACGCCTGAAGAAGGGCGACACACTGCTCATGGCCGGCTTCGGCGCCGGGCTCACCTGGGGCTCGTGTCTGACCAGGTGGGAGCTGTAGCCCGATCCCGTGAAGAACCTCGTCCTCATGTTCCCCGGCCAGGGGTCGCAGGCGGTCGGCATGGGCTGCGACCTCGTCGCCGCCGATTCCACCATGCGCGCGACCTACGCCGAGGCGTCCGAGGTGCTCGGCTTCGACCTGCAGGGCCTCTGCAGCGAGGGTCCGATGGAGCGCCTCAGTCGCACCGACCTCACGCAACCCACACTGCTGGCTGCGTCGGTCGGGATGTTCCGCATCCTGGAGCGCGACGGCCTGCGCTTCGACGTCGCCATCGGCCACAGTCTGGGCGAGTTCACGGCGCTGGTGGCGACCGGGGCGGTGGCGTTCGAGGACGCCCTGCGCGTGGTGCGGCGGCGCGGGCAGGAGATGCTGCGCGCCGCCGAGGCCAACCCCGGCGGGATGGCCGCCGTGCTGGGCCTGGACGACCCGGTCGTGGAGGAGCTCTGCGACGGCGTGGACGGTGTATGGCCGGCGAACTTCAACAGCCCGGGCCAGGTGGTCGTCAGCGGTACCGGGCCGGCGCTCGAGACGCTCTCCGAGAGGGCGCGCGCCGCCGGAGCGAAACGGGTCGTCCGTCTGCCGGTCAGCGGCGCCTTCCACTCGCCGTTGATCGAGTCCGCACTCGAGCCTCTGCGCGAGGAGTTCGAGCGTGTCGAGTGGTGCACGCCGGACCCGGCGTTCTTCTCCGGCTGCACCGTGCGCTACGAGGCGACCGGCTTCGATCGCCTGCTGCAGACGCAGCTCGTCTCGCCGGTGCGTTTCCGTCAATCGGTGAAGACCCTGTACGAGCAGGGATATGATTCTTTCCTGGAGGTCGGTCCGGGCGGCGTGCTCACCGGCCTGGTCAAACGCATCGAGCCGCGGGCGCAGACGGCACGCGTCTCCGACATGGAGACGTTGCAGGCGGTGCGCGACGACGGCCGCTATCTGGAGGTCATGTGAGCAGCGCACACAGCGAGGTCGACGGTCGTGGCGCCGAGGGCGCCTCGTTCGGCGGCAAGCTCGACCTGACCGGCGCCGTCGCGCTCGTCACCGGCGCCGGCCGCGGCATCGGCCGCGGCATCGCGCTGGCGCTGGCCGGCGCCGGCGCCGACGTGGCCGTCAACGACTTCGCCGATGAGGAGGCCTGTGCGGCCGTCGCTGCCGAGGTCGAGGCGCTCGGACGCAGGGCGCTCGTCGTCATGGCGGACGTCTCCGACGAGGAGCAGGTGAACGGCATGGTCGAGAGGGTCGAGAAGGAGCTCGGTCCTCTCTCGGTGGTCGTCAACAACGCCGGCATCACGCGTGACAACGTGACCATGATGATGGACCCGGCGGACTTCGACGCGGTGATCGCCACGCACCTGCGCGGCACCTTCCTGGTGAGCAAGGCGGGGGCGCGCCGGATGTTCCGGCGTCGCAGGGGCTGTATCATCAACCTCTCGAGCGTGGTGGGTCGTCGTGGCAACGCAGGCCAAGCCAACTACGCGGCGGCCAAGGCGGGCGTCATCGGCCTCACCAAGTCGCTGGCCAAAGAGCTCGGCGCGCGCGGCGTGCGGGTCAACGCCATCGCGCCCGGGTACATCGACACGCCCATGACGCAGGCGCTTCCTGAAGAGGCGAGGCAGCTGATCGTGGACAACACCCCACTCAGGGTCATCGGCACCACCGACGACGTGGCCGCGGCCGTGGTCTTCCTCGCGTCCCCGGCGGCGAGGTTCATCACCGGCGTCACCCTGCCGGTCGACGGCGGCCTCGGGATCTGACTCGGCCGGGGGTCGAATGACACACCAGCGCAGAGTCGTCGTCACGGGTCTCGGGGTCGTCTCCCCGATCGGCAACGACGTGGACACCTTCTGGCGTCGCCTCGTCTCCGGCGAGTCGGGCGTCGGCGAGATCACGAGGTTCGACACCACCGACTACCGGGTCCGCATCGCCGCCGAGGTCCAGGACTTCGACGTCACGGACTTCATCGACAAACGCAAGGCCCGCCGTCTGGATCTCTTCAGCCACTACGCGGTCGCGGCGGCGATCATGGCGAACGACGACGCCGGGCTCATGCCCTCGGCCGAGGCCGAGCGCGTCGGCGCCGTCATGGCCAGCGGGGTCGGCGGACTGCAGACGTTGCATGTGGAGACGGACAAGCTCCTGCACCAGGGGCCGGACCGCACGAACCCGCTGCTCGTCCCGATGATGATCCCGAACATGGGCGCGGCGCACGTCTCCCTCGAGCTGGGCACCAAAGGCCCGCTGAGTACCACCTGTACCGCGTGCGCCGCGGCGTCCGACGCCATCGGGTACGCGGCGCGGCTCATCCGCGACGACGTGGCCGACGCCATGTTCGCCGGCGGCAGCGAGGCGCCGATCAGCCCGGTGGGCGTGTCGGGGTTCGCCGCCGCCCGCGCGCTCAGCACGGACAACGACGACCCGCAGGGCGCCTCCAAACCGTTCGACCTGAAGCGGGACGGGTTCGTCATCGGCGAGGGCGCCGGCGTGCTGGTGCTCGAAGAGCTTCAGCACGCCCTCGCTCGCGGCGCCCGCATCTACGCCGAGCTGGCGGGCAGCGGCATGAGCAGCGACTCCTTCCACATGACGCTGCCGGACGAGACCGGCGAGGCGCAGGGCCGCGCCATGCTCATGGCGCTCGCGGAGGCGGGTCTCGACCCGTGCGAGGTCGATTACGTCAATGCTCACGGCACGTCGACCGGTCCTGGCGACATCGCCGAGACGCGCGCCATCAAGCACGCCCTCGGCGACCACGCCTACGAGGTCGCGATCTCGTCGAACAAGTCGATGATCGGCCACTGCCTGGGCGCCGCCGGCGCGATCGAGGCGGTGGCGACCGTCCTGACCATCGTCAACAGCTACATCCCGCCGACGATCAACCTGCACGATCCCGATCCGGAATGCGATCTTGACTACGTCCCGCTGACGGCGCGCTTCGGCAAGGTCCGCGTCGCGGCGAGCAACAGCTTCGGCTTCGGCGGCCACAACGTGTCCCTCGTGTTCAGCCGGCACGACGGCTGAGCACGGCCTCGTCCGGTCGTCGCCGGAGGGCGCTGCACGGAATGAACGTCACCGTCCAGATCGAGCGTCGCGGCAACGGGCCGACGCGCCCCGAGTGGGTGTGTCCTTCGTGCCACGCGGGCGCGCGGCACGCGGAGGTGCGCGCCAACCTCATGGTATGCCCGAGTTGCGGCCATCATCTGCGTATCGGCGCGCACGAACGCATCCGTCAACTCACGGACGAGGGCACCTTCCGCGAACTGTGGGGCAGGGTCGCCACACGCGATCCGCTGGGGTTCGTGGACCTCGAGGCCTACCCCGAACGGGTGCGCGAGGCGCAGGCCAAGACCGGACTCCAGGAGGCCATCGTCACCGGCACGGCGAGCATCGACACCACTCCGTGTGTGCTCGCCGTGATGGACTTCGGGTTCCTCGGCGGGAGCATGGGCAGCGTGGTCGGAGAGAAGCTCTGGCGCAGCGCCGAGCTGGCGAGCGGGGACGATCTGCCGCTGGTCGCCGTCTGCACGTCGGGTGGCGCCCGCATGCAGGAGGGCATCCTGAGCCTCATGCAGATGGCCAAGACGAGTTGCGCCGTGGATCTGATCAACGAGGCGACGTCACCGTTCGTGACGATCCTCGCCGACCCCTGCACCGGCGGTGTGGTGGCGAGCTTCGCCACGCTCGCCGACATCTGCATCGCGGAGCCCGGCGCGCGGCTCTACTTCACCGGGCCGCGTGTGATCCAGCAGACCACGCACGAGGAACTGCCGCCCGGTTTCAGCACCGCCGAACGCAACCTCGAGCTCGGCCACCTCGACGCCGTCGTCCCTCGTGCGGACCTCCGTGTCAGGGTCGGCAACTACCTGCGACTCCTGGGAGGGGGTGAGGAACCTGACCGAGGAGAAGACGAAGTCGGAACAGGACGCCCGGGTCGGCTGGCTCAAGCAGCGGCTGAGCGAGCTCGTACGATTGTCACGTATGCCCGGCGTCCATTTGTCCGAGGAGATCGAGAAGCTCCAGACACGACTGGAGAAGCTCCGTCGCGAGGACCGCAGGCATGACACCTGGGTCACGGTCGAGATCGCCCGACACAAGGAGCGGCCGCGGACGCGCGACTACATCGGGCACCTGATCGACGGCTTCGAGGAGCTCAAGGGCGACCGTCTGCGGGCCGACGACCCCGCCATCGTCGGTGGCCTCGGCTGGTTCCACGGACGCGCGGTACTGGTGGTGGGACACCAGAAGGGCCGCACCCTGGACGAGCAGACGCAACACAACTTCGGCATGGCCAAGCCCGAGGGCTACCGCAAGGCACAGAGGCTGTTCAGGCTCGCCGAGCGGCACGGTCTTCCGGTGTTCACCTTCGTCGACACCCCCGGCGCTTATCCGGGCGTCGCGGCCGAGGAGGGCGGACAGGCCCGCGCCATCGCCGAGAGCATGCTCTGCATGGCTCGCCTGAGCGTCCCCGTGATCGCGACGATCATCGGCGAGGGCGGCTCCGGCGGCGCTCTGGCCCTCGCGGTCGCCGATCGTGTACTCATGCTCGAGAACGCCACGTACTCGGTGATCACGCCGGAGGGTTGCGCCGCGATCCTCTGGCGCGACGCCGACTTCGCGCCGCAGGCGGCCGAGGCGCTGCGCCCGACGGCCTCGCACCTGCTCGAGCTGCTGGCGGTCGAGAAGGTCGTGGAGGAGCCCCGCGGTGGGGCGCACCACAACCCGGAGCTGGCGGCCCAGAGGTTGGGAGAGGCGATCGCCGAGACCCTCGCCGAGCTCGACGAGATCCCGGCCCGGGAGCGGCGGCGGCAGCGCCGCGAGCGGTTCCGTCGCCTCGGCCACTGGGACGACCCCGAGCAGCCGTCCACCGGCCCGTCTCCCTTCGGCGGCCACGCCGCGCCGGCGGAGTGAGCGGCCGCGCCGGTCCTCGCCGACGCAACTCAACGGAAGCAGGTCGACCGCCGTGCCGCCGGTCATCAGTGTAGAGCATCTCCGCAAGGTCTACGGTCACCGCGTGGTGGCGGTGGACGACGTCTCCTTCGAGGTGGAGCCCGGAGAGGTCTTCGGTCTGCTGGGCTCGAACGGCGCCGGCAAGACGACCACGGTGGAGTGCGTGCAGGGCCTGAGGACGGCGACCGCCGGTGTCGTCCGGGTACTGGGCAAAGACCCGGTGCGTCACGCCGGTGACCTGCGTGGGCGCCTCGGCTGCCAGTTGCAGGAGTCGCGCCTCCCCGACCATCTCAAGGTGTGGGAGGCGCTGGACCTCTTCGCCAGTCTCGCTCCGGGCGCAGCGGACTGGCGCGCGTTGCTCGACCAGTGGGGGCTTGCGGCGAAGCGCGGCGCGTCCTTCGCGAGTCTGAGCGGTGGTCAGCGCCAGCGGCTGTTCATCGCTCTGGCGCTGGTCAGCTCTCCGGAGGTCGTCTTCCTTGACGAGATGACGACCGGCCTCGACCCCGCGGCACGCCGGGTCGCGTGGGACCTGATCGGGCAGGTGCGCGACCGCGGCACGACCGTCGTCCTGGTCACCCACTTCATGGACGAGGCCGAGCGGCTCTGCGACCGCGTCGCGGTGGTCGACGGCGGCAACATCATCGCCCTCGACACGCCGCGCGGGCTGGTCGCCCGTTACGATCCGCTGGAGCAGGTGGTCTTCACCTGCGACCTGGGCGAGCTGGACTGGCTGGGCCGGGTACCGGGTGCGCGGCGTGTGGTCCGGCGTGGCCCGCGGGTGGTCGTCGAGGGTACCGGGCCGCTGCTGGCGCACGTGGCCGCCGCACTCGTCGCGCGAGGCGTCACGCCCGTCGACCTGCGCGTGATCGAGCCCAGCCTGGAGGACGTGTTCCTCAAGCTGACCGGACATCTGGTGGACGATTGACTGCTCGACGTCGGGACGCCGCCGGACGACCGGCCGGATGGCGGGCCGTGGGTCAGAGCGGCCTGCGTGTGGTGCTCAAGCTCACATGGATCGAGCTGAAGCTCTTCCTGCGCGAGCCCATGACGATCGTGTTCACGTTCGCGTTCCCCGTGGTCCTGATGTTCGTGCTCGGGGAGATCTTCGGCGGCCAGGCCGATGCCGACGCGGACGTGTTCGGCAGGGTCGGAGCGATGAACTACTACGCGCCGGCCTACATCGCCGTGGTCGCCATGTCCGTCGGCGTGATCATGCTGCCGGCCCGGCTCACCGACTATCGGAGCGGCGGCGTCCTGCGCCGCTTCCGCGCTTCGTTGGTCCCCGTCTGGGCCGTGCTCGGCTCGCAGGTCCTCGGGGCGCTCGTACTCGCGGTGGTCGGCGGCGTCCTGGTCGTGGGGTTCGCGGCGGCCTTCTACCCCGTCCACTTCCCGGATTCGCTCGGCCTGTTGGCGGCGGGGTTCCTCATCTGCTCCGCCGCTTTCGCCGCTGTCGGCACCCTGCTCGGCGCGGTGATGCCCAGCCCGCGTGCGGCCCAAGGCGCGGGCCTCATGCTGTTCTTCGTCATGCTCTTCCTGAGCGGCGCGTCAGTCCCGACCGAGATCATGAGTCCCACCATGACGCGCATCGGCGAGGCCCTGCCGCTCACCTACGGCGTCGATCTGCTGCAGGGGGCGTGGATCGGCGGCACGTGGGATCGGACCTCCGCGCTCGTCCTGCTCGTCGTGGCAGCGGTCGCCGGCCTGCTCAGTCTGCGCCTCTACCGCTGGGACTGACGGGGGCGGGGTCGGCAGCTCGCGCCGCGAGCTCAAAGCGTCGCCAGCAGCTCCTCAAGACGCTTCTTGACGGCGCCCTGCACCTTGATCAGGTCCGGCTCAGCGTGAAGCCACACCTGTCCCACGGGATCGGCGGCGGCGACCGTACAGACGTCGTCCCCCTGCGGGACGACCGCCATCGGGAACATCAGGGCCGCCGGAGCCAGGGGGTCCACGCCGGCGGCCTTGGCTGCCGCGACGGGGACGGTGACCTGCAGGACGACGTGGTCGTCGGGGAGTCGCGGGCTGATCGTCGATCCGGCGATCTCGGCGAGCACGACGAAGCCCTTCTCGTCGAGCCGCGTCTTGAGCCGCGCGAGGGCGCTGCGGGCGTCTCCGGCCACCTGGGTCGCCGTCCGCCAGGCGCCGTGGGCGGCGTGGTCGCCGGCGTCCTCGGGCGCCGGATAGGTCGCGCGAAGGTGCGCGATGATCGCGTCGGAGTCGCGGTACACGCCGTCGCCGTCGGTGAGCACCGGGACGCCGGTCTGGCCGGCGACCGCGAGGAGGTCCACCCGGTCCTCGGCCGCGTAGGGGACGCACACCGTCGTGTACGTGAGGTCGAGCTCGGTGAGGACCTGGCGGACACGGTGGCTGTAAGGGCACCACTCAGTCTGGTACAGCGTGATCATCGTCCCCCCTTGGAGCAGGCGTGGCTCTCCCGGGCCTCAGGCGAGGCCTCTGACGTCGAGAGCGTAGTGCATCGCGACGGCGGTTCCCACTCAAGGGTGGAAGGGAGAGCAGCTGTGGCCACGACAGACGTAGCCGGCCGCGGCGACTCCGGGCCCCACCGGGAGGGCCGTCCGTTCGAGATGAGCCGCGTCGTCAGGCTGGGACGGGTCGAGCCACTGGACCGTCCGCAGGGGCCGCGGCGTCGCGAGCGCGGCGGCGTGCAGGCGCCGCGCCTCCGGGTCGTCGCGGCCGCCGACCACGACGACCTGATCCGGCCGCTCGATGTAGCGGAGGAGCGCCTGCGCGTACGAGGCCGCGGCGACGCCATGACGTTCGTACCGCGTCCCCCAGGCAGCGAGGATCCCGAGCGCCTGCTCACGAGGGCGGGAGTCTCCCGTGAAGGCCGCGATGCGCAGGAGCACCTCGGCTGCGGCGGCGTTCTCGTCGAGCGCCGGCACCGGCTGAGCCAACAGCCCGGCGCTGTCGCCGGGTGTCGTCAACCGGTCCACCAGCCGGCCGTCCGGCGCGCAGAGATGTGCGCAGGCCCAGTCGGCGAGTGTCCGCGCCCGGCGGAGCCAGACGCGGTCGCCCGTCGCCTCGTAGGCGTCCAGGAAGGCCGTCGCCGTCGCGGCCTGGTCGCCGAGCAGCGGCGCACCTCTCGCCGGGGCGCCGCCGGGCGGAACGAAGTGCGCCATCACCTCGCCGTGGCGTGCCGTGGCGTGGAGGTGGCCGAGCAGGCCGAGGGCGTGATCGGTCAGCTCGGGACGTCCCAGGACATAGGCTCCTTTCAGGAGCGCCCGCGCCGCCAGCGCGTTCCAGTCGACGTAGACCGTCGCGTCGACGAAGGGCGCCGGCAGTCCTGAACGACCTTCCGCGTCGAGCAGGTAGTAATGCTCGTCCGCGTCCTGACTTCCGCCGAAGGCGGGCACGCCCGGCTGTCGCAGCCTCTCGAGCACGTAGTCGATGGTGCCGCCCGCGACGCGACGGTACGACTCCGCGTCGCCCAGGTCGTGGTCCGACGCCAGCACGGCGGCCTCCAGATACAGCGAGGCCATGCGGGCGTTGTCCTCGAGCATCTTCTCGTAGTGCGGTACCGTCCAGTCCCGTCGGGTCGCGTAACGGAAGAAGCCCCCCTCGACGGCGTCGTACAGGTCTCCGCCCGCCATTCCGGACAGTGTGGTCCGGACGACCTCCAGCGCCCGGCTCGCCGGCACGGAGGAGCCGCTTTGGCCGCTCCCCTCAGGCGTTCCGGCCTCGTCACGCAGCGACCCGTAGGCGAGCAGGAAGCCGATCACGTCCGGCTGCGGGAACTTGGGCTCGACCCCCAGGCCGCCGTGCAGCGGGTCGAACGCACGCACGATCTGCAGCGCCACCCGGGCGGGGATGTCCCCGGTTGCGCCGTGCTCGCCGTCGATGGTCTCGAGACCCGTCTCACGGCCGAGCATCGGCGCCGTGAGGCGGGCCCTGGCGGCGCCGTCGCCTGCTGCGGCGCGCTCACTCTGGAGTGCGACGATCTGCGCCCGGTTGGCGTCGGAGAAAGCTTTGACGCGCGCGAGACTCTCGAGCATCTGCTCGGGCGGCAGGTATGTGGCGCCGGTGAGGACGTCTCCGCTGGCGGTGAGGAACGCCGTCGTGGGCCATCCGCCCATGTTGTAGCGGCGGTTCACGTCGGGATGACGGTCGTTGTCCACCCGGATGGGGAGGAAGTGCTGGTTGACGGCGGCGATCACGCGCGGGTCGGAGTAGCTCGTCTCGTCCATCACGTGGCACCAGTGGCACCAGACGGCGGAGAGGGAGAGCAGGACCGGCCGTCCGAGGCGACGCGCCTCCTCGAAGGCCTGCTCTCCCCACGGGCGCCATCTGATCTCCGCGGCCCGGTTCGGCCGCGGCGAGAAGCGGAAGTCACGGTCGTCGTCCATGGCCCCGGCATTCCCTCAGAGGCGCGGTCCGAATCAGGGCGGACGCGCGAGGCGGGCCCCACGCCCCGCCGACGGCCGCGCCCCCATCCGCCGGATGGGCTCGACCCGTCCTCGGCGAAACGGTGCACCGGGAGCCTCAAAACCGACTATGTCGACCGACGATGACATGATTGTTCCGCGGTTCACAATCTCCTGCAGGCGCGGTATAGTCGCATACCTGAATATGGGCATGGAGGAGCGCGTGTGCACGCCGGCGGGCCTCCCGTCCTCGCTCTGTGAGGCCGGCGCAGTCGCTCCCCTTCGCGACCGTGAACTGATTCGGGTCGCGACACCGGACGTAGAAAGGAGTCGACCCATATGTCCGACAACGTGATGTCTCGGCGCAAGTTCCTCGCCGGGGCGGGTCTCGTCCTCGGAGCCGCCTCGGTCTCCGGCGTGGCCCTGCTCAAGGATCCGGAGCCCGCTGCGGCAGAGGGCGCCGCGCTTCCGTGGCCGTATCCCACGACGGCCGAGCAGCAGCCGGTGCCGGAGGCGCTGGCGCGCCGGGCTTTCGAGATGCACCGCTATCAGGGCTTCGCCTGCTCCGAGTCGGTGTGGTGGCCCTTCGTCGAGGCCCTGAGCCCCGCCAACCCCGGGACCTGGGGCACCGTGCCGCGCAAGATGTTCCAGTACGGGGGCCAGGGCATCAAGGGCTGGGGCACCATCTGCGGCACCCTGAACGCCGCCGCTGCGGTGATCGGCATGGCGGTGGGCAACGGCGCCCACCAGGGCACGCTCACCGACGCCATGTTCATGTACTACTCGCAGACCGCCCTGCCCACCAACGATGCGTGGAAGTCCTACAACAAGAAGCTGGGGCTCACCACCGATTGGGAAGGCCCGACCGGTGCGAACATCCCGGTGGAGAACGCGCCGACCTCCATCGCGGACTCCCCTCTCTGTCACTCGTCCCTGATCCAGTGGACGATGATCACCGGGGCGGAGAACGGCGGACCGCTGCAGAAGGACCGCTGCGCGAAGGCCTGCTTCGACGTGACCTACAAGCTGACCGAGCTTCTCAACGCCTACTGGGTCATGGCCACTCCGTCGCCCGCGCCCGCTCCGCTCGACCCTGCAGTGAGCGCGTGCGGCGCCTGTCACGTCACCTACACGCCCGCCAAGATGGCGTGCTGGTCGTGTCACGACAACACGGTGGCCGACCGCCATTGGGAATGAGCGGGTGACGGCTGACGGATCAACCCGGACCGGGGCGTGATCCCGGGACGAACGTGGAGGAAGGCACAGTGAGGAAGACACACATCGCGGTACTCGCGGTCGCCGTCGTCGTGATCGTGATGGCCATCGGCGCGGTCGCCGCCTACGGCGATCTGGCGAGCGACACGCAGGCTCCGACGACGACGACCGACGCGGTACAGGTGTATTGGGACGACGCTGCGATCACGCTCACGGCGGAGGACGACGAGGGCATCAGGTACATCTACCACGAGCTGGACAACAAGGTCGTCCGGCTGCACAGGGTCGAAGGCGCGCCGTTCTCGGCGCACCTCGAGGTGCCGACGAACGCCAGGGGTGTGCGCGTGAGCCCCGGCGTCGGCACGCACACCCTGCTCTACTGGGCGCAGGACATCAACGGCAACGTCGAGGAGCGGCACCAGCTCACCTTCGAGGTCCGTGAGGACACCCCGCCGACGACGTCGGCGAAGGCCGTCTCCGTGCGCCGCGGCCGCACCGCGACGCTGAAGTTCAAGGTCGACGACGCCGGCCCGGAGGACGTGGCGCAGGTCGTCATCAAGGTCCAGAACAAGAAGGGCAAGGTCGTCAGGACGATCAAGGCCGGCTCGCGGCGCGTGGGAGTGGACCAGACGGCGCAGTTCCGCTGTACACTGGCCAAGGGCGTGTACACATACTACGTGTACGCGACCGACAGTGCCGGCCAGGCCCAGTCCAAGGTCGGCTCCGCCAAGCTCACCGTGAAGTAAGCGCGGATCCGAGGATCGCGAGGAACGATCCGGGCCGCGGCGGGGGCGCCCGCCGCGGCCCGGCTTCGTCCGTGACCGATCTCCGACGCGCGACGACCCGTGCGGCGGCGCCGTGGAGAGCCGCCCCTCTGCATCCCGACCGAGTGACCGAGCGTCGGTCGCCTCGCGGGTCGGCCTTCGGTGCGGCCTCTGGACTGCTGTAGGGTGCGGCGCGACCGCGCCGCGACGTCAGCAGCCTCAGCCGAAGCCGCTCGTGGGCCGCGCCTCTCCACACGTAGGACTGGAGAGCGGCCCGTTCTGCAGATAGCTGGCGAGGGTCTGGCGGATGTTCGTCGAGGCGCAGACGCGGCAGCGTTTCTGCTTCATGCGGAGCGCGCCGCCGGTCACGAGCTGGAACCGGTGCCCGCAGTCCCTGCAGATCAGGTCGAAGTGCGCCATCAGTCCTCCTGGGCCTCCCGTGTGGTGTGTGCGAGCGCACTGGCCTGCAGGGCGAGCTCGGGGCCGAGGACCTCGTCGATCAGCTCGCACGCCTCCCGCAGCCGTGGGTTGACGACCTCCCATCGCACCCGCCCGTTGACCCGGCGGCGACGCGCCAAGCCCTCCCGCTGGAGGACGGCGAGATGCTGGGAGACGTTGGAGCGGCTGACCTGCAGGAGGTCGGCCAGCTCACTCGGCGTCCTCGGCGCGTCACAGAGACGATGCATGAGCTCGTGGCGTGTGGGGTTGGCGAGCGCGGCGAACACAGCCGCATGGATGGAGTATCGTCGTCGCTCCTCGGTCATGGCGTCATTATCACCGCGTTTCGGAATTTCGCAACACGGCAATCACGGGCAGAGAGGAGAAGGCCGGAGACTCCGGCAAGCGTGAAAGGACCCAAGTATGGAGATGAAGGTCTACTTCCCCGGCGGCAAGCGCGTCCACGCCGAGTACGGCGCCCACACCATCGAGACGGACCAGCCCGTGCACGGCGGCGGTGACGGCTCAGCGCCCGCGCCGTTCGACCTCTTCATGGCGTCCATCGGTACGTGCGCCGGCATCTATGCTCTGGGGTTCATGCAGCAGCGCGGGATCGATCCGACGGGCTCCAGCATCACCATGTCGTCGCAGACCGACCCCACGATCGGGTTGATCACGAGGATAGACCTGGACCTCAAGCTGCCCGGGGGCTTTCCTGAGAAGTACAAAGCCGCGGTCGTCAACGCCATGAACCTGTGCGCGGTGAAGAAGCATCTGCAGCGGCCGCCCGAGTTCCAGATCACCACGTCCGATGCCTGAGATGACCGTCCCGTTCGATCCGGCGCATGCGGAGGGCCTGGAAGATCCGCAGCGGCTCGCGGCGCTTCCGCAGGCCGCCGTCGTCGCGCTGCTGCGGCTCGAGGGGGCGGAGACCGTCGTGGATTACGGCGCCGGCACCGGCATCTACACCGTCGCGGTGGCCGCAGCGGTGCCGGACGGCCGGGTCGTGGCGGTGGAGGCGCTGCCGCGGCTGGCCGAGCTCTTCCGTCTCAGATTGACGACCGGACTGACCGACCGGGTCGCCCTGGTCGAGACGAGCGACAACATCGTGCCGCTCGACGACGGGGAGGCCGACCGTGTCCTGATGGTCGACGTACTGCACCACCTCCATGACCAGCCCGATGCTCTGGAGGAGGTGCTGCGCGTGTTGCGGCCCGGCGGTCTCTTCGTGGTGGTCGACTGGGGCGACCAGGAGCGGCCGATCGGCCCTTCACCCGGTCACGCACTCGGCCTGGACGCCGTGCGAGGCATCGTGGACCGTATGGGCCTCGACGTAGTTGAAGCGCACGCGCCCGGCGCGCTTCTTCGGCATCATCTGGCCGTCGTCGCCCGGAAGCGCTGAGAGCGCGAGTGCGGCGCCGTGGCGAGGGGGCTCAGTGTCGGCAGGCGCCCTCGAGGTCCACGACCGGCAGGTCGCCCTGCAGGTAAGCGTCGACCGCCGTCCTCACGTCCGCTCCGACCCCGGAGTGGACCGCGATGCCCACCTGGTTGAAGCCCAGGAGCGGTCTGCCGCCGATCCCGTCGACCACGATGGCGTCGACCATGTGCTCCGCCAGAGCCATGACCGGGGCCATGCAGCCGCCCTCAGTGTGCGGCGCGTTGGTGAGCACCTGCACCTCGCCGACCGCGCCGTCCTGAAGATCGACGATGGTGAAGCACTCGCAGCGGCCGAAATGCCCTGACCGACGCGCGTCGAGGCCGCCGGGCGATTCCGAAGGGACGGCGATGCGGATCTTGCTGGTGTGGTCGCTCATTCTCTCTCCGTTCATGATCGTGTGGTGAGGGTCACGCGCGGGACCCGTGTCTGCCGCCGGGCCCCTGGCCGCGACCGCCGCCGCGTCCCGGGCCGCGGCCGCTCTCACAGGGCTCTCGGCCAGGGCCCCGACCTCGGCCGCGCCTGCCGCGGCCGTCCCCAGGGCCCCAGCAGAGCCCGACATCGGTGGCGCCGCACTCGGGACAGGCCGTCGCCGTCTCGTCGCCGGTGGTCGTCCATCGAGCCTGGCAGGCGTGACAGCGCATGCGCCGCGGCTCCACCCGGTACTGGCCGCCGTCGATGAGGATGGCCTTGCCGCCGACCAGCGCCTCTGCGACCCGCGTGCGGCCCCGCTCGAGCACCCGCCCGACCGTCTGACGCGAGACGCCCATGACCTCGGCGGCCTGTTCGTGCGTCAGGCCCTCGAGGTCCACGAGCCTGAGGGCCTCGAGCTCGTCGACGCCGAGGCGAAGCTGCTCGAGATCGCGCACCGGCACGCCGGCGGGCTTGAACAGCGTGACGCGCGGCACGCCCGAGACGGTGCGCTCGATAGGCGGTCTAGGCATGCGTCAGCTCACAGGTTCCTAGCATATGCTCAGGATAATCGGGCCGGGGGTCGCCATCAAACCGCCTCCTGGCCCCCTGCCGGCCTGATTTCCGTGACCGTTGACGGATCGAGGTCGATCACCTGCTCGGCCTCCCGCTCCCCGGACGGCAGCGGTCGCGCCGGCGACATGCCGACGGGCAGCTCACCGGGAGCGGGAGGATCGGCGCGAAGATAGGCGGCGCCGAGTCGTCGCAGTGCGGCCTGTCGGCTCACGGCCATACGGATGGCGGCGCGTCGCAACATGGGCCGTGTGAGCCCCTCGCGGTCACGCATGTCCTGCGCCACGTAGGCACCCGCGGCGATCACGGCCCGCATGGCCGTGCGTGCCGCGAGAGTCGTCTCGTCCGACGGAGCGACGGCGCGTCCCCTCCCCGGCCGCGACGCCCGGCCGGCTCCCGGTGTGTCACAGAGTGCGGACCCGCGCCGGCGGTTGCGGCGCGGTCTCATCCCTCGGGCTTCCATACGGTCTCACCCCTTCCTCCGGCTCGTGCACGACCGGACCTGTGCGAGGACCGTCTCGTCACGACCAGTGACCCGCCACGGTCGGCGTCGTGACGACCGGGAGCTCCTGCGCCTTGTACCTGCGCAGCGCCTCGCGGGCGGTGACGCCGTTACCGGCCTGATAGACGCTCACGCCCGCCGCGGCCAGCGTCCGGTGCGCGTTCGGCCCGACGTTACCCGTGATCACGGCGCCGACCCCCTGGTCCGCGACGATGGTGCCCGCCTGGACGCCGGCGCCGCCGCCGGCATCCGCGTTCGCCCGGTTGTCGACCGCGGTCCACTCCTCTGATTCCGGGTCCACGATGATGAACCAGGCCGCCCTGCCGAAACGGGGATCGACCAGGGCGTCGATGTCGTTGTCCTGAGTGGTGATCGCCACTTTCATGACTCCTCCTCGATGGGTCGTGTTGGGTCCGCGGCGGCGTAGAACACGTCGCCGTCGTGGTCGACGCGTTGAGCCGCGCCGTTCTCCACGAGCGCGGTGAGCGTCTTGAGGGCAGCGTTCCGATGGGCTCCGATCCCGGTCGCCACGTCCGTCACGGTGCACGGTCTCCGCGCGATCAGGGCCAGGACGGCCGCGGCCGTCGCCTGCTGGTCGTGGTCGGCCTGCGGTGCGCCCGCGATGACCTCCGCCTGCGGAGTGAAGAGAGCGGCGAGATCGGCGAGCCGCCCCGGCGAGACTGGCCTGGCGGTCTGTTCGGCCGGCGGGCGGACCACCGTGTTCAACTGGATCCTGTCCGGCGCGAGCCGGGCGGCGTGCCGCGCCAGTCTCTCCACCATGGACACGGTCCCCGTGACTCCGTCGAGCAGCATGACTTCGAGCCAGATCTGACCTCCGTACGAGGAGCGGAAGTCGGCGATGCCGTCGACGAAGGCGGCGAAGTCCAGGTCCTCGTGCGGACGGTTGACGGCGCGGTAGGTGACGTCGTCGACCGCATCGAGCGAGGGGAGCACCACGTCGGCGTGAGCCAGCTCGCGCTGGACGTCAGGGCGGCCGAGCAGCGAGCCGTTCGTGATGACGAACACGGGCACGGTGGTCATCGCCTTGATGCCGTCGATCACCAGGTCGAGCCCTGTGCAGAGCGTCGGCTCTCCGGAGCCGGCCAGGGTGATCACATCGGGCCGGGTGTCGAGACGGGAGCGTATCTCGCGGAGCACGTGTGCCGGCTCGACCCACGGTCGGCGCGTCGTCGTCCTGTCGGTCGTCGGGCCGAGCTGGCAGTAGACGCAGTCGTGCGTGCAGGTCTTGAACGGCACGAGGTCCACCCCCAGGGAGCGGCCCAGTCTCCGAGACGGGACTGGTCCGTACACCAGGGGGGCTGCCTCGTGACCGCTGTGTGGGCGATCGCGCCCCCCACCGGCATCGGAGGCGTCCGGCGCCCGGCCGGAGCCGGGATCGACGACGTCCGTCTGCGGCTCTCTCGGCTCAGGCATGGCTGACGTCGCCCTCCTCCGTGACCGCCAGGGCGCGGGCAGTCTCGTTCCACGCCTCTTCGATCGCGGCTGCGGCGCGGCCGCCGTAGGTGACGACGTCCACGCCGGCCACCTGTGCCGCGGTCACGGCGGGGTCGTAGTCGACGGTCCGCGCGAAGAGCGCTCCCTGGGCCAGCACGTCCGCCGTGATCGCCTCGGTGAGTCCAGGGTTGAGATCCGCTTTGTTCACCAGCACCGCGAACGGCAGGCGGAAGCCGCGCACGACCTGCAGCACCCTCTCGAGGTCGTGCCGTCCCGAGACCGTGGGCTCGGTGACCGCGAGCACGAAATGCGCGCCGGTGAGCGACGCGATGACCGGGCACCCGATACCCGGGGCGCCGTCGGCGAGGATGAGCGGGAGTCCCTCCCTCAGCGCCGTCGCACGGGCCTCTTTGCGCACATGGGTGACCAGCTTGCCCGAGTTGTCCTCCGCCACACCGAGACGGGCGTGGACGAGCGGGCCGAAGCGTGTCGTGGAGACCATCCAGACACCGTTGACCACGCTCTCCATGCGTATCGCGTCGGCGGGGCATACCCGCATGCACAACGCGCAGCCTTCACAGGCGATGGTGTCGATCGAGTACTCGTCGTCGGGAGAGCGGGAGACCGCGTCGAAGCGGCAGACCTCTGCACAGCGGCCGCACCCCGTACAGGGATCCGGCTCGATGACCGCGCAGGAGCGGCTGCTGAAATCATGCGGCTCGCCCAGCTCGGGCCGAAGCACGAGGTGCAGGTCGGCCGCATCCACGTCGCAGTCGGCGAGCACGGCTCCCCCGGCGAGCGCGGCGAAAGCCGCCACGACGCTCGTCTTGCCTGTGCCGCCCTTGCCGCTGATCACGACCAGCTCGCGTGGCTCCATCACGGCCTCACCTCCTGGGCGGTCACTGCGTTCACGATGCGGCGCCACATGGACTCGAACAGCTGACGCAGCTCCGGGAGGGCGTCCACCAGCAGCTCGCCACGGGAATAGGCCTCGGCGATGCGGCGGTCGTCGGGCAGCTCGAGTACGACCTCGAGGCCCTCCTCCTCGCAGTAGCGCAGCGTCCGGTCGTCACCGACGCCGGCGCGGTTGATGGCGACGACGGCCCGCAGCCCCAGAGCGCGCACCATCTCCACGGCCAGTCGCAGGTCGTTGAGGCCGAAGGGCGTCGGCTCCGTGACCAACACCACCAGGTCGGCCCCACGCACCGACTCGATCACAGGGCAGGAGGTCCCGGGAGGTGCGTCGACGAGTACCACGTCGGCGCCCTCTCTCTCGCCGGCCGCCCTGACCGCCTTGGTCACGGGGACCGGCTTCGCCTCGCCCACCGTCAGGGCGCCGGTGACGAGTTCGAAGGATGCACCAGGCCGATCCACTGTGCCGCGCCGGACCTGGCCGGTGGTCCTCGACTCCTCGTGGAGGGCGGACTCCGGACAGAGCAGAGGACACGCGCCACAGGAGTGGCAGAGCTCGGGGAACACGAGGACGGACGACCCGATGACCGTGATCGCGTTGAAGGCGCACACGTCGGCACACACACGACACGCGGTGCAGCGCGCGTCGTCCACCACGGGGATCAGGACGTCCACCGGGGCACTGCTCTCGTCATGCGGATGAAGGAAGAGGTGGCAGTCCGGCTCCTCGACGTCGGCGTCCAGGAGCCGGACTCCATGGCCCTGGTCGGCGAGCAACGCAGCCAGATTGACGGCGAGCGTGGTCTTGCCGGTGCCTCCCTTGCCGCTCGCGACGGCGATGCGCAACATCACGCCGCCTCCAGGGTGAGCGCGCCCTGCGGGCACGCGTCGACACACCGTGCGCAGCCGTCGCAGAGGTCGGCGTCGATCACGGCGACGTCATTGAGTCCGATCGCCCCGCGGGGGCACACGTCGACGCAGGTCCCGCAGCCGCTGCAGGCGTCGGGATCCTCGAGCCGGACCGTCCGGCTTGTCTGATCTCCCGCCCCGCGCGCGGGGGTCACGGCTGAGCCTGCCGGGGTCGCCGGATGACTGAAGAGCGCGTCCCCGGCAGTCGGGGTGGCCCCCGTGGTGAAAGTCGATCTGCGGCCGCTTCCGTCGCGCCGCCGGCGCCTCACGCCGCGGGCGTCCCGGCCGATCGCCGGCGGGCTCCCCCGACGGCGTCTGCCGCCGGGGGTCCCCTTGCCGCGCCCTCCCGGGCTCATGGTCACTCGGCCCCCTCGATGCGGTCCAGTCTGGCCAGCACCTCGTCGAGGCGCGTCTCGAGTCGGTCGAGCCGGTCGACCTGTGGCGCACCGGCCTCGCCGGTCGCGTCCATCTGGGCGCGCTGCCATCCGGTCAGTCCGGTGGCGTAGTACTGGTTCCGAAAACCCCGGCCACCGCGGCCGAACCCGGCGCCGCGGCCGTAGCCCAGCCCGCGTCCGTAGCCGAAGCCGCCGCGCCGGTATCCGGGCGTCAGCGGCTGTGCGCCTGCCCCGCTCACACAGGGGCCGCGGCGGCCGCCGGTCATGGGGCCCTGGCCCATCGGGCCTGTACCGTCAAAACCTGGCATGATGCCTCCTCTCGCTCCGCGGCGGAAGACGCCGCGCGCTGGTGGTAATGAGCATACGCTCATAATATACCCGACTGTACGGAATGCAAGCGGGGCGACCACGTCGTGCGCTGCGGCGTAGGATGCGGTCAGACCCGGCGCTTCCGGTGGCCGGCCGGGATGTCGGGTGGCCCCGGTCCGAGATGAAGGAGCTGTCATGTACACGTGTGCCCGGTGCGGGACCACCGCCTGCTGTGAGAGCGAGAGCGGTCCCTTCCCCAAGAACTGCCCCACGCACGACCTCGACCGGGAGGGGCTGGCCGCGGTATACGCCCGGCCGGTTGAGGGTGAGCTCGCACGCCAGGCGGCGCGCGTCGAGGCCGGTGGCTACTGTCGTCTCACCAGGATCGAGGAGATCATGGACTTCGCCCGCCGCTGCGGGTTCTCGCATCTCGGGATCGCCCACTGCGTCGGCCTTCAGCGGGAGGCTGACGTCGTCAGACGCGTGTTCGAGGCCAACGGGCTGCGGGTCGAGACGGTGGCCTGCAAGGCCGGTGCGTTGCCGAAGGAGATGGTGGGTCTTGGAGAGCGGGACAAGCTCTCGCCGGGCGAGTTCGAGAGTATGTGCAACCCGATCGGACAGGCCCAGGTTCTGGCTCGGGCCGGCACGCAGCTCAACGTGGTGCTGGGCCTCTGCGTGGGTCACGACAGCCTGTTCTTCAGGCACTCGGCGGCGCCGGTCACGGTGCTGGCCGCCAAGGACAGGGTGCTGGGGCACAACCCGCTCGCGGCGGTGTACCTGGCCGACGGGTACTACCATGACCGGCTGTTCCCGCAGCAGGACTCCACGGAGCCGGCGGATGAGGAGGGCACTCCCGGCGGCTGAGCGCCGGGCCGGCGCTCAGCCGCCGGGACGACGCTCGCCGCGGCGCACGAACTCGTCGCGGCTCACCTGTTCGGTCCAACCGCCGCGCGTGCCCACGCGCAGGTCGAAGCCCTCGACGTAGGGTTTGATGTCGAGGAGCGGAGTGCCGTCGAGCACGTCGACGTCGTCGAGGATGAGTCGCCGCCCGCGACGCTCCACGAGCCGCACCACGCTCAGGCCCAGCGGGTTGGGGCGGACCGGCGAGCGTGTCGCGAAGACGCCGCGCGGGACGTCGTCGAGAAAAGGGACGACCTTCAGGGGGCGCACGCCGGAGCGGGCGTTGGTCGCCTCGCTCGCGCGGTGTAGCCAGTAGATGAGGTGCAGGTGAGAGAAGCCCTCGATGTCGTCGAGCGCCTCCTCGTACTCGGGGAAGACCTCGACGACGCCGCGACTGCCGTGGGCGCACACCGGCTGGATGGGCGTGCGTCCGGGCTCATTGTGCTCACTGTGGATGACGCCGACCGGCGTCAGCGTCAGTGTGTCCATACCGCCTCCCGCATCATCTCCTCGCCATCAGGCATACTATGCGCTCAGAACGACGAGCGCACGGAGCGGCCATGAGCGGATTCGACGTCGACGCCTGCATCGCACGGATCAAGGCGGGGCCGGGGGCCGATCGCATCGGCATGATCCTCGCCCATCAGGGGGTCGTCCGGGGCTCGTCGCGGGCCGGCGAACCGGTGCACGGCATGCGCCTGACGGTCGACCGGCGGCGGTTCGCCGGCGCGTTGGCCGAGGCCCTCACGTGGCCCGGGGTCGTGGCCGTGGACGGGTGGGTCAACGAGGGTGACCTGAAAGTGGGCGACGACATCATGAAGGTCGTGGTGGCCGGCGACATCCGTGAGAACGTCTTCGAGGCCCTGCAGCGTCTTGTCGGGCTCATCAAGCGCGAGGTCGTGACGGAGTCCGAGTTCCGCTGAGGCGGAGGGCCCGCGACCGCACGTCTGACGTGGTCGCGAGCCCTCACTCGCTATTCGGCCGGCTTCCGGCTCCCGCCGGACCTCCGGAGCCGCTCAGATGAACAGGTTGACGTTGGCCTCGTCCGCCTCGCCGAGGTAGGCGGCGACTCCGGCGTAGTCGAGGCCGTCGATCATCTCCTCCTTGGTGAAGCCGAGGATGTCCATGCTGAGCGTACAGGCGACGAACTTGACGTCGTTCTCGCGGGCCGAGGCGAAGAGCTCCTCCAGCGACATGCCGCCGGCGGCCTTGCAGGCCTTGCGCATCATCGGGGCGCCGATGCCGGCCATGTTCATCTTCGACAGGCCCAGCTTCCGGGTGCCCTTCGGCATCATGCCGCCGAACATCTTCTGGAGCGTGCTCTTCCCGTTCGACTGGACCTTCTCGGGCTTGCGCAGGATGTTGAGGCCCCAGAACGTGCAGAAGATCGTGACGTCGTCGCCCATGGCCGCGGCGCCGTTGGCGATGATCAGCGCCGCCATGACGCGGTCGAAGTCGCCGCTGAACAGGATGATGGTCTTCTTGGTGGTGTCCACTCCAACTCCTCCCGTGCCGTCAGATCATGCCGTCCGAGGCCGCCCGTCAGGACGCGAACGCCTCGCGCAGGTACTCGGAGATGTCTCTGAAGCGCATCGTCGACCCTGCCGCGCTGCTCAGGTTGACGAAGCACATCGGACACATCGTGACCGCCTCGTCGCCGGCCGCGCGCAGCTGCGCGACGCGCTTCTCGGCGTTGGCTGCCGCCTTGGCCGGGTAGAGCGACTCGACGGGGCCGCCGCAGCACCACGTCTGGCGGCCGGTGTTCTCCGGGTCCCTCAGCGTGAGCCCGGCGGCCGCCAGCAGGGCCCTGGGCTCGTCGACGACGCCCTCGTAGCGGGCGAAGACGCACGAGTCGTGCACCACGACCTCGCCGTCGATCGGCCGCACGCGATGACCGTTGCCGGCGACGCCCTTCTCAGTGAGGACCTCGAGGTAGCTCGAGACCCCGATGTCGTACCCCTCGAGGATCCTGGGGTAGACGCTGCGCAGCATGGTCGTCGTATGGGGGTCGATGGTGATCACCTGCTTGACGCCGTGCTTTTTGAACGCCGCCAGCACCTTCGCGGCGTGCTCGGCCACGATCTCATCCAGGCCCAGGTCGTAGGCCAGGGCGCCCGAGTAGAGGTCGTCCTCGTAGAGGGCGCCGAAGCGGACGCCGGCCCTGCGCAGCAGGTGCACGACGTCGATCGGCACCCGGTCGTAGACGGCACGCTCCGCGGCCGAGGGCCGTGCCATGAACGCCGAGATGTTGACCAGGCGGTTGACCCTGCGACCGAGCTTCGTGTAGCTGCCCATCCACGAGTCGCCCAGTCTGTCCACGGCCCGCACCAGGCCCTCGATGTACGGGATGAGCTGGTACATCATCCCGGTGTAGAGGACGGTCTCGCCGCCGCGCGGGAGTCCGAGCCCCTCGGTCCATCTGGTCGTCACCCTGGAGGACAGCGGGAGGACCGACTTCCGCAGGCGCAGATTGTCGCCCAGGATGCCGATCACGTCTGCGGTCGCGAGAGGCATCGTCATCCCTCCCCGAGGCCGAATCCGGTGCGCACGATGTGGTGCCGCAGCGTGCGTACGTTCTCGGCGATGTGCACGCCGGCCGGGCAGTTCTCCTCGCACATCCTGCAGAGCAGGCAGGAGAAGACGCGCTCCGTCTCCGCCCTGACCTTGTCTTCCATGCCGAGCAGCACGTAGCGGAAGAGCCTGCGCACCTCCACGTCGACGCCCATCGGGCAGATGGCGGAGCACACCCCGCAGTTCATGCAGGCGTCGGCGTCGAACCCGTCGGAGCGCGCGAGCTCGTCGGCCAGCCCGGGGTTCACGAGAGCCGTCATGAGCCCTCCCTCTCCACCACCTGGTACCGGTAGTAACCGTCGTCGTCGACTTCCTTGATCTCCGCGACCCAGCCGTACTTGCGCAGGCCCATGACCCAGAACATCACCTCGTGGGTCGGGCGCTCGACGGCGGCCGCGATCTCGGGCACAGTCATCGGCCCGCCGGCGAGCACCTCGAGGATGCGCCGGCGCATGACCTGCTCGTCGCGGACGACCTCGCGCACGTCGCGCCGGCCGGGGACGGCGTCCCGGATCACGGGACGCCTGGTCTCGGTGGCCTGCGTCATGAGCAGCTCACCTCCATCATGCCGTCGATCATCGACTTGATCTGGGCGTCGGTGTAGCCGAGCAGGTCCGTGGCGTCCTCGGGGCAGACCGGCACACACCCGCCGCAGCCCTTGCACGCCGTCTTGACGACCTGGGCCACCTGCCTGCCGTCCAGCTCGACCTGCTCGATGGCGTCGTAGGGGCACGCCGCTCGGCACTTGCCACACCAGGTGCAGAGGTCGGCGTAGACGGTGGCGACCATGGGGTCGAGCTCGGCGTAGCCGCGCTTGAGCATGGCGCCGCTCTGCGTGACCGCCGCCAGGCCGGCGGCGACCGCCTCGGACGATGTCTTGGGCGCCTGGCAGGCGCCGCAGATGAGCACGCCGTCGACGATGGTCTCGACCGGCCTCAGCTTGGGATGGATCTCGTTGTAGAAGCCGTCGTTGCCCACCGGGAGCTTGAGGACGCTCACCAGCTCGGCGTTGTCGCGCGGCACCATGCCGGTGACGAGCACCACGAGGTCTGCCGGGATGGCGATCTCCTCATCACCAGTGAGCAGGTCCCTGGTCGTGACCTTGAGGCCGCCGGAGGAGAGCTTCTCCACCGCCGGCGGTTCGTCGTCGGGCACGCGCAGGTAGAGCGAGCCGTTCTCGCGCGAGGCGCTCCACAGCAGCTCGTACTTGCCGTAGGTCCGCATGTCCCGGTAGAGGTGGTACTGGCGGAGGTCGCCGGCGAGCTTCTGGGCCTCGAGCGCGGTGTGCACCGCGGACGTGCAGCAGTAGCGCGAGCAGTACGTGTGCGCGCCTTCGAGGCTCTCGTCCTGGCGGCTGCCGACGCAGTAGATGTAGGCGACGGTCTTGACCGGCCTGCCCTTGTACTGGAGCAGGCCGGGAGCCTCGTCCACCATCTTCTTGAACTCAGGCAGCGTCACCACGCCGTCCAGGCCGTAGCCGAACTCGCCGGCGGCCGGCTCGTAGTCGTCGAAGCCTGTGGCCACGACGATCGACCCGACGTCCACCTGGATGGTCTCGAGCTTGTCGCCGTCATGGATGGCGATGGTCGCCTGGTTGTTGCCGAAGCTGCCGCTCTTGGCCATCAGCTCGGCATTGGTGAACACCGTGATCGCCGGGTTGGCGCGGACCTTCTCCTCGAGCGTGGCGACCAGGTCCGAGCCCTTGCGGTCGTTAGGGAACATGGGTCCGTAGCCGGCCACATGCCCGCCGAGCCGGGCCTCCTTCTCCACCAGGAAGACGGTGAGGCCGAGTTCCGCCAGCCCGAGAGCCGCACGAAGGCCGGCGATGCCGCCGCCGACCACGAGGCTCTTGGGCGTCGTCTCGACGACGATCGGCTCCAGTGGCTCGGTGAGGCGAGTCCGATTGATGCCGGCCCGCACCAGGCGGGTGGCCTTCTCGGTCGCGCCGGTCTTGTCGTCGGTGTGCGTCCACGAGCACTGCTCGCGCACGTTCACCTGGGTGTACTGGAACGGGTTCATGCCCGCGCGCTTGGCCACGTCACGGAAGGTGACCGTGTGCAGCTTGGGTGAGCAGGAGGCGACGACGAGCGCGTCGAGTCCCTGTTCCTGCGCGTCTTGGACGATCTCCTGCTGGGTCGCATCGGAGCAGGTGAACATGGCGGAGCGGGCGATCACGACGTCGTCGTCGCCCTTGATCTCCTCGACGACCTTGTCGACGTCGACGTAGTCGCCGATGTTGCCGCCGCATTGGCAGACGTACACGCCGATCCTACGGCCGCTCATGAAGGCACCTTCGCTTTCGCCTCGTCCGCCACTCGTGCGCGCTCGAGGTGAGCGGCCGCCTGCGCGACCGCGGCGCCGGCGTGGAGGATGGAGTCGGGGATGTCCTTGGCGCCCGCGGCCGCGCCGGCGACGAACACGCCGGGCAGATTGGTGCGGCCGGGGTCGAGGTCCTCGTCGACTTCGCCGACGTAGTAGTGATCGTCGAGGGCGAGCGCGTCGCCGTTGCCGGCGAACAGCTCGGCGACGCCCCGGCTCGGCTGGACGCCGACGGCGAGCACGACCAGGTCGTGTTCTGCTTCCGCGAGCGCGCCGCCGTTCTCGATGTCCTCGTAACGCAGGGTGAGGTTGCCCTCCTCCGTCTCGGTGATGCCCGAGACGCGGCCCTTGACGAAGTTGCAGCCCATGTCCCTGGCCTGCTGGTAGAACTCGTCGTACCCCTTGCCGACCGAGCGCACGTCGATGTAGTAGACGGTCACGTCGGCGAGCGGAAGGGCGCCCATGATGAGCTGGTTCTGCTTGACCGAGTACATGCAGCAGATCTTGGAGCACAGCGGGTTGTCCACGGTCTCGTCCCGCGACCCCGTGCACATGATGTAGGCGATGTTGTCCGGCACCTTGCCGTCACTGGGGCGCAGGACGGCGTTGTACGGGCGCGTCGGCGCGAGCAGGCGGTCCATCTGCATGCCGGTGATCACGTTCTTGAAGCGGCCGTAGCCGTATTGGGGCTTGGCGTCCGCCGGGAAGAGGTTGAAGCCGGTGGCGAGGACCACGGTGCCGACCTCGGCCTCGATCGCCACGGGCCGGTCATCGAGCTTGATGGCGTCGGCCGGGCAGACGTCCACGCATGCGTGGCACTCGGAGCACACGCCGCAGTCGAGGCAGCGCGCGGCGCCCAGGAACGCCTCGTCTTCGGTCATCGGGCCTTCGGTCTCCTCGAAGTCCGTCGGAGCGGCCCTCATGACGGCGTTGGACTCGAACGGCTCGCGCCGGTCGTAGACCTGCTGGCGCGCGAGCACGGTGTCCTTGTCCACCACCGGCAGGGGCTCATCGAAGAGCCCGGGGTCGAGCACCTGGCCCTGGAGGTAGCGGTCGATCATGAAGGCGGCCCGGCGACCCTGGCCGACGGCCGTAGTGATCATGGAGGGGCCGGTGACGACGTCGCCGGCGGCGAAGATGTGCGGCACGGCCGTCTGCAGCGTGCCGGGGTCGGCCACGAGCGTGTGGTCGCCGTTGGTCTCGAGGCCGAACGTCTCCGTGTCGGCCCTCATGCCGGCGGCGACGATGACGACGTCGCAGTCGATGCTGTCGCGCCGCGTCTCGTCGTACTCGGGGTGGAAGCGGCCGTCAGGATCGAACACGCAGGTGCAGACCTTGATCTCGGCAGCCTGGAGGCGGCCGTCGCCCTCGAAATGGTCGATGCCCCAGCCGTCGTGCAGGGTGATGCCCTCGGCGCGGGCCTCCTCGACCTCGAAGTCGTGGGCCGGCATCTCCTCGCAGCACTCCAGGCTGACCTGGTCCACCGAGGCGGCGCCGAGGCGGCGGGCGGAGCGGGCGGCGTCGATGGCGACGTTGCCGCCGCCCACCACGAGCACCTTCTTGCCGGAGAGGCCGGCGTCCTTGCCGAGCTTGACGTCGGCCAGGAACGTGAGCGCGCTGCGCACGCCGGCGAGCTCCTCGCCCGGCACGCGCAGCCGGACGGCCTTGTGCGTGCCGGTCGCGACCAGCACGGCGTCGAAGCCGTCGTCCTTGAGCCCGGCCGGGTCGTCGACCCGGACGCCGGTCCTGATCTCGACGCCCAGGGCGGTGACGTTGCTGATGTCGTGGTCGACGACCTCGTTGGGCAGGCGATAGGCGGGGATGCCCAGACGCAGCATGCCGCCGGCTTGCTCGGCCGCCTCGAGGATGGTGACGCCGTAACCCTTGCGCGCGAGCTGCAGGGCGGCGGTAAGGCCGGCCGGGCCGGAGCCCACGACGGCGACCTTCTTGCCGTTCTGCTCGATGGCCACGGCCTCGGGGTCGCCGTCCCGTCCCCTGCCGTAGTGCGCATCGGCGATGAAGCGCTTGAGGCGGCGGATCGGGAGCGGGCCCTCGAGCTCGCCGCGCGTGCACTCGCTCTCGCAGGGGGCGTAGCACGCGCGCCCGAGCGAGCCGACCAGGGGCGTAGCCTCGAGGACGAGGTCGAACGCCTGCTCGTACTCACCGCTGCGCACGCGCGCGACGTAACCGTGCGCCTTGATGCCCGCCGGGCACTCGCCGGTACACGGCGAGATGCCGGCGCGGTCGATCACGGCCTTCTTCGGCACCGCCTGCGGGAACGCGATGTAGGCGGCGCGCCGCGACACCAGGTCGGCGTTGAACTCGTCCGGCACGGCGACGTTGCAGGCCATCTCGCATTGGCGACAGCCTGTGCAGGCGGCCTCGTCGATGAACTTGGGCCTCTGCGTGATCCTGGCGCGGTAGGTGCCGTCGCCGTTGGCGCGGATGCCGTCCACCTCGGCGTACGTGAGCACGTCGATGTTGGGGTGATGGATGGTGGCCGCCATCTTGGGGGTGGAGATGCAGCTGGCGCAGTCCAGCGTGGGGAAGACCTTGCTGAGCAGGATCATCTTGCCGCCGACGCTGGCGTCCTTCTCCACGACCAGGACCTTGTAGCCCATGTCGCCGAGCTTGAGGGCTGACTCCATCCCGCCGATGCCGCTGCCGACCACCAGGGCGTCGTATTTCGTGGCGCCCTTCATGCGGTCGCCTTTCGCGACGGTCCCAGGCCGGCCAGGGACTTCGAGTACTCGTGCATGTAGTTGGTGAAGGGCTCGGCGCAGACGGAGCAGACGGCGGCCATGCGCACGCGCTGCGGCTCCAGGCCGTGCTCCTCGAGCAGCGCCTGAGCGCTGGTCATGATGCCGGCGGTGCGCTCGGCGCAGTCGGGCAGGTAGGCGCACTCCTCGCCGTCGGCGGCGATGAACACGCCGTCGAAGCCCCGCTGCATCGCGTACAGGACCCAGCTCGGCTTGATGCCGCTCGTGCAGGGGAGGCTGATGACCATGACGTTGGGCGAGTAGTGCATGTGCGAGCTGCCCGCCAGGTCGATGCCGGGGTCGGAGATGTTGTTGGTGCTGAAGACCAGGATGCGGGGATGGAACGCCTGGTCCTCGCGGGTGGCGTCCTCGGCCATGGTCACTTCATCTTCTTGACGAAGAGCCGCATGTAGCCGGGCTCCTCGACCACGCCGAGGTACTCGTGGCCCATCTTCTTGGCCCAGGCGGGGAGGTCCTTGGTGGTGCCGCTGTCGGTGGCCTGGACCTCCATGATGCCGCCGACGGAGACGCTCGGGATGCCCTTCTTGGCGGCGAGGATCGGACCGGGGCAGCTGGTGCCGCGGGCATCGACGACCTTCTCGGCCTGGATGGTGCTGAGGTCTGCTGACATGGACGTTCTCCTTCAGGCGGTTCTCGACGGACCTTGTGCTTGTGTCTACTTTCGCAAGCGGAGAACCAAGTCTCCGTGCGTCCTCTACGTGGTTGCTCCTCCCGTCAGCCCGTGTGGATCAGGACCGGGTCGACGCGGGTCCCGGCGCCGCCCGCGGCCGCAGGGCCCCCGCTCCTGAAGCCCTGCGGAGAGCGCTCGTCGCGGTCGGCGGTCACCATGCTTGCTTATATACGGCTATGCGGATGGGCGAGTCAACCGCAACCGAAACGGTCCTGATTGCGGGAGGGAGGGCCGAGCCGCGCCCCGGCGGCGCCCGCCGATTGACGCGGCGCCGCTCGAAGCCCGAGAATCAGGGGCATCCGAACGGAGGCCCGTCCGCCGCGGGCCTGGGAGTGTGAGTTGGAAGAACGTCTCGAACGCGAAGTGAACCAGATGCACGCGAGCATCTGTCAGGCGCTGGCCGACCCCAAGCGCATCCTGATCCTGTACGAGCTGCACGAGGGTCCCAAGACGGTCAGCGAACTCACCGAGGCACTCAAGGTGCCGCAGCCGACCGTGTCGCGGCACCTCAAGATGCTGCGTGAGCAACGGCTGGTGAACAACGAGCGCGACGGCGTCAGCATCCGTTACTCGCTGGCCGACGAACGCGTGATCTCGGCGCTCGACACGATGCGCGCCGTCCTTCTCGGCAGCCTCGCCCAGCAGGCGGAGCTGGCCGAGGGCGTCAGCTGACCCGCGCGGGACCCGCGTGACCGTCGCGAGCTTCGAGGGCAGGACCCCGCACATCGGTGACGGCTGCTGGGTGCACCCGTCGGCCGAGATCCTCGGTCAGGTCGTCCTCGGGACCCGCTGCTGGATCGGGCCGGGCGCCCGTCTGCGCGGAGACTACGGCTCCATCGTCCTCGGCGACTGCTGCGCCGTGGAGGACAACGCCGTGGTGCACGCGCGTCCCGGGGAGACCTGTACCATCGGCCGCTGGGTCACGCTGGGCCATGGGTGCGTCGTCCACAACGTCGCGTCGCTCGGTGACTACTCCGTCGTCGGCATGAACGCGGTGGTCAGCGACTGGGCGCAGGTGGGCGAGTGGGCGGTCGTCGCCGAGGGCGCGGTGGTCCGGCAGCGCGCCGTGGTGCCGGCGGGACGGATCGCCGCCGGCGTGCCGGCCCGCCTCCTCGATCGGGTGGTCGACGAGCCGTACCGGGCCGAGTGGCGGCGCTTCAAGCAGATCTACGTCGACCTCTGCGCCCGGTACGCCGACGGCTACGGGCGCTGAGGCGACCTTCCTCGTCGCGCCCCCGTCTGCTCCGCAGTCCACCCGACGTTGATCTCAGACGTGCTCCCGCCGGGGGGTGGCGCGGTGAGGACGGGACGCCGCCGCCTCCTGTGAGCGTGCGCGCGTCGGCGACGGTATGCTGACGCACGGCAGACGGCCTCGAAGGAGTCGTGGGTGGACAACGTCTGGACGGCACTGGCGCTGACCACGTTCGCCGGAATGGCGACGGGCGTCGGCAGTGCCATCGCCTTCTTCGCCAAGCGGACCAATTACCGCTTCCTCTCGGTCGCGACGGGCTTCTCGGCCGGCGTCATGCTGTACGTCTCCTTCGTGGAGGTCTTCACCAAAGGGGCCGCCGCCCTCATGCAGGAGCACGGCGAGGTCGCCGGATACGCGGTGAACACCCTCGCCTTCTTCGTCGGGATGGCGCTCATCTTCGTCATCGACACGCTCATCCCGGCGGCGGAGAACCCGCACGAGGTGCATGCGGAGGCCGAGATCGCCCCGCTCCACGACGGGTCGGCGGAGGCGCCGAAGGAGTGCCTGAGGCCGGGCGTGACGTACGATTGCCTGGGGTCGCACGATCACACGGCGCACCACCGCGGACTCATGCGTATGGGCCTGTTCACCGCGCTGGCGATCGGGATCCACAACTTCCCCGAGGGGCTCGTGACCTTCCTGGCCGCCCTCCACGACCCGGGCCTGGGCGTCGCCGTCGCCGTCGCCGTCGCGCTGCACAACATCCCGGAGGGCATCAGCGTGTCGGTGCCCATCTACTACGCCACGGGCAGGCGGGCCCGGGCGTTCGTCTACTCCCTGCTCAGCGGCCTCGCGGAGCCCGTCGGCGCGATCGTCGCCTACGTGGTGATCGTCCTCCTGCTCGGCGGCGCCGGAGGGGAGGTACCGCAATCGCTCATGGGCGTCCTCTTCGCCGGGGTGGCCGGCGTCATGGTCTACATCAGCCTCGACGAACTGTTGCCGGCGAGTCGAGCCTACGGGAAGGGCCACGACAGCCTCTACGGCCTCGTGGCCGGGATGCTGGTGATGGCCGTGAGCCTGGTCCTGATGAAGTAGGCGGTCGGCGCAACGACCGGCTGGAGGACCGGCGACGCGCGCTCGTTGAGACGCCGTCGCTCGCCGGCGTCAGGGCACGTTCAGCTTGTCCATCACTCCGTAGACGAAGAAGGCCGGCCACACGATCGCCTGGACGATGCCCCACACCGCGTCCCAGAAGCCATGCGCGGTGCTGATGTAGTAGACGAGCGCGCCGATGAACCCGAGCCCGTACACGGCCCCGGCTCCGGCGGTCGCGCCGTTGCCCTTCGCGTCCGACATGATCGCTTCTCCCTCACTCGCGGGTGGGATACGTCCCCAGTGTACCGCTGCCCGTTGACAAGGCGCCGTCATCGGAGTAGGGTGTACCAGGAAACCATATTCGTTTCTCAGTACACATGCCGGGAGGTCCGATGCCGGCGAACAGGGACGAGATCGCTGCCGCTTTCCTGCGCCGGGCGTTGCGGTACGGCTTCAGGCGCACCTCGGTCGAGGATGTCGCGCGTGCACTGCGGATCTCGAAGAAGACCATCTACGAGCACTTCGCGGGCAAGGACGCGATGCTCGAGTATGCGCTCACGCTGGCGGCACTCGAGCAGCGGCGACGGGTGGAGGCGCGACTCACTGAGGCCACGGCGCTGGGACGCGTGCTGCAGGTGACGCGGATGGCTCTCGCCGACGCACGCGCGGGTTTTGCGCAGAACCCCGGACTGGAGCTCGCCGACCCGGAGGTGCAGGCGCAGGTCAACGACCGGGTTCACGGGTCGTTGGTGCGCGACCTGCTGGAGCAGGGGGTCGCGGCCGGTGAGTTCCACGTGGCCGACGTCGACATGACGAGCCGGTTCGTGCAGGCGGTGGGCATGGAGGCCATCCGGCAGATGCACGACGACCCGCAGAGCCGTCCCGAGGAAGCCTGTGTGGAAGCGGTGCGCCGGCTGGTGGCGGGAGGGCCGATGGTCCGTCCCCCGTCGGGACGTCCAGCGGCGCCGGCGGAAGGAGCCGCCGTCCGGGTCGCCGCGCCGGATCCCCCCGCACAGGCGGGACGGGGTCCGCGACGGGGCCGTCGCGTTCCCCGACCCCGACGGGCAGAGCACGAAGAGAGCGATGGAGACGTGACGAGGTGAGGACGATGACACAGGTCCTGGTCGCATACGGAAGCCGGTACGGCACGACGAGGGAGGTCGCGGAGTCGGTCGCGGCCACGCTGCAGGAGCGCGGCGTCTCGGCCGAGGCGAAGCCGGCGCGCGAGGTGCGCTCGCTGGACGGCTATGACGGCGTCGTGCTGGGCACGCCGCTGTATATGGGCATGGTGCACAGGGACGTGCGCGCGTTGCTCGAGAGAAACCGGGAAGCGCTGGCGGAGAGGACGCTGGCCGTCTTCGCGCTCGGGCCGATCAAGGCCGAGGACGGGCTGGACGCGTCACGAGAGCAGCTGTTCACCGCGCTGGCCAAGACCCCGGCGCCGACGCCGGTCGCCACGGGCGTGTTCGTCGGCGCCTACGACCCCGCGCGGCTCGGCCTGAGGGATAGACTGCTCGCCGCGTTGCCGGCCAGCCCGCTCCATGGAGAGCCGGCGCACGACGAGCGTGACTGGGAGGCCATCCGTCGGTGGGCGATCGAACTCAGCGACCGCCTCCACTGACCGGCGGCCACGGGGCGTGAGGCCGTCGGCCCCGTCCACGGCTCAGGGGACGAGACGGCGCCGTATCTCGCCCGCCAGTCCCTTGACGGCGGCGTCGGGGTCGTCCGCCATGAAGTCCAGGAAGGCGACCGGCCGGGGGTCCGCCACCTCGGAGAACATGCGCACGGCGAGAAGCCGGTCGTCCTGCGGCCAGGACGGTACCGCCGCGCGCACGGCCTCCAGGGATGCTCCGTCGGCGGCGAAGACGAGACGCCAGAGAGCGTCGAAGCGGTGGTTGCGGTCCTCCGAGTAGAGCAGTGGGACAGGTGCGAGGTCGTCGGTCTCGCCGTGCGCCGACACCTGGTTGACGTAGTGGCGACAGTGCCGGCAGACGATCTCGTCGGGATCCATCGGCGTCTCACAGAAGGGGCAGGACAGGACCTCCTCTTCGAGGGCCGGGGGGGCAGGACCCTGACCGGCGGCGTCGACCGTCTCACCGTCTCTGCCGGGAAGGACGCGCACCTGCGCGCCCTGCCGCCGTGCAAGCTCGGCCAGATCCCTCATCACCTGATCGGGCATCAGGCCGTCGCCCGCGTGATCGCCCGGCCTGTCCGTCTGGCCGCCGTCGGCGTCGTCGCCGGGGTCGTCCTCCGGGGCGCCCTCCGGGCGCAGGGCGGAGATGCCGCCGAGCATCTGGAGCAACTGCTCGGGGACCTCACTGACGACCAGGGTCCCCGCGACGCGGTCGCCGATCCGCTGCCGCCGCGGCGACGAGACGATGGCGACCAGGCCCGGCAGCGAGAACAGGATGTTGTCCACGATGCGCAACAGCGTGCGCACGAGGGCTGCCGGCGGCCCGCACGGACGACCGTCGCCGGCCCGCACCACGCGCAGGCCGAACACGCGCTTTCCGGGCGTGGTGGCGAGTGCGCCCTCCCAGGCGGAGAAGTACGCGAACTCGACCGCCAGAGTGACCAGGACGACCTTGACGAGCGAGGCATGACCATCGAGGATGAGCGCGGCGATCAAGCTGCACGCCAGCGTGTCGAGGATGAACGCCGGCCCTCGCAGCAGTACGCCCTGCGGGACGAAGACGGTCCCGGGCCGCGAACCGGGCGGATACGACTGTGGGGTGGACTTCACTCCGGGAGCCTCCTCCGGGGTTCCTCGCGAGTATGCGCGTCGCGCACGGTGTGCGCCACCCGGAGCGCCGGCGCGTGCCGGCCGGTCGACCGGCAGTTAGCTCCCGCGTGCTTTCGGGAAGCCGGTAGACACCATCCAGCACCACGCCGCCCGAAGGAGTCCGTCATGCCCAAGAGCCCGACCCGTCAGCTCGCCGAGGACCATGAGTACGTCCTTCTGGTCGTCGGCGCAATGGAGGCGGAGGCCGCCCGTATGGAGCGGACCGGTACGGTGGACATCGCCCGGGTCGCCCGGATGGTCGAGTTCACGCGCGATTTCACCGACGGCGACCATCACGTCAAGGAGGAGAGCCTGCTCTTCCCGCTGCTGGAGGAGCGGAGCACGGCCGCCGGCGCGACCGTCAGCATCCTTCTCAGCGAGCACGAGGCGGCCCGCGACTGCATCCGCAAGGTGGCGGAGGCTCTCCCCGACGCGGGGGGCGAGGACGAGGAGCGTGCCGCTACGGCGCGGGCCGTGATCGTCGAGAACCTCCGGCTCTACGCGTACCTGCTGCCGCTGCACATCGGCAAGGAGGACACCGTCCTGTTCGGACTGACTGAGAAGCTGTTGAGCGTGCAGGAGCTGGAACTGCTCGCAGAGGAGTTCGAGGGCCTGGCCGCGACGCCGGGTGCGGCCGCCGCGCTGGAGCGCCATCATCGCACGGCGCACGAGCTGGCCCGGGAGCCGGTGGACTGAGACGCGCTCCCGGGGGCCGGCTCTGTCGCTTCGTCGACGAAGCGTCGCCGGTGCCGCCGGGCTGTGCGGTGCTCACTCCGGCAGCGGCTCCTGATCCCAGTCCGACGGGGTGAACACCTGTCCGGGCTCTGCGCCGAGGGCCAGCATCACGGTGCCCGCCTCTTTGGCCACCGCGCCCCGCATCGTGGTCGGGTCGGGCACCCAGAGGAACGTCCCCGCCGGGGCGTCGATCTCCTCGCCGTCGACGCGGTAGGTCGCGTGACCGCTGACGATGAGGAAGAGCTCCTCGTGGCGCGTGCCGGCGTCGTCCACCTCGGTGTGGTCGTGGGTGAGCACCGCGCCGGCCTTGGTCGCACGGGCGAGATTGGTACCGAAGGAGCCGATGCCGAAGTATCTGCGCACCGGCTTCCACTCGGTGTCCGGGTCCTCGTCGGTCTCGAAGGGGATGTCGTCGATGTGGGCCACTCTGTAGGTCGGTGTCTCGTCTGCTCCGCTCATGGTGTGCTCCTTCCCGGCGCCGGTCGTGTGCGCTGAACCTACCCGCGTCGTCCGGCCGTCAGGCGCATGGACGGCGAAGGGCCGCACGAGGCCGCGGCGCGCTCCGTGGGACCGGCTCAGTACCCGGTCAGGCGGCGCGGCTCCCCGGCCCCGTCGATCTGAGGCGTCTGGGCGCGGAGTTCCAGCAACTTCTGCTTGAGCTCCACCTGCAGGCGGCCGATCTCCCCCTCGGCCTGCACACGCCGCGTGCGACCCTCCTCCTGGATCCGGATCGTCTCCTCGAGCGTCGCGATGAGGTCGGCGTTGACCTTCTGCAGCGTCTCGACGTCGACGACGCCGCGTTCCACCTCGCGCCCGACCTTGGCTGAGCCCTCGCGCAGCAGCTCGGCGTTCTTGGCCAGCAGCTCGTTGGTGGTGTCCGCCACCTGCTTCTGCAGCTCAGCCGCCTTCTGCTGCCGGTACAGGCTGATCGCGATGACGATCTGGTTCTTCCACAGCGGGATGGTGGTGAGGATGGAGCTCTGGATCTTCTCGACGAGGTTCTGGTCGTTGCTCTGGATGAGGCGGATCTGCGGGGCGGTCTGGATGGCGATCACGCGCGTGAGCTTGAGGTCGTGCAGACGGCGCTCGAACCTGGTGGCGGCCTGCTCGAGGTCGGCGAGGCGCTGGGCGGACATGACATCGCCGCCGGCCGCCACCTCGGTCTCGAGCGCCGGGATCTTCTCGGAGCGCAGGATGTGCAACGCCTGCTCACCGGCGGCGATGTAGACGTCGAGCTGCTTGAGGTAGTCCATGTTGAGCTCGTACATCTTGTCCAGCACGGTGAGGTCCTTGAGCAGCGCCATGCGCGAGCGCTCCAGTGCGTCGATGATCTTCTCCAGGCCCGTGGCCACCTTCTGATAGCGGGCCGAGAACCGCTCGAAGGTGTTGGCGAACCGACCGATGATCGGGAGCCGCGCTTTTCCGGAGCCGCCGCTGAGCGCGTCCACGTCGATCTCGCGCACCTTCTTGAGCAGGTCCTGTAGAGCCTCCCCACCGGACCCGGCATCCCGGGTACGCACGTCGCCGAGCAGCGAGTCGGCGAAGTTGGCGATGCGGCTCTGGGCCGGCAGGCCGAAGGCGAGCACGGCCTGGGTGTCGGTCACGTCGACCTGGCGGCTCAGCTCGTCGACCCGCTGCAGGTCGGCCGGCGTGAGCGGGCCGGCCGCCGGCCCGTCCTCCGCTGGCCGCGCGGACGACGGATCGGTCGTAGCGAGCTCGGCCGGGACACCGGTCGTCTGGCCCTCGGCCCCTGTCTGCGGCGCGTCCTGCTTCGGGATGTCGTCGCTCATGACAGCTCCTCGGTCGTCTGGGTGTACATGGTCTCACTGCGCACAGTGCGCTCCAGAAGCTCGATCTCGCTGTCGAGGTCCATGGCCCTGTCCTGGAGCACGGCGGCGAGTTGACGATCGAACGCCTCCTGCACGACGTTGAGGGAGGCCTCGGCGCGGGCGAGCGTCTGGTTGATCTCGGCGGTGGAGCCGCCACGGCGGGAGAGATTGACGTAGCCGTCGACGATGCGCTGCGCGGCGTCGAGGTAGTACGTGAGGAAGCCCCGGGCGGCGTCCAGTTTGCGCGGCTGCGCAGCCAGCTCGGCGATGATCTGGTCGGCCGTGGAACACAGGCCGACCACTTCGTCGCGCACGGCAGGCTTGCCGACGCCGCCCGCCGCGCGCAGGATCGCGTCGACCTGGCGGCGGGCGGGTTGCAGCACGTCCGCCGCCCGCTCGTCCATGTCCCTGGGCAGCGCCGGCCGCGCCCCGACCGCCAGGGCCGGCGGCTGCGGCGGCGCCGGCAGCGACTTGGGCGAGGCGTCGCCGAACATGATCGCCCTGTAGTAGGGGCGGATCGACAGGGCGTGCACCACCGAGAGCGCCGACACCAGCAACTGCAGCAGGAAGAACGGCCACACCGGCAGCGCCGTGGCCACGGCCGTCAGCGTCAGCAGCAGCGGGACCAGATAGGCGAACCCGAAGAGGGTCCACGGGGTGTGCCGCGCACGCACGCCCACATAGACGAACCCGAGCCAGTTCATGAACCCGAGCGTGAACATCCACAGCACCCAGGCGGAGTGGCGCCACCACCAGCGGAAGCGGGCTCGCGGCTGGCCCTCGTCCAGCACCTCGCCGACGAGCACGTCGGTCTCCGCCTGCGGCTTGAGCTGCTGCACGTCCTTCACGGCGAGCGCGGGATGCCCGTTCTGGCACTCCCCGTACGGCGTGAGCCAGACCCAGCGTTGACATATGGTGCAGTAGCCGCCGAGCGGCATCTGGTCTCCTCCGGCGTTCGTGGTGCGTGACGGTCCATCTCAGGATAGCCCGCGCGGGCGAGAATGGCACCTGTGGGAGGCCTGTACGCACGCCTCGTTCCCGCGGGAATACTGAGCGTGTCCGAGTCCGCCGTCGAGGCCCGCCCATGCGGGTCCCCGCATCCTTCAGGAGGCTCATATGGTCGACCCATACGACGAGGCCGAGCTTCGTGCGAGGCTGACACCGCTGCAATATGAGGTCACCCGACGCGACGGCACCGAACCGCCCTTCCGCAACGAGTACTGGGACGAGCACCGCGACGGTCTCTACGTCGACGTGGTGAGCGGTCAGCCGCTCTTCAGCAGTCGCGACAAGTTCGACTCCGGAACGGGGTGGCCGAGCTTCACCAGGCCGTTGCAGGAGGATGCGGTCAGCACGCACGAGGACCGCAGGCTGTCCACAGTGCGCACCGAGGTGCGCAGCCGGTCGAGCGGTTCGCACCTCGGCCATGTCTTCCCCGACGGGCCGCCGCCGACGGGACGGCGGTTCTGCATGAACTCCGCCGCCCTCCGCTTCGTGCCGGCGGAGGATCTGGCGGCCGAGGGCTACGGGGAGTACGCGGCGCTGTTCGGGGATGAGGCCCGGGGCGCGGCATCACGGTGAGGCGTCCCGCAGTCCTGGAAGGGGCGCGCAGCGGGGCCGGCTCTCTCGCCACGGTTTCCTAACCTCACGCAACGTCTGCTGAACACGGCCTTCACATTCACTTGGGACACTATGCGCGAGCCAAGGACGGCTACGACGGTTGCCCCCCCGACCGTCCCAGGGCCCGGCAGCAGTACGGTGCGCCCCCACCGAGCCGGTAGCCCGCCAGCCCGGAGCGCCTTCCTCCTGGCGTCCGGGCGCCGTTGGCCCCTCTGGGCCGCGGCGAGCGCACGACGCTCGCCGCGGCCCATCCCCTTTCTTGAGGCCGCCGGCTACTTCACGGTGAGCGTGCTCTTGAGCGTATTGCGGGAGAGGTTGCCCGCGGCGTCACGTCCCGTGACGAAGACCTGGTACACGCCCTTCTTGAGCTTGCACTTGAAGCGGAACGTCTGCTTGCCGGCCTTCTTCAGCGGGGTGCCGGCCACCAGGCTCGGCAGCTTGCCCTTCCTGGCGATGACGATGTTCGCCCCGGCCGTCCCGGCGCACGGTGGCAGGTCGTTGACGGTGAAGCGGATCGTCGCGTACTTGCCGCGTTTGACCGTGGTCTTCTTGAGGCCGCCGGCGACCGGGGGCTTCGTGTCGACGTTGAGGGTGAACGTGCGGTCCTGCTCCTCGTTCCCGGCTTTGTCCACGGCGTGGTACTTGATCGTGTGGGCGCCGTCCGACGGAGGCGACGCGAGCGTGACGGTGAAGCCGCCGGCCCAGCCCCAGGACTGGGGACCGCCGTCGACGGCGTAGTAGATGCGCCAGGCGCCGACCCCGCCGGCGTCGGTCGCCGTGAAGCCGAGGTTGGCGTTGCTCGCGTTCACCCAGCAACCGTTGCGCCGGCTGGGGGTGGTGACCGGCGGCGTCTTGTCGGCGGGCCCGCCGCCGTCGCTCGTGTGCAGCACGACGCCGCTCGTGCCCGTGGTCCATCCGGTGGACGCGTCGACGAAGTCGACGTCGAGCAGGATGGTGTCGACGCCCGACACCTGCGCGGCCCAGGTGGTCCCGCCGTCGGTGGTGGAGAAGACGACGCCGTCGCCGGCCACCGCCCACGCGTGCAGGCCGTCCTTGAGCACGTCGAGAGACTCGACGTACCCGCCGGACGAGGCGGAGAGCTGCGTCGACCAGGTCGCTCCCGTGTCGGCCGTAGCCATGATGAGACGGGACGAGTTCGTGCCCCCGCCGAGCCAGGCATGGTCGGCGTCGCTCGCCGCGATCGTGCACAGGAAGGCCTCCGCCGGCGCCGGCACAGCGATGTGCGTCCACGAGACGCCGGCGTTCGTCGTGCGCAGCACCTCCGGGCCGGCCGCCGTGCCGACCAGCGCCCAGCAGGTCTGCGCATCCACGGCGGCGACCCCGGCGACGGAGTTGGCCGCGGGGGTCTCGAACTGCTGCTCCTCCCAGGTGGCGCCGCCGTCGGTCGTGTGGAGCAGCTTGCCGCGCGGGTTCACGCCGCCCATCCAGCCGTTCTTGCTGTCGGCGAACGAGATCTCGCCCGACGAGCACGTGGTCTGGACGATGTCCCAGTTGGCGCCGCCGTCCGTCGTGTAAGCCACCTTGCCGCTGTGGGCGAGCACGCAGCCCACCAGCGAGGTGGCGAACGCGACCGTGTCGAGATCGCCGGTCAGCCCCGTGTTGTCGGCGTCGTACCAGTACTGCCCGTCGCCGGTGTGCATGAGCTTCGGCGGGTCGTCCTGGATCAGCCAGGCGTCGGTGCCGCTCACGGCACTGACGTGCTCCACCCAGGTGTCCTGCCCCTGCAGCTGTATCTTCCACCCGGCCGCCTTGGCCGGCGCCGACGCGACGAGCGACAACAGCGCGACGAGAACCAGGGTGACGGGGATGCACGTGAGGACGCCCGCGTGCCGGTCAGATCGACGATCCATGGCTCCTCCTTCCCGCGAGTCGCCCCCGCGGCCCGCGACGGTATCAGCAGGGTACCACCACCGGTGTCGCAGGCCGTCGTTGGGCGAGACGGGGACGGCGGGACCCGTCCCCGCGCCGAGCGGCGGACGGGTCGATCGTCGGGGGTCCGGCCGGGAAGAACGGCCTGCTCTCACCGCGCGTCCCGTCCCGTGGTAGCGTTGCGCGGAGTCCTGTGGACCGGACGACGACGCCGCCGGCGGGAGGGCCGGCCGGAAGGGAGACGCATGGGATGCTGCCTGATCCTCGGGGTGCTGGCCGCCTCGCCGCGCATCATCCTGCTCGGGATGTGGCTGTTCACCGACTACCTGAGCCGCATCGGGCTTCCGTTCGTCTGGGGGCTCGTCGGATGGGCCTTCGCGCCCTGCACCACCATCGCCTACGCGATCGCCGGCAACTCCTTCGGCGGGCTGCACGGCTGGGGGACGGTCGTGCTCGCCGCCGGCGTCGTCCTGGACGTCCTGCTCTACTCGGCCGGACGAAAGCGGCGTGAGGCGCGCCAGGCGTGAGGCGCCCCGGGTGAGAGGCGGCCCGGCCGCACAGGCTCCGTGACCGCAGGTGCGTCCTCCCGGGAGGGCTTTGCTTGGGGGCCGGCTACACCGACCGCGAGGCCGGCTCGGGCTCGCCTCCGAGCACAGCCGCCGGCCGTAGCCGCCAGACGTCCTTGACGAGCAGCGCCCAGTAGGACGCGAAGATGCCAAGGATCCCGCTGACCCAGCACATCGGGACGACGCCGAAGGCCTCGGCGAGCGGGCCGGCGACCGCGAGGCCCACCGGCCAGAGCGCGAGCGACGACATCCAGTCCCACGCCGTCACGCGCCCCAGGGACTCCCTGGGGATCTTCGTCTGGAGGGTCGTGTTCCAGACCGCGACCAGGATGCCGACACTGATCCCCCGCCCGCCGTAGACCACCCCGAGGACCCAGGGGTCGCCGAAGACGGCCATGGCGAGCGGCGCCGCGATGGCGGTGCTGCCGGTGAGCGCGACCGTGACCATCGGTCGCCGGGGCCGGTAGCGCATGGCGATCAGCATCCCGACGATCATGCCCGCGGCGAACACCGCCTGGAGCCACCCCCAGGCGGCGGCGCCGTACCCGTGCTCGCGCAGACCCAGTGGTCCGAGCACCTGGAACGGCGCGATCACGATGAACAGCACCAGGCAGGCGCGCAGCAGCATGACCCAGAGCCAGGTGCGCGACCTGACCTCCTGCCAGCCTCCGCGGAGTTCGGTGAGGAAGCCCTGGGCCGCCCCCGGGCGCAGGACGGCCGGCACATGCAGCGTCGTCAGGAACGCCGCGCTGACGAGGAACGTCGCCCCGTCGACGGCGATGGCGCCGCCGGGGCCGATGACTCCGACGAGGACTCCGGCCATCGCCGGTCCGACCATCCAGCCGAAGTTGTCGCTCATGCCCATGAGGGCGTTGGCTTGCTGGAGGCGGGGCGCCGGCACGATCTGGGGCAGGATCGCGCCGGCCGCCGGGCGGAAGAACGCTTCGGCGGCGCCGTGCAGCGCGGCGAGTAGCGCGAGCTGCCAGATCTGCGCCGCGCCCGTGAGCAGCAGGGTCGCGCCCGTGATCTGGGCGAATGCGCGGATGAGGTCGCTGGTGACCATGATCGCGGCGCGCGGCAACCTGTCGGCCCAGACGCCACCGACCAGCGCCAACCCCACCAGCGGGATGCTCTGCGCGGCCAACACGAGGCCGAGATCGGTGCCGGAGCCGGTCAGATCGAGCACGGCGAAGGTGAGCGCGACCGGGGTGATGCCGTCACCGAACACGGAGACCGACTGCGCGAGGAACACATTGCGGAACTCGCGTGCGCGGAGCAGGCCGGCGCCGTCACGCAGGCGCGCCGGGATGAACGCCGCCGGAGTCATGGCGCGAGTGTACAGCCGTGGGGGAGGGGCGTGGTGCGCCTGCGGCCCGCAGGCCACACCGTCGGCCGGGAGCGGGGCTGGCGCGGGGCAGGCCCGGGTAGGATCCGGTCAGCGATCGAGGAGCGACCCGATGCCGATCTTCGAGCGACGCAGTGTCATGCCGGCTCCGGCCGAGGAGGTCTTCGCCTACCACGCGCGGCCCGGCGCGTTCGGTCGGCTCGTCCCGCCGTGGTCGCGGGTCCGCCTGCTCGACGAGAGCGGCGACGTCGCCGGCGGGAGCGTCGCCTTCGACGTCCGGGTCGGGCCGGTCAGACGCCGTTGGGTGGGCGAGACGGGCAGTGCCCTTCCTGGCGCGCAGTTCGTCGACCGACAGGTGGAGGGACCGTTCGCGTCGTGGGAGCACGTCCACCGCTTCGTGCCGGTCGATGCCGGCCACAGCGAGCTGGTCGACCACGTCGAGTACCGTCTGCCGGCCGGCGACCTCACCGACCTTGTCGCTGAACGGGCGGTGGGCAGGGTCTTGACCCGCGCGTTCCGCTTCCGCCATGAGCGCACACGCCTCGACCTGGAGCGGCACGCCGTGTGGGCGGACCGGCCCCGGATCACCGTGGCGATCTCCGGGGCGAGCGGTCTCATCGGCTCTCATCTGGCCGACTATCTCACCACTGCCGGGCATCGCGTGATGAAGCTGGTGCGAGGCGGGGAGGCCGGTCCGGGGGAGGTCTCCTGGGACCCCTCGACAGGCACGCTGGACCACGTCGTCCTGGAGGGCGTCGACGCCGTCGTCAATCTCTCCGGTGCGAGCCTCGCCGGGGTGTGGACCGCGCGCCGCCGACGGGAGATCCTCGAGAGCCGTGTCGGTGCGACCCGGACCCTGGCCGAGGCGATCGCGAGGATGGATCGTCCTCCCGCCGTGTTCGTCAGCGCCTCCGCCGTGGGCGCCTACGGTTCACGCGGTGGCGAAGCGGTCACCGAGCAGACGTCGCGCGGCGACGGGTTCCTGGCCGAGGTGTGTCGCGCCTGGGAAGAGGCGGCCGGCCCCGCCAGAGACGCCGGCGTACGGCTGGTGACGCCCCGGTTCGGCCTCGTCATGAGCGCGGCCGGAGGCGCCCTTGCGGCGATGCTGCCGGCTTTCAGAATGGGACTTGGCGGCAGGATCGGCGACGGCCGACAGTACTGGGCCTGGATCGCGCTCGACGATCTGCTCGCGGCTCTGGAGTGGGTCATCCACGACGACGCCCTGGCGGGTCCGGTCAACATGACGTCGCCCGAGCCGCTCACGAACGCGGCGGTGACGAAGACGCTCGGCGCGGTGCTGAGCCGCCCGGCCGTACTGGCGGCGCCGGCCGCCCTCGTCCGCCACGGCACGCTCGGCATGGGCGAGGAGATGCTGCTCGGCGGCGTGCGCGCCGTGCCGGCGCTGCTCAACGCGGTCGGCTTTCCCTTCGCCTTCCCCCGGCTGGAGGCGGCGCTGCGGTACGAGCTCGGACGACCCTGACCGGCGACGCCGGTCCGGGGTCAGTAGGCGACCGCCACGGCGTGGCCGATATCGTCCGTCAGCGTGAGCTGGTCGAGCATGTACTCGGCTACGTCGGCCCGGGAGATCCTGCGGCCGCCGGGCAACGAGTAGCCCGGCCCGGCGCGGTACCCTCCGCGGGCCGGCCCGTTCGTGAGAGCACCCGGCGCCCGCACGATGGTCCAGTCCAGTCCGCTCTGCCGGACGCTGGTCTCCATGCGTCGCAGGTCGACGAAGACGTGACCGAGGAGCGCACGCCTGACGATGCGGTCGTGGACCCAGGGCAGGCTGGGATCGCGGCCGGGGCGGACGCCGCTGCAGGAGAGGACGACGAGCCGCCGCACGCCGTAGCGCTGCATGGAGCGGATCACGTTGAGTGTGCCGAGGGCATTGATCGGGGCTGCCTTGCGGCGCGCCGCGCCCAAGACGACGAGGACGGCGTCTCGACCATCGACCGCATCGCTGACGACGCCACCGTCCAGGGCGTCGCCCACCACGGTGTGGACCTGATCGGCGAGATCGCCGAGCCTCTCCGGGGTGCGCACCAGTGCGGTCACGGAGTGGCCGCGCCCGATCGCGCCCCGCGCCAGCAGTCGGCCCGTGCGGCCGGTCGCTCCCACGACGAGGACGTCCATGGAGGGATCGTACCCGAGCGGGGGGCTGCGTCGGTGTAGCATGAGGACGTGGTCAGGAGCCTGGAGGGCAAGACCGTCCTCGTCACGGGGGCGAGCATCGGTATCGGGCGCGCGATCGCGCTGCGCTTCGCCGCCGCCCGCTGCCGCGTGGCGCTCACCTACCTGGAGCACCGCGCCGAGGCCGAGGAGGTCGTGCGGCGCTGCCTGGACCTCGGGGCCCGCGATGCTCTGGCCATCCGGCTCAAGCTCACCGACGAGGACAGCATCCGCACGCTGACCGAGCGGGTCGTCGACCGCTTCGCCCGCGTCGACGTCCTGGTCAACAACGCCGGGGTGATCAGTTGGAAGCAGTTCCTCGAGCAGGGCCTCGGCGAGCTCGACGCCCAGATCGGCGTGAACCTGCTCGGCGTCATGAAGCTCACGTGGTGCCTTCTGCCGGTCGTGACCGACGCCGTGATCTGCATCGGCAGCACCGCGACCCTGCACCAGTCGCGCACACCCCCGCCGTATTGCGCCAGCAAGTGGGGCCTGCGCGGCTTCGTCAAGGCGCTGGCCCTCGAGCATCCGGACAAGCGGATCCTCAGTGTGCATCCGACCGTGACGGCGACGCGCATGAACGACATGCAAGGCATGCCGCCGGAGCGCGTCGCCGAGATCGTCTGGCGCGTAGCCGCAGGCGAGATCGAGGTCGCGTCCGGCGGCGACGTCGACCTGCGCGAACACGCGGAGGATTGACGGATCACGGAGGCGGCACACCGCGCGTCTGATGCGGTCCGCGCGCCCCGGGCTCCGGTCGTGCCGGATGTGCGTGTCAGGAAGCCGTCCGGTCGCCGGCCCAGGAGGACGACGGCGCAGCGACGCGGTCGGACCAGACGTGACAAGCGGCAGGGCGTTCTGCGCGGGAGCCCGTGGTGAGGAGGGCCGGGGCGTCATCCGCCGCCCCGGCCCTCTCTCGTTTCTGCGACGCCGCGAACTGGGCGACGCTGTACTCGTGTGGCGTGCCGCCGATGGGAGTCAGCGGCGACGCCGTCCTCATGGAGCGTCCGTTCACTCGTACTGGATCGCCTCCAGGATCCGGACGCCCGCGGCGCGGCGCGCCGGGAGCACCGCGGCGACCACTCCGACCAGCACCGCGAGCACGAAGAACACGCCCAGCTGCAGCCACGGCAGGCTGAACTCGAGGCCGTCGCCGCCGAGCTGGGTGACGATCACGTAGGCCATGGCGATGCCGACCAGCGTGCCGAGCACCCCGCCGATGACGGCGGTGATCACGCTCTCGTAGCGCACCATCTGGCGGAGCTGTCTCCGCGTGGCCCCGATGGCGCGTAGCATGCCGATCTCGCGCGTCCGCTCGTGCACGCTCAGCACCAGCGTGTTGACGATACCGAAGATCGAGATGACCACGCTCATGGCGAGCAGGCCGTAGAACATCATCAGGATCTGGTCGACCTGCCGGTTGACGGTGCCGAGGTACTCGTCCTTGGTCTGGACCTTCAGGGTCGGATGCTCGGCCAGCGCCGTCCGGACGGCGTCCTGGGCACCCGGGCTGCCGTCGCTGCGCACGAGGATCATTCCCGCAGCCGTCGGGACGCCCATCTGGGTGAAGGCGTCGAGGCTCGTCACCATGCCCGTGAATGCCATCTGGTCGCGGTAGAAGCCGAGCACCCGGAGCTTGGCCGTCTTCCCCGCCTGGCTCGTGACGCCGATCCGGTCACCCACGTGGACGGTGGTCGCCAAGGGCGAGCTCTCCTCGAGGATCACGCTGTGCGCGTCGAGGCGGGCGAACAGGTCGTCGCTGACGCCGCCGCGCCAGTCGTGGCCCCACACCCCGGGCCAGACGGCGGGATCGACCGCATAGGCGCTCATGACGTCACCGCCTTCGACCTGGAGCTGTGCCCAGGCGACGCCGGCCGCCGCCTTCACGCCGGCGATGTTTTCCAGACCGCGTACGGTCTTCTGCGGCACTGTGAGGAAGGCGCTCCGGTCCTGTGCCACGAGGTCGGCACGCGTGGACTCGGTGATGGCGCCTGAGAAGGAGCCCTTCATCGCCTGTGCGAACACCGCGACGAAGACGACCATGGCGAGGCCGATCATGAGGGCTGCGGCCGTCGCGGCGGTCCGACCGGGGTTGCGGCCGGCGTTGTCGCGCGCGAGTCGGCCGCTGGTGGGGGCGAGCGTCTCCAGCGGCCATCCGATCACCCGGCTCGCCGGCCGCACGACGTGTTTGGCCAACATGGCCACGGCGACGAAGAGCAGGAAGGCGCCGAGACCCATGAGCAGCAGGCGGCCGTTGGTCGCGCCGTGGCTGAAGATGCCGTAGGCGAGGGAACCGGCGCCGAGGGCCGTGATCAGCACGGCGATGGCGGTCGTGAACCTTGCGAACCGCGTCGGCGGCGGGGTCGCCCCCTCCTGGAGAGCTGCCACCGGCGGCACGCGTGTGGCCCGCAGGGCGGGGGTGAGGGCGGAGAGCAGGGTGACTCCCACCCCGACGAGCACGGCGACGAGGATCGTGCGCGGTGCGAGTGCGATGCCGGCCGTCGGGATGTCGGCGCCGGCGACCTTGAAGAGCGCGTTGATGCCTTTGGCGACGCCGAGTCCTGCGACGATGCCGACCCCGGAGGCGAGGAGGCCGAGGGTGAGCGCCTCGGCGATCACGGACGCGAGCACCTGACGGCGGGTGGCGCCCAGCGCGCGCAGCATCGCGAATTCGCGCTGCCGCTGTGCCACCGTGATGCTGAAGGCGTTGAAGATGATGAACGCGCCGACGAAGACGGAGACGCCGGCGAACGCCAGAAGCACCGGGGTGAGGAACGAGCCGATAGCGTCCGTCGTCTGGGCAGTCCGGTCGGCGGCGGCCTGCTCGCCCGTCTTGACGCTCACGTCCGGCGGCAGGGCGGCGGCGATGTCCGTGGCGAGCTGTCTCGGCGTCACGCCCCGATCAGCGGAGACGGAGATGCCGCTGATCCTGCCGGGCTGGCCGCCCCAGCGTTGCACGTCCTCCAGGCGGCCTGCCACGACGATTGTGCCGCCGAGCGACAGGGAGTCGCCCCACGTGAAGACGCCGGCGACTTTGACCTCCTGGAGGCCGGCCGGGGCGGCGACGGCGAACGTGTCGCCCGGTCCGAGGCCGGCCTTGTCGGCGAAGCTCTTGATGATGAGAACCTCGTCACGGGCGCCGATCTCGCGACCCGCGACCAGGGTCGCCTGGTCGAAGGGGTCACCCAGCGCGGTCTCGAGCAGGGTGGGGGCGCCGCCGGACTGGACGGTCTCACCTTCAACGATGGCGGCGCCCATCGTCGTGTAGACGCCCGCCGCCCGGTCGACGCCCGGGACGGCCCGCACTGCGGCGACCAGGTCGCCGGCCATCGTCGGCATCCCCTGGCTCTCCATGCTGGTGAACGAGCTCTTCGGCTCGATCTGCACGGCAGTGCCCTTGAGCGACGTTTCGATGATGTCCGCGAATCCGTTGTCGATCTGGTCGGTGAGGACGTACGTGCCGGTGATCATCGCCACGCCGAGCAGGATCGCGAGGAGCGTGAGGACGGTCCGCAGCGGCCGGGCGGCCAGACTGCGCAGGGCGAGGCGGGTCATCGCGCGGCCTCCATGTCCTTGATGGTGTCGTAGATGTCGTCCCGGGTCATGCGCTGTTCGTCGAGCTCGATGAGCCCGTCCTTGAGGAACACGACGCGGTCGGCGATGCTCGCCGCACCGGCGTCGTGGGTGACCATGGTCACGGTCTGGCCGAACTCGTCGACGCTGCGACGAAGGAGGTCGAGGACCTCGCCGCCGGTGCGGGAGTCGAGGTTGCCGGTGGGTTCGTCGGCGAAGAGGACGGCCGGGCGGGTGATCAGGGCTCGGGCGACGGCGACGCGTTGCTGCTGGCCGCCGCTGAGCTCGGCAGGGCGATGCGTGAGGCGGTCCTGGAGGCCGATCGCCTCGATCACGGTGCGCCGCCAGGCCTCGTCCGCCTGGCGGCGGGCGAGCGAGAGCGGAAGGACGATGTTCTCGTCGGCCGAGAGCGTCGCCAGCAGGTTGAAGCTCTGGAAGATGAAGCCGATCTTGTCGCGGCGCAGTCGCGTGAGCTTCTTCTCGGTGAGCCCGGTGAGCTCGACGCCGTCGATGCTGACCCGACCCTCGGTGGGCTGGTCGAGTCCGGCGAGGATGTGCATGAGCGTGCTCTTGCCGGAGCCGGAGGGACCCATGATGGCGGTGAGGCGGCCCTCCGAGAGGTCGAGGTCGACGCCCGCGAGCGCGTGCACGGCGGCGTCGCCCTTGCCGTAGACGCGGGTGAGGCCGCGGGCGCTGACGACGGCGCGGCCGCGCGGCCGGGCGAGGTAGGGGCTGCCGGCGAGCTCGCGCTCCAGCCGGTCGAGCGTCTCCTGTCCTTCGCTGCGCTCGCGTGCGGGGATGATCGTGGTCTGCATGGCCGCTCCTCCCGGAGTCTCGTTGACGAGGAGAGGCTACGGCGAGCTGCGGCGCGGCGAATCGCCCGACGGTGGTGGATCGGCGCGCACGGCGGAGGGATTTCCGCGGGCCCCTGCGAACCACTGCGGAGGGACGACAGGGCGCTCTCCGTACCCCGGCGGCTCAGCCCTCCGGGGTAGGGTGCGGCGACCTCCGCCGGCCGGGCGACGCAGGTCGCGAGCCTGCGGCGGAGGCCGCAGCGTACCCCGAGCGAGGTAGGCCGCCGGGCGAGAGAGGACGATCCGGCGCGACGCGGTCGACGTCGACACGTCGGCGCAGGGTCGCGGTGCCGCGCGTCCTGCCGGCTGACCACGGGCCGGTCATCCGCCCCCGCCGCCCGTCGTGAAGCAAGGAGGCGGACGTCGGCGCTGCGATCCCGGGCGGGGAACGGCTATGCTTCGGGCATGCGCGAGCCGAGCTCACACGACCAGAGCGGGACCCGCCCGGACTCCGCCGCCAGGCCCGAAGGCCGCCGACACCGCGGCCGCGGGAAGCAGGTGAGCGCCATCCAGCCGCCGCCGCGTATCCGCGCCGGCCACCGGGTCTTCCTCCACGAGCACGGCGAGTCCCTGTTCGGGCCCGGGACCTTCGATCTGCTGGTGCTGGTCGGCCAGACGGGATCGCTCTATCAGGCGGCGAAACTCATGGGCATGTCGTACAACAAGGCCTGGCGCGCGATGCGGCGCGCCGAGGACCGCCTGGGCGTCAAGCTCCTCGAGCGACGCGCCGGCGGCCGCGACGGCGGCGGATCGGTGCTCACCGAGGAGGGTGCGCAGTTCGTGGAGCGGTTCCGTGCGTTCCTCGACGAGGCCGACGCCGACCTCGCCCGTCTGTACCGCAAGTACTTCGGCGACGCCCCGTTCGCACAGCCCGTCGACAGCTCGCGGGAGTAACACGGCCGGGAGCCGTTGACGCGTCGGAGCGCGTCGTCCGCCGTCTTCAATGAAGCATCCCTGTGAGGGCGACGAGGACGACCGCGAGCGCGAGAGCGAGGGGTACGATGCGGCGGCGCCAGACGAAGCGGGAGGCGCGTCGTGCGCTCGGGTCGAAGGCGCGCGCCTCCGCCGCCAGCACCACCTCATCGGCGCAGCGCAGGCTGCTGGTCACTGCGGCTACCAGCAGCAGCCGCATCGCCGTGAACGGGCGCCGGAGCCCGGCACGGAGGCGCATGGCGTGCCACGACGTGACCAACGACCGCTCGATCAGCGGCAGCAGGTTGAAGGCCACCCCGACGGCGAAGCCCAGCCCGTGCAGCCCCGCGTGCTCAAGCACGCCCCCGATACGGTCGATCGGCACCGTCGAGACGAGACCCATGACCGCCACGATGATGATCAGCGCGCGCATCACCATGCCGGCGCCGGCCAGCGTGCCCTGCAGGGAGATGCCGAACGGCCCGAGTGTCCAGGCGGGGTCAGGCCCGACGACGGTCGATGAGGCGATGAGGAGGACGAGCAGGACCCACGTGCGGCGCCGGGTCAGCACGAGGAGGCCCGCGGGGTAGACCAGCGTGGCGAGCGTTAGACATACCGCCAGCGCGGCCGCCAGCGCCACGCCGCGGCAGAGCACGCCGGCGGCGAGCGAGAAGGCGAAGCAGACGACGGCCACGTCGCCGCCGGAGGCGGCTGCTCTCAGGCGCAGGAGCGCCCGCGACGGGAGACGCCACCGACCCGCAGCGGAGAACCGCCCGGCGAGCTGACTCGCGTCGCCCGGTATCACGAGGGCTCTCCCGCGTCGATCTCCACGAGCGCCCGGCGCGCGACCACGGACCGCCCGGCCTGCCAGGCGACCAGGCCGGCGAGGGCGCCGGCTACCACATGGCCGGCCACGAGGACGATGAGCACGGCGACGACGGACGCCGTGGGGATGTGGAGCAGCGCCGCGGCCTTCTGGACCATGATCATGTACATGCGGATGACCCCCGCGCCGAACACCAGGCCCTGGATGAGGACCATGTGCAGCGTGTTCCAGGTCACCGCTGCAGCGCCGGCAAGAGCGAACGTGGTCCGCCGCGGCCGGCCGCCCAGGCTCAGGACGGCGTCGGCGAGCAGGCCCTCCATGACGATCGCGATCATCGGCGAGAGGACGACGCCGCCGATGCTCAGGGCCTTGAGAAGGGCGGCGACGACGGCGATCGACAGGGTCGAGCCCGGTCTGGGCACCACCACCCGCCCGACGAGCGCGATGCAGATGCCGATCGAGCCGAGCACGGCGCCGGTGAACGGCACGTGCAGGACGTGCAGAAACGCGCCGAGCGTCATCTCGACGCTTCCCCACAACGCCCCGAGCGCCGCGACGATGGTGAGCTCTTTCAGGCTGAGGCGCACGCGGCGACCTCCCGCCTGCGCCGGCGGAGGCGCGGCGCTCCGTCGGCCACGATGCGGCCCCTGTCGAGGACGACGATGCGTGACGCGGACCGCTCCACCAGCGCGAGGTCGTGGGTGATCAGCAGGATCGTGGAACCCGCCTCGTGGAGTCGTCGCACCGCGTCCATGGACCGCTCCATGTGCGCCCAGTCCTGGCCCACGGTGGGCTCGTCGAGGATCAGGAAGTCCGGCGCCATGCTGAGGACCGCGGCGATGGTCAGGCGCTGCTGCTCGCCCAGCGAGAGACCGTAGACGGCGCGGTCGCGGTACTGCGTGAGGTCGGTGGCGGCCAGCGCCGCGGCGATCGGCCGGCGATCGCGGCGCCCGAGGTTGCGCGGGCCCAGCGCCACCTCCTGCTCGACCGTGTCGCAGAGCAGCTGGACGGCGGGGTCCTGGAACACGACGCCCACGCCGCTGCCGGGCCGCGGGCGGCGGCCGCCGTGGAGGAGGACCCCTCTCCTCGGCTTCAGCAGACCGGCGAGGAGCCGGGCCAGCGTGCTCTTGCCGGCGCCGTTGTGCCCGACGAGGGCGACGAAGTCGCCGCGCGAAATGCTCAGGTCGACGGCGGTCAGCGCCGGCGGGCTGCCCTCGCCTGCGGTGACGTCGCGCATGGCGAGGAGAGGCTCCGCGTCGCGCGCTGCCCGCGGTCCGACGAGCTTCTGCCACCGCGGCTGCGCATCGTCTGTGGCCTTCAGGCCGAGCCGGGCGAGCAGCGGCTGGTCGGACAGCACCTCGCCGGTCGGGCCGTCGGCCACGACCTCTCCGTGGTCGAGCAGGACTGTGCGACCGGCTACGGCGGCGGCCGTGGCCAGACGATGCTCGACGACCACGCAGGTGACGCCCTCCTCCTCGTTGAGCCTGCGGACGGCGCCGATCACGGAACGCGTGCCGTCCGCGTCGAGGTTCGCCAGCGGCTCGTCCAGCACCAGCAGCCGCGGTCCCATGGCCAGCACCGCGGCTATGGCGAGGCGTTGCAGCTCGCCTCCCGACAGCGTCCGCGTGGTGCGCGCCCGCAGGCGGGTGAGGCCCACCGCGTCGAGCGCCCACGCGACGCGTCTCTCGACCTCTCCGTCGTCCAGGCCCAGGTTCCGCGGCCCGAACGCGGCCTCGTCCTCGACCCGCACGTTGAACAACTGGGTGCGAGGGTTCTGGAACACCACGCCGATGCTGCGGCTGAGTTCGGCCACGGACAGCCCCTCCACGGAGCGGCCGCCGAGGAGCACGCCGCCGCTCACGCTGCCCGGCAGGCACTGCGGGATCAGACGGCCGAGGCAGCGGACGAGGGTGCTCTTGCCGCTGCCGGACGCGCCGCCGAGGAGCACGCACTCCCCGCTGTCGAGGTGCAGGTCCACGTCGCGCAGCGCCCATCGTGCCCCGTAACGGACGGAGAGCCTCTCGAGCGTGAGCGAGGTCACGCCGGCCCCCTCGCGACGACCGCGGCCAGGAGTCGCCCGAGGGCGTCCGGCTCCTGCACGTCGACCACCTCCGGCCGCGGGGCGGGGAAGAGCTCGGCGAAGCGCTCGACCAGCCACGGTCGGACGACCACCAGCGCCGCGCCGTAGCGTCCCGAGAGCGCGGCTCGGACGCCCTCGATCGCGCCGCGGCCCTGCAGCAGCTCGAGAGGGCCGACCTCGTCGATGACGAGCAGGTCGGCCGGCCCGGCCTCCGCGAGGATCCGGCTGCAGCGGTCGAGCGCCGCATCGTCGAGGGCCCATCGCGGCTCTCCGGCGGCGATCTGCTCCGGGGTCGCCGTCCGCCCGAGCAGGACGCGCCCGCCGCCGCGCAGGTCCTCCAGCCAGCGCCGGGCCCCGCCGGCGACCGGCTCGTCGGTCGCCACGACGCCGCGCACCACCATCCCGGCCTCGCGCGCGGCCTGCACCACCCGCCTGCAGTGCGTGGACTTGCCCGCCCCGGGATTGCCGGTCAGCACGAGCAGGCGGCCCTGCGGGCGGGCGCCTGGGTCTCTCGGCCGGCTGCGGCTCTCGGCGACCGACGTCATTGCGGCGTCTGGCCCTCGACGCGCCCGGGCAGCAGACGGACGCGCTCCAGCGTCCTGACCGCCTGTCCGGCGCGGAAGCCGATGAAGTCGGGGCCCACGAACCGGTAGGGCCCCTCCCATCCCGGGAGTGGGTCGCCGTCCTTGAGCCTGGCGATCACCCAGTCGTCCCTGCCGACGATGGTCCGGCTGTCGACCATCCATGTGTAGCCATCGGTGGCGACCAGCTCGATCCCGTAGCCGCGCTTCGCCTCGGCCACGTTGAAGGTGCCGGGGTCGTCGTCGTCGACGAGCCCGACCAGCTGGTACAGCGGCTCGCCGCGGTACAGAGCCCGGAGCTCCTCGTGGCGGTTGTCGGGGTCCTCGCGGCCGTCATAGCTGCCGGTCGTCCCGACATCGGCCCACGGGACGCGCCTGGCCAGCTCTCCCTGCAGGACCAGGGGGGGCCGATCCGACGCCGGCGCCGGTGTGGCATCCGGACGGATGACGTGCGTCCTCGCGAGCACCATGCTCGCCGTCAGAGCGACCGCAGCGATCACGGCGAGGAGGACCACGCTGCGCCGACGCAGCCCTGGTCTCCTCTCACTCACGTCCGCCTCCCGATGGACACGTCGTCTCCAGCTGGGGCTACTTGGGCGCGGTCACCCTCCGCACCATGCGCAGGCTCGACGAGCCGACCTGCACATAGCCGGGCTTGACCCACTTCTTGTAGGCCCACCAGAAGCGCAACGGCCCGACGCCCTTGCTCCCGTCTTTGGCGTAGGTGCTGGTGTAGGCACGCCAGGGGTTGGAGTCGTTGATGCGCGCGCCGACCTTCTTGTCCTGATAGGCGAGGATGGCGGTGAGGCGATTGGCGCGCGGCACGGTGACCACGGGGTACTGGGGCGATTTGGCCTTGTACATCGTCACGTCCCGCCCGCGGACCTGCTTGGACGAGTACTGCAGCCCATAGCCGTCGGCCGCCGTCAGGGTCACGGCGCCCTTCTTGTAGCCCACCTTCGCGAGCAGGTCGATGAGACGGACGCCCTTGACCGGGTGCGGCCTCTCCATGCCGACGAAGCCGGTCTTGACGTACCCGGCGTAGCCTTTGTAGACGGGGAACCGGGTCTTGAGCTGCTTGAGGGTGTAGCTCCGGGTGGCCTTCGGACCCTTCACCGTGAGCACGACGCCGGCCGCATGCGCCGCCGGCGGAAGCCCAGCGGCGAGCGCCAGGGTCGCCAGCAGAGCCGCCGGCCATACCCGTCCGAACCCGGAGGCGTGGCCTCGTCTTGCCATGTATCTCTCCTCCCTCCGTCGGCCCCTGCCGGACTGCCGCGTAGGGCCGTGTCGCACGTGTCGAGCGGATGACCGCTCGACGCCGGGCCGGCCCGACCCCGTCTCCGCCTCGCGCACAGGGCGTTATCCTCGTCGGAGTATAACGCTTGCAGACGAGGGTGAAAAGGCGTCGCGGTCGGCGCCGTGAGGCCGCTCGGACTGCCTGGCCGCACCGCGGCTCGGCCGGAGACCCGGCCACTCGGGAGGCGACTCCGAGGGGGCGGAGAGAGAGGAGGGCCGGGGCGCCTCTTGCGCCCCGGCCCTCCGGGTCTGGCTCCTCCGCCGCGTCCCGACGGCGCGGCTGCGCTTATCTGGCGGCCGCTCCGCCGCGGACCTCCATGCCCGCCGGCTCTCTCTCCATCCGGACGGCACACACCTTGAACTCCGCCGTCATCGTCACCGGGTCGCCCTCGGCGTTGGTGAGCTCGTTGACCGGGGACTCCGCGTAGTGGAACGTCATGAAGACCACGCCCGGCGGCACCTTCTCGGTGACCGTCACCCGCGTGGTGATCGAGCCGCGCCTCGAGGTGACCCGCACCACGTCGCCCTCGTCGACCCCGAGCCGCGCCGCGTCCGCGGGGTTGACCTCGGCCAGCTCGTGCGGCCGCAGCATGTCGAGCGACTCGGAGATACGGGTCGAGATGTTGTACTGGTAGAGCATGCGACCGGTGGTGAGGAGCATGGGGTACTCCTCGTCGACCAGCTCGGCCGCCTTCTGGTACGGGATGCCCTGCAGGAGCCCCTTGCCGCGCGTGAACCGGCCCTTGTGCAGGTACTGCGTGCCGGGGTGATCCTCGGTGGGGCACGGCCACTGCAGGCCCTGCGTGCCGAGCCGCCCGTAGGTCATGCCGGCGTACTGCGGCACGGCCTTGCGGACCTCCTCGAAGATCTCCTCCGGCGAGTCGTAGTGCCAGGGGATGCCCATCCTCTTGCCGAGGTCCTGGATGATCTCCCAGTCCGCCCGCGTATCGCCGGGCGGGTCGATCGCCTTGCGCACGCGCTGCACGCGCCGCTCGGTGTTGGTGAACGTGCCGTCCTTCTCGGCGTACAGCGCCGCCGGCAGGAACACGTCGGCGTACTTGGCGGTCTCGGTCATGAAGATGTTCTGGACGGCGAGGAACTCGAGGTTCTCGAGCGCCCTGCGCACGTGGTTGGCGTCGGCGTCGGTGAGCGCCGGGTCCTCGCCCATGATGAACATGCCCTTGAGCGTGCCCTCGACCGCGAGGTCGAACATCTCGGGGATCCGCAGGCCCATGTCCTGCGGCATCTGCACGCCGTAGAGCTCAGAGAACTTCTTCTGTGCCTCGAAGTCGAGCACGCTCGGGTAGCCGGGGTACGAGTTGGGCAGGGCGCCCATGTCGCACGAACCCTGCACGTTGTTCTGGCCGCGCAGAGGGTTGACGCCGGCGTTGGGGAACCCGATGTGCCCGGTGATCATGCCGAGGTTGGCCAGGTTCATCACGTTGGCCGTGCCCACGGTGTGCTCGGTGATGCCGAGCGTGTAGTAGATGCCGGCCTTGGGCGTCGTCGCGTAGAGCTTCGCCGCCGCGACGATGGTCTCGGCCGGCACCCCGCTGATCTCCGCGGCGCGCTCGACCGGCCAGTCCTTGACCGTCTCCCAGAGCGCGTCGAAGCCCTCGGTGCGCTCCTCGATGTAGGCCTTGTCGTGCCAGTCGTTGGTGATGATCGCATGCAGGATGCCGTTGATGAGCGCGTTGTCGGTGCCCGGCCTGAGCTGCAGCCACAGGTGGGCGTGCTCGGCCAGCTCGGTCCGCCGCGGGTCCACGACGATGAGTTTGGAGCCGTGCAGGTGCGCCTGCTTCATCTTGTTGCCGATGATCGGGTGCGCCTCGGTGGCGTTGGACCCGATGATGAACAGGACGTCGTTGCCGACGATCTCGTTGATCGAGTTGGTCATCGCGCCCGAGCCCAGCGTGGTCGCCAGACCGGCGACCGTGGGAGCGTGTCAGGTGCGGGCGCAGTGGTCTATCGAGTTGGTGTTCAGGCCCGCCCGTGTGAGGCGCTGCAGCAGGTAGTTCTCCTCGTTGGTGCAGCGGGCCGAGCTCATGACGCCGACGGCGAGGCTGCCCTCGCCGCGGATCTCGAGCAGGCGGCGGGCGACCAGGTCGAGGGCCTCGTCCCAGGTCGTGTCCTCCCACACGCCGTCCCTCTTGATCATCGGCGTGGTGATGCGCTCGGGGCTGTAGATGAGATCGGTGTGGAAGCGGCCCTTGACGCACAACGACCCCTGGTTCGCCGGCGCGTCGTAGGCGGCGGTGACCCCGACGACCTCGCCGTCGGCCACGTTGAGGTCGAAGCTGCAGCCCACGCCGCAGAAGGGGCAGGTGGTGCGGACCTTCTTGCGGTCCCAGGGGTCCGCCCGGTTGAGCTGCCGGTTGGTGAGGGCCCCGGTGGGGCACATGTCGACGCACTGGCCGCAGAAGCGGCAGAACGAGATGTCCAACTGCTTGTCGAACGAGGTGGACATCTTCGCGTCGAAGCCGCGCTCGGTGAAGTCGATCGCCTCGGTGACCTGCACGTCGCGGCAGACGCCGACGCACTTGCCGCAGAGGATGCAGCGTTTGGGGTCGTAGGCGATCAGCGGCTGCTCGTCGAACCACTCGTAGTCGCGGGACTCGGTCCCCTGGAAGGGGTTGGAGAAGACCTCGTACTCGATACCGTAACGCTGCAGTTCGCAGTCGCCGTGCGCCTCGCAGACGCACTGCAGGCACAGCTTGGCGCCGCGTACCGCCTCGTCCTCCTCGAAGCCGAGCTCGATCTGGTCGAAGTTGGTCTTGCGCTCCCCGGGCTCGAGCTTGGGCATGTGGGCCGGAGGGCGCTTCTCGTGGATGCCGGTGTTGATGTCGATGAACGCCGGCGGGATCTCGGCGAGCCGCCGGATATGGCGCTCCACGTCGCCCTTGGCCTCGAGCGCCTCCAGGAACGGCGTGTGACGCAGTTCACGGAGCTGCGCCGAGACAGACGCCATGTCGTCGCCGTGCAAATAGGCGTCCATGCTCCAGGCGGCCTTCTTGCCCTGGGCGATCGCCTGGATCACCGTCTGGGCGCCGAGCACGACGTCGCC
>ERZ747221.251-NODE-251-length-65125-cov-8.011392_pt1 | contig 65125 bp, 54 predicted proteins | sample MGYA00374949_ERZ747221 | MGnify/ENA primary metagenome ERZ747221 (study PRJEB28779, sample SAMN05720172) | bioreactor metagenome | isolation source: Anaerobic biogas reactor | place: USA:Washington, USA | collected 2015-08-08 ... | reverse complement strand
CGCCGCGGCACAACTTCACCGAGTTGCCGCGCATCCGGTCGGAGCGTCCCGCGTTCGAGCTGCACTACCCGCACATGGTCGAGCGCATGCGCGCCGAGGCCCACGTGGGACCGGGCAGCCACAAGCACAACGTGGCCGTCCTCGAGGGTGCCGATCGCACCCCTGCGGACAGCTAGACATCGCACGCGACGAGGCCCCATCCGTTTCGACGGGTGGGGCCTCGCCCCGTGTCGCCGTGCCGTCCGCGGTCGCGTCGCCGCCGTCGCGGGTGTCCTCGACCCCGGCATCGGTGACCGCGCGCACACTGCAACAATGGATCGGCACGTGCCCTCGTGCGTGACCCGACAATCGACTGGACCTTCCAAGGATCGGAGACGTAGTGGCGTCCGACACGACGGTGCTGGTGACCGTGACCGGGCCGGATCATCCCGGCGTGACCTCGGTGTTGTTCGCGGCACTCACCCGCCACGACGTGGATCTGCTCGACGTCGAGCAGGTCGTCGTGCGGGGTCAGCTCACCCTCGGTGTGGTCGTGGCCTGCCCCGGCGATCCGGAAGCGCTGCAGGACGAGGTCGAAGCAGCGATGGCCACCGTCGGGATGTGCGCCGACGTGCAGGTCGGGGAGCATCCCGTCCACGACCGCGAGGTGTCCACGCACGCGATCGTCGTGCTCGGCAGCCCGCTCAGCGCGAAGGCGCTCCGGTCCGTCGGCCGCACCCTCGCCTCGTTGGGCGCCAACATCGACTCGATCCGCGGGATCGCCGACTACCCGCTCACCGGTCTGGAACTGATGGTGACGGCCGCCGACACCGAGCCCGCGACGGACGCGGCGCTGCGGACCGCACTCGCGGAACTGTCGTCGGGACTCGATGTCGACATCGCCGTCGAACGCGGTGGGCTGGCGCGGCGCGCGAAGCGGCTGATCGTCTTCGACGTCGATTCCACTCTCGTGCAGGGTGAGGTCATCGAGATGCTTGCCGCGCACGCCGGTGTCGAGGACAAGGTTCGCGCCGTGACGGAGGCGGCGATGCGCGGGGAACTCGACTTCACCGAGTCCCTCGAACAGCGCGTCGCGACCCTCGCCGGGCTGCCCGCGACCGTCATCGACGAGGTCGCCGCACAACTCGAACTGACTCCGGGTGCGCGCACCACCATCCGGACGCTGCGTCGTCTCGGATACCGCTGCGGCGTGGTCTCCGGAGGTTTCCGGCAGGTGATCGAGGGTCTCGCACACGACCTCGAACTCGATTTCGTGCGGGCCAACACCCTCGAGATCGTCGACGGAAAGCTGACCGGGCGTGTGATCGGCGACGTCGTGGATCGGGCCGCGAAGGCCCGGGCGCTGCGTGAGTTCGCGGACGAGGTGGGTGTCCCCATCGAGCAGACCGTCGCGGTCGGTGACGGCGCGAACGACATCGACATGATCGGTGCGGCCGGACTGGGGATCGCGTTCAACGCGAAGCCCGCGCTGCGGGAGGTCGCGGACACGGCGTTGTCGTACCCGTACCTCGATGCGGTGCTGTTCGTTCTGGGGGTGTCCCGCGACGAGGTGGAGGCCGCCGACCGGGTGGACGGGACGCTCCGGCGCGTCCCCATCGAGCCCGGTGTCTGACGCGCATCCCCTCTTCACCGATCCGGGTTTCGCGGCCCGGCACGGTGAGTTGGCCCGCGGCTACGGTCACACCGAGGATCCCACCGACCCGGCCGAGGTGCTCGCGATGCCGATCGTGCTGCACATCCCGAAGTCCGATCCGCCGGCGCGCAGCGCGGTACTCGAGGCCGCAGCTGTCGCGACCGTCACGCTGTGCCTGGATCCCCGTGTCGGGCCGGACGCCGACGGCGTTCCCGGGCCGTGGCAGCACCCCTTCCGGGCGTGGAACGACGCCCGGATCCGTAAGGTCAGCCGGCGTGCCCGCGGCGCCCACTGGCGGGCCGCCCAGGACGTACCCGGCGTGACCGTGGATCACGCGCAGGCGCAGGCGCGGGCGCTGGTCCCCGGGCCGGTCGGTGCGCTCGACCCGCGGATCTCCCGCCTGCAGATCGGCGGCACCGACCTGCCCGCCGACGAACCGGGCCCGCCTCCCGCGGACGTACCGGTGCTGTGGGTGAACGCGTCGCTGGGCATGACGGTGGGGAAGTCCGCCGCGCAGGTGGGCCACGCATCGATGTTGTTCGCCGGGGCGCTCGACGTCGACTCTGCGCGGGCGTGGGCCGCGGCAGGGTTTCGCTGTGCGGTGCGCGACGCCGGAACCGATCGGTGGGCGGAACTGCTCACCCGCGTCGACGCCGGGACCGCGGTCGCGGTGCGCGACGCCGGCTACACCGAGGTCGCACCGGGATCGGTGACGGTCGTCGCAGCGGTGTCCTGACCGGACCCGGCGATCGAGAACACCAGCACCGTCGGCCCGGTCAGCGTGCACACCGACCCGACCCGCTTCGGCGTCGTGTCCGAGGGCCTGCCGTCGGACGCACTCGAATCGAACGTGCACCGGATCGCGCCCCCGTACCATTCGGGACCGGCCAGCGTCACGTCGCCGGCATCGCCGGAGTGCAGGACGATCAGGCCGCTCGAATCCGGCAGCGACCTGCCCTCCCCGGTGACGCCACCGGGCCCCGTCCCGTTCACCCACGCCTGAAGGGTCCGGCGGGTGTCGTCGTGCCAGTCGTCGACCTGCAGTTCGCGTCCGTCCTGGCCGAACCACACGAGATCGGGGTAGCCGACGGTGCGGGCGCGGCCGTCGAAGAAGCGCCGCTGCCGCAGGACCGGAACCACACGGCGCAACCGCACCAGTGCGCGCACGTACGCGACCAGTTCGGTGTCGGCACCCTCCCACATCAGGGGCCACGCATCCTCCCGGCGGGTACCCGCCGGCACACAGTAGGCATTGTTGTTGCCGCCCTGCCCGTGCCCGAACTCGTCGCCCGCCAGCAGCATCGGGGTGCCCGTCGACAACAGCAGGGTCGCGAGCAGCGCCCGCGTGTGCCGGGCCCGCGCCGCGATCACGACGGGATCATCGGAGGGGCCCTCCACCCCGTGATTGACGGATTCGTTGTGATCGGTGCCGTCGCGGCCGTCTTCGCCGTTGGCGTCGTTGTGTTTGTGTTCGTAGGAGACGGCGTCGGCGACGGTGAACCCGTCGTGGGCGGTGATGTAGTTCACCGACATCCACGGTTGCCGGTCGCCGCGCGAGAACAGATCCTCCGATCCGGTCAGTCGTGAGGCGATCTCCCCGATCCCGCTGCGCTGCGCCCAGAATCTGCGGACGGCGTCGCGGTAACGGTCGTTCCACTCCGACCACGGTGCACCGAACCGCCCCAGCGACCAGCCCGAGGCGGTCGCGTCCCACGGTTCGGCGATCAACTTCAGCTCGCTCAGCAGCGGGTCGGTGGTGATCGCGGTGAGCGCCGCGGCACGCGGGTCGAAGCTGTCGCCGCGGGGCCGGCCGAGGACGGCCGCAAGATCGAAACGGAACCCGTCGACCCCCGTCTCGGAGGCCCAGTAGCGGAGACTGTCGCACACCATGCGCACCGCGACCGGTGAGGTCGCATCGACGGTGTTGCCGCATCCGGTGAGGTCGACGTCCGTCCCGTCGTCGTCGAGCAGGTAGTACCCGGGCGCATCCAGCCCCCGCCACGACACGCTCGGCCCGGCCACCGACCATTCGCACGTGTGGTTGTAGACGACGTCGAGGATCACCTCGAGTCCCGCGTCGTGCAGGGTGCGGACCATCGCGCGGAACTCGGCGAGTTCGTTGCCCGGGGCGCTCGCGAACCCGGGATGCGGCGCGAAGAACGACGCCGTCGAATACCCCCAGTGGTTGCGCATGCCGCGCGCCCGCACGGGAGGTTCGGTGAGGAACGCGTGCACCGGAAGCAACTCGACGGCGGTCACCCCGAGACCGACCAGGTGGTCGACGACGGCCGGGTGCGCGAGACCCGGGTAGGTTCCGCGCAGTGCCGGCGGCACCATCGGGTGACGTGCCGTGTACGAGCCGACGTGCAGTTCGTACACCACGGTGTCCTCCCACGGAGTGCGTGGACGCCGGTGTTCGCCGCCGTGGCTGCGCGTGACCACCGACAACGGCGTGTGCCCGAGTGAGTCGACGGTCGACATCGCGCCGAACGGCTCGTCGTCGTAGGCGAGCAGTCGGGTGGCGTCGCCGATGTCACCGACGAGGCGTCGCCCCCACGGATCGAGGAGGATCTTGTGCGGATTCGTGCGCACCCCGTCGCGGGGCCGCCACGGTCCGTGCGCGCGGTAGCCGTAGCGTTGCCCCGCGCCGACGTCCGGGACGGTGCCGTGCCACACGCCGAACGTGTGGTCGGGCAGATCCACGCGCTGCTCGCGACCGGCATCGTCGATCAGACACACCTGGACGCGGTCGGCGTGCGGGGCGTGCACCGCGAAACGTGTACCGGCGTCGAGGGGGGTCGCGCCGAGCGGATACGGCGACCGGTCGGCGTCGGCCACCGGATGTCGTGGTTCGGGGCGCGGATTCGAAGAAGGCGACACGGAAGTCGATCCTGCCGTGTTCCGGGCCCGGGCGTGCGCGAAGATGGACGGCGTGGCACAACCTGATCCCGATCTCCTCATCGAATTCGACGACGTTCTGGTGCGGCGGGGCGGCAACGTCCTCGTCGGCCCCGTGACCTGGAGGGTGGAGCTCGACGAGCGCTGGGTGGTGCTCGGCCCCAACGGCGCCGGCAAGACCTCGCTGCTGCGGGTCGCGGCCGCCGAGACCTTCCCGACGTCCGGAACCGCCCACGTCCTCGCCGAGACCTTCGGCCGCACCGATCTGTCGGAGCTGCGTCCGCGGATCGGCCTGTCCTCGGCGGCACTCGCGAGCCGGGTGCCGTCCGACGAGTCGGTCTCCGATCTCGTGGTCTCCGCTGGATACGGCGTCCTCGGCCGGTGGCGCGAGCGGTACGACGACGTCGACACCGAACGCGCCGTCGAGATGCTCGAAAGCCTCGGAGCCGAGCACCTCGCCGACCGCACCTACGGCACCCTGTCGGAAGGTGAACGCAAGCGGGTGCTGATCGCACGCGCCCTGATGACCGATCCCGAACTGCTCCTGCTCGACGAACCCGCCGCCGGCCTCGATCTCGGTGGCCGCGAGGATCTCGTGGCACGACTGGCGACCCTCGCCGCGGATCCCGATGCCCCCGCGACGGTGCTGGTCACCCATCACGTGGAGGAGATCCCGCCGGGATTCACGCACGGTCTGCTCCTGAAAGAGGGCGGGGTCGTCGCGCAGGGCCTGATCGACGATGTCATCACGGCCGCGAACCTCAGCGAGGCGTTCGGCCAGTCGATCGCCCTCGACCGCATCGACGGCCGGTTCTTCGCGCGTCGCACACACGAGGCGGGCCGACACCGTCGAGTGTGACGCCGCGCACGGAGGGGCGTGCCGCGTCGTCTACGGTGGGACCCATGTCCGACCCTGATGACGTCCGCCCCTTCGATCCGGCCGCGGTGCCGGTCAAGGACGCCTCCACCGTGGTGCTCGTCCGCGACTCCGCGCGCGGCATCGAGACCTTCCTGCTGCAGCGCGTCGTCGGAATGGACTTCGCCGGCGGCATGACGGTGTTCCCCGGCGGCGGTGTCGACCGGTCCGACAGCGACGCCACGGTCCGCTGGGCCGGGCCGGACGTGCAGTGGTGGGCGGACCGTTTCGCCACCACCCCGGAGCGTGCCCAGGCTCTCGTCCTCGCCGCGGTGCGCGAGACGTTCGAGGAGTGCGGGGTGCTGCTCGCCGGTCCCGACGACACGACCGTCGTCGCCGACACCGCCCGGTACGCCGGCGCCCGTCGCCGACTCGAGGCCCGCGAACTGTCGTTCGGGGACTTCCTCGCCCGCGAGAATCTGGTGGTCCGCACCGATCTGCTGCGGCCGTGGGCCAACTGGATCACCCCTCTCGGTGAACGTCGCCGCTACGACACGTACTTCTTCGTGGCGGCTGCCCCGCAGGGACAGCACGCGGACGGCGAGACCAGCGAGGCCGAGCGGGTGCGCTGGTTGACCGCCGAGGAAGCGCTCGCCGACTGGAAGGCAGGCGGATCGGTGCTGCTGCCGCCCACCTGGAGCCAACTCGCCGCGCTGGCGCGGTACGACACGGTCGCCGACGTCCTGGCGGCGCAGCCGGACATACCGGCGGTCCTGCCGAGCATGAGCCGCGTCGACGGGCACATCCACATCTCGTTCGGCGGGGACGAGGGCTACTACGAGGCCGGTGGTCCGCATCCGTGGGCACGGCGCGCCGACATCTGAGCCGCACTCTAGGCTGAACGGCATGGCTGAATTCGTGACACTCGAGGTTTCCGACGGCATCGGCACCATCCGGCTGGATCGCCCGCCGATGAACGCGCTGAACCGGCAGTTGCAGGAGGAGATCCGGGCTGCCGCGCGGGAGGCGACCGTCCGCGCCGACGTCAAGGCCGTGATCGTCTACGGCGGCGAGAAGGTGTTCGCGGCCGGTGCGGACATCAAGGAAATGGTCGACATGACCTACGTGCAGATGAGCGAGATCATCGGCGACCTGCAGTCCGCACTCGGTGCCGTGTCCGAGATCCCCAAGCCGACGGTCGCGGCGATCACCGGCTACGCACTCGGCGGTGGTCTCGAACTCGCCCTCGGCGCCGACCGGCGCATCGTCGGTGACAACGCGAAACTGGGCACACCGGAGGTGCTGTTGGGCATCATCCCCGGCGGCGGCGGAACCCAGCGTCTGGCGCGGCTGGTCGGGCCGTCGAAGGCGAAGGACATCGTGTTCACCGGCCGGTTCGTCGGTGCGGAGGAAGCCCTCGCGATCGGACTCGTCGACGAGGTCGTCGCACCGGATTCGGTGTACGACGCGGCGCGCGCGTGGGCGGGACAGTTCACCAAGGGGGCCGGGCGTGCGTTGGCGGCCGCGAAGGCCGCGATCGATCAGGGGCTCGACACCGATCTGGACACCGGGCTGAAGATCGAGCAGCATCTGTTCGCGGGTCTGTTCGCCACGAAGGACCGCACGATCGGTATGCAGTCGTTCATCGAGAACGGGCCCGGCAAGGCCGAGTTCGTCGGCGAGTAGAAGCGGGAACGGAACTCTTGTCGAGAGCTTACTGCCGGGTAGGATCACCGTCATGACTGCAAGCAGGACCGACGGGACCGATCCCGCCCCGAACCCGCACGCCACCGCCGAACAGGTCGCGGCCGCCCTCGAGGACACCAAGCTCGCGCAGGTCCTCTACCACGACTGGGAAGCCGAGACCTACGACGACAAGTGGTCGATCTCCTACGACGAGCGCTGCATCGACTACGCGAAGGGACGTTTCGACGCCGCCGCGGGTGAGCAGCCCCTGCCGTACGGTCGCGCGCTCGAACTCGGCTGCGGCACGGGCTTCTTCCTGCTCAACCTGATGCAGGCGGGAGTCGCGGAGAAGGGATCGGTGACCGATCTGTCGCCCGGCATGGTCAAGGTTGCGCTCCGCAACGCCGAGAACCTCGGACTCGACGTCGACGGCCGGGTCGCCGATGCCGAGACCATCCCGTACGAGGACGACACCTTCGATCTGGTCGTGGGTCACGCCGTGCTGCACCACATCCCCGACGTCGAACAGTCGTTGCGGGAGGTGCTGCGCGTGCTCAAGCCGGGCGGCCGGTTCGTGTTCGCCGGCGAACCCAGCACGGTCGGCAACTTCTACGCGCGTTGGCTCGGCCGGATCACCTGGGAGGCGACCACCAACGTCACCCGCCTGCCGTTCCTCAGCGACTGGCGTCGCCCGCAGACCGAACTCGACGAGTCCTCACGGGCCGCCGCACTCGAAGCGGTCGTCGACCTGCACACCTTCGACCCGTCCGATCTCGAGAAGTTGGCGGAGTCCGCCGGTGCGATCGAGGCGAAGGCGTCGAGCGAGGAGTTCGCTGCCGCGCTTCTCGGATGGCCCGTGCGCACCTTCGAGGCCGCTGTGCCCGAGGAGAAGCTGGGCTGGAACTGGGCCAAGTTCGCCTTCGGCGGGTGGAAGGCGCTCAGCTGGGTCGACGACAACGTACTCAAGCACGTCGTGCCGCGCAGCTTCTTCTACAACGTGATGATCACCGGTGTGAAGCCCGGTAAGTAGTTGGGATACGACTTCACCCTCGCGGACGTCGAGTATCTCGCGTCCGCCGACGGTGTCGACGCGCTCGGTCGTGTCGACACCCTCGAGTTGACCACGCGTACGCGCCTGGCTGATATCAGCTGGGCGCGTACGCGTTTCGGCGACAGGACGGCGATGCTGGTCGAGACCGTGCTGGCGCGCCGCAAGGCCGCACTCAAACTCGACGGGGCGCGCGACTGGCTCCTCACGGACGACGCGGTCCAGCAGGCCACACCGGCCGTCGTCGCGGCACACCGGGCGCGACGACTCGCCGGTCGGGTGGTGCACGACGTGACGTGCTCGATCGGCGCGGAACTCGCCGCACTCGTCGGTGTCGCGGATACGGTGATCGGCAGCGATCTCGACGCGGTGCGCCTCGCGATGGCCGCGCACAACGTGCCCGCGGCGCACCTTCTCCGCGCCGACGCGTTGAGTCCGGTCACGCGCGGCACCACGGTGGTCGCGGACCCGGCCCGGCGTTCGGGCGGTCGCCGTACCCACGATCCGGCGATGCTGCAACCTCCGCTGCCCGACCTCCTGGACGTGTATCGAGGTCGGGAACTCGCTGTGAAGTGCGCTCCCGGACTGGATTTCGATGAGCTCGACTGGGACGGCGAGGTCGAAGTGGTCTCACTCGACGGTGGGGTGCGCGAGGCGTGCCTCTACTCGCGGGGTCTCGCCGAGCCGGGTGTGCGGCGCAGAGCCGCGGTATTACGCGGTGACGGTGCGGGATTCGAGATCACCGACAAGCACGACGACGACATCCCGGATCGGCCACCGGGCGAGTGGATCATCGATCCGGACGGGGCCGTCGTCCGTGCCGGGCTGGTCCGGCACTACGCGGCCGCGCACGGACTGTGGCAGCTCGATCCGCGCATCGCCTATCTCACCGGTGACGCAGTTCCCGACGGCGTGCGGGGATTTCGGATCCTCGAACAACTCAAGTACACCGAGAAGGCGCTGCGGCAGACGCTCGCACGTCTGGAGTGCGGATCGGTGGAGATCCTCGTGCGCGGGGTCGATGCCGACCCCGCGGTGCTGCGTCCGCGATTGAAACTCCGCGGAGACCGGCCGCTGAGCGTCGTGCTCACCCGCATCGGCCGCACACCCGTCGCGTTCGTCTGCGAGCCGACCCGCTGACCCGTGCGCGTTTCTGGTAGCTGGGGCTACCAGAAACGCGCACGGGTCAGGCGGTGGGAGCCGCCAGAACGTACACGTCGCCGGGCACGGTGACGGTCACGAGCTCGCCGTCCGGGCCCACCGCCGTGCCCGGGGAGAATCCGCTCGTGCCCTCGAGCGGTTCCTGGTCGACGGTGGTGCCGTCGGCGAGGTCGAACACCAGCGCGACCGGCTCGTCCTCGCCGTCGACGACGGTGTAGCCGCGACCGTTCGCCGTCAGTGCCGGCACCCCGATCTGACGCACATCGTCGCGTTCCCAGACGGTTTCGGGTGCGTCGCCCCCGTCGCGCACGGCGACGAGGGGACCGGCGTCGCCGCCCGCGGCGAGCACCAGCGTGCCGTCGGGCGTGACGGCGGGTCCGGTGGACGGTACGAACCCGACGTCGTGGTTCCAGCGCGGCGCTCCGGTCGCGGCGTCGAGCGCCCACAGCGCGCCGGTCCCGTCGTGCACATACACGGTCGTGCCGTCCGCGGACAGAACGGGACTCGTGACCGCACCACCGGGAAGGTCGTCGAACGACCATTCCTCGGTGACGACGGCGTCGTCACCGCCGGTGTACCGGAGCGCCACCAGCGCGGCGCGGTCGGCGCCCGGCCGCCACACCGTGGTGAGGATCCGGCCGCTGGACGGGTCGACGGCGGGTGTCGTCGCGACCGGGCAGTCCGGTGATCCACCGAAGCACGCTGCGAGTCCGTGATCGCTCGCCTGCCGGGGAATGTTCGTCCCGTCGCCGACGCCCGGTAGCGGCAGCAGATCGAACACCGGAGCACGCAACCGTCCGGTCTGGGGATCGACGACGTTCACCTGGCCGAAATGTGTCACGACGACGACGCTTCCGTCGGGCGCGAACTGTGCGCTGCGCGGGGTTCCGCTCACCGGGATACGCCAGCGGCGCTGACCGTGCTCGTTGAACGAGAAGAACCCGCCGTCCTCGCCGACGTAGATGTTGGCCTGCTCGTCGACCAGCGGGCTGACGTCCGCGACCCCCGGCGCCAACCGGGTGCACCAGCGTTTGCGGCCGTGGTCCACGCGGAACGAGAAGAGGTTGCATCCCGCATCGGTCGTGGCGGTGACGAAGATCTGCCCGTTCGGCGCGATCGTGACCGGCGAACCGACCATCCCTCCGGTGGGCCGCGTCCAGGAGAACGTGACGTCGTCGAGTCCCGGGGTGGACGTCGACGCGGTGTTTCCCGAGTCCGAGTAGCGACCGGACCAGCCGGCGGGCGGCGCGTCGTCGCTGCCGCACCCGCTCAACACGAGCGCTGCCGCCGCCGTCAGCACTGCTGCCCGTCGGGCACCCCGCATCTGTTCACTCCTTCGAGGACGGACCGATTCGACTCGCCAGCGTATCGGGCCGGGCCGTGTGCACCGTGCATGAGGCGGACCGTAGGCTTCACATCCATGACGAGCATGTGGGGCGCACCGCTTCGGACGCGGTGGCGCGGCTCCCGCCACCGGGATCCGGAACAGGCACGATTCCTGACACTGTCCTCCCTGAAGTGGGTACTGGCGAACAAGGCGTACACGCCGTGGTACCTCGTGCGGTACTACCGGCTGGCGAAGTTCAAGGCAGCCAATCCGCACGTGATCCTGCGCGGCATGGTGTTCCTCGGCAAGAACGTGGAGATCCATTCGACACCCGAACTGTCGCGGCTCGAGATCGGCAAGTGGGTGCACATCGGTGACGGCAACGCCATCCGCTGCCACGAGGGTTCGCTGCGCATCGGCGACAAGGTCGTGTTCGGCAAGGACAACGTCGTCAACACCTACCTCGACATCGAGATCGGTGCGTCCACCCTCGTCGCCGACTGGTGTTACATCTGCGACTTCGACCATCGCACGGAGGACATCACGTATCCGATCAAGGACCAGGGGATCGTCAAGAGCCCGGTGCGCATCGGGCCCGACACGTGGATCGCGGCGAAGGTGACGGTGCTACGCGACACCCGGGTGGGCCGCGGCTGCGTCCTCGGCGCGCACGCGGTGGTCAAGGGCGAGATTCCCGATTACTCCATCGCGGTGGGTTCGCCGGCGCGGGCGGTGAAGAACCGCAAGGAGACCTGGGAGGCCGGAGCAGCCGACCGCGCAGCCTACGTCGCGGCGCTCGAGGACATCGCGCGCAAGAAGACCGGCGACGTTCCGCTCGACACGACCCCGGGCTCCTGACAGCGGCCGCTGCCCGGGGCTAGGCTCGGGCACCGGCATCGCTCGGCAGGAGGGTACGACGATGGACTATGCGGAATACCGCGGTCACGACGCCGTGGGCCTGGCAGAACTGGTCGCGCGCGGCGAGGTCACACCTGCGGAGTTGCTCGACACCGCACTGGCGCGACTGGCCGCGGTCGATCCGACGCTGAACACCGTCGTGCGTCACCTCGAGGACCGGGCGCGTACCCGCGCCGGTGGGCCGCTGTCCGGCCCGTTCGCGGGGGTGCCGTTCCTGGTCAAGGATCTGATGTAGGACATCGCCGGTGTCCCGGACGGGCGGGGGAGTCGCGCGCTCGCGACCCTTCCGGCGCCGAGGAACTCGGTGATCGTCGATCGGTGGCTCGACGCGGGCCTGGTGATCTTCGGTAAGACCAACACCCCCGAGTTCGGGATGAAGGGGATCACCGAACCGGAGGTCGACGGTCCGACCCGGAATCCGTGGAACACCGATCTGACACCCGGTGGTTCCTCGGGTGGTTCGGCTGCGGCGGTCGCCGCGGGTGTGGTGCCCGCGGCCGGTGCCGGTGACGGGGGTGGCTCGATCCGCATCCCCGCGGCGTGCTGCGGTCTGGTGGGGCTCGAGCCGGGACGCGGTCTGGTGCCGACCGGGCCGCGGGGCGGCGAGGTGTTCCACGGCGCCGCGACGAACGGGGTCCTCACCCGCACGGTACGCGACACGGCCGCGATGCTGGACGTGATCGCCGGGCCGTATCCGGGTGGGCCGTTCCTCGGGGAGACCGGCGACGGTACGTTCGCGGCGGCGCTCGGGACGCCACCGGGTGGAGCCGGCGCGCACCGGAGTCGACGAACGCGCGCTCGCCGTGGACTTCCTGACGATGTGGTTCGCGCCGGTGGCCGCCGACATCGACGCCGCGCGGCGACGCACCGGCGTGGGCGAGGACGCGTTCGAGTTCGACACCCGGATGCTCGCGGCGCTCGGGCGGGCGTCGTCGGCGCAGGACTACATCGCCGCACTCGACCGCTGGTCGACCTACACCCGGGATCTCGCGGACTTCCACGAACGGTACGACCTGCTGCTGACACCGACGCTCGCGTTTCCGCCGGCTCGGGTCGGAGAACTCGCGACGCCCGGCTGGATGCGGGCGGGCGGTGAGGTGCTCATCAGAGCGCGGCTCGGTCGTGTCGCGCGGTGGACGGGACTCGTCGACTCGATCATCGACGACAACCTGGGCCGCACCCCGTACACGCAGCTCGCGAACATCACGGGGCGCCCGGCGATCTCGTTGCCACTGCACTGGACGGAGAGCGGTGTGCCCCTGGGTGTGCAGTTCGTCGCGCCGCTCGGCGGTGAACGCACACTGCTCTCGCTCGCGGCGGAACTGGAACGCGCGAAGCCGTGGGCGGACCGGCAGCCACCCTTCCTGGCTGCACCCGACGGTGTTCGCTCGCCGACATCGGACTCCTGATCCGTCGTCGACGGTCGGAACGGTCGGACGCCGGGAAGAGAGTCCGGGAAGAGAGTCCGGGAAGAGAGTCCGGGAAGAGAGTGGTGACGGACGCGACCGCCCGTCGGGTGCGGATCTTCCGCCCGGGCCAGGTGATGGCGGCACCGTGCCGATCGGACAGGCTCACCCGGAGCTGTGCGATCGGCACGCGGTGGAGTGCCTCGTCGACGCCGACCGCAAGGAACTCCGTGGACCGGAGTGAGCGGGCGGGCGACGTCAGCCGCGGTCGGGCAGGGGCCGTTGCGGGATGTGCGGCCGGCCGATCGGGTTACGGACGCGCCGTTTCGCTCCCGCATACACCTGCGCGGTCTCCTCGGCGACGCGACCCCAGTCGAAGTCGTCGGTGAGCCGCGCCCGGGCCGCGCGGGCACGTTGCTGTGCGGCGGCGGGATCGTCGAGGGTCTCGCGCACGGCGGAGACGAGTCCGGTGACGTCGCCGGGGTGGAACGACAGTCCGGTGACGCCGTCGACGACCGCCTCGCCGAGACCTCCCGCGGTGGATGCGACGAGGGGGATGCCCGCGGCGGCGGCCTCGAGCGCGATGATTCCGAACGGTTCGTAGCGGCTCGGCAGCACGATCGCGTCGGCGCCGTGCAGCCAACCCAGCAGCTCGGTGTGGTCGAGGGTGCCGAGGAACGTCACCGACCGGGCGACACGATGCACCCGGGCCTGTTCGCGCAACCACTCGAACTGTGTGCCCTCACCGGCGACGACGAGGGTTGTTCCCGGATGGGATCGGCGGATCTTGGGCAGTGCCGCGATCGCGTCCTGCACACCCTTCTCGTACTCGAGACGGCCGACGAACAGCAGGCGCGCCGGTCCGCTGTTCGGCTGCCGGTCGCGGTAGGTCCAGGTGCTGACGTCGATGCCGTTGCGGATCACCGAGATCGCCGGCAGCGCCGGTCCGTACAGGTCACCGACCTCGTCGCGCATGGATGCGGAACAGGTGATGATGCAGTCGGACTCGTTGGCGAGCCACCACTCGACGGAGTGCACCTGCCGGTTGGTGCGGCCCGACAGCCACCCGCTGTGACGGCCCGCCTCGGTCGCGTGCAGTGTCGACACGAGCGGCACGTCGAAGTGTTCGGCGAGGGCGATGGCCGGGTGCGCGACGAGCCAGTCGTGGGCGTGGACGACGTCCGGTTGCCAACCGTCTCCGATGCCGCCGCGGCCGAGTGCGACACCGGCCCGGACCATGGCGTGCCCCATCGCGAGGGTCCACGCGAGCATGTCCTCGCCGAACTCGAAGTGCGGTGCGTCCTCCGCGACCGCGACCACGAGAACTCCCTCGGTGACGTGGGAGATCGTCGGGTGCGTCGACGCATCCGTGCCGGTGGGTCGCCGGGACAGGACGACGACCTCGTGACCGGCCGCGGCGAGTTCGACCGCGAGGTGATGCACGTGGCGGCCGAGTCCGCCGACGACGACCGGCGGATACTCCCACGAGACGATCAGGATCCTCAGTGGCGACGGCGTTTTCACAGGGTGCCTCCGTGACGTCCCGGTAGGCGACGCGCATCCAGCCCCGGGAACAGGTTGTCGGCTCGGTTCCATGCCGCGGCCAACCGCGCCGCGGTGTCCGCGCGCCCGGAGGTGAGGGCCTCCGCGATCTCCCGTGTGGCGTGGGCGTGCTTGTGTGCCCGATCGCGGGCGTATCCGGCCGCGGTGTCCTTGCTGACCATGAACGCCCAGTCGCTGGACACCGTCATCAGGGCCTCACGGAGGATCTGGTCGTGGATCCGATTGCGCAGCACGGGCGCGGTGTCGGTGCTGGTCTTGTCGACGGCGTCGAGGGCGGTCTGCACGACTTCGGCGTTGAGTTGCACGAGGTCGGCCACCTGATCGCCGGCCCACACCCGCCAGTCCTTGCCCGATCCCCACGACGAGTCCTCGAGGTCGACGGACGCGCCGACGTAGCCGCGGTCGCGGGCATCGGCCAGGGTGCCGACCTCGATGCCCGCTTCCGGGAGGGCGCGCAGCACACGTTCGAGGAAGAGCGGACCTTCGAACCACCAGTGCCCGAACAGTTCGGTGTCGAATGCGGCGACGACCAGCGCGTCGCGCCCGATGCGCTCGGATTCGCTGCGCATCCTGGCGCGGATCGTGTCGACGAAGTCGGTGACGTGGCGGTCGACGGCGCGAGACGCGAGATCCGGGTCGTACGGAGCCTTGTCCTGCGGGGCGACGGTGCGGCCGGTCACGCGTGCCGGTTTGAGTCCGGTGTCGTGGCAGTAGGTGTGGAAGTCCCGGTAGGCGGGATGGCCGGGGTAGCCGGATTTCGGCGACCACACCCGGTACGACACCTGCAGATCCCGGCCGAAGCACACCACGTCCGACTCGCGGACGGTACGGCCGAGGGCGGTGTCGCCGTGCAGTGCCGGGCCGTCCACCATGAAGTGTTCGACACCTGCTGCGGCGTAACCGGCTTCCATGCCCGGTGTGTACCCGCATTCGGGGCCCCAGATGCCGCGCGGTGTGTGCTGCCAGCGGGCGCGGGCGTCGTGCAGACCCTCCGTGAGGGAGAATGCGCGCAGCCGCGGATCGAGGAGCGGCTGGAACGGGTGTGCCAGCGGTCCGCCGAGCAGTTCGATCGCATCGGCGTCGATCAGCTCCCGCACGACGGCGGAACCTCCGTGGCGCCAGTGTGTTTCGAATGTTCCGAGGGCCTGCGCCGCGGTGCGGTGTTCGCGTGCACCGAGCGCCCGGTACGACCGTTCGGGCATGCCGGCGGCCTCGTGCGAGCGCAACTGCCAGTTGCCGAGCCAATGATGCATGCCCGTGAGGCAGTGCGGATCGTCGAGCTGCGCGGCGAGCACCGGGGTGATGCCGAGGGTGAGCATGCGGGTGTGTCCCTCGGCGGCCAGTCGCCGCAGGACATCGGTGACGGGGAGATACGTTGCGGCCCAGGACTGGTAGAGCCATTCCTCGCCGACGGGCCACCTGCCGTGGTTCGCGAGCCACGGCAGGTGGGAGTGCAGGACCAGCGCGAACATGCCGGGTTCGCGCGGTGGTGTCGTGCTCACCGCTTTCGGTCCTTCACCGCGATCGCCACCAGATCCAGGCTCGCGTCGATATCGGCCGGGTCGAGTGCGAAGTCGGCGACGGTCACTCCCGCGACGTCCGCGGTGAGGTCGTCCGGCCAGGGTTCACCGGCGAGGGCACGTTCGATCTGTGCGTCGATGAAGGAGCCGCCGTGCTTGGCGTCGAGGGCCCGCAGTGTCGGGCCGTGGTGCACTCCGGTCATCAGTTCGACCCGGAACCCGGCCTCCTCCAACAGGTCGGTCAGTTCGGTGGCGTTCAGTTCGCGGGTGTGGAACGGGTTGAGCGGGGTGTCGCGGCCGGGGGAGAAGGTGATGCGATTGGGGGTGCTGATGAGGAGTTCCCCACCGGGGGTCAGCACCCGGTGGCATTCGCGCAGGAACTGCGACTGGTCCCAGAGGTGCTCGATGACCTGGAAGTTCACGACGACATCGACGGATGCGTCGTCGAGGGGGAGTGCGGCGAGGTTGCCGTGCCGCATGTCGACTCGCGGGTAGCGGGCACGCACGTGCTCGACGGCGCTCTCGTCGTAGTCCAGCCCGATGACGTGGGCGGCGACCTCGGAGATCATGTCGGCCCCGTACCCTTCGCCGGACCCGGCCTCGAGTACCGTGCGCCCGGAGCAGCGGGCCAGCAGGTCGCGGTAGACGACCTCGTGGCGGCGGAACCAGTAGTTCTCCTCGGCGATGCCCGGAACTGTCCGTTCGCCGGTGAGGGGCAACTGTTGTGCGCCGTCGGCGCGGACGGTGGAGTCACTCACCGCCCCGACACTAGACCCCCCGCCCACGGACCCGGCCGGGGTGGTTCGGATCACATCCATGACTCTCCTTCGCTGCGGTTATGGTGAACCCGGCATCGCGCTAAGTTACCGCCTGGTAACTTAGCGTTTGGTAATCTATCGCACACCCCGTGCGACAGACACGAGTATTCGGTTCAGGCAGAGCCTCGCCGATCCATGGCAGCGACACACAGGAGGTCGACGAAGACCCATGACGAACATCGTCGTTTTGATCAAGCAGGTCCCCGACACGTGGTCCGAGCGCAAGCTCACCGACGGCGACTTCACCCTCGACCGTGAGGCCGCCGACGCCGTGCTCGACGAGATCAACGAGCGCGCCGTCGAAGAGGCCCTGCTCATCAAGGAGCGCGACGGCGGCGAGGTGACCGTCCTCACCGCCGGTCCCGACCGCGCCACGGACGCGATCCGCAAGGCGCTGTCGATGGGTGCCGACAAGGCGATCCACCTCAACGATCCCGCGCTGCACGGCTCCGACGCCATCCAGACCGCCTACGCGCTCGCCGCGGCACTCGGCCAGATCGAGGGCGTCGAGCTCGTCATCGCCGGCAACGAGGCCACCGACGGCCGCGTCGGTGCCGTCCCCGCGATCATCGCCGAGTACCTCGGCCTCCCGCACCTGACGCACCTGCGCAAGCTCACCCTCGCCGACGGCAAGGCGACCGGCGAGCGCGAGACCGACGAGGGCGTCTTCGGCCTCGAGGCCCCGCTGCCCGCGATCATCTCGGTCACCGAGAAGATCAACGAGCCCCGCTTCCCCTCCTTCAAGGGCATCATGGCCGCCAAGAAGAAGGAAGTGCAAACCCTCACCCTCGCCGAGATCGGCCTCGACCCCGAGATCTTCGGTGTCGCCAACGCCGCGAGCGCCGTCACCGGCGTCACCCCCAAGCCTCCGCGCACCGCGGGCGAGCGCGTCACCGACGAGGGCGACGGCGGCAGCAAGATCGCCGCATACCTGGTCGCCCAGAAGATCATCTGATCCGCGCCCACGCGAATCCAGCCGGACACATCTAGGAGAGAAGCAAAGCCATGGCAGAAGTTCTCGTGCTCGTCGAGCACGCCGAGGGCGCACTGAAGAAGATCAGCACCGAACTCATCACCGCCGCACGCGCGCTGGGTGAGCCCTCCGCGGTCGTCACCGGCCCGGCCGGCACCACCGACAAGCTGCAGGAAGCGCTGGCCGCCGCGGGTGCCGCCAAGGTCTACGCCGCCGAGTCCGACGACATCGACGGCTACCTCGTCACCCCGAAGGTCGACGTCCTCGCCGCCCTCGTCGAGTCCACCAGCCCCGCCGCGGTCCTGACCGCCGCGTCCATCGAGGGCAAGGAGGTGTCGGGCCGTCTCGCCGCGCGCATCGGCTCCGGCCTGCTCGTCGACGCCGTCGACGTCAAGGCCGACGGCTCGGTCGCCCACTCGATCTTCGGTGGCGCGTTCACCGTCGACGCCAAGGCCAACGGCGAGGTCCCGGTCATCTCGGTCCGCCCGGGTGCCGTCGAGGCCGCCCCGCAGGCCGGTGCCGCCGAGCGCGTCGCCGTCGACGTTCCGGCTCAGGAGGAGAACGCCGTCAAGGTCACCTCCCGCGAGCCCATCGTCGCCGGTGACCGTCCCGAGCTCACCGAGGCGTCCATCGTCGTCTCCGGTGGTCGCGGTGTCGGCTCGGAGGACAAGTTCCACGAGGTCGTCGAGCCGCTCGCCGATTCGCTCGGTGCCGCCGTCGGTGCGTCCCGCGCCGCCGTCGACTCCGGCTACTACCCCGGTCAGTTCCAGGTCGGCCAGACCGGCAAGACCGTCTCGCCGCAGCTGTACGTCGCACTCGGCATCTCCGGCGCCATCCAGCACCGCGCCGGCATGCAGACGTCCAAGACGATCGTCGCCGTCAACAAGGACGAAGAGGCCCCGATCTTCGAGATCGCGGACTTCGGTGTCGTCGGCGACCTGTTCAACGTCGCACCGCAGCTGACCGACGAGGTCAAGAAGCACAAGGGCTGACCACAGCCGCACAACGCTTCGCGCGGCCCCGCTCCCGTCGTCCGGGAGCGGGGCCGCGGTCGTAGCGCCGGGGTGAACCCGTGAACCCGGTGTTCACCGATCCGGCATCGACGGGACACCGCACGGATCCCGGCGGGCCGGACCCGGGCGTTACACCTGCACCATGACCACGACAACGGTGCCGCGGCCCATCCGCGACTCCACCGCCACAGTCCTGCTCACCGGACCCCGATACGTCCTGACGGTGTCCACCGACGTGCGGCTTCGGCGTGCCGCACAGCGGTTGCGCCGCCGAGTGTTCGCGGCCGAACCCGGGTTCGGGCTCCCCGACGACGGCGACACCGACCTCGACGCAGACCGATTCGACGACTTCTGCGACCACCTGCTCGTGCACGAACTCGCCACCGGACACCTCGTCGGCTGCTACCGGATGCTCACGCCCGCCGCGGCGGTCCGCGCCGGCGGCTACTACACCGCGACCGAGTTCGACGTCACCCGACTCGACCCCTTCGGATCGTCCGCGGTGGAGATGGGTCGCGCGTGCGTCGATCCCGCCCACCGGTCCGGTGCGGTGTTGACCCTGATGTGGGCGGGCATCCTCCGCTACCTCGAGACGACGGGACACGATCGCGTGTTCGGGTGCGTGTCGGTGCCGATGCGGACCCATCGCGGCGAGAGCCCGGGCGCGAACGTGCGCGGTGTGCGGGATCTGCTGCTCGCGCGGCACGCCGTCGAACCCGCCGGGCGGGTCACGCCGCACCGTCCCGTCCGGGTGGACGGCCGCGGCCTCGACGACATCGCACCGCCCCAGCGGGTGTCCGTACCGCCGCTGCTGCGCGGCTACCTGCGGCTCGGCGCACGCATCTGCGGCGAGCCCGCCCACGATCCCGACTTCGGCGTCGCCGATTTCGTGGCGATCCTGACCACCGCCGACGCGAACCTGCGCTACCTGGACAGGCTCCGGGACGCCGCGGAGCGCGCCGGAGGCCCCGCCGGAGTGCCCACCGGGATTCCGGCGTGAACACCCGCGCGCACCCGTGGATGCCGTCCAGTCCGTGCGGCGCCGGATGCCTCCCGTCCACACCCCCGACGGTGGGACTGCTCGTCGTCGCACTCCGATGGTGCGTGCTCGCGTTCGCCGTGGGGATCGTGTTCGTCGCCGCGGTCGTGCCGTGCCCGCGTGCGGTTCGCGGTGCCGTGCACCGGTACGGGGCCCGCGCGGTCCTGCGGTGCCTCGGCATCCGCGTGGAACTGGCGGACCTGAGCGACCGACGGGACCACGACGGGGGACTGCTCGTCGTGGCGGCACACGTCTCGTGGGTCGATGTGCTCGTTCTCACGACGATCGTGCCCGTCTCGTTCGTGGCGCGCGCCGACCTGCTCGACTGGGGTGCTCTCGGGTCGCTGGCCCGGCACGCGGGCGTGATTCCCATCGCACGCGAACGCCTCCGTGAACTCCCCTCGCTCGTGGAACACCTCGATCTGCGTCTGCGGGACGGATCCCGGGTCGCAGTGTTCCCCGAGGGCACCACCCGGTGCGGCCGGGTGGGCGGCCGGTTCCGATCCGCGCTGTTCGAGGCGGCCGTCCGCGCGCAGGTACCCGTGCAGCCCGTCGGCGTGCACTACGTCGATCGAGCCGGCGCAGCGACGACCGAACCCGCCTTCGTGGGAGACGAGACGATGGCGGCGTCGGTGCGTCGGCTCGTCCGGTCCCGCGGCGGAACCGCCCGGGTCGTGCTCACCCCACTCGAACGGCCCGGTGCCGACCGGCGCGACCTGGCCGCACGGTGCGAGCGCTCCGTGCACCGCGCGTCGATCGCGCCGCGCATCGCCCGCACTCCCGCCGCGGCTGTTCCGGCGCCGGGACCGCGGGCGACCGCCGGCGCGGTGCGGTGACCCGGACGGGCACCGCGCCGCACCCGCTATCCTGGATCGGTCATGACCTCGACCGCCACCGGATCCTCCGGTACCTCCAGGACCGTCTACCTCGACCACGCCGCGACCACCCCGATGCTGCCCGCGGCGATCGAGGCGATGACGGAGATCTTCGCCACGGTCGGCAACGCGTCCTCCCTGCACGGCTCGGGTCGTGCCGCGCGTCGGCGCATCGAGGAATCACGGGAATCCATCGCCGCCCACCTGGGTGCCCGGCCCTCCGAAGTGATCTTCGTCTCGGGCGGCACCGAAGGCGACAATCTCGCGGTCAAGGGCATCTACTGGGCGCGGCGCGCCGAGGATCCGCGCCGGCGACGCATCGTCGCGAGCGCCGTGGAGCACCACGCGGTGCTCGACGCCGTCGAATGGCTCGTCGCACACGAGGACGCCGAGGTGACGTGGCTGCCGGTCGACGGGTCGGGAAGGGTCGACCCGCGGACACTGCGCGACGAACTCGAGGCGCGAGGTGACGAGATCGCCCTGGTCACCGTGATGTGGGCGAACAACGAGGTCGGCACGGTCATGCCGATCGCGGAGCTCGCGGCCGTCGCGGCCGAATTCGGGGTGCCGATGCACAGCGATGCCGTGCAGGCCGTGGCGCACCTTCCGGTGGACTTCGCGGCCAGCGGCCTGTCGGCACTCACCGCGGCCGCGCACAAGTTCGGTGGACCGCAGGGGGCGGGGGTGCTGTTGCTCGGCCGGCAGGTGGCGTGTGTGCCCCTCCTGCACGGCGGCGGTCACGAACGAGACATCCGGTCGGGCACCCAGGACACCGCGTCGATCGTCGGGACCGCCGCGGCCCTGCGGGAGGCGACCGATGACCTGCCCGAGCGCTCCGCGCGGTTGGCGGAACTCCGCGATCTGCTGATCGCCGGTGTCGAGGGAGCCGTCCCGGACGCGGTGCTCAACGGCCCACGGTCCACCGGGCGGCTCGCCGGCAACGCACACTTCACGTTCCCCGGGTGTGAGGGCGACTCGCTGCTGATGCTCCTCGACGCCGCCGGGATCGAATGCTCCACGGGATCGGCGTGCACCGCGGGGGTCGCACGCGCCAGCCACGTGCTCGTGGCCATGGGATGCGACCCTGTGGTCGCACGGGGATCCCTGCGATTCTCGCTGGGGCACAACACGACACGAGAAGATATCGATGCTCTGCTCGCGGTGCTGCCGCAGGTGGTGCAGCGTGCGCGCGCCGCGGGACTGGCGAGCGCCGGTGGAGGAGGAGGTGACCGCCGATGAGGATTCTCGCGGCGATGAGCGGCGGCGTGGACTCGGCGGTGGCCGCGGCACGGGCCGTCGACGCGGGCCACGACGTGGTCGGCGTGCATCTGGCGTTGTCCACCGAGCCGGGCACCCTCCGCACCGGATCACGCGGATGCTGTTCGAAGGAGGACGCCGGTGACGCCCGCCGTGCGGCCGACGTGCTCGGAATTCCCTTCTACGTCTGGGATTTCGCAGATCGCTTCAAGGAGGACGTGATCGACGACTTCGTCGCGTCCTACGCTGCGGGCCAGACACCCAACCCGTGCCTGCGCTGCAACGAGAAGATCAAGTTCTCCGCGCTGGCCGACCGTGCCGTCGCACTCGGATTCGATGCCGTCGCCACCGGCCACTACGCGCAACTGCACGACGGTGTCCTGCGCCGCGCCGTCGACGCGGACAAGGACCAGTCGTACGTACTCGCGGTGCTCACCGCCGAGCAACTCTCCCGCGCGACGTTCCCCGTCGGCGACACCCCCAAGGACCTGATCCGTGAGGAGGCCGCCGCGCGGGGGCTTTCCGTCGCGAACAAGCCGGACAGCCACGACATCTGTTTCATCCCGTCCGGTGACACCCGCGCCTTCCTCGGGGCCCGCATCGGAGTCCGTCCCGGAGCTGTCGTCGACGCCGACTCCGGTGATGTCCTCGCCGAACACGAAGGCGTGCACGGATTCACGATCGGGCAACGCAAAGGCCTCGGCATCGCCGGTCCCGGACCGGACGGACGCCCACGCTACGTCACCGCGATCGAACCCGAGACGGGCACCGTGATCGTCGGCGGCGCCGAACACCTCCGGGTGTCGACCATCCGCGCCGAACACGCAGTCTGGACGTCCGGGACAGCACCGGTCGGACCGATCGAGTGCGTCGTCCAGGTGCGCGCACACGGCGGTCTCGCCTCCGCCGTCGCCGAGGCCGTCGACGACGGGATCACCATCAGCCTGCGCGAACCACTCACCGGTGTCGCGTCCGGGCAGGCTGCCGTCCTGTACCGACCCGACCCCGCAGGAGACATCGTCCTGGGCAGCGCCACCATCGCCGGCACCGACACCGCAGCCGGAACCGACACCGCAGGGGACCGGTGAGCACGTCCGACGCGGCCACCACCGACACCACCGGAACCCGCTGGTCCGGCATCACCACCGGCATCGGTTCGTGGCCCGGCACCGACGCGCGTGAGGCCGCCGCGATCATCGTCGGCGAACTCCCCGACATGCCGCACCTCGTCGAACTACCCGGACGCGGTATCGGCGCCGACATGATCGGACGCGCGAGCGGACTGCTCGTCGACCTGTGCCTCGACGCCTCGACCACCGGCTACCGACTCACCACCGGACGCGGGACCGTGGCCGCGCGGTCCACCGACCTGCTCGACCAGGATCTCGACGCACTCGAAGAAGCCTGGGAACTCGCCGGACGAGGACCCGGCGGAACCCTCAAGGTGCAGGCGCCCGGCCCGTTCACGCTCGCCGCCCACGTCGAACTGTCCACCGGCAGACGTGTCCTGACCGACCACGGTGCCGTCCGCGACATCACCGAGTCCCTCGCCGAAGGGCTCGCCCGGCACGCCGCCGAGGTGACCCGACGCACCGGTGCCGCGACCGTCGTGCAACTCGACGAACCATCCCTCCCCGACATCCTCGCAGGCTCGCTACGCGGCCGGACGGTGCTCGAAACCGTCGCTGCCATACCGCAACCCGAGGCGCAACACCTCCTCGACAACGCCATCCGCGCGATCGGGCGACCGGTCTGCGTGCACTGCTGCGCCGACACGATCCCCACCGGACTGCTGCGCGGCACCGCGGCCGACGCCGTTGCGTTCGACCTCTCCCGCGTCCGCACCGGCGACCTCGACGGAATCGGTGAACTCCTCGACTCCGGAGCGGCCCTCGCCCTCGGCGTCGTACCCACCACCGCCCCCGCCGTCACACCCACCTGGCGCGACCTCGCCGCTCCCGCTGTCGCGATGATCGACCGGCTCGGATTCCCCCGGTCCACGCTCCGGTCGGTCGCCGTCACCCCGGCCTGCGGTCTCGCCGCCGCCGATCCGCACTGGGCGCGCACCGCACTGTCGCTCGCCCGCGACATCACCGCAGCCTTCGCCGAAGACCCCGACACACTGTGAGGCGCGACCCGGTCGGTGTCCTCGTGACGCGCGAAGCGGTCGGTGTCCTCGTGACGCGCGAAGCGGTCGGTGTCCTCGTGACGCGCGAAGCGGTCGGTGTTCCCGTGACGCGCGAAGCGGTCGGTATCCTCGTGACGCGCGAAGCGGTCGGTGTCCTCGACTACGCTTTCCAGCTGTGAGTGAACCGACGGACACGGACGTGGCCCCCACCGCACCAGCCGAGGCGCGGGAACGCTGGCAGCAGCTCGCCGAGGAGGTGCGCGAGCACCAGTTCCGGTACTACGTGCGCGACGCCCCGATCATCTCCGACGGTGCCTTCGACCAGCTCCTCGGGCAGCTCGTGGCCCTCGAGGAGAAGTATCCCGACCTCCGGGTGGCCGATTCACCGACCCAACTCGTCGGTGGAGGGTTCGCCACCGATTTCACCCCCGTCGACCATCTCGAGCGGATGCTCAGCCTCGACAACGTCTTCGACGAGGACGAACTGCGCGCATGGCTGTCCCGAGTCGAGTCCGAAGCCGGATCGGATCTGCATTACCTGTGCGAGGTCAAGATCGACGGTGTCGCACTGAGCCTGGTCTACGAGAACGGGCGACTCGTACGCGCCGCGACCCGCGGCGACGGACGCACCGGTGAGGAGGTCACCCTCAACGCCCTGACCATCGACACGATCCCCGAACGGCTCACCGCCACCGATGATTTCCCGATTCCGACGGTGCTCGAGGTGCGCGGTGAGGTGTTCTTCCGGCTGGAGGACTTCCAGGCACTCAACGCGAGCCTCGTCGCCGACGGCAAGGCACCGTTCGCCAATCCTCGGAACTCGGCGGCGGGGTCTCTGCGCCAGAAGAATCCCGCCGTGACCGCCAAGCGACGCCTCGGCATGATCTGCCACGGCTTCGGCCGTGTCGAAGGATTCGCCCCGCAGTCGCAGTCGCAGATGTACGACGCGCTCGCCACGTGGGGGCTGCCGGTGTCCGCGCACACCGTCCGTGTGCAGGGCGCCGACGCCGTCGTCGAACGCATGCGCTACTGGGGCGAACACCGCCACGACATCGAACACGAGATCGACGGGCTCGTCGTGAAGATCGACGAGATGAGCCTGCACCGCCGGCTCGGTGCCACCTCCCGCGCACCGCGATGGGCGATCGCGTACAAGTACCCGCCCGAAGAGGTCACCACGAAACTGCTCGACATCCGGGTCAGCGTGGGGCGCACCGGCCGAGTGACCCCCTTCGCCTACATGGAGCCCGTGTCGGTGGCGGGCTCGACGGTCTCGCTCGCCACCCTCCACAATGCGTCGGAGGTCGTGCGCAAGGGCATCCTCATCGGCGACACCGTCGTGCTGCGCAAGGCCGGAGACGTGATCCCCGAGGTACTCGGCCCTGTCGTCGACGTCCGGGACGGAACCGAGCGTGCTTTCGTGATGCCCACCGAATGTCCCGAATGCGGAACGACTCTCGCGCCCGCCAAGGAGGGCGACGTCGATCTGCGATGCCCCGATCAGCAGCACTGCCCGGCGCAGTTGCGCGAGCGGGTGTTCCATGTCGCGGGCCGCGGCGCGTTCGACATCGAGGCGCTCGGCTACGAAGCCGCCACGGCACTGCTCGAATCCGGCGCGATCGGCGACGAGGGAGACCTGTTCTCGCTCACCGCCGACGATCTTCTGCGCACCGCGCTCTTCCGCACCACCAAGGGAGTGTTGTCGAAGAACGGGGAACGCCTGCTGCAGAACCTCGAGAACTCGAAACACAAACCGCTGTGGCGGGTGCTCGTGGCGCTGTCGATCCGGCACGTCGGCCCCACCGCGGCGCGAGCCCTCGCCACCGAATTCGGCAGCCTCGCGCGGATCCGCGCCGCATCCGTCGACGAACTCGCCGCCGTCGAAGGCGTCGGCAGCACGATCGCATCGGCGGTGACCGAGTGGTTCACCGTCGACTGGCACGTCGCCATCGTCGACAAGTGGGCGGCCGCGGGCGTGTCCATGCAGGACCAGCGCGACGAGTCCGTCGACCGCACCCTCGAAGGCATGTCCATCGTCGTCACCGGCACCCTCACCGGCTTCTCCCGCGACGAGGCGAAGGAAGCGATCCTCGTGCGCGGCGGCAAGGCAGCGGGCTCGGTGTCGAAGAAGACGGCGTTCGTCGTGGTCGGCGACAACCCCGGTTCGAAGGCGGACAAGGCCTCCGACCTGGGTGTTCCCGTGATCGACGAGGATGCGTTCACGCGTGTGCTCGCGGACGGCCCCGGCGTGGTGCTCGGATCCGCGGACGAATCCGTGGAGTGAGATCTGCCGGTGTTCACGACGCTGGCGACAGCGTCGCCGAGTCGGTTCTGCCGGTGCCGAGGAAGATGGCCGACGCGAGAAGAAAGCACAACGCACCGACGAACGTGCCGTAGTTCGCCAGGCTCGGATCGAGGGTATTACCGTCGGTGAGGACGAACGATCCGACTGCCGACACCCCGAACGCGATCGACCCGAGCATGTTCAGCCACACACTCAGCCAGTTCTTCGAGCGTGGCTGCCAGTAGGATTTCGCCCGCAGCAACAGCAGCACCGCGAGCGCACTCGACGCGAGAAAGCACAGGGAACCCTCCAGGTTGGGGTTCCACACCAGGTGCATCTCACCCTTGACGGTGTGTGCGTGCAGTGCGGCGCCGGTGCTCACATTGAACAGCAGTGTGCCGATGAACTGGATCATCGCGGACAGCCATTCGGCGCGGATGCCGACACCCTGCTTGTCGTCGACTGTCGCGGCGCCGCTCAACATCAATTGGATGAATGCCGCCGCCGTGAAGAACCACGACCCCACGAAGAAGGATGTGTTCGCCGCCGTGGTTCCGAGCATGCTCGCGACAACCGGTGCAGAGCCGAGAGCGAAGAGAAACGATCCAAGGACGAATCCCCACGACTGCATGAGGAGTGTCGGCCGGATGACCATGGCGGAAGTGTAGATCATGCCGCTACGGGATTTCGTGGGATTCCGGCACTCGAATACGGGGCGAAAGACCCTGTTGTGGTGGCCTTCTCCGTGGCGAATCGGTCCGAGGGTGAAATGCGAGGGTGAAATCCCTGCGCGAGGGTGAGATCCGGCGCGTGCCGTGGGCAACCCGGTTAACGTCCCGACCATGACAACGGCCCTGGAACCCGGTATGCGATTGCTGTTCCGCAATGTTCGTGTGTTCGACGGTTATTCCGGTGACCTGACCACCGGCGACGTATTGATCGACGGAACCCGGATCGCCGCGGTCTCGGATTCTCCGATCGGAGACGAACCGGGACGCGACACCGTCGTCGTCGACGGGAAGAGCCGGGTGCTGATGCCCGGAATGAGCGACGCTCACGTCCACCTCGTCGGCAACGCCAACTCCTACGTCGACATGGTGATGGGCAGCGAAGCGCACATCGCGTTGAACGGCCTCGCTGAAGCGAAGAACATGCTTCATCGTGGTTTCACCGCGGTGCGGGACATGGCCGGCGACACGTCCAGCATCAAGTCGGTGATCGACCGCGGGTTGTTCGAGGGACCGCGCATCTATCCGTCCCAGGCAGCGTTGTCTCAGACCAGTGGGCACGGAGACTTCGGGTTCGTCTACCAGTGCCCGACCGTGTTCGGCGGAGATCAGAGTCGTGCAGAACAGATCGGATTCATGCGTGTCGCCGACGGGGAGGACCAGGTGCTCGCCGGTGTACGGGAGCAACTGAAGAAGGGCGCCTCACAGATCAAACTCATGGTCGGTGGCGGCGCCGCCTCCATGTACGACCCGCTGTACACCGTGCAGTTCATCGACAAGGAATTGCAGGCTGCGGTGAACGCGGCCACCGACTACGGCACCTATGTGGCCACACACGTCTACAACGTCACCGGTATCCGGCGTGCGATCGCGGCGGGTGTGCGCTCGATCGAGCACGGGCAGCTTTCCGACGAGAGCACGATCGCGCTCATAGCGGAGAACGAGGTGTGGTTGTCGATGCAGCCGTTCGCGCTCGGTGATCACCACTACCCCGACCCCGACCGCGCCGAGAAGGACCGGGAGATCTGCACGGGCGTTGCGAATGTCTACGAGTGGGCGAAGAAGCACGGCGTCAAGACCGCGTGGGGGACCGACCTTCTGCTCGAACCCCAGATCGCGCCGCGGCAGAGTGAGATGGCCGCACGGCTCGGCGACCACTACACCAATCTGGACGCGCTGCGGATGCTGACCTCGGGCAATGCGGAACTGTTCCGGCTCGCCGGTGAGCGCGACCCCTACCGGCAGGCTCAGTTCGGTGTCGTCAAGAAGGATGCGTGGGCGGATGTGCTTCTCGTGGACGGAAATCCGCTCGAAGACCTGAACCTGCTCGCTGATCCCGGCAAGAACCTTCCGGTGATCGTGAAGAACGGTGTGGTCGTCAAGAATCAACTGTGACTGTGCTGTAGAGGTGCATGACACCGTCCGGTGCCGTGCTCAGTGGGACGTCGGGGCATCATCAGGGATCGGCTGCGGAAGTGGTGTGGTGAGTGTCTGAAACGAACTTCGAGGACTATGATTTCGAGGACTTCGAAACCTCCGACGACGCCGAACCGGAAGGGCCCCGGTGGGAGAGGTGTCCCGGAAGCCTGGTTTCCGCCCGAAACATCGAACTGCACGGACCGTGGGGTCACGTCTTCGGCCCGCTCGACCTCGACATCGATGAGGGCGGAGTGACGGTGCTGGCGGCGCAGGCAGGAGCAGCACGTACCGCACTTCTGATGGCACTGTGCGGCAGGATGCGGCTCACGCGCGGAGTCCTGTCGATCCTCGGGTTCGAGAACCAGCCGAGGAAGGTGCTGGCGCATTCGGCGATCGCCTGCCTGAACGAACTCGACGATGTGCTGCCGTCGGTCACCGTGCGCGACCTCGTCACCGAGCAGAAGCGGTGGAATTCACCCTGGTACAGGTTCGTGCCGCGCGTCGATGCCGGCGGCGTCGCCGACATGTGTGAGGAGGTGTTCGGTGATGTACCGCTCCCACGACTCAACGCGTTCGTCGACGACCTTCCGGAGATCCAGCAACTGCTGCTGCGGGTCGCGGTCGCGAACACCCACCGGCCGCCGCTCCTGGTCGTCGGACGAGTGGACCGGATCGCCGACGACGAGGAGCGCGCCACGATGCTGGACAGGCTCGTCGAACTGGGAGAGCGGCAGTCGGTGATCACCGCGGACGTGAATCCACTCCCTCCGGGAAGCGGAGTGCGTGCGGTCGTGGACCTGCAAGGACTGCTCGGTCCCGGTGACATCGGCGTCCTGACCGAGGGAAGGTGACGCATGCTGGCGGGAATCTCGCTCGGAAGCGACTCGAAGCGTTACTTCCGGGGCACCATGCCCCGCATCGCGATCGCCACGATCATCCTGATGCCGCTGCTGTACGGAGCGATGTACCTGTGGGCCTTCTGGAATCCGTTCGGTGCGGTCGACAGGATTCCCGCGGCGATCGTCAACAACGACACCGGACTGTCGGCGACCGGTGACCGGGTCGACGCCGGCGATCAGGTCGTCAAGTCGCTCGTCGCCTCCGGACAGTTGGACCTGGCGGAAGTGTCCGAGAACGCGGCTGCCGCCGGTCTGGCCGACGGGACGTACTACTACACGATCACCATCCCCGAGAACTTCACCGAAGCGGTGGAGTCCCCCAACGGGGACGATCCGGTCAAGGCGAATCTGATCTTCACGTTCAACGATGCGAACAACTACCTGGCGACGATCATCGGCCAGGATGCGTCGGAGCAGGTGATCAACCAGGTCAACTCGACGATCGGCGCGCAGGGGGTCGGTCAGGTGCTCACCGGCCTCGAGAGTGCGGGCACCGGCCTGAAGCAGGCCGCAGACGGAGCGGAAACCCTTGCGGCCGGGGTGGATACCGCTGCGTCGGGGGCGGACCAGCTCAGTTCGGGCGCCACCGAACTCGCGGACAACATGGTCACCGCACGCGACGGTTCCGCGCAGCTCGCGGAAGGAACGAATCAACTGGCGACCGCGATCGATGGAGTCACCGGGCCGCTGTTGAGCGCACTCGACGGTGGCGCACTGGCCGACGCCGGAACTCGGGCCGCGGAGCTGCGGGCCTCGATAGTTGCCCTGGAAGGGCGGATACCGGAGTCGACGACCTCGTCGGTGTCGTCTGCGGTTCAGCAGGTCATCGATATTCTCGGGCAGAGTTCGGACCCGCTGGTCCAGCAGGCCGTCACAGCCCTCGCACCGTTCACCGCGGCGCAGGTGGTGTCGGATACCGAGGCGTTGCGTGCGGAGATCGTGCGATTGCAAGGTGACGCGCAGGCACTCGAATACCAGCTGAACAATCCGAACAGTCCCCTGATGACCGGGCTTGCACTGCTGCAGGACGGCAGCATCGCTGCGCAAGTGAGCGAACTGCAAAGCGGTGTGAACGAATTGAACTCGGGTGCTGCGTCGCTGCACACCGGATTGATCCAGTTGACCGACGGCAGCTTCCAGTTGTCCGACGGGGCCGGTCAACTGTCCTCGGGCATGGTCGAACTGCAGTCGGGTTCCCACGAGCTGGCCGATGCACTGTCCCAGGGCGCGCAGGAGGTGCCGAGCTGGACCGATCAGCAGCGCACGGCGACCGCGGACACCCTGTCCACGCCGGTGGCACTGCACCAGAACACGAACAACGAGGCATCGACGTTCGGTACCGGATTCGCCCCGTTCTTCTTGTCGCTGGCTCTGTTCGTCGGCGGCATCATCACCTGGATGCTGCTCACGCCGCTGCAGTCCCGGCCGATCGTCGCGGGTCTCGGACTCTACCGAACGGTACTGGCGTCCTACTGGCCGGCGCTGTTCGTCGGAATCCTCCAGGTCGTTGTCATGTACGTCGTAGTGCACTTCGGCGTCGGACTCGACGTCAAGCACGTCGCGGGAACGATTCTGTTCCTCATTCTCGTGTCCGCCACCTACCTGGCGATGATCCAGGCGTTCAACGCCGTGTTCGGTGTCGCGGTGGGACGGGTTGTCACCCTGGCCTTCCTGATGCTGCAGTTGGTGTCGGCCGGGGGCATCTACCCGGTACCCACCACTGCGAAACCGTTCCAGTACATACATCCGTTCGACCCGATGACCTACACGGTCAACGGACTCCGTCAGCTCACCGTCGCGGATCGGATCGATTCACGGCTGTGGATCGCGGTTGCGGTACTGACCGGAATCCTGCTCGTGTCGCTGACGGCGAGTGCCCTGTCGGTACGACGGAATCGCCGCTACACGATGGAACGACTCTATCCGCCGATCGAAGTCTGATCGGTCGGGTGTGTCGGCCGCAGCGCAGTTCACCACCGCAATCGGACGGACAGATGTTCGATGCACGAGAAAACCGGAGGAACAGATGTCGGACGAATTCGCAGCTCCCGCAGAAACGCTCGCACCCGCATACACCGGCAGGCTCGGTACCGATCCGATCCCCGCCCTGCGCATGCCCAAGTCGGAAACCGAACCGGAAGCGGCATACCGGTTCATCCATGACGAGTTGATGCTCGACGGCAGCTCGCGTCTGAACCTCGCGACGTTCGTGACCACGTGGATGGATCCGCAGGCGGACCGTCTGATGGCGGAGACGTTCGACAAGAACATGATCGACAAGGACGAGTATCCCGCGACGGCGGAGATCGAGACACGGTGTGTCAACATCGTCGCCGCGCTGTTCCACGCGGAAGGATTGTCGCCCACCGACCCCGCGTCAGCGACCGGAGTCTCCACCGTGGGGTCCTCCGAGGCCGTCATGCTGGCGGGGCTCGCCCTCAAGTGGCGCTGGCGGCAGAAGCGGGAGGCGGCAGGGAAGGACACGAACACACCGAACCTGATCATGGGCAGCAACGTCCAGGTGGTCTGGGAGAAGTTCTGCCGCTACTTCGATGTCGAACCCAAGTACCTGCCCATGGAGAACGGGCGCTACGTGATCACACCCGAGCAGGTGCGTGAGGCCGTCGACGAGAACACGATCGGTGTCGTGGCGATTCTCGGCACGACGTTCACCGGTGAACTCGAACCGGTCGCCGAGATCGCCGAGATGCTCGACCGCGTCGCAGCGGACGGCGGACCTGACGTTCCCGTGCATGTGGATGCCGCCAGCGGTGGGTTCGTCGTACCCTTCCTCCACCCCGAACTCGAATGGGACTTCCGGGTCTCCCGTGTCGCGTCGATCAACGTCAGCGGTCACAAGTACGGAATGACGTATCCGGGTATCGGTTTCGTGGTGTGGCGTTCGAAGGAGTACCTGCCGGAGGATCTGGTGTTCCGGGTCAACTATCTCGGCGGTGACATGCCGACGTTCACGCTGAACTTCTCGCGGTCCGGAAACCAGGTGGTGGGCCAGTACTACAACTTCATCAGGCTGGGTGTTGCCGGATACACGCAGGTCATGGAGTCGTTGAGGGACACTGCGCTGATGCTGTCCGAGCGGATCTCCCGGATCGACAACATGGAGATGATCACCGACGGATCAGCGCTGCCCGTGTTGGCGTTCCGGCTGACAGGCGATCCGGGATTCACCGTCTTCGACATCTCGCACGAGTTGCGTGCGCGGGGCTTCCTGGTGCCGGCGTACACGATGCCTGCGAATGCCGAGGACGTCGCGGTCCTGCGGGTGGTGCTGCGGGAAGGGTTCAGTCGCGACCTCGCCTACAGATTGTCCGAGTCGATCGAGGACGTGGTCGATCGACTGTCCCAGGGATTGGGGGTCGGTCACACGGCGCGTGGCTTCGCGCACTGAGGTGCGGCACGGAGTGCCGAGCACCGGAGGCGCCCGAACGCTGCGTCGATGATCGACGATGCAGCCGGCACGGGCGATGTGGACCATGCCGTGAAATCCTCACCGGCCGTGATCGGACGCTGATAACCTGCATTCAGTGGTCGAATGGCTGTTCACCGGGGGCCGAAAAGATTGCTGCATCGGCGCGTGGCCCCGCGGACGGAGAGGATTCGCGTCAGGTGCCGGAACCGCTGCCGCTGCCCCGTACCCGGTTGTTCCCGCTTCTGTCGGGTCCGGACTCCCTGGTCGTCGTCCACGGAAACCGGTTCTCCGGGAAGACCACACTGATCCGGACGTGGATGATGACCGACCCGATGCCATCGGGTGCCGTCGTGTTCGTCGAAACACCGCCGCGCGGAATCATCGCAGCCGAGTATTGGTGGCGCGTTCTGGCATCGACGTGCGCCCACCTCGGTACGGCACCACCGGAATCCGGTGGAGACGGTGTTGCCGCACTGAGTTCTGTTCTTGTTGCACAGCATGATCCGATCGTCCTCGTACTGGATGGCTGTGACCTCGTCGGCGGTGGCGGCGGCGGAGGAGTGGAGGAAGGCGTAGGAGTGCTGCTCCGCTGCGGGGCGCCGTTGAAGACGATCGTCACGACCCGAACGAAAGGGTGCTGGGCTCCGCTCGTCTCGGCGGGATCCGATTCCACGGTCGTGACCTCGGGTTCCCTGGCCTTCACCGAGGAGGAGACGGGATTGTTTCTCCGGGCTTCGGGGGTGCCGCAGCGTGCAGCGGATATCCGTATGATCCTGTGCCGCACAGGGGGATTGCCGGGGCTCGTCGCGGCTGTGTGTCGTGCTGTGAAACGCGAGGACGCGAGGAACACGCGGCCCGATGAACCCCTCGAACGGGTCATCGACGCTGCAGTCGATGCGCTGGTGTGGCGGACGGTCGTTGCAGAGCCTGCCGTGGCGCAGGCGTACCGGAGAGGTGTGTTCGGAACCGGGACGGTGGTGTGGGACCGAGCGGCGACCGCAGAGTCACGGTCGGCACTTGCGGGCGCCGCAGGGATACTCGAAGCGGCCGGTATGGTGGACCGCCCACCGGGACTTCACGAGCGGCACCTCGAACACCCCGATGCCGTGTGTGAATCGTTGCGGCGCGTCGCTGGACTCCATTTGCGTGGAGGAACCCGCGACGCAACGGGCATGCCGGTCTCGCCGCGCCCGGCCGTGCACCGTACTCGGCCGAACGTGCCCGCGGAGGAATCGGTCGGGATCGAGGATCGGTGCGGGCGGACGGTGATCGGAGCGTCGGTGTGTACCGGGCGCGGTCACGCCGACCTGATCGTGCGGGTGATGGGTCTGCGTGCGTGCGGTTACATCACCGCTGCCACGCAGTTGTGCGACGTTGCCCTCACCGATCACGCGTTGCTCACGGCACTCGATGTCGTCACCTGTCGGACCTGTGCGTTCCACTACCTGCACATCGGGATCACCTACCTGCTCGCCGATCGCCACGACGACGCGATATCGATCCTCCGGCTCGCCGTGGGGGCGGGAGCGGACACCACCCTCGAAGGGCATGTCACCGGACTGCTCGCGCTCGCGCACGCCGTCCGAGGGGACACCGCCGATGCCGGATCCTGGATCGACAGGGCACGCCGATGTGCGTCGTCCGTCGGAATCGGGCAGACATGCGAGCGGACCGCCGTCGTCGTCGCCACAGCGCTCGTCGCGTTGGACACCCTCGATATCAAAGGGGCGGAGGTCGCCCTCGCCGAGTTGGGTGCGCCCCACGAGGACGAGGAACTGTGGGCCCACATCCTCTATGCGAAAGGGAAGTACGCACTGCTCACATCCGTGCCCGGCGACGGGCTCCGTCACGTCGAAATGCAGATGCGCCGGTTCGGGCCACGGTGTCAGGGCGTGTCGAACGGGCTGCTGTCGGTGGTCCGAGCCGATCTCGAACTGGCGCTGGGACGGGTGGATCAGGCGTCGCGCCTGATGGCCGGGGCGATCGATTGCCGCTCCGCCCCGGTACGTGCCCGGATCCTGGTATCGGAAGCGGACCCGGCAGGTGCTGTTGCCGTCGCCGAGCACTACGGCAACGACCCGAACTGCGCTCCCGGCACGCTTCTGGAACTGGCGGTGGTCGGGGCGGCTGCCGCGCACTCGGCGGGTTGGGAGGTGGCGACCGACCGGTTTCTCGCTCGGGCGGGCGTCCTTGCCCGGCAGACGGGGATGGTGAGACCGTTCACCGTTCTCGTTCCCCAACTGATCGATGCGCTCGCGGCGCACGGTGTGGAGTTTCCTACGGATGTCGGATATGCCCCGGCCGATTCGACGACCGAGTGCTGTCACGACATTCGTCTCACGCGCCGCGAACATCAGGTCCTCGATGCTCTGGTCGCAGGTGGTACAACGAGCACGATCGCGAAGGCCCAGTTCGTCAGCGTCAACACCGTCAAATCCCAGATGCGGTCGCTGTACCGGAAACTCGGTGTCCACTCACGGGCCGAGGCGATCGCTGCCGCGCATCGCATGACGGTGGGGTGGGTCAGCCGAGAACCGTACCGATGATCCCGGCGAGATAGCCGATCCGTGCGACCTCCGACGGCCGGAACTCGGGGCCTCCCGGCCGGCCGAGCAGCAGCACCCGGTCGGGGGAGCCGAGTGGAGCAGCGGCGAGCATCGTGTCCATCTCCCGCCACAGTTCCGGCACCCACTCGCCTTCGTGATCGAGCAGCATCGGCTTCTCGAGCGGCATCCACGGCGCCGTACCCAGCCGCGTCTCGGGCGCGCCCGGGCTGCCGGCGATCCGATAGGAGCCGTCGGGACCGAACCCGACGACGGTGGCCCACCCCACGCGCAGCACCCGCGGAGCGCCGTCGGCGAGGACCTGCATCCGGTCGTTCCTGGCGGCGGCGACCTGGTCGATGAGTTCCAGTTCGCGGTGGGTGTCGAGGATGCCCGCGTAGGGACGGATCGAGTCGACGGTCACCCCGTCGACGGCCTCCGCGGCGGTCAGCAGCGTGTCCGGGAGCTTCCCGGGTTCGACATCGACCACGAGATCGTCGATGGCGAAGTCGGACCCGCGTTCGACGACATCGAGCGACAGGATGTCCGCTCCGACCGCGCCCAGGGCCAGCGCGAGCGCGCCGAGGCTGCCGGGCCGGTCGGGGAGCTGGACACGCAACAGGTACGACACGTGTGTCCTTCCCGAGATCGTGCCGACGTCGCACGCGCGCGTCGGCCCGGGACGACGCGCCCCGGTGATTCCATCCTGTCACTTCACGGGCACGCAGTGGGATCGCCTCGGGCGTGCCCCGCCCGTCGCCGGCGGGAAAACCCCCGGTGGGTGCCGGTGGCGTCACATCGGCGCAACACGGGTTTCTCGAACTCGCAACACACCGCGGCCGCGCCGAGCGGGGCGAACCGGCTGCACCGGCCGCGATGCGACGCATTACCCTGGACGGGACGTCCCGTACTCCAGAAGGGGCGCTCCACACTCCATCGGAAAGGGGCCACCCACGGTGCCTGCCATCTCCCGTGACGAGGTCGCGCACCTCGCCCGGTTGTCCCGGCTCGCGCTGACCGACGCCGAACTCGACGAGTTCGCCGGCCAGCTGGATTCGATTCTCAACCACGTCAAGGCGGTGTCGGAGGTGGCCGCGGACGACGTCGCGCCGATGGCGAATCCGAACGCCGTCGCGAACGTGACCCGCCCCGATGTGGTGCGGCCCGGCCTGACCCCGGAGCAGGCGCTGTCGGGTGCACCGGTCGTCGAGGAGGATCGGTTCTCGGTTCCGCAGATTCTGGGGGAGGGCGAATGAGCACCGACACCGTGAACGGCGATCCCACCCGCCTCGACGCCGCGACCCTCGCGGCCCGCATCCACGCCGGTGAGCTGTCGTCCGTCGACGTCACCCGCGCGCACCTGGACCGCATCGCCGAGGTCGACACCGAATACCACGCGTTCCTCCACGTGGCCTCCGAGCAGGCCCTCGCCGCCGCGGAGGCCGTGGATCGAGCCGTCGCCGCCGGTGAGAAGCCGGCATCACCGCTCGCGGGTGTGCCGATCGCGCTCAAGGACGTGTTCACGACCGTCGACATGCCCACGACGTGCGCGTCGAAGATCCTCGAGGGCTGGGTGTCGCCGTACGACGCGACGTTGACGACGCGACTGCGTGAGGCGGGGATCCCGATCCTCGGCAAGACCAACATGGACGAGTTCGCGATGGGTTCGTCCACCGAGAACTCCGCATACGGACCCACCCGCAACCCGTGGGACACCTCGCGGATTCCGGGCGGATCCGGTGGTGGCTCCGCGGCGGCCCTCGCGTCGTACCAGGCTCCCCTCGCCATCGGCACCGACACCGGCGGCTCGATCCGCCAGCCTGCCGCGGTCACCGCCACCGTCGGCACCAAGCCGACGTACGGCACGGTGTCGCGGTTCGGGCTCGTCGCGTGCGCATCGTCGCTCGATCAGGGCGGACCGTGCGGCCGTACCGTCCTCGACACCGCGCTGCTGCACGAGGTCATCGCCGGCTACGATCCCCGCGACAGCACCTCCGTCGACACTCCCGTCCGTCCCGTCGTCGAAGCCGCCCGTCAGGGCGCGGCCGGTGACCTGTCGGGTGTGAAGGTCGGCGTCGTCAAGGAACTGCACTCCGACAGCTACCAGCCGGGTGTGCTCTCGTCGTTCGACGCCGCGGTCGAGACCCTCACGAAACTGGGGGCCGAGGTCGTCGAGGTCTCGTGCCCGCACTTCGAGTACGCCCTCGCGTCGTACTACCTGATCCTCCCGTCCGAGGTGTCGTCCAACCTCGCTCGGTTCGACGCCATGCGTTACGGCCTGCGTGTCGACGACGGCACGATGAGCGCCGAGCAGGTCATGGCCGCGACCCGCGCCGCAGGTTTCGGCAAGGAAGTCAAGCGCCGCATCATGATCGGCACGTACGCGCTGTCGTCCGGCTACTACGACGCCTACTACGGCCAGGCCCTGAAGGTGCGTACCCTCATCGCGCAGGACTTCGACAAGGCCTACGAGCAGGTCGATGTGCTGGTCTCGCCCACGAGCCCCTTCACCCCGTGGAAGCTCGGCGAGAAGGTCGACGATCCACTGGCCATGTACCTGTCCGACCTGTGCACCCTCCCGACCAACCTGGCCGGGCACTGCGCGATGTCGGTGCCGTCGGGGCTGTCCGCCGACGACGGACTGCCTGTCGGACTGCAGATCATGGCGCCCGCGCACGCCGACGAACGGCTCTACCGGGTCGGCGCGGCCTACGAGGCCGCCCGCGGCCCGATCGTGGCCTGACACACCGGCTCCCGGCGGCCCCGCAGCGACCTGACGCGGCGGGGCCGCCGGGATTCGGCCGCGCGGGGTCATGTCGGGCCCGGATCGCACCGGGCCTGCTCCGCGCCGTATCGGTGACCGTGTCCGGGCGCAGAATCCAGCGACGTCACCAGATCGACGGTGGTCTGCAGGAACGACACCACCGGGATCCACGTCGGCACCGGCGCATCGGGCCGCGCGGCGGACAGATCGGGGGGCGCCCACAGCAGCGACGGCTGCCACCACACCACGGGATCCGACGTGTTCGCCACGACGGTCGTCGTCGGCGATGCGGTGACCGGTGTTCCGGCGGGCGGTCCCACCAGGATCAGCCCGCACCGCCCGGGAGTGACGCTCTCCGTGGAGGATCCGCCGTCGACGGAGCTACCGCCGAGCGCGCCGAGGCTCTGCCCGTAGACGTGCACCCGGGGTCGCGCCTGCGGTGGCAGGGTCAGCACGTGCGCACGCACCGCGTCGGTCAGGGCGCGGGCCGACTCGCCGGCCGTACCGCGGTCGAACACGAAGGTCACCCAACTCGGGGTGTCCGCGTACTGTTGCGCGACGATCGCGACGTCGTCGCCCCACCGGTCCTCGAATCCGTGCACGGCGTTCGCGTCGACCCACCCCGATCCCGTCGGCACCGCGATCACGAGATGTCCGCGGTCGAAGCCGCCGGCGCGGTCGAGTTCCCGCACTGCGACGTCGGCGCGGGACCGTGCATCCGGCGCCGCCACGAGAGGCACGTACACCCGCACCGGTGTGCCCGGGGACGGAAGCGTCACGAAACGTAGTCCTTCCCTTCCTAATTCGTTGGACTGGATGAACGAGTGCGTCGACCCGGACACCCCGGACGACAGGAGCCTGCCGTCCGTGTCCGCGCCGGAGGCGCCGGCCGGGAAGGTCAGGGCGGGTACCGATGCGCACGCGACGGTCACGGTCACCGCGACCGCCACGGTTGCCACACGGTGACCGTGGAGCCCGTCCAGCCCCCACCTCGCAGCGGCGGTCACCGCGACGACGACGGTCGCGATCGCCACCGCACCGGCGGCCACCTCCACCCAGTGGCCGAACCCGATGGGCGGTAACGACATCGCTGTGCGCAGGTCGTTCTGCCAGCGGTGGGCGACGGTTGCGCTCACCGCGACGGTCGCGGCCCCCACCGCCGCCGCGAGCCACCGCAGCTCCGCGGAATCGGATGACAGCCGGGACGTGGCCGAGCGGCGAACGAGTGCGGCCACACCCAGAGCGGCGGCGATCAGCATCCCGGTCACCGCGGCCTGCACCGGTGCCGAGCGGGGAAGCAGCGACGGGGCGAGCGAGACCGCGGTGGCGACCACCACGGCGATGGTGGATCCGGCGCGCGGGCCGGACCGGAACGCCGGTTGCGTGGACGGCTGCCGCGCCGTCGTCGGCGCGATCACGACCGGGCCCTCCGCACCGTGGCGCCGAGCGCGGTCGCACCGGCCGCGACAGCCAGGTACGGCACCGGCGATTCGGCGACCGGAATCCGATAGCCCTGACGCCACGAATTGATCCGGACCGCGGCGACCGCGACGTCGGCGGTGACCCCGCACACCGGAGACGGGTCGGTAGCGCAGACCGCCGACAGATTCCGCGCCAGCTGATCGTCGAGCTCCCGGCGGGCGGCACCGTCGAGTTCACCGCCGATGTCGCGGGCATGACGCAACAGGTCGTAGCCGAGATCGTGAACCCGGCAGGCCGGTTCGAACGATGCCGGCAACGGCACCGGCGACGAACAGTCGCCCAGGGGATCGGCGAGGGTCCGGCCGTCGCCGAATCCCGCTTCGACGATCGGCCGATACCCCATCGCATCCTCGAATCCGACCGGAAGACCCGCCAGGCCCGCCTCGACGTCACCGCCGGTCAGCGCCCGGACCGTCGCGGCGGTCTGCGCGTCGGGGACGCGCGACGGTGCCGTCGCGGTGCCGGGTGCGGCGGCGCCGGCGCACAGGACCGCGGCCGCCCCGGCCACCGTGACGGTCGCTGCTCGCCGGATGAGTGATCGATTCGTCATGCCGCTGACGCTATGAACGTGCACGGCACGGGCGGATCACACGCCGGACCGGTTCCGGCGGCGGTACCCGCTACCGCAGGGTCACCCCGATCTCACCCCCGGGTATGAGGACAGGCGAGGGGCCCGCTCCTACCGTGGGACACGTGAAGCAACTGTGGGGCGAAGGTGTGCGGGCGACGGCCGGTGCGGCGCGGCGGCTGGGACGGGGCCGGTGGGACACCGTCCTCGTCGTCGCGGTGACGCTGATCCTCTACGCGATCGCGTGGCCGACCCTGCAGGTCACCCACGAGGTGTCGCCGGCGCTCATGCCGCTGGTGTCGGGCTTCGCAGTCTTCCCGTTCCTCCTCGTGCTGACGCGTCCGGCGCTGGGCTGGGCGGTCGCCGCGCTCGCCGCGATCCTCGTGCCGCTGGTGTTCGACCGGTTGCCCGGATACGACTATCCGTGGCAGGTCGTGCACATCCTCGTCATGCTGGCGTTGCTGCTGGCCGTGAGCATCCGCGAGGAGATCCGCATCGTCGCGGTCGTGTACGCGGCGACCGTGCTGCTGTTCTTCGCGTACGCACCCGGCAACGACGGGTGGGGCTGGTGTGTCGGGCTCACCGCGCTCACCGCGTTCGGTCTGATGGTGCGGTGGCTGCTGATCTCCCGGCGGCAACTCGCTCAGGAGGAGGAGGTCAGCGAACTCGAACGCGCGCGTCGTGCCGTGCTCGAGGAGAAGACCCGCATCGCGCGTGACCTGCACGACATCGTCGCCCACCACATGTCGATGGTCGTCGTGCAGGCCCAGAGCGCCCCGTACCGGCTGCCCGATGTCTCCGACGAGGTCCGCGCCGAGTTCGACTCCCTCGGAGCATCAGCCCGTGAGGCGCTCAACGAGGTCCGCACCATGCTCGGTGTGCTCCGCAGCGACGGGCACACCCCCGAGAGCGAACCGCAGCCCGGTGCGGACCGGATACCCGAGCTCCTCGAGTCGTCCCGCAGGGCGGGGGTGGCCGTCGACGAGCAGATCGTGGGGCAGCCCGCCGCCGTGAGCGACGCGGTGGGACTGACGATGTACCGGATCCTGCAGGAGTCGCTCGCGAACAGCGCACGGCACGCCCCGGGTGCCCCCGTGACGGTGCGGCTCGCATGGGGGAGCGGGATCGTCGATGTGTCGGTGATCAACGGGGCCGGTGTCGGTGCGCCCTCCGTCCCGACGCCGCCGGACCGCAACGGCGGAAACGGTCTGCGGGGGATGAGTGAACGCGCCGCCTCGGTAGGGGGACGTTTCGCGGCGCACCCGCGTGGTGACGGCGGATTCGAGGTGCGCGCGACACTGCCGTCGATGTGAGGGCCCAGGCTGCCCCAGCCGGATGCGTGTCCAATACCGAGGAGCGGAGACCTTCCCCGCTACGGTCACCGTCGTCGGGAACGCGGAGCGAGTCGACCCGCAGACCGGGCAGTGCATCATCGCCTCGATCCCGATCGCACCGAACGATATGGTGTGGATACACGGCGAGAGCGCGGCTGCCTCGGCACGTCGAGCCACTCGAGGTCGGGATTGCCGAGGCCCGCAGCGACGGCCGTGGCCGTCTCCTTCCAGGACGTCAGCTCGGCGAGCGCCAGGTGCTCGGGTGATGCCGTAGCTGCTTGTGAACGTGGTTGGGCCTAGGCTCGGCGTCGATGAGTGAATCCACCGGTCACACGACAGTGTTCATCGCCGACGACCAGGCCATGGTGCGTCAGGGCTTCGGGGCGCTGCTGGGTGCGCAACCCGACATCAGCGTCGTCGGCGACGCCCCCGACGGACGCGTCGCCGTCGCGGAGGTCGCCCGTCTGCGGCCGGACGTGGTGCTCATGGACGTGCGGATGCCCGAGATGAACGGCCTCGACGCGGCCCGCCGCATCCTCGCCGACAGTCGCGAACCGGGATCGAAGGTGCTCATGCTCACCACGTTCGACCTCGACGAATACGTGTACGAGGCGCTGTCGATGGGCGCCAGCGGATTCATGCTCAAGGACGCACCCGCCGACGAACTCGTCCGCGCCGTCCGTGTCGTCGCGGCGGGGCAGGCGCTGCTCGCTCCGACGGTCACGCGACGACTCATCGCCGACGTCACCGCGCGCCGGTCACCGCGACGGGAACGCTCCCGCGCCCTCGACGTCCTCACCCCGCGCGAACTGGAAGTGCTCGAACTCATCGCGCGGGGCCTGTCGAACCGGGAGATCGCCGACCACCTGTTCGTCGCCGAGCAGACCGTCAAGACGCACGTCGGCAAGGTACTCGCCAAACTGCACCTGCGCGACCGCGCCCAGGCCGTCGTGGTGGCGTACGAGTCGGGGCTCGTCACCCCCGGCTGACGGTGTGCCCCCGGCGGTTCTGCTGCCGTCCCCGCCCGAGGCGGGCAGGATGGCAGAGGGCATCGGGTCCTCGGACGGGAGGTTGCGCATGACGAGAGTCGGGATTCTGACCAGCGGCGGCGACTGCCCGGGGTTGAACGCGGTGATCCGCGCGGCGGTGCTCAAGGGCACCGAGGTGCACGGTCAGGAGTTCGTCGGATTCCTCGACGGGTGGCGCGGGCTGGTCGACGGCGACATCGTCCGGTTGGACCGCAGCCGGGTCCGCGGTCTCGCCCAGCAGGGCGGCACGATCCTCGGCACCAGTCGGTTCGGTCCCTACCAGGGGCCGAACGGTGGTGCACAGAACATCCAGGCCACACTCGACCGGCTCGGCGTCGACGCGGTCGTCGCGATCGGCGGGGAAGGCACCGCCTCCGCGTCGAAACGCCTGTTCGGTGAAGGCATCCGGATCGTCGGTGTCCCCAAGACCATCGACAACGATCTCGACGCCACCGACTACACCTTCGGATTCGACACCGCCGTCGAGATCGCGACCGTCGCGATCGACCGGTTGCGCACCACCGGCAACTCCCACAAACGTTGCATGGTGCTCGAGGTGATGGGTCGGCACGCCGGGTGGATCGCCCTGCACTCCGGCACCGCCGGCGGCGCCCACGCGATCCTCATCCCCGAACACCCCGAGACGATCGAGCAGATCTGCGCATGGGTGACCAGCGTCCGCGACCGCGGCCGCGCACCGATGGTGGTGGTCGCCGAAGGATTCCGGCTCCCCGACATGGCGGAAGCCCACTCGACCAAAGGACTCGACGGGTTCGACCGTCCCCGGCTCGGCGGCATCGCCGAGGTGCTGGCGCCGCTCATCGAGGACCGCACCGGCATCGAGACCCGCGCCACCGTCCTCGGTCACATCCAGCGCGGTGGTGTCCCCACCGCGTTCGACCGGGTACTCGCCACCAGACTCGGCATGGCCGTGACCGACCTGGTGGCGGACGGCGAGTGGGGGCACATGGTGGCGTTGCACGGGACGGAGATCGCACGGGTCGGTTTCGACGAGGCGCTCGCCGACCCGAAGTTCGTCCCGGAATCGCGTTATCAGGAGATGCGGGTCATCTTCGGCTGAGTGCGCGCGGGCCGTGGCGGGCCGGGCGTCTAAAATCGTCGGCATGACTGCCTCCGTGTCCGCTGACCTGCTCGCCTACGACGACGTGCTCGCGAAGTTCGAGCCTGTGATGGGCATGGAGGTGCACGTCGAGCTGCACACCGCCACCAAGATGTTCTGCCCGTGCCCCACCGAGTTCGGGGCGCAGCCCAACACGCAGGTGTGCCCGGTGTGCCTCGGCCTGCCCGGAGCGCTGCCCGTCGTCAACCGGCAGGCCGTCGAATCCGCGATCCGCATCGGGCTCGCGCTGAACTGCTCGATCACCCCGTGGGGCCGCTTCGCGCGGAAGAACTACTTCTACCCGGACCAGCCGAAGAACTACCAGATCTCGCAGTACGACGAGCCGATCGCCACCGACGGCCACCTCGACGTCGTCCTCGACGACGGCACCACGTGGCGCGTCGAGATCGAACGCGCCCACATGGAGGAGGACACCGGCAAGTCGCTGCACGTCGGCGGTGCGACCGGTCGCATCCACGGTGCGAGCCACTCGCTGCTCGACTACAACCGCGCCGGAGTCCCGCTCGTCGAGATCGTCACCAAGCCGATCGTCGGCGCCGGCGAGCGCGCACCGGAGGTGGCCCGCGCGTACGTCACCGCCCTGCGTGACCTGCTCAAGGCCCTCGACGTCTCCGACGTGCGCATGGATCAGGGGTCGATGCGGTGCGACGCCAACATCTCCCTCATGCCGATCGGCGCGAAGGAATTCGGAACCCGCACCGAGACCAAGAACGTCAACTCCCTCAAGTCCGTCGAGGTCGCGGTCCGCTACGAGATGCGTCGCCAGGCCGCGGTGCTCGTCGGCGGCGGTGAGGTGATCCAGGAGACCCGGCACTTCCAGGAGGCCGACGGCACCACGTCACCCGGTCGCCGCAAGGAGACCGCCGAGGACTACCGCTACTTCCCGGAACCCGACCTCGAGCCCGTCGCGCCGGACGCCGCGTGGGTCGAGGAACTGCGCGCGACACTGCCGGAACTGCCGTGGCTGCGCCGCGCCCGCATCCAGGCCGAGTGGGGGGTCTCCGACGAGGAGATGCGCGACCTCGTCAACGCCGGAGCCCTCGACCTGGTCATCGCCACCACCGAAGCCGGTGCACCCGCCTCCGAGGCGCGGTCGTGGTGGGTGGCATACCTGTCGCAGCAGGCCAACACCCGCGAGGTCGCCCTCACCGACCTGCCTATCACCCCGGCACAGGTCGCGACGGTCATCGGGCTCGTCGCCGACGGCAAGCTCACCAACAAACTGGCCCGGCAGGTCGTCGACGGGGTGCTCGCCGGCGAGGGCGAGCCCGAGCAGGTCGTCGCCGCACGCGGTCTCGAGGTGGTCCGCGACGACTCGCTGATCAAGAGTGAGGTCGACAAGGCCCTCGCCGCGAACCCGGACATCGCCGACAAGATCCGCTCCGGCAAGGTCGCTGCCGCCGGCAAGATCGTCGGTGACGTCATGAAAGCCACCCGCGGCCAGGCCGATCCGGCATTGGTCAAGGAGATGGTGATCGCCGCGTGCAGCTGACCGTGAGCCGCTAATGTAGCGGTGCATGGACGCCGCGGTTGCCACCTCCCTGTTCTGGATCGTGGTGGCCGCGGTCCTCGCTCCCGTCGTCGCGGGCGCCGTGCCCCGTCGGCTGGTGCCGGAGGTGGTGCTCCTGCTCGTCGCGGGCATCGTCATCGGACCGTTCGCGACGGGCCTCGCAGGTGTCGACAGCGAGATCGACATGCTGCGCGAACTCGGCCTCGGGATGCTGTTTCTGCTCGCAGGATACGAGATCGACACGGCCGAACTGACGGGACGCGGAGGCCGCCGCGCCCTGATCACCTGGGGTGTGTGTTTCGTGCTGGCACTCGCCGCGACCGGTGTGCTCGCCGCCGCGGGTGTCGTGCACGCGGGTATCGCGGTGGCGATTGCGCTCACGTCCACGACGCTGGGCACACTGCTGCCGATCCTGCAGGACCGTGGGCTCGTCCCCACCCGTCTGGGCAAGGCCGTGCTCAACCACGGGGCGGTCGGCGAACTCGGACCGGTCATTGCGATGGCGATCCTGCTCGGTGCACGTGGTGCGGCGCTGTCACTGGTCGTTCTCGCCGTGTTCGCCGCCGTCGCGGTTCTCGTCGCCTGGCTGCCGCGACGGATCCTGCGGGAAGGCTCGCAGTTCTTGCGTTTCGTGCAGCGCACCTCGGAGACGACCGCGCAGACCCCGGTCCGTCTGACGATGCTGCTGCTCGTGGGGCTCATCGCGCTCGCGGCGGTGTTCGATCTCGACGTGATCCTCGGTGCGTTCGCCGCCGGGTTCATCCTGCGCCGGCTCGTTCCCGCCGGTGACGAGCGTCTCGAGACGAAACTCGACGGGCTCGCCTACGGCTTCCTCGTCCCGATCTTCTTCGTCACCTCGGGCATGGCGATCGACGTGAGTGCGGTCGCGGATGCGCCCGGTGTCCTCGTGGCGTTCCTGGTGTTGCTCGTCCTGGTGCGGGGTGTACCGGTGTTCGTGGCGTCCCGGCTGGACCGGGCACCCGACGGCAGCGGATTCACCACCTCCGAGCAGCTACAGATCGCGGCGTATTCGACGACGGGTCTGCCGCTGATCGTGGCGGTGACCGGGGTCGCGGTGTCGGCGGGCCAGATGAGCAACGCGTCGGCCTCCATCCTCGTGGCGGCCGGCGCGATCACCGTCCTGATCCTGCCGGCGGTCGCGGGGATGCTGCCGAAGCGGGTGGTGCTGTGAACGGAGGTGTGGCTCATCCTGGTTGAAGGCATCGACAGTGAGGGTGCTTGAGCCTCGGGGCTCACAACCCTGATACGAGGCTCACAGCCCTGTCGGCTACCGGCAGTGCTGTGAGCCTCGTTCTTGTCCTGTGAACCTCCGGGGCGGAACTTGTCGAGCGTCGGGGCCACACCGCGCCACTGCCTGAGCCCGGGGCAGGGTCCTGGTCGTCGATCAGTCGAAACCGCCACCGCCGGACGGGAACTGGACGCGGATGACGCGGTCGTCGGTGTCCGTCGGCTCCCCACCTGCTTTGTTGGTGGTCGAGAGCCACAGCAACCCGTCGGGGCCGCTCGCCGCACCCGACAGCATCCCGTACCGATCCTGCAAGGTGACGGTGGGGGCGGCCGTCACCGCACCGGTGGTCGGGTCGATCGACAGCACCGACAGTGCGCGACCGTCGGTCAGGGAAATCGCCAGACCGTCCGGAGATGCGGCACACCCCGCAACCCCCGGTTTCTCCGGCCACGTCCATGCCGGGCCGGTGCCCGTCGACCCGTCCGCGCCGACCCGCTGCAGACGATCTTCGAGGACGGTGCGGTCGGTGACCCACAGGTTGCCGTTTCCGTCGCGGCACACGTCCCCGGCGGTCCCGATGCCCGACAGCAGCACCGCCGGTGCAGCCGCCTCACCCGGGCCGGGCAGCGTCGTGGTCGTGAGGAGTTTGCCCGCCCACGACGACGGGTCGGTCGCCGCCGTGGGATTGCCGGTGTTCCCGGTGAGCACGGCGAGTTCGGTGGGGGAGGTGAACTGGATCGCCCCGGCGTTGCCGGTCACGCCCCGCGGAATACCGGTGAGGATGTCCTTGGGTGTGTCGCCCGCCGCGACCCGCACCACCCGGTTGTCGGATGCGGTGGTGATGTAAGCGTAGACGAGCCGATCCTCGCCGAAGGTCGGCGACAGCGCCAGATCGAGCAGGCCACCGTCGCCCGAGCCGTCCACCGGGACGGTGGCGAACTCGACGGGATCCTCGTCGGGCGTCACCAGCAGGATCCGGCCCGTACGCCGCTCCGCGACCAGCGCGGATTCGCCGTCGGGGAGGACGACGAGACCACCGGTGGCGTCGAGGCACGTCGCGACCACCGCGGGGTCCGGGTCGTCGCAGGGGCCGAGTTTCTCCGGGGGCGGCGGCGTCGTGGTGGTGCTCGACGGTGGGTCGAGCGGGCCGAAACCGGCCCCCGAATCGAAGGTGGGCTCGGGTGTGAACGGTGAGGTGGCGGAGTCGTCGAAACGCGCGCACGACGGCACGACCAGCGCTCCGATCGCCAGGGCTACCGCCGCCGTACGCATCCCCCGTGAACCTACCGACCTCGTACCCCTCGTCATGGCCCCAAACGTACCGGGGACCGCGCGGTGGAACACTTTCGCGGTGCTCGTTCCCGGGGTCCGGCGCGTACTGCCGGTGTCCGCGTCCGCGGGGCCCTACCCTGGCGGAGGTGACGAGCAAGGAGAACGGCCCCACGCCCGATACCGGTTCGAATCCGTACGATCAGCCGACACGGCAGTTGCGCCGGGACCGGCCGTCGATGCTCGAATCCGACGACGACCTGGCCCTCGACGAGTCGGCGTTCACCCCCACCCCGTACGTACCGCCGGTCGACGAATCCCAGTGGACCGGCAGCGAGGGTACGCCGGTGCCCCAGCAACCGACTGCGCCGAAGGCGCGGCGCGGCACCCTCGACCTGGGGTTGCTGATTCTTCGTCTCGCGGTCGGCGGCACCCTGATCGTCCACGGATTGCAGAAGCTCGTCGGGCTCTGGAACGGACCCGGACTCGACGGCTTCGAAGAGTTGCTGGCGGACGCCGGCTACCGCGAACCCGGGTTGCTCGCGATCGTCGGGTCGGTGGGGGAGATCGCTGCCGGCAGCTTCCTCGTCCTCGGCCTGCTCACGCCGCTCGCCGCGGCCGCGGTCGTCGCGATCATGATCAATGCGGTGTTGTTCAAGCATGAGTTGGAGCCCGGCCTCCAGTACTTCGCGAGCGAGGGATCCGGATTCGAGTACGAGGTGCTGCTCGTCGCCGCCGCGGTGTCGCTGACCCTCACCGGCCCCGGACGCATCGCGGTCGACACTCGGCGTGGCTGGGCCACCCGCCCGTTCGTCGGATCGTTCGTCGCGGTGTTGCTCGGTGTCGCCGCGGGTGTGTGCCTGTGGATCTTCGGTCGTTGACGAACCGCATGGACGAGACCGGGCCGCCGCGATCGGGATGATCGCGGCGGCCCGTGTCGTGTCTTCTGCGGCCGGATGTCTACGGCACCCGACGGACCGCGCCCTTGTCCGCCGACGTCGCCAGCGCCGCGTAGGCACGCAGCGCCTTCGACACGGTGCGGTCACGGTTCACCGGCTGCCACGGCCGCTCCGACGCCTCCATCTTCGCGCGGCGGTCGGCGAGCACCTCGTCGTCGACGAGCACCTCGAGGGTGCGGGTCGCCACGTCGATGCGGATCCGGTCACCGTTTTCGACCAGCCCGATCACACCACCGGATGCGGCTTCGGGGGACACGTGCCCGATCGACAGGCCGGACGTGCCGCCGGAGAAGCGACCGTCGGTGATCAGCGCACACACCTTGCCGAGACCGACGCCCTTGAGGAACGAGGTGGGGTGCAGCATCTCCTGCATGCCGGGGCCGCCGGCCGGTCCCTCGTAGCGCACGACCACGACGTCGCCGGGCTGCACCTTCTTGCCGAGGATCACCGAGACGGCTTCCTCCTGCGATTCGACGACCAGGGCCGGGCCCTCGAAGGAGAACAGATCCTCGTCGATGCCGGCGGTCTTGAGGATCGCGCCGTCCACGGCGAGGTTGCCGCGCAGCACGCACAGGCCACCTTCGACGGTGTAGGCGTGCTCGATGTCGCGGATGCAGCCGCCCACGGCGTCGGTGTCGAGCGAGGACCACCGGTTGTCGGTCGAGAACGGTTCGGTGGTGCGCACCCCGCCGGGTGCGGCGTGGAACAGTTCGAGTGCCTCGTCGGTGGCCTTGCCGGAACGGATGTCCCAGTCGTCGAGCCACTGGTCGAAGCTCGTCGTGTGCACGGTGTGCACGTCGGTCTCGAGCAGACCACCGCGGCGGAGTTCACCGAGCAGCGCGGGGATGCCGCCGGCGCGGTGCACGTCCTCCATGTGGTAGTCGGAGTTCGGTGACACCTTGGACAGGCACGGCACCTTGCGGCTGATCGCGTCGATCGTCTCGAGATCGAAGTCGACCTCACCCTCCTGTGCGGCGGCGAGCGTGTGCAGCACGGTGTTGGTCGATCCGCCCATCGCGACGTCCAGGGCCATCGCGTTGCGGAACGCGGCGGGTGTGGCGACGTTGCGCGGAAGCACCGACTCGTCCTCGTCGCGGTAGTACCGCAGCGCGGCCTCGACGACCGTGGTGCCGGCGCGCTCGAACAGGGCGCGGCGGGCCGCGTGGGTGGCGAGGGTCGAACCGTTGCCCGGCAGGGCGAGGCCGAGGGCCTCGGTGAGGCAGTTCATCGAGTTCGCCGTGAACATGCCGGAGCACGATCCGCACGTCGGGCAGGCGCTGCGCTCGACCTCGGAGAGCCCGTCGTCGTCGACGGCGTCGCTCGCCGATGCGGAGATCGCGGTGATCAGGTCGGTGGGGGCGTGGGCGACGCCGTCGACGACGACGGCCTTGCCGGCCTCCATCGGTCCACCGGAGACGAACACCGTCGGGATGTTCAGGCGCATCGCGGCGTTGAGCATGCCCGGGGTGATCTTGTCGCAGTTCGAGATGCACACGAGTGCGTCCGCGGTGTGCGCATTGACCATGTATTCGACGGAGTCCGCGATGATCTCGCGGCTCGGCAGCGAGTAGAGCATGCCGCCGTGGCCCATCGCGATGCCGTCGTCGACGGCGATCGTGTGGAACTCGCGGGCGACGCCGCCGGCGGCACGTACCGCGTCCGCGACGATCTCGCCGACGTCCTTGAGATGGACGTGTCCGGGAACGAACTGCGTGTACGAGTTCGCGATCGCGACGATCGGCTTACCGAAGTCGGAGTCGGTCAGGCCGGTGGCGCGCCACAGGGCGCGGGCACCGGCCGCGTTACGTCCGGCGGTGGTGGTGCGTGACCTCAACGGGGGCATGGGCTGAACTTCCTGGACGGGGCCGGCGCGGTGGCCGAGGGGTGGACTGCGCCCGGATCATCGGGCTGACGGGTGGCAGGCGCGGTACCGACGAATCTACCCGCGTGCTATTTCGTGTCGGAATCCGACTCGGTTCCGGTGTCGGGAGCGTGGACGCCCGCCGGGTCGTGACCGTCGCTGTGCGCGTCGGGGTCCGGCGCGTCGTTCCCGGTGGTGTCGCCCTCCCGGTCCCGGCGTTCCTCGTCCTCACGGATGCGGGCTTCTCGGGCCGCCGCGTACGGGTCGGTGATCCGTCCGCCGCTCGCTTCGGCCAGTTGCGGCAGCCGGCCGAAGGTGACGACGGGGAGGGCCACCTCGGTGCCGTCCGTCAACACGGCGCGGGCCCAGCCCCGCTTGGGGAATCGGATGCCCTCGAGTGCACCCCACCCGATGGTGGTCGTCGAGAACGTGTTCCGCGCCGTGATGCCGTCGGCGTCGAGGACGGTGCGCACACGCAGCACCCACGCGGCGGCGAGGAACGGGAGGAGCACCAGCCATCCGAAGGCGGCGGGCCAGGCGAGTGCGGGGGAGAGTGCCCCGAGGAGGAGAAGGCCGCACGCGAGGAGGGACAGGCGCGACACCTGGATGACCTGTCCGGCCGGATCCGGGGTGTGGGATGATTGCTGCGGTGGCACGGGCTGCTGGGAAGATGACACCTCACCATCTTCGCATCGCAGCCATGGCATCTCACATTCTGGGACAGGCGACCGCACCAAGTTGACTGTCTGCCCTCCACGCGCCTACCGTCGAGCGCGTGAATCAGAATGGGTTGCTCGTAATCGGCCGGCGCGTCGTCGCCTGAGCCGCATTTCTGCAACTCGCCCACGACGCGCCACCCTCGTACAGCACAGTGCTGACGAGGGTTTTTTGTTGCCCGGAGCCAGAATCAGAGGAATTCGCAGTGAGCGCACCAACCGCCAGGCCTCAACCCTCGCCGCGAAAGCCGGGGTCCGCGACCCCGACTCCCGCAGCGGCCGCCACGCAGCCCGCCGGACGACGCTCGGTCGCCCCCGAGCGGGTCACCGGCGCCCAGTCGGTCGTCCGAGCGCTCGAGGAGCTCGAGGTCGACACGGTGTTCGGTATTCCCGGCGGTGCGATCCTCCCCGTGTACGACCCGATCTTCGACTCGCAGCGGGTGCGCCACGTGCTGGTCCGTCACGAGCAGGGCGCGGGTCACGCCGCCACCGGATACGCGCAGGCCACCGGCAAGGTCGGTGTGTGCATGGCCACTTCCGGGCCGGGCGCCACGAACCTCGTCACGCCGCTCGCCGACGCCCAGATGGACTCCGTCCCGGTGGTCGCGATCACCGGCCAGGTCGGTCGTCCGCTCATCGGCACGGACGCCTTCCAGGAAGCCGACATCTCGGGCATCACGATGCCCATCACCAAGCACAACTTCCTGGTCACCGACGCCCTGGACATCCCGCGCATCATCGCGGAGGCGTTCCACCTGGCGTCGTCCGGTCGCCCCGGCGCGGTCCTCGTCGACATCCCCAAGGACATCCTGCAGGCGCAGACCACCTTCAGCTGGCCGCCGGAGATGCACCTTCCCGGCTACCGGCCCGTCACGAAGCCGCACGGCAAGCAGGTGCGTGAGGCCGCACGGTTGATCGCGGACGCGAAGAACCCCGTGCTGTACGTCGGTGGCGGTGTCATCAAGGCCGACGCCTCCGAGGAACTGCGCGAGCTCGCCGAGCTGACCGGGATCCCGGTCGTCACCACCTTGATGGCGCGCGGCGCATTTCCCGATTCGCACCAGTTGCACTGCGGTATGCCCGGCATGCACGGCAACGTCGCGGCCGTCGCCGCGCTGCAGAAGAGTGATCTGCTCATCACGCTCGGTGCGCGTTTCGACGACCGTGTCACCGGCCAGCTCGATTCGTTCGCACCCGACGCGAAGGTCATCCACGCCGACATCGATCCGGCGGAGATCGGCAAGAACCGGCACGCGGACGTGCCGATCGTCGGCGACTGCAAGGAGGTCGTCGTCGAGCTGATCGAGGCGATCCGCGCCGACCTGGCGACGGGCACCGTGCTCGACTACACGGCGTGGTGGGCCTACCTCGACGACATCCGCCGGACGTACCCGCTGTCCTACGACCGTCCCGCCGATGACACCCTGTCGCCGCAGTACGTCATCCAGGCCGTCGGCAAGCTCGCCGGTCCCGACGCCATCTACTGTGCGGGCGTCGGCCAGCATCAGATGTGGGCGGCGCAGTTCGTCGACTACGAGAAGCCGCGCACGTGGCTGAACTCCGGCGGTCTGGGCACCATGGGCTACGCGGTTCCCGCCGCGATGGGCGCGAAGATGGGACGCCCCGACACCGAGGTGTGGGCGATCGACGGCGACGGCTGCTTCCAGATGACCAACCAGGAGCTCGCGACCTGCGCGGTCGAGGGTGTGCCGATCAAGGTCGCGTTGATCAACAACGGCAACCTGGGCATGGTCCGGCAGTGGCAGACGCTCTTCTACGAGGAGCGCTACTCCAACACCGACCTCGCGACGCACTCGCTGCGCATCCCCGATTTCGTCAAGCTCGCCGAGGCCCTCGGCTGCGTCGGCATCCGCGTCGAACGGGAGGAGGACGTCGAACCGGCGATCCGCCGCGCGCAGGAGATCGACGACCGCCCCGTGGTGATCGACTTCATCGTCGGCAAGGACGCCCAGGTGTGGCCGATGGTCGCGGCCGGTACCAGCAACGACGAGATCATGGCGGCGCGCGACATCCGTCCGCTGTTCGACGACGACGCCGCGGCCGACGACCCCACCGTCATCCACGAGACCATCGAGGCGCTCGAGGCCGAGCACGACCGGTCCGGCAGCGACGCAGCGGCCCGCGGCGACAAGGGCCAGGAGGAGAGCAAGTGAGCACGAGTCACACCCTCAGCGTTCTCGTCGAGGACAAGCCCGGCGTGCTCGCCCGGGTCGCGTCGCTGTTCTCGCGGCGTGGATTCAACATCGAGTCGCTCGCGGTCGGTGGCACCGAGGTGCCGGAGATCTCGCGCATGACGATCGTCGTGACCGTGGACGAGTTCCCGCTCGAACAGGTCACCAAGCAGCTCAACAAGCTGGTCAACGTCATCAAGATCGTCGAGCAGGAGGACGAGTCCTCGGTTGCCCGCGAACTCGTGCTCATCAAGGTCCGTGCCGACGCGAGCGTCCGCACGCAGGTCATCGAGACCGTGAACCTGTTCCGCGCCAAGGTGATCGACGTCTCTCCCGAGTCGCTGACCATCGAGGCGACCGGAACCCGGTCCAAGCTCGACGCGCTGCTGCGCATGCTCGAGCCGTACGGAATCCGGGAAATCGTCCAATCGGGTGTCGTGGCGGTCGGACGCGGTCCGAAGTCCATCACGGCGACCCGTTAGCCTGAACACACCCATACTTGCTGAAAGAGGTAACCACTGTGGCAGTCGAGATGTTCTACGACGACGATGCCGACCTGTCGATCATCCAGGGCCGCAAGGTCGCGGTCATCGGCTACGGCAGCCAGGGCCACGCGCACTCGCTGAGCCTGCGCGACTCCGGTGTCGAGGTGCGCATCGGCCTGAAGGACGGGTCCAAGTCGCGCGCCAAGGCGGAGGAGGCGGGCCTGGCGGTCGGCACCCCGGCCGAGGTCGCCGAGTGGGCCGACGTCATCATGGTCCTCGCCCCCGACACCGCACAGGCGTCGATCTTCAAGAACGACATCGAGCCCAACCTGAAGGACGGCGACGCGTTGTTCTTCGGCCACGGCCTCAACATCCACTTCAAGCTGATCGAGGCGCCGGCAGGCGTCACCGTCGGCATGGTCGCGCCGAAGGGCCCCGGTCACCTCGTGCGTCGCCAGTTCGTCGACGGCAAGGGCGTTCCGGCCCTGATCGCCATCGACCAGGACCCGAAGGGTGAGGGCCAGGCGCTGGCACTGTCCTACGCGAAGGGCATCGGCGGTACCCGCGCCGGCGTCATCAAGACCACCTTCAAGGAAGAGACCGAGACCGACCTGTTCGGTGAGCAGGCCGTGCTCTGCGGTGGCACCGAGGAACTCGTCAAGACCGGTTTCGAGGTCATGGTCGAGGCGGGCTACGCGCCGGAGATGGCGTACTTCGAGGTGCTGCACGAGCTCAAGCTGATCGTCGACCTGATGTACGAGGGCGGCATCGCGCGCATGAACTACTCGGTGTCCGACACCGCCGAGTTCGGTGGCTACCTGTCGGGTCCGCGCGTCATCGACGCCGGCACCAAGGAGCGCATGAAGGAGATCCTCAAGGATATCCAGGACGGCACCTTCGTCAAGCGTCTCGTCGCGAACGTCGAGGGTGGCAACAAGGAGCTCGAGGGCCTGCGCAAGGCGAACGCCGAGCATCCGATCGAGGTCACCGGCAAGAAGCTGCGCGACCTGATGAGCTGGGTCGACCGCCCCATCACCGAGACCGCGTAGTCTCACCCGTTCCACCCCGGAGGCCCGGTACACCGCTCGGTGTGCCGGGCCTCCGGCATGCCCGGCCGGACACGCCGAGGCGACCGGATACCGGTGACACCGGGCGATGCGGACGATTCCGGACGATACTGGGCGAATGTCCGCACCGGCGCTGCTCGGACGCCTGCCCGGGGTCGTCACCGCCCGCGGATACCGGCGCGCGTGGTTGCGCCACGACCTCGTCGCGGGTCTCACGCTCAGTGCGCTGCTCGTGCCCACCGGTATGGGGTACGCGCAGGCGGCCGGTCTTCCCGCGCAGGCCGGGCTGTACGCGACGATCGTGCCGATGCTGGTCTACGCGTTCGTCGGGCCGTCCCGGATTCTCGTACTCGGACCGGACTCGGCGCTCGCACCGCTGATCGCCGCCGCCGTCGTTCCGCTCGCGGCGGGCGGCGACCCGCAGCGCGCGGTGGCACTCGCGGGTGCCCTCGCCGTGCTCGTCGGGCTGATCCTGCTGGTCGCGGGAGCACTGCGTCTCGGGTTCGTCACCGACCTGCTCTCCACCCCGATCCGGGTGGGGTTCCTCAATGCGATCGCCCTGATCGTGGTCGTCGGGCAACTCCCGCTGGTGTTCGGGACCAGCGCCGACGAATCCGGTGTCCTCCCCGAGTTCGTGGACGTCGTCGACGACGTGTTCGAGGACGGGCCGCACCTGCTCGCGATGTCGCTGGGGATCACGACGCTCGTCGTCATCGCCGTGTTCCGCAGGTTCGCACCGCGGTTCCCGGGGGTGCTCGTCGCCGTCGTCGGGGGGATCGCCGTCACGGCGGCGTTCGGCCTGCGGGACCGACTCGACACCGTCGGGGCACTGACACCGGGACTGCCGGCGCCCGCACTCCACGGGATCGACGCCACCGACGTCGGGGCTCTCGTCGGACCGGCCGTGGCCATCGCGGTGATCGCGTTCGCCGACACCGCCGTGCTGTCGCGCAGCCTCGCCGCACGCCGCGGTGAACACGTCGACGGTAGCGCGGAGATGCGGGCGCTGGGCGCGGTGAACGTCGCCGCGGGTGTCACCGGCGGATTCGCGGTGTGCGGCAGTGGTAGTCGCACACCCGTCGTCGAACAGTCCGGGGGCCGAACACAGTTGGCGGGCGTCGTCGCGGCGTCGACGGTCGTGCTGTTCCTGTGGGTGGCACCCGGGGTCACCGCCTATCTGCCGCAGGCGGTGCTCGGCGCCGTCGTCATCGCGGCCGCCGCGTCCCTGATCGACATCCGCGGTGTCGCGCATCTGTGGACCGTGAGCAGGCTCGAATTCGCGCTGTGCCTCGCCGCGTTCGTCGGGGTCGCGTTCGCCGGTGTGCTGCGCGGTGTCCTCGTCGCGATCGGGCTGTCGTTGCTCGTGGTCGTCGTCCGTGCGTGGCAGCCGCATCGCACCGAACTCGTCGCGGTGTCGGGTGTCGCCGGCTACCACGACATCGAACGTCACCCCGACGGGAACCGCATCGACGGGCTGATCCTCGTACGGTTCGACGCCCCGTTGTTCTTCGCCAACGGTTCGATCCTCACCTCCTACGTGCGCGGACTCGTCGAACGGTCGTCGGCCCCGGTGGAGTGGGTGGTACTCGCCGCCGAACCCATCACCGACGTCGATTCCACCGCCGTCGACGATCTCGAAGAACTCGACGACTATCTCTCACGCAGGGACGTACACCTCGTGTTCGCGGCGATGAAGGGACCGGTCAAGGACAAACTCCGGCGGATGGCGGAGTCGGATCGGTTCGACGACTCCCGGTTCCACCCGACCGTGCGGACGGCGGTCGTCGCGTTCCGGTACCGCAACGACCACGACGTCGACCGCAGGGTCGTGGATGCGCCGCCACCGGACATCGTCGACGGACGGGACCGGCGACCCGACGAGTCCGAATCGTGACCGATGATGCTGGTGTGGCACAACGATACGGGTGTGCACGGCCCCTACCGTGGGCGCCATGCCACGACACGCAAGTCTGCGCGGGAGTCTGGTCGCCGTGATCGCGACGGCACTCTGCACGGTCACCGGCGCGTTGCCCGCGGCCGCGCAGCCACCGCTTCCCGAGGTGCCGCTGCCCGGGCTCCCCGCCCTCGGCGACATCGACCCCGCCCCGCAGGCAGAGCTCTTCGGTGGTGGGCGGAACCTGTTCCCGGACAGGAGGTTCGTCGCCCTCTACGGGCATCCGTCCGGGCCCGCGCTCGGCGCGTTCGGCGAACAGGACACCGCGGCGTCGATCGCTCGCGTCCGTGACCTCGCTGCGCAATACCAGCAGTTCTCTGCCGAGCCGGTCCTGCCCGCGTTCGAGATCATCGCGACCGTCGCCTCGGCGGACCCGGGTACGGACGGTCGCTACACGCGCGTCACACCACCGGACCGGCTGCGCGCGGTCATCGACGAGGCGGAAGCAGCCGGGGTGTACGTCGTCCTCGACCTCCAGCCCGGACACGCGAGTTTCCCCGAGCAGGCCCGGATCTACGAGGAGTTCCTCGCTCGCCCCAACGTCGGTCTCGCCCTCGACCCGGAATGGCGCCTCGCCCCCGGCCAGCGGCACATGGTGCAGATCGGGTCCGTCGACGCGTCCGAGGTCAACGAGGTCATCACGTACCTGTCCGAGCTCGTGCAGCGGAACGCGCTGCCGCAGAAAATGTTGATCCTGCATCAGTTCCGCACCTCGATGATCACCTCGCGTGAGCTCGTCGACACGGGGCGGCCCGAGGTCGCGGTGGTGCTCCACGCGGACGGGCACGGTTCGGCCCCGCAGAAGTTCGACACGTGGAATGCGCTGCAGCAGGGGTTGCCCCCGCGAGTGCACATGGCGTGGAAGAACTTCTACGACGAGGACTCGCCGACGTTCACTCCCGCCGAGACCATGGCGATCGAACCACGGCCGGTCTTCGTCTCCTACCAGTGACCGCCGGGCGTCTCGTCGTGCCCTGAGCGGAGGCACGGGGTTACGTGTCGGTAGGTGATCCTCGGCCCGGGCGTCCCACGTCGGGACGCGGGGCACTAAACTGTGTGCGGTCGCGGCCGACCATGCCCCGATCCGGGTGCCCGAGCCGTCGACCGTCCGCCACAGATACGACACAGGGAGTTCGCACGTGAGCCAGAATGGCCGTCCAGTAGTCCTGATCGCCGACAAGCTTGCGCAGTCCACCGTCGATGCGCTCGGCGACGGCGTCGACGTCCGCTGGGTCGACGGCCCGGACCGTCCCGCTCTGCTGGCCGCAGTGCCCGAGGCGGACGCCCTGCTCGTGCGCTCGGCGACGACCGTCGACGCGGAGGTCCTGGCCGCCGCACCGCAGCTGAAGATCGTGGGTCGCGCGGGCGTCGGCCTCGACAACGTCGACATCGCCGCAGCCACCGAGCGCGGCGTCATGGTCGTCAACGCGCCGACCTCCAACATCCACTCGGCCGCCGAGCACGCCGTGGCGCTGCTGATGTCCGCTGCCCGCCAGGTGCCCGCCGCCGACCGCACGCTGCGCGAGCGCACCTGGAAGCGCTCGAGCTTCAACGGCACCGAGATCCTCGGCAAGACCGTCGGCGTCGTCGGCCTCGGCCGCATCGGTCAGCTGTTCGCGCAGCGTCTCGCCGCATTCGAGACGCACGTGATCGCCTACGACCCCTACCTGCCCGCCGCGCGCGCGGCGCAGCTCGGCATCGAACTCGTCGACATCGACGAACTCGTCGCGCGCGCCGACTTCATCTCGGTGCACCTGCCCAAGACCAAGGAGACGGCAGGCCTGATCAACGCCGAGCGCCTCGCCAAGGCCAAGGACGGCGTCATCATCGTCAACGCCGCGCGCGGTGGCCTGATCGACGAGACGGCCCTGCACGACGCGCTCGTCTCCGGCAAGGTCCGCGCTGCCGGCCTCGACGTGTTCAACACCGAACCGTGCACCGACTCGCCGCTGTTCGACCTCGACAACGTCGTCGTCACCCCGCACCTCGGTGCCTCCACCGCCGAGGCGCAGGACCGCGCGGGCACCGATGTCGCCAAGAGCGTGCTCCTCGCCCTCGCCGGCGAGTTCGTTCCCGACGCCGTCAACGTCTCCGGTGGCCCGGTCGGTGAAGAGGTCGCCCCGTGGCTCGAGCTGGTCCGCAAGCTCGGTCTGATCGCCGGCACCCTCTCGCCCGACGCCGTGCAGAACGTGCAGGTGGTCGCGAGTGGTGAGCTGTCCGCCGAGAACGTCGAGATCCTGGGTCTGGCAGCGTTGCGCGGCCTGTTCTCGGCGAGCAGCGACGAGCCCGTCACGTTCGTCAACGCCCCGCAGCTCGCGGAGCAGCGTGGCGTGACCGTCGAGGTCGAGTCGGTCAGCGAGGCGCAGACGCACCGCAGCGCCGTCGAGGTCCGTGCGGTCGCCGCCGACGGCGGTGTCACCACCGTCGCGGGCGCACTGACCGGTCTGCAGCAGATCGAGAAGATCGTCAGCATCAACGGCCGCAGCTTCGATCTGCGCGCCGAGGGCCACAACTTCGTCGTGCACTACGCGGATCGTCCGGGTGTGCTCGGCACCCTCGGCACTGTGCTCGGCAACGCGTCGATCGACATCCAGGCCGCGGCGCTGAGCCAGGACGTGGAGGGTACCGGCGCCACCGTGATCCTGCGCGTCGACCGTGTCGTCGGCGACGCCGAGGTCGCGCAGATCGTCGAGCAGCTCGACGCGCGTGTCGCGCAGGTCGACCTGTCCTGATCGTTCGTCGTCCCCGTTCGGTGGCCGCGACCGTGCACACGGTCGCGGCCACCGTCGCACAGGAAGAGAGTTCGAGAAGATGAAAATTGCGGTCATTCCCGGTGACGGCATCGGCGTCGAGGTCACGGCCGAGGCCCTGAAGGTGCTGGGCAAGCTCGTAACCGATCTGGACACCACCGAGTACGACCTCGGTGCGCGCCGCTACAACCGGACCGGTGAGCTGCTGCCCGCGGCCGATCTCGCCGCGATCCGCGAGCACGACGCGATCCTGCTCGGTGCGATCGGCGACCCGTCCGTCACCCCCGGTGTGCTCGAACGCGGTCTGCTGCTCAACATGCGGTTCGCGCTCGATCACCATGTCAATCTTCGGCCGTCGCGTCTGTACCCGGGATCGTCGTCACCGCTCGCCGCGAACCCCGATATCGACTTCGTCGTGGTGCGTGAGGGCACGGAGGGGCCGTACACGGGCAACGGCGGTGCGATCCGCGTGGGCACCGACCACGAGATCGCCACCGAGGTGTCGATCAACACGTGGTTCGGCGCCGAGCGCGTCGTCCGGTACGCATTCGAGCTCGCCCGGTCGCGGCGCAAGCATCTGACGTTGATCCACAAGACCAACGTGCTGTCGAACGCCGGGGCGATCTGGACGCGCGCCGTCGAAACCGTCGGCAAGGAGTACCCGGACGTGCAGACCGCGTACTGCCACATCGACGCCGCGACGATCTACATGGTCGACGATCCGGGCCGGTTCGACGTCATCGTCACCGACAACCTCTTCGGCGACATCATCACCGATCTGGCGGGTGCGGTCACCGGTGGAATCGGCCTGGCCGCGAGCGGCAACATCGACGCCTCGGGCACGAACCCGTCGATGTTCGAGCCGGTGCACGGCTCGGCACCGGACATCGCGGGCAAGGGCATCGCCGATCCGACGGCGGCGATCCTGTCCACGGCGCTGCTGTTGCGTCACCTCGGTCGTGAGGACGACGCCGTGCGCGTCGAGCGTGCGGTCGAAGCGGACCTCGCGTCGCGCGGCGACCTGCCGATCGTGACCTCCGAGATCGGCGACCGCATCACCGCCGCCCTGTAGGACACCCCGCGTCCGGTCCACCGTCGCGTCCGGCCCACCCACTTCCGAGCGAATGTATCGTCGGCTCGATTCAATCGAGCGAGTGTACCGTTCGCTCGGGGGTGGGGACCGCCGGATCGGTCGGGACCACCGGGACGGCAGCCGCGGGTGCGATCGCGGAGAGCGCGAACGCCGCCGGGAACCCCACCGCGGCGATCAATGCGCCGAACACCGGGCCCACCGCGGCGGCGAAGACGAACTGGCCGGTGTTCTGGACACCGAGCGCGCGTCCACCCCAGTAGGGTCCGGCGATCTCGGCGACCGCGGTGAACGCCAGCCCGTTGGGGCTCGAGGTCGCGACCGACGCGACGAGCAGTACGGCGACGGCGAGCGCCCCGTTCGGCATCATCGACACCCCCGACAGCGCGAGCATCGACACCGCGACGGCCATCGCCACCGTGCGCAACGGAGCGAGTCGGCTGCCCACCCGATCCGACCACGCTCCCGCCGCGACACGGCCGAGCGCTCCGAGGATCTGCGCTGCGGTGATGACCAGTCCCGCGGAGGTTTCCGACCAGCCCCGGTCGGTGATCAGCCACACCAGGGCGTAGGTCCACACGACGTACTGCGGAATGACGAGCAGGATCGACGCGGCATGGATCCGGGCGAGGACGGATCCCGTCCGGTACGGATTGTCGAGTGCCCCGGTGCGCGCCGCCTCGGACCGTTCGGGACGGGGCGGATCGACGATTCCGACGGCGCAGGCAACCGCGGCGACACCGCACACGACGGCGGGAAATGCCAGAGCCCAAGAGATCCCGTGACCGCTGGCCAGTTGCGGGACGGCCAGCGCCGACGCGGCGACGCCGAGCGGAACCGACATCTGCCGGATGCCCATCGCGAGCCCACGCCGGTGGGGAGGAAACCATCCCACGACGACGCGCCCGCTGGCGGCGTTGGCGCTGACGGCACCGGCACCGCCGACGACGAGAAGGACCGCGAGCACCGGCAGCGACGTGGTGAAGGCTGCGGCAGTGACCGCGGCGGACGTGATGCCGAGCCCGGCCGTGAGCGCGAGTCTCTCACCGTGACGGTCGGCGACCGCGCCCCACAGGACGAGCGTGAACATTCCGCCGAAGAGCGGTGCACCGGCGAGCGTTCCGGCCTGCGCGAGTGTGAATCCGGCATCCTCGTGAAGTGTCGGGATGAGGAACGCGACACCGTTGACGATGGTTGCCTGCGCCGCCTGCGCGAGGACGCCGATCGCAAGGATCAACCATCGCCGGGCACCGATCGTGCGTACGTCCGTCATTAAATCCCACTATCTGAGACTTCGTTCTCGAATCGTAAAATACTGTTCGCACTGTATACCCGTCTCGCCCGGACGTCGATCGGGGAGCGCGGTGCACACCGATAGACTTCCGAACATGCGCCTTGGTCGAATTGCCAGCCCGGACGGTGTCGCCTTCGTCAGTATCGAAGGGGAGGGGGACTCCGCCGTTGCGAAGGAGATCGCCGAACACCCGTTCGGCACACCCACCTTCACCGGCCGTAGCTGGCCCCTCGCCGACGTCCGACTGCTCGCGCCGATCCTTGCGAGCAAGGTGATCGCCGTCGGCCGCAACTACGCGGCGCACGCTGCGGAGTCCGGCAACGAAGTCCCCGACGAGCCCGTGATCTTCCTCAAGCCCAACACGTCCATCATCGGACCCGGTGTCCCGATCGTGATTCCACCCACGTCCACCCTCGTCCACCACGAGGCGGAACTCGCCGTCGTCATCGGACGTCCGTGCAAGGACGTTCCGGTGGCCAAGGCCCGCGACGTCGTGCTCGGATACACCGTCGCCAACGACGTCTCCGCGCGCGACCATCAGAAACAGGACGGCCAGTGGGCGCGCGCCAAGGGGCACGACACGTTCTGCCCGCTCGGCCCGTGGATCGAGACCGACCTCGACCCGTCCGACCTCGCGATCGGCGCCGAGGTCAACGGCGCGGTTCGGCAGAGCAGCCGAACGTCGGCGATGGTCCACGACATTCCGTCGCTCATCGCGTGGGTGTCGGCCGTGATGACGCTGCTGCCCGGCGACGTGATCCTCACCGGCACACCGGAGGGCGTCGGCCCGATCACCGCCGGCGACACCGTGTCCGTCACCGTCGAGGGGATCGGCACGCTGACCAACCCGGTCGTCGCGAAGGGATCCTGACCTGCCGGTCCGGCGATCTCCGGGTCGGGGATGGGGCTAGCCTGAAAGGGTCTCCAACCGTCCCTCGACCCGAGTGAGCCGATGACCTCCAGCGATGTTCGCGTCCGATTCTGTCCGTCCCCGACCGGAACCCCGCACGTGGGTCTCGTCCGTACCGCCCTGTTCAACTGGGCGTTCGCACGGCACCACGGCGGCACCTTCGTGTTCCGCATCGAAGACACCGACGCCGCCCGCGACAGTGAAGAGTCGTATCAGTCGATCCTCGACGCGCTGCGCTGGCTCGGCCTCGAGTGGGACGAGGGTCCCGAGGTCGGCGGCCCGTACGAGCCGTACCGGCAGTCGCAGCGTCGCGACCTGCATCTCGATGTCGTCGCGAAGCTGGTCGAGGCGGGGGAGGCCTACGAGTCGTTCTCGACGCCCGAGGAGGTCGAGGCCCGGCACAGGGCGGCCGGTCGCGACCCGAAGCTCGGATACGACAACTTCGACCGTGATCTGACGCCCGAGCAGCGTCAGGCGTATCTCGACGAGGGTCGCAAGCCGGTGGTGCGACTGCGGATGCCCGATTCCGATCTCACGTGGAACGATCTGGTGCGGGGCGAAACCACGTTCAAGGCCGGCACGGTGCCCGATTTCGCGCTCACGCGCGGCAACGGTATTCCGCTCTACACGCTCGTCAATCCGGTCGACGACGCCCTGATGAGGATCACGCACGTGCTCCGCGGCGAGGACCTGCTGTCGTCGACGCCGCGACAGCTCGCCCTGTATGCCGCGCTGCAGCGCATCGGCGTGACCGACTTCACGCCGGAGTTCGGTCATCTGCCGTTCGTGATGGGGCAGGGCAACAAGAAGCTGTCCAAGCGCGACCCCGAGTCGAACCTGTTCCTGCACCGTGACCGCGGGTTCATCCCCGAGGGGCTGCTCAATTACCTGGCGTTGCTCGGCTGGGGGCTCGCCGACGACCGCGACGTGTTCTCCCTCGACGAGATGGTCGCCGCGTTCGACATCTCCAAGGTCAACTCCAATCCTGCCCGCTTCGACCAGAAGAAGGCGGACGCGATCAACGCCGAGCACATCAGGCTCCTCGAGCCGGCGGATTTCGCAGCCCGGTTGAAGACGTTCCTCATCGACCACGGTCACCTCACCGGCGACGTCGACGACGCGTTGTTCGCGACCGCAGCCGACCTCGTGCAGACGCGCATCGTCGTGTTGTCGGATGCGTGGGGTCTGCTGAAATTCCTGTTCGTCGACGACGCGGATTTCCGGATCGACGAAGCATCCGCTGCCAAGAATCTCGGGGACGGTGCCGCGCCGGTGCTGGACGCGGCGATCGCGGCGGTCGAGGGGCTCGACGCGTGGACCACCGAGGCACTCGAAGGAGCCCTGAAGACAGCGCTGATCGACGAACTGGGACTCAAACCCCGCAAGGCGTTCGCACCGGTGCGGGTGGGTGTCACCGGCTCGCACGTGAGCCCGCCGCTGTACGAGTCGATGGAGTTGCTCGGTCGCGACCGGTCGCTGGCGCGCCTCCGGGCGGCCCGCGCGACCATCTCCTGATCGACGACCGGCGAGCACGCCCGAGCCGGGGTGCTCGCCGGTCGACCGGCCGCATATGGATGCGCCCTGACCAGGCGATTTGTAGTTCATCCCCGGTTTGGTGTTAATCTTTCTCTCGGTTCGGAACGGAGGCCACAGCGCGCGGAGCGCAGGCGTTCGAGACAGACCATTGGGGTATGGTGTAATTGGCAACACAGCTGATTCTGGTTCAGCCATTCTAGGTTCGAGTCCTGGTACCCCAGCTGAGGCACGGTGGTTTGCCCACCGTGTCCCGGCCAGCTAAGCTGGCTGAGCCTCCTTCGGGAGGCAACAGGAGAAGAATGTCTCAGGCCCCCGTCGTCTAGCGGCCTAGGACGCCGCCCTCTCACGGCGGTAGCGTGGGTTCGAATCCCATCGGGGGTACATCGGATCGTCTCCGGTCGCAAGACCGGGGGCGCTCTTTTCCTGAGGCTCGACGACCGGATGCGGTGCCGTCGAGTTGCAAGTTCCAGGCCCCCGTCGTCTAGCGGCCTAGGACGCCGCCCTCTCACGGCGGTAGCGTGGGTTCGAATCCCATCGGGGGTAC